>Ga0302266_10000162_pt1 | contig 68058 bp, 57 predicted proteins | sample III_Bog_E1_2_FD_194559 | JGI IMG/M metagenome (GOLD analysis project Ga0302266, IMG submission 194559) | Peat permafrost microbial communities from Stordalen Mire near Abisko, Sweden - III_Bog_E1_2 | ecosystem: Environmental > Terrestrial > Soil > Wetlands > Peat | place: Sweden: Abisko...
AACTGGTGGCACCCAGGACCCTCGTCTCGCCTGACCGCTGTTACGTTCTCTGGACGCTGCTCCGCCAGGCGCTCAATCTTAGCGGAGATATTTGGGAGTGCGGCGTCTATAAAGGTGGCACTGCGGCAATGATGGCCGCTGTTTTGCGGGATTCTGCACAATCAGACAAAAAGCTTTTTCTCTTTGACACCTTTCAGGGAATGCCGGAAACTGATTCTCAAAAAGATCTCCACCGGAAAGGAGATTTTGGCGACACCTCGGTCGAGGCCGTCCGCGACTATGTCGGTGGGGGGGGAGTTCTGCGTCAAGGCTTCATCCCCGATACATTCAGAGGCCTCGAATCAGCCAGAATCGCATTCGCGCATGTCGATCTCGATGTTTATCGATCGATCCTCGACAGCCTGGACTTCATCTGGCCGCGCTTGACGTTGGGTGGATTCATCGTCTTTGACGATTATGGATTTCCCTCTTGCCCCGGTGCGCGGGCTGCCGTCGATGAGTTTTTTATCGCGAGCGCTTGCGTACCGCTTTGCCTTCCAACCGGGCAGGCGGTCGTCTTCAAAGGGGTCCCTGACAAGTGCGACGTTGGAAAATGAAAACGGTCAATTGACCTGGAGATTTCCTGGCATGAGATTCGGTCTGCCGAGCCTTTTCCTGAACGCAGTTGCGACGTTGCTTGTGGCAGCTGCTGGGGCGCAGCAACTGCCTCCAGCCGAGCCTCCGCAGCCTATGCCGATCCCTCAGGGCGAGGCGGCAAATTTACGCGCGACAACCACCGAAGTTCTTGTGCCGACGCTCGTAGAAAAGCGCGGCGGCGGCATTCTTTACGGGCTGAAGGCGGACGATTTCAAACTCGAAGACAATGGTGTGCCGCAAACGATCCGCGTGCAGGAGGAGATGGATACTGCGCCGGTGGCTCTCGTTGTTGCCGTGGAAGAGGGTGGCGCGAGCGTGCTCGAATTCGACAAGCTCGCGAAGATGGGCCCGCTGCTCGACGTATTCCTCACCGATCCGCGGAGCAGAGCGGCGCTGGTGGGCTTTGATTCCGTGCCGCATCTGCTTGAGGATTACACGCACAACGGCGATCAGATCAACTCGGATCTGCAAAAACTGGAGCCTGGCGATGGGGGCGCGGCCATTCTGGACACCGTGAATTACGCCGTGACCTTGCTGGAGATGCAGCCCAAGGATTTCCGCCGCGTGCTTTTGCTCATCAGCGAAGAGCGCGATCACGGCAGCAAGCACACCAAGCCCGCGCAACTGATTGAGAAGATCGGCGAGTCGGACGTGCTGGTCCTGAGCGTTTCGTTTTCGCCGGCGCTGGCCGAGTTGGGCCATGATGTCAAGGACTCCTCGCCCGACCAAGCCACGATGAATATGGTTTCGGCGCTGGTGATGGCTATCAAGGCGTTCAAGAAGAATGTCGCCAAAGAAGTGGCCGTGGAGAGCGGCGGCGAGTACACAACCTTTATTGGGGACAAACGCTTCGAGGCGCGGGTAATGTCTGCGGCGAAGGATGCGCGGAACCGCTATCTGATCACCTTCAGCCCCACCAATCTGACTCCCGGCCTGCACAGCATTCGCGTGCGCACGACGCAGGACTACGGGGCGCGGATTGTGGCGCGGGCTAATTATTGGCTTGAGGCGCAGCCGTAGGGATCACAACGAGAACTCGGTTCAAATTGGGACCCCCTGACGGAATATTGGGAGGGAAGGACATTATGCCGCTTGAGATGTGGCACAATGTCCGTATGAGCCAGGATCAGAGAGCGCTTTTGGAGCCGTCCCCAGCCTTCGCGTTTAGCTGGCGGGATATTGAGCACGGAGTGCCGCTCAGGGCGCTGGAAGATTTTTCAATCTATTCCGGGGTTCCGCTTAGGGACTTGCTGGAAGTAATCATCCCGGCTCGCACGTTGAAGCATCGCAAACAGCGGCAGGAGCCCTTGAACCTGGATGAGTCGGATCGGCTGGCGAGAGTCGCGCGCCTCTATGAGATGGCTGTCAAGGTTTTCGGCGACCGCGATAAGGCGCGCCGATGGCTATCAAAGCCCAAAGAGCGCTTCCAGGAGCATTCTCCGGTTGCAATGATGCGAACCGAACTGGGTGGGCGTCAGGTGGAGGAAATGCTCTACCAGATCGATGAAGGGATGTTTGCCTGAGGTTCAGATTCCGCCAAGCCTTCAGGACATCGCTACTGCCTTATTCGTATGCGGTCCGAGGGTAAGTATGTGGGCGAGATGACTCTCTGGCGGATTAGCAACCATGTGACGCTGGATGGCAACGGCGGCAAAAGGGCCGGTGCTCGCTGGCATTCGCTTGGGCGGCGAATTGTCTATCTGGCTGACCACCCGATGTCAGCAATCGTTGAGACATTGGTTCATCTCAACGTCGACAGCGAAGACACGCCCGACGTCTACACATTGCTGAAAATCTCAGTGCCGAAGCGCCTCCGCATTGAATCGCTGCAGTTGCCGGACGGCGAAATCTGGAAACATGAGATGGGCATAACGCGAAGCGTAGGTGACGCGTGGATCGCATCATTGAAGAGTCCGCTAGCACGCGTTCCGTCGGTGATCGCTCCACATACCTGGAATTATCTGCTTAATCCCCTCCATCCCGACGCCGCTCAAGTGAAGATCGAGGAGGTGATTCGCGAGCGCTTCGACAACCGCCTCTTCGGCTTTGGGGCGCGTTGATGGGAATAAAGGTGCCGCAGCTGGTTCCGTGTGACATGCAATTCTCTTGCGGGGGGCGTTCATGTTAATCTTTCAATAGACACTGAAGAGTGGACACGAGAAAAAAGAGGAGTAATTCACGCCGTGCTGGCGACTCAAAAAAAGACCGACCTAATCAAGCGCTTCCGCACCCACGAGACGGATACCGGATCGCCGGAAGTTCAAATCGCGATTCTGAGTGAGCGGATCGGCGACCTGACCGAGCACTTCAAGACCCACAAGAAGGATCACGCTTCGCGGCGTGGGTTATTGATGCTGGTCAGCAAGCGCCGCCGCCTGCTGGACTACCTGAAAACGCACGATTCCGATCGCTACCGCGATGTAATCGGCAAACTCGGCATCCGCAAGTAGTCAGAAAGCTCACGTTGAACCGGAAGCACCCAGACCGGACAATGGTCCCGGTCCCCATCCGATACGGAACACCGGACCAAGTCGCGGCCGGCGCCCTGCATGGGTCGTCCGGCCTTGCGCACCCGTGTTCCACGCGCGCACGCCGCGCAATCCCCACACAAGTATCCCAAGCGAACAAAATGAAACGAGGACTCTATGTCTACGAAGCATGAAGTAGCCGTCGAGCTTGCCGGCGGCAAGCGGCTGGTCTTTGAGACCGGTCGCATGGCCAAGCAAGCCTCTGGCGCCGCACTGGTGACCACGGGCGAAACCGTGGTTCTGGCCACCGCTGTGGCCTCTCCCGATCCCCGGGAGGGAATTGACTTCTTTCCCCTCACGGTGGATTACCGCGAGTACACCTACGCCGGCGGGCGCATTCCCGGCGGCTTTATCAAGCGCGAAGGCCGCCCCAGCGAAAAAGAGATTCTGACCTGCCGCCAGATCGATCGGCCGCTTCGTCCGCTCTTCCCCGATGGATTTCGCAATGAAACACAGCTGATCGCGCTAGTGCTCTCCGCGGATAAGGAGAACGATCCCGATGTGATTGGAATCAATGCGGCGGCTGCGGCCGTGGCGCTCTCTGATATTCCCTTTAGCGCCACGGTGGGCGCAGTGCGCGTAGGCCGCGTGAATGGCGAGTTCGTGATCAACCCCACTTACTCCGAGCGTGCCGGGACCACGGTGAATATCATGGTGGTGGGCCACAAAGACGGCATCGTGATGATCGAGTCGGGCGCAAAAGAGGAGACCGAAGAGGTGATCCTCGCGGCGATCGAGTTTGCACACGAGGAGATCAAGAAGATCGTTGCGGCGATCGATGAGCTGGTGGCCAAGGCCGGCAAGCCGAAGCGGAAGTTTACGGCGCCGGAGACTGACGAAGCGTATTACGCGGAGTTGATGGCGAAGATCGGCGACCGGTTGAAGGACGCACTCGACACCAAGGCCCACGACAAGACCGAGAGCTATGCGCTGGTCAAGCAGATCAAGGATGAGCTTGCGGCTGAACTTCCTGCCGAGGACCCCGCAGCCAAGAAGAAGCTGACGCATTATTACGAACTGCTGCGCGAGCGGATCTTCCGCGAGCAGGTGACGAAGGAGCGCATCCGGCCCGACCGCCGCGCCTTCGACGAGATTCGCGCCATCAGCATCGAGACGAGTGTTCTGCCTCGCACGCACGGGTCGGCGCTGTTTACGCGCGGTGAGACGCAGGCCCTGGTGACGGCAACGCTGGGCACCATGGACGACAGCCAGCGGCTGGAGTCGTACGAGGGCGAGAAGAAGAAGAGCTTCATGCTCCACTACAACTTTCCGCCGTTCAGCGTGGGCGAAACCGGCCGCATGACCGGCGTGGGTCGTCGCGAAGTGGGCCACGGAGCCCTGGCCGAGCGTGCCATCACTGCCGTGCTGCCGGGCGCCGATGAGTCGCCGTATTCGATCCGCATTGTCTCCGACATTCTGGAGTCGAACGGCTCGTCGTCGATGGCTTCGGTGTGCGGAGCCAGTCTGGCGCTCTTCGACGCGGGCATCAAGTTGAAAGGCGCAGTGGCCGGCGTGGCCATGGGCCTGGTGAAGGAGGGCGATGACTATGCCATTCTCACCGACATTGCTGGCGCGGAAGACCACTACGGCGATATGGACTTTAAGGTGGCCGGAACGCGCAAGGGAATTACCGCGCTACAAATGGACATCAAGATCGGCGGCCTAACGCGCGAGATCCTCCAGCAAGCGATGGAGCAGGCGCGGCGTGGTCGGTTGTTCCTTTTGGACAAGATGGACGCGGAGTTGAGCGGTCCGCGCGTGGAGCGTTCGAAGTATGCACCGCGCATCGAGACCGTGATGATTCCCACGGACAAGATCCGCGACCTCATCGGCAAGGGTGGCGCAACGATTCGCGGCATTGTGGAGCAGACGGGCGCCAAGATCGATGTGGACGACACCGGCAAGGTGAGTGTGGCGTCGAGCGATGCTGAGGGTCTAAAGAGGGCTCTGCAAATCATCAGCGATCTAACCGCCGTTCCCGAGATCGGAAAGACGTACCTGGGCAAGGTGGTGCGTCTCGCGGAGTTCGGTGCATTCGTCGAGCTCTTCCCGGGCACCGATGGCTTGCTGCACATCTCTGAGATCGCGGAACACCGCGTGAAAGAGGTCAAGGACGAGCTGCGCGAAGGCGATCAGGTGATGGTGAAGGTTCTCGCCATCGAAGGCAATCGCATCAAGCTGAGCCGTAAGGCACTGATCAAGGAGCAGAAGGCAAAGCTGGCACAGTCGGCCCCGGCTGAAACCGAGGAGACTGCGGCGGCTCCAACGCCGGCACCCGCGCTTGCGGCACCGCCTGCGGCACCAGCTCGCCCACGGCACGAGTTTGACGAACGTCAACCGAGTTCGAATCAGAGCACCATCCTGATCGAGGGTGGCGATGATTTTGACGGAGATGGCGCGGTGGAGTTCGACGAGGAGAACGAGCCGAACTTCAATCGCGTGGATGGTGCGCCTGCACCTGTGGGCCAACAACCCGCTGCAGGAGGACGGCCAGTAGGTACGGCCCGTCGTCGCCGTCGCCGCGGGGGCGCTGGTGGTGGACGTGGTCCCGGCGGCAGGTAGGGATAGGCGAACACAGTTGTGGATCGAGAAGGCCCGGACGATTGGTTCGGGCCTTCTCGTATTTACGGTGACGTTTTGCTGCTATTTCGCGAGTTGCAGGCCGGAATCGGGATGGCTCGACTGGAACGGGTCAGGCGGGAGCGGGGCCGGGGCTGCGCGATCTTCGCGGGCCCTTGCTGCGCGCTTGCTGGCGTACATGCGCAGGTCGGCAGCTATGCTTAACGATTCGGCATCGCCTGCATCGTCAGGAAAGATCGCGATACCCACGCTGGCGCCAATATGCACCGTATTGCCTTCGAGGAGGATGGGGGGCTCGAGAAGTTGCGTCAGAGTCCGCGCTACGCGGACCGCATCGGCGCGATTCATGGGCTCTTCCAGTACCACCGAAAACTCATCCCCTCCGGTGCGGGCCACAGTGTCGGTGCGCCTAACTCTGCCTACGAAAAGCCGGCCAACATGCTTGAGCAACTCGTCGCCGATATGATGCCCCACGGTGTCGTTGACTAGCTTGAAGCGGTCCAGATCGATCAACAGAAGCGCTGCTTGCGAACCAGTGCGCCGCGCCCGCTCGAGGGTACTCGCCAATCGATCGTGAAAGAGCCGGCGATTGGGTAAGCCGGTAAGTTCGTCATGCAGAGCCAGATATTTGTTGTGCTCGATTTGGTCCTCGAGCAGGATCAGGATCATGCCCACGGCGACCACGTATTTGGGCAGGTTCCAGACCTCACCCTCAAGATGGAAGCCGGAGAAAAGCGTGCCCATGACTGGCGCGATGGTAAAAACGTTCGCCCAAGCCATGAATCCCAGAACGGTGATGAAGGCTCCCGCAGTGGCGCGCCGATAGGCATACCAGAAATGGACGCAGCATCCAAAGTAGACAGTGAAGAACACCGCGTTCAAAGCCAGGTCAGGGCCATTGCCGGGCCTGTTCTCGACCGCCAGAAGAAAGGCGGAGAGCGCAGCGTAAAGCAGCACCGAACCCCAGCGCAGCGGATGGTTAAGCTTGCGTATATTCAAAAGCGAAATGACGAGCGGCAGAGCGCCGATCATAATCGCAGCCGGCGCCAGGAGCCAATGAGCGGCGGGCGCGATGCAAATGACGAAAATGTAGAGCGTGTTCGTCGTGAGGATCGCGACTAACATCCAGCGGCTCGAAACGCGGCATCGATAGGGAACGGCTGCCCACATGAAGAGAATGCCTGCCCACGCAAGCGCTGCCGAACCTAGAATGGCGGCCGCCATGCCGAAGATGTCCGGTGCCCCCAGAAACAGGAAAGCGGTAAAGTGAAGAACGATCATCAACCAGCCAACGAGCCATACTCTGGAAGACGATTTTGGTCCATGCCGCGCTACCGAGAAGAAGGCCACGGTGAGCAGAGCAACGGCCGCAACATCAGGGATTTTGCTCAAGTCCACGAGGACCACCTCAGCAAGCAGTCTGGAAGCAAAGAAATCGCCAATCTATACAATCGGCAATTCTTCCATATTCACGATAGCTCTTGTTGATCTTTCAATTAACTTTGGGCGCACTTTCGTAATCTGTCGCCGCGTTCCTTGGGAAGAAGCGGGCAAGTTCCCGTATTGACAACAAGATGGGCGCGCACTCACAACAAAGGAATCGCATCGCGGCAAGCCTTCGACTTCTCGACATAAAAGCATCTCTTCTTCAATGCCTTAGAGATTTCAAGTGAATGAAACGAATGGGTTCGCGCCTCTCATGAACCGAACGCACTCCGCCGATAAGCCAGAAGGCCCGTGGTGTGTGAGAACGCCCTGCCAATATCGATCTTCCGAGGATCTGATGATTTCAATCAAGAGGTATCTCGATTCCGATTCCCCAGGTCCTGTCCTGGACGCCGAGGCTATTCAACAGGATCCGTTTGCAGTGGCCCTCGAAGTGTACGGCTCTATCTTGATCGAGGCGGGCCATTGCAGTTTGGATGCCTGTCCCGGGCTCGGCGATGCTTTGCAGCAATCTCTTGGGCGACTGAAAGCGGAGCTTTGCCCGGGGATGAGGACCGACCAACTCGCAGCACATGGCGAACAGACGCGAGAACAATTGCGCGCATGGGGCCGCGGGGCGGCGCGTCACTACCAGGGGACGGCGCGCGAAGTGAAAGAGATGCTTCTCACCATGGCGCGCACTGCGGAATCGGTGAGCGCGCGCGATCAGCGCAGCGCGGAGCAGATGAGCGCGGTCACGGAGCGGCTCAGGGCGATCGCCACGCTTGAAGACCTGACGGAGATTCGGACGTCGATCGACATCAGCGCGGCGGAGCTGAAGACGTCGATTGACCGCATGACCGAAGATGGCAAGGAGGTCCTCGACCACTTGAAGAAACAGGTCGAGGACTACCAGAGCAAGTTAGAAGAGGCTGAGAAGATTGCTTCGCGCGACGCGTTGACCGGTGTGAACAGCCGCGTGCACGTCGAGGCACAGATCGAGAAGCGCATTGAATCCTGTGCGACTTTCTGCGTGGCTATCGTCGACATCGATGGCTTCAAGAAGGTGAACGACGCGCATGGTCATCTGACCGGCGATGAACTGCTCAAGCAGTTTGCCGGTGAGTTGCGGTCTGCTTGCCGCTCTACGGACATGATTGGACGCTGGGGCGGAGACGAGTTTATTCTGCTCTTCGATTCCTGCCTTGAAGAGGCCGAGGCACAGACCGAGCGCCTGCGCAAATGGGTCTGCGGCAACTACTCGGTGCCGGGAAACAACGGAACTCTCAAACTACGTGTGGATGCCTCGATCGGCCTCGCCGCATATGCCTCCGGCGAGGAGATGAACGAGCTTGTGGGGCGAGCTGATGCGGCGATGTACAAACAGAAAGCGAGGGCGCGGATTAACGTTGCCTGATGGACGGTAGTCCGAGCCGCTGGGACTGAAATACCGGCTCCTCCAAGAACGACATCTGCTGCCCTGTTTTGGGACACTTCCTCATTTGGTGTCGTTCCCGCATGTTCTCCTCTATTTTCTCTCATGCAATCCTTGAGTTCCCCTTCCTCCAGAGAGAAGGTGAAAGAGCGATACCCGCGCAACATGCCGCACTCAACTATTCAACGGCACCGCGCGGGAAGAGGACAAAGGGAAGGCTCGCATGCGATTACTTATTGCCGAAGATGACAGAGCTTTGGGGCTGTTTTTGAGCAGGGGACTTGAGGCCGACGGTCACCGTGTCCGCGTGGCCTACGACGGCGCTGCCGCCGTTGAGGCGTTTCGCGCCGAGATGCCGGATTTGACCATTCTGGACCTGAATATGCCGGTGAAGGATGGCGAGCAGGTGCTCGAAGAAGTTCGCGCGCTCGATGCCGATCTGCCGGTGCTGGTGCTGACCGGACGGCAGGAGGTCGACACGCGGGTGCGCTGCCTCGATCGCGGAGCGGACGACCTGATGACCAAGCCGTTCAGCCTGCATGAGCTGCGCGCGCGGTGCCGTGCTTTGCTGCGCCGCAAGCGCGAGACGCGGCTGCAACTGCGGGCCGGCGATCTGGAACTGGACAGGCTGGATCACACGGCGCGGCGCGGAAGCCGTTTGATCGTCCTGACCAACAAGGAATTTGCCTTGCTCGAGCACCTGATGCTGAATCGCGGCCAGTGTGTCTCGCGGGTCGAGATGCTGGATTCGGTGTGGAATCTGGAGCCGGCGCAAACTACGAACATCGTCGATGTCTACGTCAATTATCTACGTCGCAAGCTCGAAGATCCTCCGCCGGGCCGTTTGATACGCACCGTGCGCGGACAGGGCTACATGGTGCCGTCTGAGGCGGAACTGACGTTCGCCGTGCCGGTGGTCGCGCCAGCCTCCGCCGAGATTGCATCTCCTCCACCGGTGATCGCCGTTTCATAGCGCACCCATACCTTCGGCACACCACACCTTTGCTTCACTACACCTTTGCTTCGCTGTAGAGGAGACTGCTCATGCAACTTTTTCCGGTTCCTCCCTTAAGCCCTCGCATGCGGCCGCGGACTGCTCTGGTGGCCAGTGCCGATCGCAGTTTTCGCCAGCGCCTCGCGCACGTGCTCGGCGGCTTGCGCTGGCAGGTGCGCGAAGCCGAAGGCGGCGCACAAGCCTGGAGTGAGGCTGAAGCTGCGCTGCCCGACGCCGTCATCGTCGATTCCTGGCTGCCGGACCTGGACCTGAGCGAGTTCCTGGGCGAGTTCAAAAACCGATTTCCTGAAGTCGATTTGGTAACGGCCGCAGGCGACGTGGCTGCCGAAAGCCCTCGCGGGCCCTATCGACAAGAGCTGCTGTACGCGCTGCGTCACTGCCAGGAGACGGATACGGCCGCGTGGAACGCAGCGCCTGTCCTCGAAAAATCCGCGGTTGAGATTGCGCGGCCGGAGTCTGCCAAGCCAGCCGCTGCGCCGTTGGCTGCGTCCGCCCCTGGAGCTTGCAGTTTCACCCCGCTTCTTCCGCCTTTGCCTCCGGGAGTGGGCAAGACGATCTCCATCCAGTCCGGACGGATGTCGCAGGGAGTGGAATCGAATCCCGGCGACCGCCTGCCGGAGCTGGTGGGCAATGCTCCGTCGATGCTCGAGGTCAGCCGCCGCGTGCGCCTGGTGGCCCCGCGCATGACCCCGGTGCTGATCGAAGGGCCGACGGGATCGGGCAAGGAATTGGTGGCCGAAGCGTTGCACCGCCTGTCGACGCGCAGCCGCAAGCCCCTTGTCGCCATCAACTGCGCAGCCATCCCTGAAGCACTGCTCGAAGCCGAGCTCTTCGGCCACACCCGCGGCGCGTTTACCGGCGCGGTGCAGGGCCGCACCGGGCGCATCGAAGCCGCCGACGGCGGCACGTTATTTCTGGACGAAATTGGCGAAATGCCTCTGGGTCTGCAAGCCAAACTCCTGCGCTTTGTCGAATGCGGAGAGCTGCAGCGGGTCGGCGACAACGAAACCGTCAAAGTGGATGTGCGCATTCTTGCCGCCACCCACCGGCCGTTGGCGCCGCAGACGCAGAGCGGCGCCTTCCGTTCCGATCTTTACTACCGGCTGGCGGTCTTTCTCATCCGCACGCCGGCGCTGGCGGAGCACGCCGAGGACCTGCTCCCGCTCATCGAGCACTTTTTGCGGAAGCTGGGCAGGGATGCGCCTGTGAAGCGGCTGGACGATAGCGCTCTTGCCAAACTGGGCGCGCACGATTGGCCCGGGAATGTTCGCGAACTCGAGCACGTGCTGGAGCGCGGCATCATTCTGGCCGGGGAGAATCCAGTGCTGACGGCGCGGGAGATCGACTTTGGACTTGCGGTGAACTAGCCACTGCCGGCCTCTTCGCTTGCAACCAGGTTCGGAAAGGGGCGGGCGGCGAAGGATGAGTTTCGTGAGGACGGAATGAGCATGGAAATTGCAACCGGTTTAAGCAACCAGATCGCGCGCTATCTTGACCTGGCTACGGCCGAGGCCAAGCTGACGGCCGTCAACATGGCCAATTTGGACACGCCGGGCTATCGCGCGGCGGGGATGGACTTCGAAGCCGAGATGCGCGGGGCGATCCACGATGTCGAAGCGGGGCGGGCGGCGCGCAAGGTGCGGATTACGGAGGTGGATGGATTGGTCGCGCGTCCCGATGGAAACGATGTCTCCATCGACCGCGAAAGCCTCAACCTGGCCGAGGCACAACTCAAGTTTCGCACCGGAATCGCGCTGCTCAGGCTGGAGTACCAACGCGTCATGGATGCGATCCACGCCGACAAGTAATTCTGCGGCGCGGCGTCAGTCACTGCTAGACCGCGACGATCGGCGGGGGCGGCAATGCCGCAAGGAGAGGCCGCAATGAACTTGTTTGGCATGATGGAAACCTCGGGGACTGCCATGGAGGCGGAGCGGATGCGCGCCGAAGTGGTAGCCGCCAACATGGCCAATGCAGAGACTACGCGCACCGCGACGGGCGGTCCGTATCGACGCCAGGAGGTGGTTTTCGCCGCCAACCGGAGCGACCCCGGCTTTCTCGATTCCATGACGGCAGCATCGGGAGGCGGCATCGCGTCGCAATCTGCGGCGCTCACCATGCCCGCGCTGCCCGGCGGTTCGGCCGTTGCGCCGGGCGTGCATATCTCCGCGGTCGTTCAAGATCCTACGCCCCCGCTCAAGCGCTACGATCCGGGGCATCCCGACGCGGGTCCGGACGGTTACGTCTCCTATCCCGACATTAATCCGCTCACAGAGATGGTGGACCTGATGGGGGCGACGCGTGCATATGGTCTGAACGGCGCTGCCGTGCAGGCTGAGAAGGGCATGATCACGTCGGCGCTGGAGATTGCCAAGTCCTGACCTGGGCGCGCATGGGTTTGAGAGTACGGGCATCGCGAACGGGCGGGAGAATGAGGTCGAGGGAGCATACAACATGTTTTCGGCAGTGAATCTGGTAACGGCTGCGTCGGGAACAACAAGCGCGGGCGCCGCGAATTCGTTTGCAGCGCAGGCGCCACAGACCAACGCATCGTCTCCCTTCGCCGAACTGATGACAGATGCCGTAGGGCAGGTCAATGCGCTGCAGCAGCAGGCGCAAGCCGCGGTGACCGGCCTGATGACCGGCTCCGGGGTAGATGTGCACCAGGCGATGATTGCCACCGAGAAGGCGGATATGGCCTTCGAACTGGTGCTGGCTGTGCGCAACAAGGCTGTCCAGGCCTACCAGAGCGTAATGGGCATGCAGTTTTGAAGACAGCTTCCAGCTTCTCGCTCCCAGCCTTGATCGCGGAGCGCCGCAAATTCGCGTCGCGGCAAAGAGAAAGCTGGAAGCCAGGAGCTAGCAGCTAATCGCTGAAACCATGGCTACGGGAACACAGTTGGAGAAGACTCCGCCGCCGCTGGGGCAAGTGCAGCAGGGCGGAAGGTGGTCCGGGCTTTGGAGCCTGGCGTGGGTGCGCTGGGCGCAGATGGCCCCCGCGCAGCGCGGCTGGCTGATGGCTGCGGCCGCGATGCTGGTGGCGCTGCTGGGTGGGCTGGCGTGGTACGGTCTCAGTCCCGACTGGCGCACGCTCTACACCGGCCTCGAACCGGATGACGCGCGGCAGATGGAACAGGTCCTCGCACAGGCGCAGATTCCTTTTGAGCCCACCGCCGACGGCTCAGGCATCCTGGTTCCGGCAGCACAACTGGACAAGGCGCGGCTGGCCGCCGCAGCCAAGGGTGGTGTGAAGAGTGGCCGGCTGGGATTCGAGATCTTCGACAAGCCGAACTGGGTAGGGTCGGAGTTTGACGAGCAGGTGAATTTTCAGCGGGCTCTTGAGGGCGAGTTGGAGCGCACCATCGGCACGCTCTCCGACGTGGCTTCGGCGCGCGTGCATCTGGTGATGCCGCACGACTCGCTGTTTCGCGACCAGGAGCGTCCGGCCAAGGCCGCCGTGGTGATCAGGCTGCGCCACCGTTCGCTGGCCGAGGGCGAGCCCGATGCCATCCGCAATCTGGTCGCTTCTGCTGTTGACGGGCTGTCGCCGGAACACGTGGTGCTGGTGGATGCAGCGGGCAATTCTCCGCTGGGACCCAGGACCGCCGAGGCCATGCAACTGAGCGCCGAGCAGGCCCTTGAAGACAAATTGATCGCGACGCTCGAACCGGTGACGGGCGTGGGCAACGTGCGCGCCTCGGTTACGCTCGATTACGACGCCGAGGCTGCCGAAGAGACCGACGAGAACTACGATCCCGGGAAAACCGTCACCCTCGCGCTCGAGCGTACGGAACAGACAACAGGAGCGCAGCCCGTCGCCGCCGGGGTCCCGGGCACCGCCTCCAATGCACCCAACACCCAGGCCGTTCCCGTTTACCCGCACGAAACCGCTGCGCCCCAGTCCGCCAAAAGCGAGTCCGGAACCTACGGAGTTTCGAAGACCGTGCGCCATGTGGTGGATAATCCCGGGCGCGTACGCAGGCTCACCGCGGCCATCGTCGTCAACGACCGGCTGATGCAGCCGGCGAGCAAAAACCATGCCGCGGTTTGGCAACCGCGTTCCCCTGATGAGCTGCGCAATCTGACGGCGCTGGCTCAGGCGGCAGTGGGATTCGACACGGCGCGCGGCGACTTGGTTACAGTGCAGGATCTGGCCTTCGACGACAACCGCCCGCAGCCTCCAGCCACGCTCGCCGAACAGTCGTTGCGGACCGCCGAAGGCTCGCCGAATCTGGTAAAGTATGCCGCGCTGCTGATGGGCTTGCTTGTCGTAGTGGCCTTCGGGCTGCGGCCGGCGATCCGCCACGCCGGCAAGGCGCTCGCAACGCCGGACACCGGGAAGAGTGCGCGCCGGGAACTGCCTGCAAGTGCGGGAGCCGCCCAGTCGCAGGTCCCGCTCGGGCCGCCTGAGCCGGCGGAGATCGATCCCGAGCGGCTGCGTTCGCAGGAGATCTTCGACCAGGTGACTACGCATCTGAAACGGGAGCCCACGCAAAGCTCGCGGCTGTTGCAAAGTTGGATTCACTCGGATTGATGCCCGAGATCGGGCTCCTGGCGTAAGGAACGTGAAACGGGCGGGAGCATGAAGGAAATGAGACGGGTCGGGGGAGACAGGGAAAGGAACGGATTTTGGCAGAGCAGGGAATCGAGAGCGGGGCGACGCGGCGGCGCCAGGCTGCCAATTTCTCCGGGGTGCGCAAGGCGGCGATCCTGCTGGTCGCCGTGGGCGAGGAGCTGGCCAAGGAGGTGCTGCGCGCGCTCCCGGAACCGGACGTGCAACGTATTACCGAAGAGCTGGCCGACCTGCGCGGCATCACGCCGGAACTTTCCGCAGAAGTGATCGAAGAATTCTGGCAGCTTCTCGACACCCATCATTTCATCGTGCATGGCGGCCTGGACTACGCGCGGCGGCTGCTGGTCGACACCTTCGGCAAGGAGCGCGCCGACGATCTGCTGACGCTGATGCGCCAATCGCAGGAGGCGGCGCAAGGCAACCTGGCCAAGCTCCAGCGTACCGATCCCCAGCAGCTGGGCAAACTGCTCGACTCTGAGCACCCGCAGACCATCGCCCTGGTTCTGGCTCACCTTGATCCGCGCCGCGCCTCGACAGTGCTCGACAACCTAAGTGAGGACCACAAGGTCGTGGCCGTGCAGCGGCTGGCCGAGATGCGGCAGTTTTCGCCGGAGATGGCGCAAAAGGTAGCGCTGATTCTGCACCGGCGCCTCGAGAGCGTGGGCGATACGGCGCGCCGCAGCTACTCCGGGTTCAAGGCCGTCGCAGATCTGCTGAACCGGCTCAATGCCGAGGAAGCAAAGAAGATTCTCGAAACCATCGAAGAGGACCAGCCGGAACTTGCCCTTAGCATACGCAATCTGATGTTCACCTTTGAGGACCTCATTACCGTGCCCCCTGCCACGATTCGCGAAATCGTTTCCGGCGTCGACAAGCGGCAACTGGCACTGGCTCTGCGCGGAGCCAATGAAGACCTGCGTGCACAGATCTTCAAGGCCATGAGCTCGCGCGCGGTCGAGATGCTCAAGGAAGACATGGAGGTGCTGGGCCCTGTGCGTTCGCGCGAGGTGGCGCAGGCGCAGCAGGAAATTCTAAACCTGGCGCGCCGGCTCGAGGCTGAAGGGAAAGTGATTCTGAAGCTGGAAACAGGCGACGAAATGATGGCGTAGCGAACTGAGGGGCAGCAAAGGAAGCCGGCGTGACGATCGACAGTTGGCGGTGGAATGAACGACGCATCGCGGGGAAAGGGAAGCTTCGAGCAGGGGACCGCAGGGCAGGGCGGCGGCGGAGGCGACAGGTCCGTGGAGAGCTTTGAGTATCCCGCTTGCCCCAACGCGCCGCCCGTGCTCGCCTGGGATGGCTGGGCCGAAGCCGATGAGGACGCCGCCGTGGAGCCACTACCAGACGGTGCTGTCCGGACGGAAGAGCGCGTCGCCAGCGCGAACTTCGAAGAGCGGCTCGCCGCGGAAACGCGCCAGGCGTTCGGATCCGGACTAGAACGCGGCCGCGAAGAGGGCCGCCGCGCCGAGCGGGAGGCACTCGCTCCTACCGCGGCAGCGGAGGCCGAGCGCCACCGCCGGCAGGCGGCCGAACTCGTCGAAAAGTTTGCCCGCGAGCGCGAGCGCTATCTCCAGGCCATCGAACAGGAGGTGGTACGCCTGGCACTGGCCGTGGCGGCGCGCATCCTGCGCCGCGAAGCGCAAATGGATCCCCTTCTGCTTACGGGCGCGGTACGCGTGGCATTGGGGCAATTGGCGGCGACGTCGGAGATCCGGCTGCGTGTGCCCGCCAAGGAAGCTGACATGTGGAAGGAAACCATCGCCTTGTTGCCCAAGCTGAATGTGAAGCCGCTGGTGGCGGCAGACGAGGGTATGCTGCTTGGCGAATGCGTAATCGAAAGCAAAGTGGGAACCGTCGATCTGGGAGTTCGCTCGCAGTTGGGCGAGATCGAGCGCGGTTTCTTCGACCGCGCCGGCACGGCCGATGGACCGGCGCGCCCATCTGTATTGAGCGGAGCACCGGATACGCCGCCCGTCGAGGCGCGCGGATGACAGCGCAGCTCGAACGCTACTTCTCGCGGTTGCAGCGTCGTCAGCCCTGGCGCTGGCGCGGGCATGTTCTCGAATCGGTGGGCCAGACCATCGAGTCGGCGGGCCCTCCCGTATCGGTGGGCGAGTGCTGTGAGATCGAGGACCGCATGGGCCGATCTCATCAGGCCGAGGTGATCGGCTTTCGCGGGTCGAATGTGTTGTCCATGCCGGTCGAGACCACCGAGGGAATTCGCTTTGGGGATGCGGTGTGGGCGCAGGAAACAAAGCCCGAGATCGAGGTCGGTCCGGCGCTGATGGGGCGGGTGTTGGATGCAATGGGAGCGCCCATCGATGGGGGCCCTCCTCCGGTGGCCGCGACCACGTTACCTCTGGACGGCGCGGTGCGTCCAGCGCTCGACCGCGCGACCATCGGCGAGCCGCTTGGCACCGGCATTCGCGCCATTGACGCAATGCTTACCGTGGGCCGCGGCCAGCGCGTGGGCATCTTCGGCGGATCGGGCGTGGGCAAGAGCACCCTGATCGGTATGATGACGCGCAATACGGAGGCCGAAGTGACGATCGTTGGCCTGGTGGGCGAGCGCGGGCGCGAGGTGGGCGAGTTTCTACGCGATTCTCTGGGCAAGGAGGGGTTGGCGCGCGCCGTGGTTGTGGTGTCCACCTCCGACCAGTCCCCGCTGCTGCGCATGCGCGCGGCGCTCACGGCTACCACATTGGCCGAATACTTCGCCGCCCAGGGCAAGCACGTGCTGCTGGTGCTCGATTCGCTTACACGCTTCGCCATGGCGGCCCGCGAGATTGGACTCGCTGCCGGGGAGCCGCCCACGGCCAAGGGCTACACGCCCTCGGTCTTTGCGCGCCTGGCGCGTTTTGTGGAGCGCGCCGGCTGTTTTCAGACCGGCTCGATCACGGCGTTCTATACCGTGCTGATGGAGGGCGACGACCAGCAGGATCCAATTGTGGATGCGGTGCGTTCCCTGCTCGACGGGCACATTGTGCTTTCGCGCGCGATGGCGGCCGAGGGCTGGTACCCTCCCATCGCGGTGCTGGATTCGATCAGCCGGCTCATGCCCGCAGTGGCTGGAGAGGCTCACCGCGAGCAGGCCGCGCTGGTGCGCAAGTTGCTGGCGATTTATGCGCGCTCGGAAGATCTGGTGCGCATCGGCGCTTACAAGGCGGGCGCCGATCCCGATCTCGACCGTGCCCTGCGAGCGCACGACGCGATTCGCGCCTTTCTGGCGCAGACCGCCGGCGAACGGATTCGCTTTCCCGAATGCCTGCGCCGTCTTGCTGCCCTGGCCGCGGAGGTTTGAGTTATGGCCGTCTCGCGCGCCATGCGACGCCTGCTACATGTTCTCGAGATTCAGGAAGAGGAGTGCCGTGCGGCCATGGAGTCGGCGCGGGCGGAGCTAAAGCGACTGGAACAGGCACTCACATGGAATGTGGAACGCGAGCGCGGCGGGAGGAGGCTGGTTGCGGCCAGCGCCGCGACCGGCGAGATCGCGGACCGGATCGCGGGAATCGAGGAGACCCGCGTTGCCAAACGCTTCGCCTTAGCGCTGTCCCCGCGCATTGCGGAATCGAAATCGGCCGTTGATTTGCGGCAGCGCGAGTTCCTCGGCAAGCGCATCGAACGCCGGCAGACTGAGACGCTTATCGAGGAGGCGGAAGCCCTGGAGCGCGTTGAAGCAGGGCGGCGTGCGCAACGGGATCTCGATGACTGGTTTCTGAGCCGGCGTGCGACCTCGGGTGAGGCGCGAGGCGACGAAATGCTGGAGAATGCTCATCGGCCAACGGGCTGCGCGTCGCAGCAAACCAGAGAATCTTGAGGGAAGATGTGCAACAGTTCAGGAGCGCATCTCGAATTGGGAAAAATCAGTTCCATCCCTGACATTCTTCTAACCCCTCTCAACCTTTTTTTGGCACGCCGTCTGCACCTGATTCCCGCATGACCGCAGCAGTTCAAATGGACCTCGGTGCAGAGTTGGCAGCAGGTGGGCAGGCTGGGAAGGGGCAGAGCCTGGTGGCAGGAATTCGGCTTGGCAAGGAACTGAGCACGAACTGGCTGAAACCTGCGAGCGGCAATCTTGCAACCGGTTTGGCTTCGGAAGCGCCGAGCTTTCGCTCGAGCTGGCAATCCCAAGTGAATGCCTGGCGGGGAGTTTCACGGGGAACCAACCGCGTGGAGAGCCAAGACACGAGCGAAGCCGGCACGGTCATTACGATAAATGCCGTTCCCAAGAGCCTTACTGCGAAGCTTGAACAAACTTCTGTATCCGTCCATGTGGCAAGCTCAAGCCTTCAATCGGACACTGCCGTAACAAATCAACACGTGTCGTCTCCTGGCTTGGCCGGTCAAAAGAGAACTTTGCCTGACACCAGCCACTCCACATGGAAGGCCGTCGAAAACTCCATCACCCATACAACGTCAAGCGGGAACGCAGACGGAACTGCAACAGAGCATCCTGGATCAGCGACTCGGAGTCGCGCAGACTCGGCAGCTCCAGCGGTTAACCAAGAAAATGCTGCACCGGCAGCGACTGGGGGCGCACAAGCGACTGCGCCCGCCATCAAAGCGCCGATCCCGCTTCCGACCGCTCCAGCCAAATCGCAAATTTCTACCCCGGCGCAAACGGCCGAGACAACTTCTGTGCCTGGGCCGAACTTCGCACCTTCGAATTGGCGCTCTACGCAGTTTTCGGGATCGGTGCAGTTGTCGGCATCGTCGCAGAACTCAGGATCGGCGCAACTGTCTGCACCGGCGCAACTGTCAGGACAGTCGCAATTGCCGGGACCGCAATCGTCCAGTGCAGAGGAGACCATGAGCGCCGCAACAGGTGAGTTCGCGACAGGCACGCCCAGCACCGGCGCGGCGGCTGGCGTCCGGACGCAAAGAGTGCACGCGGACGCGGGGTTCAGTCTACGCAACACGACGCAAAGCGCAGCGACGCATGAGGCTGCCGCGTCTGCTACGGAGGATGCCGGTGAGCCAACAGCGAGCCAGCGGATCACTTCGCTTTCTTCTTCGGACCCAGGCTCCGCGGAATCGTGGCACCAAACATCGATCGCTCACGCTGCCGTAGCGAACGAAAGTCTCTCGAGCCAGTCCGTTCCGACCTCAAGCGCACGCAACATCGATCATCCTGCATCCGCCGAGAGCATCGCACCTTCCGCCGCGCACCTCGCGACCGTGTCCGGTGCGGTCCTGGCCAGCGCCGATATGCTGCAAGACATTTCGAAGCCATTCGCAGAACGTGCCACGACCCATGCAGCGAAACACGATGGGACTGGGGAAAGCATCGCAAGCGCAACGCAGATTTCCGCGGCGCATCCGACCGGCGTGGTCGCGGCTACATCTTCGGGGTTGCAGATTCCGGGAGCGTCCCAAATCTCCACGGCGTCAGCAGCACACAACCAGCCGGTGGTAGCAGCGGCTTCGACGGGGACAACTTCGACGGCATCGACTACTCAGGACACGATCTCCGCGCTTGATACGGGGACTTCGCCGGGCACACCCGCATGGACCCACGCGGGAAGCCAGCACGCGGAGGCGGGCTTTCGCGATCCTGCACTGGGATGGGTAGGTGTTCGCGCGGACCTGAACGCCGGCGGCATTCATGCCACCCTGGTGCCGAGTTCCACGGAGGCCGCTCAGGCACTGAATGGGCACCTGGCCGGACTCAGCACGCACCTGGTGGAGCAGCAATCGCCCGTGGCCTCCGTGACCATGGCCGCGCCGAGCGAGGGCGGGGTAGAAAACGGTATGGGCCAGCACATGCAACAGGGCGCGGAGGGAAATCCCCAGGGCAATGCACGCGAAGAAGCACAAGCAGGTACACAGGAAAATGCACCGCCGGCTTCGCGCACTTCTGTTCTGGATGCGACGGCGCAAGCCGGAACTCGGGACTCGCTCACGCACACAGAAGATCTACGCGGTACGCACATTTCCGTGATGGCATAAGTCCTATGCGCACACGACAGAGGCAATGCAGGGAGGAAAGATGGCAACAGCAGCGGGAATCTTCAATCAGCAAACCACAGCCGGGCAGGCGCTGACGGGCAACGCGGCAACGCCTAGGGCCAGCGACGCATCCGGCACGAGCAGCACCAGCAGTTCGAGCGACACGAGCAGCAGCTCGGCCACCATTTCGGCCAACGATTTCCTCACCCTGCTTGTCACCGAAATGCAGAACCAGGACCCCACCTCGGACACTGACCCCAACGAGTACATCAACCAGCTCGTCAATGTGAACAGCCTGGAGCAGCTCATCGACATCAACCAGACGCTGAGCGGGGACAGCACATCGAGCTCCTCCGGAACTGGCACGACGCCTGTAGTCACCAGGGCCGGGACAGCGGCCAATCAGGCCGGGTCGCCGCTCTCCACCACATCTGGCGCCGCGGCCTCCAGCGCACCGGCAGCGCAGACGGCCGCCGCGCAGCGCATGTCGGGCAATTTGAGCGCTCCCAACGCCAGCCCGACAGCGTTACGCGTGGGCCATGCGTTGGCTGGCCGGACGAATGCTGCCTCGGTGCAGGGAAATTCGCCTGCAAATCAGTGAACTGTGCCTGGCTCACCGCTTGGCGCAACTGCAACTGACGCATCAAGGAGATAAACGATGGCAAGTTTCTCGATTCCGCTCACGGGACTTAAGGCCGATTCGACGGCTTTGAACACCGTCGCAAACGATCTTTCTAATATGAGCACTACGGCCTTCAAGGCGCAGTCGACAAATTTCTCCGATCTCTTCTATCAGCAGGTGGGTACCAATGGCGCCGGTGACTTGGTTCAGGTAGGAGCAGGCGTAAAAGTGGCCTCGAATGAGATTGATTTTACGGCCGGCACGCCGACTTCGACCGACGTGGCCTCCAACGTTGCACTGCAGGGCAGCGGTTTCTTTGTCGTGGATGACGGCGCCACGCAGTTCCTGACACGCGATGGGGATTTTCAAACGGATTCGACGGGAAACCTGATCACGACGAACGGCGACAACGTGATGGGATATCCGGCGGTGAACGGCACGGTGAATACCGCCGCTGCGTTGACAGGGATCAACATCCCGATCGGCCAGGTACAGAATCCGCAGGCCACCAGCACCTTCGGGATGACCGCCAACCTGGATTCGTCTGCTACTGTGGGCACCTCCTATCCGGCGCAGATCAAGATATTCGATTCGCTGGGCAACTCGTATGAGGCCACGGTGAATTTCACCAAGACCGCAACCAATACGTGGTCCTACAACATCACGGTGCCAGATACGCTGTCTTCCGCGAGTAGCGCGGCGGCGGCCGCGACGATGAACGTGGGCTCGACTCCATCCACTGCGACGACGGTGACCGCTCCGCTAACGGCGGCAACACCTGCAACGCCGTCCTGGCTTGCAACCCTTACGCCGTCATCGAGCAGCGCCGGTGGGAACACGACCTACGCCTATAACTTTGGCGCCAACGGTGGCGCTGGCAACGCGGTAGATGGCAGCACAAATCTCACCATCGCCGGAAACTCGATTACTCCTGCCGGCGGCAACCCCGAAACGATGGCCGCCTTGAAGACGCAGTTGGATGCGCTGGTGACGGCCGGCACTCTGGTCTCCGACAGCATAAGCGGTAATACGCTGTCGATTACCATGTCCAACGCGACGGCTGCCGCCGCGAACACGACCCTTACGATGAAGGGAAATCTGACTGGGACATCCGACGTTTACACCTTCAATACCGGCGGCACGGTCAATGCGAATTCAAATCTGACAATTACCGGACAAAAGGCAGATGGCACGGTCGCCAGCATCATTCCGCCTACGTTCGTAAGCGGCGAATCGCTGACCGCCTATGCAAATGCATTGACCACTGCCATCGGCAACGCCGGCATCACCAACGTGACGGTCACGCCCAATGCCGGAAACAACACATTAACCATAAAGGGCTCCAACCTCGCCGTATCGAACACCCTCAGCGAAGATATGGCGGGAACAACGACGAATTACAACTTCAACCCGAGCGCCACAGTCGACCCGACGACAAACTTCAGCATCACCGGACAGACAGCGACGGGCGCTCAAGCAACCATCGCCGCGCCAGCAGTAACGGCCGGCATGTCGGTGGCCACCTACGTCGGACTTTTGCAGACGGCCATTGCTAATGCCGGTGGTCCTGGCATTCCGCTTGTCGGCGTGTCGGTGTCCTCCAGTGGCGGGCAGGTGACCCTTACCGGCGCCAATATGCAGGTCGCGAACAGTATGGTCCAGGACGTGTCGGCGACCAAGAATACTTATACCTTCGGGTCAAGCGGCGGCGCGCAGACAACTGTGGACCCCGGCAGCGACCTGACGCTAACGGGACTGACAGGGACCGGCAGCACGGCCACCATCACCGCGCCAACCATAACCGCCAACGAATCGATATCCGCCTATGCCGGGGCGTTGCAATTGGCCGTCAACAGTGCGGGCATCGGCGGCGTTTTGGTCACAGGCAATAATGGCGTATTGACGATCACCGGCGCTAACGTTACCACAGCCGGCAGTGTGATACAGGATGCGGTAGCTTCAGCCAACGCCAGCGGCATAATGACTTTTGACTCCAGTGGCAATCTTGCGAGCCCGGCCGCCAACATCAGTGGTATTAACTTTGGCGGACTCTCCGATGGCGCGGCCGCTCTGGGGATGACATGGGACGTTCTCAGTGCGAGCGGAAAACCGACAATCGGCCAGGTCGATACGGCCTCCGCGGCCTCGGGAACCAGTCAAAATGGCTATGCCACCGGCCAATACGAAAGCTTCGCCGTGGGCGCCGATGGAACCGTCACGGTTACGTACAACAATGGCCAGCAGCAAAACGTGGGGCAGATTGCGCTTGCCACTGTTGCCAATCTCCAGGGACTCACGATGCTAGGCGACGGCGATTATGGCGTCACGCAAGCCAGCGGCGCGGCAGCCATCGGGACTTCAGGCAGCGCTGGGCTGGGTACGATGGAGGGTGGCGCACTCGAGGCGTCCAACGTGAATATCTCTACCGAGTTCTCCGATCTGATTGTCGCGCAGCGCGCGTTTGAGGCTAACGCAAAATCAGTCACTACATTCGACACGGTTACGCAGGACACGATCAACATGGTTCATTGAGACGCCTCCTCCGGTTTGCAGATCCTTGAGGGCGGCCTTCGCGGGCCGCCCTATTTTTTCGCCTCTGGCCGAATCTCGATGAACAAGCCCTTGCTGTGCGCCAGCACAGTTTCCTTCGCATCGGCGATCACAGCTTCTGCCCAGTGCTTTCTTCCTTCAGTCCGCACCACGCGTCCTTCAAGCCGGAGCGGCGCGCCACCCGGCACCGGGCGCAGATATTCGACTTCCATCTTTCGCGTCATCGACGGATGGCCAAGGGCGCGCACCGCCTTGCTCATGGCCTCGTCGAGAAGCGTCGCAATGATTCCACCGTGCAGAAAGCCGGGGTGGCCCTCAAAGGCTTCCGGGACAACAGGGAGGCTGACGACGGCGCCGTCCGAAGCGAGCAGGAACTCCAGGCGCAGCCCGTTTAGATTGGCCGGACCGCAGCCAAAGCAGCGATTGCCGGACGAGTGAGCGAAAGAGGTGAGAGGTTCGTGGGAGTGAAGCTGCATGATTTCAGAATACTTGCTTCGCATCGCGTCGACTGATCTGGCGGCGCGCGGATTCAGCAGTCTGCATCTGCTCCCTTGACCAGCCCGGCATCGCCCGCGCAGACTGAAGAGGCGGAGTTCGCAGGAACATCCGTGAATCCCCGGAGGACATTCCCATGACCAACGTCAATCGCAGGACTGTACTCGTGCAAATGAGCGTGTTGGCAGGTGCCGCGCTCCTGGCTTTAGCCACCCATCCCGCTCCCGCCGCTGCTCAAACTGCACACGCCGACCTCGTCAATGCCCAGGGAACCACCATTGGCCACGCCGAATTCTCTACCGTCTCCGACGGGGTCAAGGTCTCCGTAACGGTCTCCCAACTTTCTCCCGGCGAGCACGGGATCCACATTCACAACGTTGGCAAATGCGATGGCCCCGCTTTCACCACGGCCGGAGGTCATTTCAATCCCACCGGCGCCCACCACGGAACGCACAACGCACAGGACCCCCATCCGCATGTCGGCGACTTGCCAAACCTGGTTGTATCAGAGAAGGGAACCGGCGAGCTAACATTCACCGCGCTAGGCGCCACGATTAGCGAAGGCCCGAATTCTCTTTTCCACGAGGGCGGCACGGCCCTAGTGATTCACGCCAAAGCGGACGATCTCACCAACGATCCGTCCGGCAACTCTGGCGATCGCATCGCCTGCGGTGTGATTGTCCAGTAGGCCCGGCAAGCCCAGTAAGTATCGATGCGGTAGTTCGAACCCGTGCTGGGCTACCATACTTAAGATGCGACTGCTAAAGCTGGCTGCGACGGTGGCTTCGGGCCTGGCGCTCGCAGTTTGCGTACTTATGATCCCCGCCGGTTGTCACGTCCAGTCCGCGCTCACCCCACAACAGGCGGAGGGAAAACGGCTCTACGACACGGGCTGTGCGCACTGCCACGAAGAGAACGACCTGCGTCTGAAGAAGGTCCCACCGAATCTGCACGGCCTCTTCAGCCACAAAACGTTGCCGGATGGGGCTCCGGCGACCGATGCGGAAGTCGAGCGGATTCTGTTGGCAGGTAAGGGAATGATGCCCTCGTTCGCGTATCAGATGACTCAGGAGCAGCGGGACAGGCTGCTGGCTTATTTGCACACCTATTAACGCCCGCTCTCAAGCCCCATTTCCGTCAGGTCTCTGCGCAGCAAGGCTCAACCCGGCATCAAGATATACTTGGAGTTCTATGGCAACCGAAAAAACATTCTATTTGGAGACCTTCGGCTGCCAGATGAACGCCCATGACTCCGAAAAGGTGATCGGCACCCTGCGCCAACAAGGCTACCGGCAGGTCGAAGCCGAGGAGGATGCCGGTCTGATCCTCTACAACACCTGTTCCATTCGCGACAAGGCGGAGCAGAAGGTGTTTAATCGCCTGAACGATTACAAGAAGCTTCACAAACAAGGGAAGCGGTTTGCCGTCCTGGGCTGCGTCGCCCAACAGGAAGGCGAAAAGATCTTCGACCGTGCGCCGTATGTTTCGCTGGTCTCGGGGTCGGCCTCGTACCGCAAATTGCCGGAGATGCTTACGCGCCTGGAGGCAGGCGAAAGCCGCATTACCGGTCTCGACGACCGCCAGACGGACGAGGCCTTCGAGACCGAATTTACGGCGCGCCTGAATCCTTACCGGGCTTACATCACCATCATCGAGGGCTGCGATAAGTTCTGTTCCTACTGCGTGGTACCGTACACGCGTGGCAAGGAGCGCAGCCGGACGTCGTCTTCGGTGCTGATGGAGGCGCGGCGCATCGCCGATCTTGGATACACCGAGATCCAGCTTCTGGGCCAGAATGTGAACAGCTACCGCGACCCGGAAGGGAAGCGCAGCTTCGCGGAATTGCTGGCAGCCGTGGGCCAGGTACCAGGCATCCGGCGCGTTCGCTTCATGACCAGCCATCCCCGCGACTTTACGCGCGACATTGTTGACGCCATCGATGCTGTGCCGACACTCTGCGACCATGTACACCTCCCGGTGCAGTCGGGTTCGGCAAGGATTCTGGCAAGCATGGCCCGCGAGTACACCCCGGAGTGGTACCTCGAGCGCATCGCATGGATCAAAGCGGCCAAGCGGCGCATCTCGATTTCGACCGACATCATTGTGGGCTTCCCGGGTGAAACTGGCGACGATTTCATCCAGACCATGGACCTGCTTGCCGAGGTGGAATACGATTGCGTCTTCGCCTTCAGATACTCGGCCCGCCCGAATACGCCCTCTCTGGTGATGATCGACTCCATCCCCGATACGGAGAAGGCTCAGCGGCTTCAAGTGCTGCTTGAACGGCAACGCGAGATACAAAGGATCAATTATTCCAAGCACATCGGGCAAGTTATTGAGGTAATGGTGGAGGGCGTGAATCCGGCCCGCGGGCAGGTCTCGGGTCGGAGCAGCCAGAACAAGCCAGTCAACACCGAGTGGTCGGGGCCCATTGCGCCGGCCCCTGGCAGCTATCTTCGAGTCAAAATAACGGGGGCTTTTCCCAACAGTCTGGTGGGCCAGGCCGTCTAAGATTGCAATGGTTCTTGAAGAGGGAACTGATGGACATTGAAGTGCGGATTCGTGGCCTGATGATGGACCCGGCAACCAATATGCCGATCGTGGTGCTGAAGGATGTGGGCTCCGACGCCGTGATGCCCATCTGGGTTGGGATCTTTGAGGCCAATGCGATTGCGCTGGAGATAGAGAAGATGTCGGCCGCGCGGCCCATGACACACGATCTCGCACGTAACCTAATCCGTCACCTCAATGGTGAACTGGAACGCGTTGTGATTACAGAGCTTAGAGACGACACATTCTTTGCGGTTCTGTGGCTTCGGCAGGGGGAAGAACCTGTAGTCATCGACGCGAGGCCCTCCGACGCAATTGCGCTCGCATTACGTGCCGATTGCCCGATCTTCGTCGCGGAAAAGGTCATGGAGAGCGCCAAGCTCAATACCACCGGCCCGCCAGAGGGGCCCACTGCCGAGCAGTTGCGCGGGTGGCTTGAGGGGTTGAACGACGAAGACCTCGGCCGCTACAAGATGTAATCCAGCCAAGATCTCAAGACTTGATCAGCTAGCGCGAAGCAAGGGGAACCGAGCTGTCAGGACCCTGACGCTCTTGGTCGCATAGCCGCGCGGTCGACTCCCTCGAGCAAATTCTCGAGTTCGCCCAAAGGGAAGTGAGTGTACGCAGCGGTCGTAATACGTTGCAGGATTTGGCTTTGCTGTGTCTTAGTCGCGTAGGAGTCTAGTATACAGAATATCTGTTATCGGACATGATTACGGCTTCCGAACCAGCCCTGATTGCTCTGAGGTCCTCTTTTGAATCCACGTCCAACGCGGAATGTACATGTCCTGATAACCGTCCCCCGAGATCTCGACGTCGGCATTGTCTGCGAGGCGGCGAACGCGAACGCGCCCGATCTCGCACATGCACCGCCATGTGTCGCGCAACGCGCAGCAGTCTGCGTAGAGCGCGTAGTGCATGTCGGGTGACCACTGCATTGGCGAAAGTGCATTGGAGCGACGGAATAGTCGCTTTCTTCCTTCGCCAGAGGGATGTATCGCCCAGTAAGCCTTCTCATGGAAGTAAGCGATCCACTCGCCATCGGGAGACCAGGTCGGGTAAGGGTTTGCGCACATGATATGCCCTGTGCAATCCGGTCCTCCGTGAAAGAGGTCGCGCGACGTCTGGGCTACGGTATCCCAAATACGAATCGCTCCGGGTCCGGCTGACTCCTTGTCTCCAGCGAAATAGACCATCTGTTTTCCATCTGGCGACCAGCACTGCGGTGTTACCCCGACGGCTTTTCCGTCGACGACGCGGTCTGCTTTGCCAGATGCCAGATAAAAAACGAGCAACTGCCGCTGAGGGTCGTTGTCAGACTGCTCAACCATCGCGAGTTTAGAGTTGTCGCGACTCCAGCACATCTCGGAAGGCAGGACGATTTGCGGGTACTTGCGGACGCCTCCCCCGTCGGTAGGCACAATTGCCAGGTAGTAGTGGTGATCGGCTTCTAAGTCGCAAGTTTTCCACGACGGGCATGGGTTCACCTCCCAATACGGAAAAGCCGCCAGTGTTCCATCCGGCGAGAGCATGCCCTCGTAGGAGAATGAGTGGCCCACAGCTCCAGGAATCGCGACCTTCTTCCAGTTATGCTTAGCGTAGTACCCTATCGGTGCAGTGCTCAGTTCGCCGTGGTCGAACATGGCTACTGAGATCCCAGCCTCCGCAGGCAAGTTCTGGAGTTCGTCTTGAAGGCTGCGCTCCCCTGCCCAACAAACTCCCGCCAACGCCAGCCCGCTTAGCCATGCCACTCCCATTCGCTTTCGCATGGGTCACCTCACTAGGGCAAGCGTAGGCGAAAGTTGGATTCGGGTGAATCCTGACTGGGACACTTTTTCAACTGTCACAATGCGAATCCCCAGGGCACAGTTCACGCGGACGTTCTAGCCGGATCGTCGAAAATAGAGGTAGGAACCAGGAACGTCAGTTCCGGACTTCGGCCAATAATTGCTCGATCTCGGCCTTTTCGGAAGCTGCGAGGCCGAGCAGCGGGGCCCGGGAGCGGCCGCCGTAGTAGCCATTGAAGTCGCACGCGAACTTCACGCCGGCGATGCCCAGACTTCCGACGATCCGCTGATTGACCTTCGCAATGCGCTGCTGCTTCTCGCGCGCCAATGCTGGGTCGTGATCCTTCCATGCCTGGTAAATCTCCTGGCAAGCCTGTGGCGCGAAAGCGGCGAACGCGAGAATTGCTCCCGTTGCTCCCGCCTCCAGCGATTCCAGAACCGAGCTCCCCGAGCCGCATAGCACCTGAAACCCAACTTCCCTGCTACGGGTCTTCAGCGGAGCGGCTGCCGCTGCCGTTGCGGCGCTACCGCCCAAATTGCCCACTGGTACAAAGGAACCATCCACTTCGGCATGCGCCGCGAGCATCCGCGCCGTAGCGGCCTCAAATACCTGCGTCACCGGCACGGTCCGCCGCGGCGCATTTTGCGAAGCGCCAACCAGTGCCCCGATCCGCGAGACCTTCCCGGACGAATCCTTGATGCCAATAATGTTTGGATGCCCGGCCAGTTCGCCCACCAATTCCACGGGAATCTCATACGGCACGCACTTGGGAATGTTGTAAAGCACCACGGGTAGCGGCGAACGGTCGGCGATGCTGCGAAAATAGTGGAGGATAGCCGCCGAGGACATTTGCCCTGCATAGTAACTCGGAGGGCGAACCAGGACCGCATCGTACAACAGCGCCGCAGCTGCCTCTGCTAACCTGAGCGTCGCCTTCACGCTCTCACGGCCTACGCCCGCGATCAGCACTTTCTCCGGCGCGGCAGCTTCGGCGGCCACGCGCAGGACCTCGCGCGATTCCGCATCGTCGAGCAACGGCGCCTCGCCCGTCGAGCCTAAAACCACCACCCCTGCCAGCAGACTTCGCGAGTAGCGCGCGATGTTGGCTTCAATCTTGCGAAAATAGATGCGCTCGTCCGAGTAAAACGGCGTTGTGGTCGCGGCGAAAATGCCTTCCAGCAGCATTTTTGTATTGTAAGACCCGGCACGGTTACGCGGCGCTCTTCCCTGCTTCATCGCGCCGAAATTGTTCGCTTTGGCGGCGGCGGTATATGGTTAGTGGTTAGATAGAACGCAGAAGCAGCAGCAATTCTCACTTCAGGAGCGGCGAAGATGGGCTCGTCGGTGCAAACTGACCTCGAGGAACAGAGCACATCCAAACTTTCCACGCAGGCGCTGTCATTTTTCCTGCATTCGCTCCTGGCGCTCGCCTCGTGGATGGCGCTCATGCTGCTTGGCTACGCCATCAATCCCTCCGGAGTGCCCCAACTCGTCATTCTTCTGTTGTCGGCCGCCGTGCCGCTCGCCGTCGGATTCCTGGTCGCACGCATTTATCCCGCGGAAATGGCCACCCTGGTTTGGCTGCTGGGCATCATCTGGTTTCTGATTGTCTGCCTCTGGGTCCTGAACATGCCGACCGGGCCAAATCAATGCCTCCAGTGCGAGGCCACCGAGAAGCTGACGCGCACCTTCTTCAGCCTGCCCAGCCCCAGCGGACTCATCGATAACGACGGGCCGTTTATCGGCACCTGGCCTGCCGTTGCGCTCGTCGGTTACTCCATGGGCGCGAAGCTCGGCTTCCGGCGGCCGAAGTAACCGTCAGGAATTGTTTTCCGCCTCGAACCTGCCGCCGTTGAACGACGCGGCTGAGCCTCAGCGTCCGTTCTCAGAGTGCAGTGCCTGCAGAGCGAACACGGTCACTTGTTGTTTCTGCATGGCGGCAATTCCTTCGGCGGCGGCCTGAGCGGCTGCGAGCGTGGTGATGGTGGGAATGCGCGCCAGCACGGCTGCGCGACGAATAGCCTTTTCATCGAAGATCGCGTCCTGTCCGCGCGGCGTGTTTACGATCAGTTGGATGCGGTCACCCTTGATGAGGTCCACCGCATTGGGCCGGCCCTCATCCACCTTGAACACGCGCTCCACAATCAGCCCGGCGCCCTCGAGCGCACTGGCCGTGCCTTCTGTGGCCACGATCTTGAAGCCGAGATGCACATAACGCCGCGCCAGCGCGATGGCCGCCTGTTTGTCGTCGTCCTTCACGGTAAAGAAGACGGTGCCGCCCGTGGGTAAGATTTGACCGGCTGAGAGTTGCGCCTTCGCAAAGGCCTCGCCAAAAGTGCTCGCCACGCCCATCACTTCGCCCGTCGATTTCATCTCCGGCCCGAGGACGGTATCGACGCCCGCGAACTTCGACCACGGAAACACCGGCGACTTCACGTAGTAGTGCGTGCCGGTGCCAAGATCTTTTCCCGATGCCAACTCGTCAGGCAGCAGTTCCCGCAGCTTGCGGCCCGTCATGAGCCGCGCGGCGATCTTGGCGAGCGGCACGCCCGTCGCTTTCGACACGTACGGCACGGTCCGCGAAGCGCGGGGATTGACCTCGATGACATACACATGGTCGTTACCCTGCTCGTCGTGCTGGATGGCGAATTGCAGATTAACCAGGCCGACGACTTTGAGCGCCAGCGCCAGCTTGCGCGTGTAGGCGCGTAAGGTTTCGAGGGTCTGCTCCTTGATGCCGACGGCCGGCAGCACGCACGATGAGTCGCCGGAGTGAATGCCGGCCTCTTCAATGTGTTGCATGATGCCGGCGATCAGCACGTCCTCCGAATCGCAAAGTGCGTCGACGTCGACTTCAATCGCGTTTTCGAGGAAGTGGTCGACGAGAACCGGCCGCTCTTGAGAATACTCAACGGCCTGGCGCATGTAGCGCGTCACAGCTTCCGCGTCGTATGCAATCACCATCGCACGGCCACCCAGCACGTAGCTTGGCCGCACCAGCACGGGGTAGCCGATTCTCTCGGCCACGGCAAGCGCCTGTTCCACGCTGGTGGCGGTGCCGCCGGGTGGCTGCGGAATTTGCAATTCCTCAAGCAATTTGCCAAACTGCTTGCGATCTTCGGCCAGGTCGATGGATGCCGGCGAGGTGCCGATGATGGGCACGCCGGCCGCGAGCAGGCGTTGCGCCAGATTCAAGGGGGTCTGTCCGCCGAACTGGACAATCATGCCGATCTTCGCGCCCGATTGCGCCTCGTGGTTGTAAATTGCCAGCACGTCTTCGAGAACGAGCGGCTCAAAGTAGAGACGGTCGCTGGTGTCGTAGTCGGTGGAGACGGTCTCAGGATTGCAATTGACCATGATGGTCTCGTAGCCGTCATCTTTGAGCGCGAAGGCCGCATGGCAGCAGCAGTAGTCGAACTCGATGCCCTGGCCGATGCGATTGGGGCCCGAGCCGAGAATGATGATTTTCGGCGCATTGGTCGGCGGCGCCTCGTCCTCTTCCTCGTAGGTCGAGTAGAGGTAGGGCGTCATCGATTCGAACTCGGCGGCGCAGGTATCCACCAGCTTGAATACGGGTCGAACGCCAAGCGCTTCGCGCAGCTCCCTCACCTGCTGGATGCCTTGGTGGCCTGGTAAGCTCCACTCGTTGGCGATGCGCTCGTCGCTGAGACCCAAGCGCTTGAGCCGCATCATCTGCTCCGCGCTCATTTCTTTTGGTGTAGTGTTGGCGATCGCCTTCTGCGCCTGCGTAATTTCGCGTAGCTGGTGCAGGAACCACGGATCCATTTTGGTGAGTCGAGCCACCTCGCGCACACTCATCGCGCGCTCGAACGCATACCGGATGTAGCTGAGGCGTTCCGGCTTGGGCGTGACCAGCATCTGCGTCAAGCGGCGCGGCTCCAGCACTTCCGCGCCGGTTTTTTTGCCGGTCTCGAGCGAGCGCCAGGCCTTCATCAGGGCTTCCTTGAAGGTGCGGCCGATGGCCATCACCTCGCCCACCGATTTCATCTGCGGGCCCAGCGTGTCGTCGGCGCCGGGAAACTTTTCGAACTGCCACTTGGGAATCTTGACGACGACGTAATCGATGGTGGGCTCGAAGCAGGCCGGGGTTTTGCGCGTGATATCGTTGGGAATTTCATCAAGCGTGTAGCCCACGGCTAACTTGGCCGCAATTTTGGCGATCGGGAATCCGGTGGCCTTCGACGCAAGCGCCGACGAACGCGAGACGCGCGGGTTCATTTCAATGACGATCATGCGGCCATCTTGCGGATTGATGGCGAACTGCACATTGGATCCGCCGGTTTCAACGCCAATTTCGCGGATGCAGGCGATAGCGGCATCGCGCATCTTCTGGTACTCGCGATCAGTGAGCGTTTGCGCCGGCGCCACAGTAATGGAGTCGCCGGTGTGCACCCCCATGGGATCGAAATTTTCAATGGAGCAAATGATGATGACGTTGTCGGCGAGGTCGCGCATCACCTCGAGCTCGTATTCCTTCCAGCCGAGCACGCTCTCTTCGAGCAGGCACTCATGCACCGGTGAGAGGTCGAGGCCGCGGGAGAGGATTTCCATCAGCTCTTCGCGGTTGTAGGCGATGCCGCCGCCGGTGCCGCCGAGCGTGAAGCTGGGCCGGATGAGCACCGGGAAGCCGAGCTTGCCGGAAAAGTCGAGCCCGTCGCGCAAGTTGTTCACGAGCGCGGAGCGCGGCACATCGAGACCGATGCGAATCATCGCGTCTTTAAAGAGCAGGCGGTCTTCGGCCTTCTTGATGGCCTCGAGCTTGGCGCCGATCAGCTCGACGTTATACCGCTCCAGAACGCCAGTGTCGGCAAGATCGACAGCGAGATTTAGTGCTGTCTGTCCGCCGACTGTGGGAAGCAGCGCGAACTTGCCGGCATTAGGTTGGGCGGCCAGCATCTCCGCTTCAATGCGGATGATCTCTTCAACGTACTCGTGGTTCAGCGGCTCAATGTAGGTGCGATCGGCGAGATCGGGATCGGTCATGATGGTGGCCGGGTTCGAGTTCACTAGCACCACCTCGTAGCCCTCCTGCTTGAGGGCCTTGCACGCCTGTGTGCCGGAGTAGTCGAACTCCGCCGACTGGCCGATGATGATTGGCCCCGAGCCGATCACCAGAATCTTTTGGATGTCATTTCTGCGTGGCATTTTTCTTCTTTGTCCGAATTCTCGATTGAATCAGGCTAATGTGGATATTTTGCGTCTGACCCGGGCAAGAGACACCTGATAACCTTCGGTACTGGTAATCTTGCTTCCGCAACTCGAGCCGACTCGAAGCTTTTCGAACTCGTCCAGCATTTCGGCGATCGTTGGCGCCGGCCGTTCGTGAGGGCAGTGTCCGCCGTTGTCTCTTTTTCCCTGCTGGCAGTTCATGCAAAGCACCTGGTATCCCGGCGGATAACCGTTCACTCGAAGCCAGCGATAGAAATGGTGTCCGCCTTGGTATTTCTTGCGGAAGATTCTCATTCTTTCGGTTCCCCCGCCGCCGCCGATATGGTCAATGCTAAGAAACGATGGCTCGGTCTCCTTACAGCAAGCGCAAACGAAACCTCCATAGTGCTCGAATACTGACAGGCGGTCCTTAAAGTTGCGATAAAGCATCTGAACATCGTTTGTGGCGAATCCCTTTTCCCTCATCGCACCGCACCTTCATTCCTTAGGAGCTATGCTGTCCTCTGAAATATCTTGACCCCAAAAAACAGCGGAGCCAAAAGCCCCGCCGCCTTGCAATTCCGAAAATTTCGTGCGCCGCAGGCTTCATCCCTTCCACTCCTCCATCATCTGCCGGAAGTCGCGGAACAGATAGTGCGAATCGTGCGGGCCGGGAGCGGCTTCGGGGTGGTATTGCACGCTAAAGAGCGGCAGCGTCTTGTGGCGCAGACCTTCGAGCGTCTGGTCGTTCAGGTCAACGTGCGTCAGCTCGATTTCGTTGGCGTTGATCGAGTCGGGATCGACGGCGAAGTTGTGGTTGTGCGCCGTGATCTCCACCTTGCCAGTCGCATTGTTGCGCACCGGGTGGTTGCCGCCGTGATGGCCAAACTTGAGTTTGTAGGTGCGGCCGCCCAGCGCCAGCCCGCAAAGCTGGTGGCCGAGGCAAATGCCAAACACCGGCACGCGGCCCATCATCTGCCGGATGGCGCGCACCGCGTAGTCGACCGGTTCCGGGTCGCCTGGGCCATTCGAGAGAAAGACGCCGTCGGGCTTGAGGGCAAGAACATCGTCGGCGGTGGTTTCAGCGGGGACCACGGTCACGCGACATTCCTCGCGTACTAACATGCGTAGAATGTTTTGCTTAATTCCGAAATCAAAAGCTACTACATGAAGGTTCTTCCGCAGAGACTGATCTTTGTGAATGAATCCCTCGGCAAGAAGCGAATCGCCCATCTCGCTGCGCGGATCGGACGCGTCGAACTCGTAGTTGGTCTTCGTTGACACCACGCGCGCCAGATCGGTGCCGTCCATTTTGCGAATTCTTCTGGCCCTTTGGACGAGAGTCTCGGGATCAGAGACATCGGTCGAAATCACGCCGCGCATGACGCCGTGGTTGCGCAGGTGGCGCACCAGGGCGCGCGTGTCGATCTCCGCCAGCACCGGCACGGAGTAGCGCTCCATGTACTCGTCGGTCACCTGCTCGGAGCGCCAGTTGGAGCTGATGGTGGAGAATTCGCGAACAATCAGGCCCTCAATATAGGGCCGAGACGCCTCATTGTCGGCACGATTGGTGCCGTAATTGCCAATTTGGGGATTCGTCAGGACGACGATCTGCCCTGCATAGGAGGGATCGGTGGCAATTTCCTGGTAGCCGGTAAGAGAAGTATTAAAAACCACTTCGCCCTGGCATTCGCCCGGGTGCCCATGGCCTTGGCCGCGGAAGATGCGCCCGTCTTCGAGCGCCAGGATCGCCTGCATTGCCTCTCCGAGGAGTGGATTCAATCGATTACTTCAAGGTGTCATCCTCTTTAATATCAACATTTCAGTGTTTCACCAGAACCGCTTTTGCTGAAAAGTTTGCTGAAGAGGTATCCCACCTGATCGCGACTTTGCATGCCGCCGCAACCACGATAACTATATCAGTTTTCACACGCCACTCTGGCGACTGTTCTCAACGAGAAAATCCACAGTGGAAGCGCCGCAAGTGAAGGAATCTCTCCAGATTTACGAAGATGACAAGGTACGGTACTCGAGCGCCTCCAATTGCTGGAGGCGCCAGATAATAGTTGCTCTGCGGAAGAAAGGTAAGGAAGTCGCAGTGCGAGCTACCGTCCAGGCACCAGAGGACTCTCGTCGAGAGCCGACCCTTGCGAACGATTGTCTTCTTGTAGTCCCCTGCACTTATCCCGAAGTGAGCAGTTCAGATGGGCGCGATAAAGCGGGCGACGGCGCGGTGACCCAAAACTTCAAGACTGCGGTCCGGTTGTGGCTTTCCGAGGGTTCTGAACAGTGAATGTGGTCAAATTCTCGAAACCCGCCATGGAGTCAGGTTTGCTGCGTGTACGAAATTGAGATTTTGATCGGCTCGAGGTAACGCTGACGCACTCCTTACATTGGTGTCACGGAGGACCTGAATATCCCCAAGATCCAGTTCCAAAGAAAAGCACTGTTTAACCGCGGAAAGGGCGATGATCACGCGGCACAGGTGGCGGAACTCCGTCACGGTGCCCTCTACTCCCTCGAATACGCCGCTGCGCACGCGCACCGCTGTTCCAACAAAAACGTGCGGATGAGGCCGCAGCAGGCAGCCGCTCGCCAGCCCGTCGCGGATTCTGTCAATCTCCTCGGCGCTGACCGTATCGCTCTCGTGACCGCCCAGGAGGCGAATCACACCGGGCGTGGAGACGACGGAGAGTTTGGCATGAGGTGAGAAACGGACAAATACATACCCCGCGAAAAGCGGGCGATCCAGGACGACGGACCGGTCAGTCCATTTTGACCGCTCCGCATAGAGCGGCAGGTAGTGTTCCAAAGAACGCGCACAAAGATGCTGCGCGACTCTCTTTTCATGGTTCGCAATCACATGTAAAACTTGCCATGGACTCTCGTGCATGTTTCATTCCCCGCTTCAGGTACAGAATGAATTGCGGCTTTCAAGTCCGAGTGCCCCGGTGTCATCGAGATCGCTGCTCGATGATCCTTCCGGCTCTTGAACATGGAATTGCAACCGCAGAAACGTGCGCGAGATCTGTCTGGGAAGGTCTGAATCCAGGAGTCAGACCAAAATGAAGTAGAGCACGATGGCAAATTGTTGACGCAGAAACGTACGCGAGATCTTTTAGGGAGAGTTCTAATCTGGGATTCAAACCAAAATGGAGTAGACCATGATGGGCAGTATTTTGACGCGGAAACGTACGCGAAATCTTTGAGGGAGGGTCTGCTTCTAGGAGTCAGACCAAAGTGAAGTAGACAACGACGAGCAATATTTTTTATTACTGTAGGCGATTAAATACCTGGGGCTCGCCACTAGATGTGACCGTGGTCACCCCTAACAGACACGGCCGGTGCAAACGCGCCGGCCGTTCTCTGACACACGTAATTTCAATGAATCGACTATTGTTTCGATTGGCCCGTTGGCCTCTTCACATTCCCCTGCTCGAACCTTCACTGTAGCGCCGTGAGCTGATTCTGCCACGCGCAACGCTCGTTGGATATGCCCGGAAACAGTGAGGCCCAGGCTCTTATTCGCCTAGGCCAAACCGGATGGGAGTCAGTCGCCGCAACTTTACAGATGCTGAACCACGACCTCCGCTCCGGGCGGCGGATAGGCCAGAAGCGGTGCCTGCCGTGTAGCCATGCGAACCACGAGCGGGTCGAGTTCCCAGGCTCGCAACAACTTTCCCAATTGCCCCAGGGCGGCGTCTCTGGAGACCACCACAAGCAAAGTCAAAACGATCAGCCAGAGATCGATAAAAAGGCTGCGGTGATCGATATAGGCCAGGGCAAGCCGGCTTTTCCAGGGACGAATGATCTGGTTGTAGAGAAGGTCGGGATCGGCGCTCCCCTTCAGGATTTCTCCTTCGTCGGAGAAGACGATTGAAGCCAGATCGGTGATGCCGGGGCGGACGGAAAGCATGCGCCTCTCGGCGCTGGTGTAGAGTGCAGCGTCGCTAAGCACCTGCGGCCGCGGTCCGACCAGGCTCATGTCGCCCTTGAGAACGTTCCAAAGCTGGATCAATTCGTCCAATTTATACGCGCGGACGAAGTGGCCTATGGGAGTGATGCGGCGGTCACTGGCGGCCGTTGATGATCCGCCGATTTTGTCGGCATTCGTCACCATGGAGCGGAACTTGACCATGCGAAATTCACCGCCGCCGCGAGCGACGCGGGGAGCGATGTAAAACGGCGACTGGCGATCCTGCAACCAAATTCCCAACATCACTGCTGTTAAGAGCGGCGAGAAAACAAGTAATCCCAAAAATGCGGCAAGAAGATCGCATGCACGTTTGATCATCGGGAGATGGCCTCCTCGGCAATGCCCAGTTTGAGCGACACGGTTCGAACGATGGACGCAGCATCGATCGAGTAGACGGTGCGGAGATAGGCTTGCGACCCGACAACGGAGGAGAACGTGTTACGAAGCCCGATGCGAACGAAGAAGCCAGGAGAGATGCCGGCCTCCATGAGCGCCTCCGCAATTGCGCCACCCAGGCCACCGTCCACGGCATGTTCCTCGATACTTACAATCCCCTGCGTTTCTGCTGCGGCGATGGAGAGTGTGGCCGTGTCTAGGGGCTTGACAGTATGGACACTGAGCACGCGGCAACGAACACCCTGTTCCGCCAACTGGTCCGCGGCCAGGAGCGCCTCGCCCAAAATTCCGCCGGCCGCGGCCAAAGTGACATCCGAACCTTCGCGGACAGTGCGAATGAATCCGGGCCAGAATACTTCGCCAGGGCGCACCGTCGGTTTTGCCGCAGATTTATCGAGCCGCAAGTAAGCAGGTCCGTGAGGCCGCGATGCCAGATGACGCGATGCTTCACTCGCCTCCCATAGATCGCCCGGAGCGAACACTTCCAATCCGGGCAATGAGCGGAGGATCGCGAGATCTTCAGTGGCGTGATGCGACATGCCGACGGGCCCATAACTCATTCCCCCACCCACGCACACAATCGTGACATTCGCGCCGTGATAACAGATGTCATTGCGAATCTGTTCGAGACAGCGGAGGGTGGGAAAGTTACCGATCGAGTAAGTGAATACGGAATGGCCTTCGAGCGCAAGACCGGCGGCGAGCCCGGACATGTTCTGCTCCGCGACTCCGACGTTCAGGAATTGACGCGGAAACTGTGCGGAGAAATTGTCCAGAACACCAAAGCCGAGATCTCCGGTGAGCAGCATAAGCTCAGGGTGCTGTGCAGCGAGCTCGGTAAGCACGCCGACAAAAGCATCTCTCACTGTTGAACCTCCAATTCAGCGAGTGCGGCAGCGAATTCTTCTCCGCGCGGAACCCGGTAATGCCAAAGCACTGAGTTCTCCATGAAACTGACGCCTTTACCCTTGGTGGTGCGGGCAATCAGGCACGACGGCTTGCCCTGGATGAAAGGAACTGCATGGAGCGCGCTGCGCAGGGCAGCGTGGTCGTGCCCATCGACCTCGCGAACGGCCCAGCCAAAGGAGGTCCACTTATCCGCAAAGGGCTCCAGTTCGAGAACGCCCGAAATGGGCGCGATACCCTGAATGCGGTTGTAGTCCACAATCGCGACCAGGTTCGAGAGCTGGTGCTGGGCAGCGAACAGCACGGCCTCCCAGGTTGACCCCTCATCGCACTCTCCGTCGCTGAGGAGGCAGAAGACCCGATGCCCGGCTGCTTTCAGCTTTCCCGCAAAAGCCATGCCTGCGGCAATCGATAGCCCGTGTCCCAGTGCCCCGGTGGATACCTCCACGCCGCGGAGAGCATGCGATACATGGCCGCTCAATTCTGAGCCGTTCTGGTAATGAGTCAGAAGCTTGTCGACCGGGAAAAAGCCTCGCTCCGCGAGCACGGCGTAGAGTCCGCCTCCGGCATGCCCCTTGCTCAAGACAAAGCGATCGCGGTCCGGATGCCGAGGTGCTTCGGGGTCCACATGCAAAATGCCGCCGTAGAGTATGGCAAGGATGTCGGCACAGGAAAAGATCGCGCCAATGTGCGATCCGCCACCGGCATTGGTCATGCGCAAGGCGTGGGCACGGATGCGCCGCGCCAGGGCAACGGAATCGACGGTAGTGGGCTGAATCATCTCCGGCATCCGTAGAAGGCTCGAATGGTATCGCATACGAACTCCAGGTCTTCATCCGACAACGCCATGTTCATAGGCAGCATGAGCATGCGCTGGAACAGAAGATCGGTCTTGGGAAGGTCTTGCGTAAAGCCCAACGCCTTGAGCTGATGGACGGCCTGGCCGCCCCACTGAATGAGCGTGCCAATACCGTTTTCCTTCAGATACTCTTTGAGGCCGTCGCGGCGCTCAGCTTCGACCTCGTAGTTCTGATAGATGTCGAAGTGGTCTGGATCGGAGTCAGGGGCAGGCGGAAGCACGATCTCGGCGACGTCTTTCAAACGCTCCGTGTAATGCCTTGCCAACGCGCGGCGGCGGTCCACTACCTTTGCAAATTTCTTCAACTGGAAGTCAAGGAGAGCCGCTTGAAGATTGTCGAGACGAGAATTCAGCCCCCACGAAACGATCGCACCATCGGTGCTTCGGCCGTGGTCGCGCAGTTGATAGATCCGCTCGTAGATCGCGTCGTCGTTGGTGATCGCGGCCCCGCCGTCGCCCAGGCAGCCGAGGACCTTGGCGGGATAGAAGCTGATGGCGGCAGCTAATCCAAATGTGCCGGCGCATTGGCCCTTGAACCTGGAACCGAGCGCCTGTGCGGCGTCTTCGATAATGACCAACCCATGCTTCCTGGCGATGGCGCCGAGGGCATCCATGTCGCACGTACGGCCGTTCAGTTGGGTGGGCATGATGGCGCGCGTGCGCGGCGTGATCGCCGCTTCTACAGCATTGGGGTCGATTAGATGATCCGCTCCGCAATCCACGGGAATAGCGGTTGCACCCGCAAAATGTACCGCAGCGGCTGTGGCGATCATGGTATGAGAACTGAGAATGACTTCGTCGCCGGGGCCTATGCCGGCAGCGCGCACGGCGAAATGCAGGCCGTCGGTTGCATTGCCCACGCCGAGGGCACGCCGCGCGCCGACGAATTCGGCAAGGTGCTGCTCGAAATTCGTGAGATCTTTCTGGAGAATAAATGCGCCACGGCGGCCGACATCGGTTACCACCTGAAGAAATTCGGCTTCGCTAGAGCCGAACAGAAAACCATAATTGAAGAACGGAACGTTGCTTGGGTTCAATTCAAATCCTCCGGTTGCTTTGCCCTGCGCGCCACGGCGTAGATCATCTTGTACTTCGTGAGGTCTCCGGCTTCTTCGATGCGGACCAGCGGCTCGATGGGGGCGACGCCAGGAGAAAGCTCACGCGGGATCGGGGTGAGCCGGCCAAAGAAGATGCGCTTGAGAAGCTCCTTTCCCTTCATCGTCCTCGGAATCAAATGGAGCTTAACGGCGGCGACTTTGAGCGCGTGGATCGCGGCGGCGGCAGGGCCATCCTCTTCTTCATGAAAGGCCGCATAGACCTCGACCTCAAACCCGTGCGCTCGCAGCAGGACCGCCAACTCCGCAGCCGGGAAATACCTGGTCGAGAATGGACTGGGATTGAAGCCAGCCCACTGGGGGTTCACGCTTGAGATCAGCAGGACACCGCCGGAATCAAGCACTCGCGCAGTCTCCAAGAGAAAGACATTGGGGTCTTCTAGGTAGTAAATGGCCTCAAAGAGAATGACCAGGCCCAATGAGCGGGTTTCGAACGGGAGTGCCTTGGCATCGAGTTCTTGTACTGTTATCCCCGGACGGCCCTTGTAAGTACTCCGGGCGGTCTCGCAGTTTTTAGAATCGATGTCGCCTGCAGTCACGCTTTTCGCGGCGCCGGAGATCAAACCCAGCCCTACACCCGCTCCGCAGGCGACTTCGAGTACGTTCCGGTCAGCGGCGTAACTCCGCGCAAGATTGTAGCGGGTGTAGAGGATAGACATCTGCTCGGCGCTCGCACCTGTGTTCGGCGCCTCCGTAATCGTCCAGAAAGGAAGTTGACTCATAGCTTGGTTCGAAACTCCATGATGTTGAATGCCGCGCATGGCTGCAGGCGGTTTATTTGTTCTTGGCGTCTCTGTCCGGCGCGGCCAGCTAGCAGTGGGAGCGCGGAATGCGGAGTGGGTCTAGCGGCTGAAACGTATGTTCGCAGCCGTAGTCGCCCAAGAGGAGAGATGCCGCCACAACCCGCGAATGGGGCGATGCGAGGCTACCCAACCCGCAATGCCCAGCAGAGATCCGCACCCGTAGAGAATATGCAGTATCCCGAAAGTGACTGCGGTGGTGAAGATCAATTCCGTTGTACCCGCCGATTTCCAGGCGAGAGCAGAAGCAACGATTGCGCAAATTGCGTAGGCCGCAACCGCCACCGCAAAAAATGGCCGGGCCGGTCCGTACGATATCGCCAGGGAGGCGAATGCAATCATGAAAACCAGGAATGCCAACGGTACGAAGTGGCGGACGGCGAATCGCGTTCCCCGATCTAAAGCGGGGTAGGTTACCCAGTACCCGTTCGACAGTCCGTGCCGGAAGAAATCCACACTGGAAGCCCGCACATGGTACTTCACCCTGATCGAAGGGACCAGCAGCGTTCCCCCGCCGAGCGCCCAAAGCCTGCCGTTCAGATCAAAGTCCTGACTGCGGCGGACGTTCTCGTCGTACATCCCTGCCTTCTCCAGCCAGCTTTTCAGATAGCAACCACTAAAAGCTGTGTCGGCCCATATAGGCATATTTGTGCCAACCCGAAACAGTGCGTTGCCCACTCCGAAACGGCTGGAGATGACCTTCGCCGCAGACCTGGCGAAGGTAGTGTCCGCTCCCGGCACGCAATCCACGACTCCCCCGACATTGGCGGCTCCGTACTGGCGCAGGTAGCTCACGCACTCGGAGATGTAGTTTGGAAGGTACTCCGAGTGGCCATCGATCTTCATGATGACGTCGCCGCGGGCTTCCTGAATTCCCAGGTTCATGCCGAATGCGGTGTGAAGACGCGCGTTTCTCACCAGGCTGACGGGGCATCGAGCGCCCTTGTGGCGCTCGACGATTTCGCGCGTTCCGTCCGTGCTTTCTCCATCGACGACCACGACTTCCATGAGGTCGGCGGGATAGTCGTTCTGAGTAATTGACTTCAGGCAACGCTCGATCCATCGCGCTTCGTTCCTGCATGCGAGAACAACCGAGACGAAGGGAAGGTCAGCGCCCGTTTGAGCCGATTCGCCTGCGGCAGGCGCGGCCGCACAGAGTTCGGGGTCGGTCCCGGCCGGCAGGGCCGCGTCACATGCCCCGGGCGCCAGCGGCAGGCTGCGAGAGCGTCCGCCAAGATGGCCCATGCCCGCAACCAGGCCCACGAGCGATCCCAGGCCGTAGAGCGTATGGTATGTGGCGTATGTGAAGGCAGTCGTCAATACGACGCCAGGAGATGGCCGGTCCCTCCAGACAAGAACGGCGGCCGTCAGTGCGCAGGCGATGTAACCAGCGGCGGTGACAGCCATGGCAATTCGCGCCGTTGGGTAGGAAAAGCACAGGGCGGCCAGAGCTAACAGGCTCGTCACAAACGCAAGAGGGGCAAAATGGCGAAGCGAGAAACGCGTTCCTTTTGCGATCGCGGGGAAAGTCACCCAATAGCCATTCGACAAGGCATGACGGCAAAACTGCCTGAAGGCAGCGCGCACATGGTACTTGACGCGAATCGTGGGGACCAGGAGCGTCCTTCCACCGATTGCCCTCAGCTTGCAGTTCAAGTTAATGTCTTCGCTGCGCCGAATGGCCTCATCGTACAGGCCTACCTCGAGCAGAGACTTCTTCCAATAACACCCCGAGTAAGCCGTGTCGGCCCACATCGGCTGTCCGGTGCTGAACCGGTAACGAGAGTTCCCGGACCCGAATTCTGAAAAGAGCACCTTGGCCGCCGCTCTTGCGAACAAGGTGTCGGAACCCGGGACCCCATCGAAGCCTCCGCCCACATTCGCGGCTCCGGACCGAACAAGATGGTGCACGCACGCGGAGATATAGTTGGCGGGGTATTCCGAATGGCCGTCTACCTTCATGATGATTTCGCCACGGGCCGCCCTGATTCCGATGTTCAATCCCAGGGGAAGAAACCGGCCTTCATTGCGCAGCAACCGGATTCGAGGATAGCGGCTTGCGTACTGGAGCAAGATTTCTTGAGTTCCGTCTTCGCTGTCGCCATCGACTACGAGAATCTCGACTCTATCCGCCGGATAATCGTTCTCGACCACGGAATCGAGGCAGCGTGAGATCCACTTTGATTCATTACGGCACACGACAACCATCGAAACCATGGGCGGCTCACTTGATCCAACTTTCATGTCGGTCATTTGAGCTCCACTGCGGGGCATGACTGATGGTCAAGCGGCGTCTCAATAGGCACCTGTTCGCGGCTTCCCAATGCCTTGCAACCAAAGTCGTTACACGCGAGCCAAAACCAAGCGATCGACAGCGCAAGATACAGAGCTGAAACACTCCTCGCAAAGCTCTGGACGCAGCCAAAGACAATTGCTGCTCCGAATGCCAGCGGGAGGACGGCAATCATCACGTGTACTGAAAACGCCCAACGAAATATCGATGAAGCCGAAGACTTGCTGGGTTGCGCTTCCGATGCATAGAGTCCGCTCCAGATGAATTGGTTGCGCAGCCAGACGACTATGTAAGCCGAAACCAATCCGACAATCGCGAATGCAGCCGACCGGGCCACAATACCCAAAACAACCAGCAGACCGGAGCGAATGAAATCGGTAGTGATGCCATCGATGATTCCGCCGATCTCATTGGCAGACTTGCGGGCTCTGGCCACAGCACCGTCACAAAAATCCAGGAACGCGCCGGCGTAGCAGCATGCGGCCGCGATGAGCGCACACCACCGCGGCAGCTGGCCATACCAACAAAACAGGCTCAATCCACCGATACCGAAGAGCCAGCCGAGCAGGGACACTTGGTTGGCGGAGAGGCCCAGGCGATAAAGTACGAAACCCACCCGAACCCCAACCCAGGTGATGCCCCTCCGAATTGCGCCCAGCTTAGCGGTAGCAGCGACGAAGTCTGGCGTCTGTGCAGCTTCAAGAAACTGTTGATAGGTCATGCTCTAAAATCCTTCCGGGCAAAGCCCCGATGATATGATTCGCGCTCGCTGCTGTCGTCTGCGAACCGCGAGCGCAGCGAGCAAGTACAATTCGCGGCGGTCTTTATGAGACGTCCAGATTCAGTACACGTCCCGCTATCGCCAATCGGCTGAAAACCTTTGAATCGCCTCTTGAAGTTGCGGGGAGTTTCGCGAAGGCGGTTTGAAAACCGCCATATGCTCATAGGTGCAAACCAACTGGGCGTACAGCTCAATCGATTGGTAGTGAGGACGCCCGACATAATCGTCCACTAGAATTCTGCTCTCTGGAGAATCGACCAGGTGGGCGCAACTGGTGAGCGCGGCAGCTACCCTGAAGCGGCCATCGATCATCACCAGATCCGGCAGCAGGCCGGGTTCAAGATGACGCCAGGGAAGCGAAACGTAGGCGGTCCACATCTCCAGCCTGCGATCGGTCGGGGTCTTGAACAGAGGCGCTCCATATTGAGGACCGATTGGCCCGATGTCGGCATGCAGCAAATGCTGTTCAGCAGAGAGCGTCCCGATCTTCTTGCGAACGGCTTGCAGAAAAAAGCGGTCGGTCTCTACGGAAATAAAAGGTATCCCCAGCCGCGCGGCCAATACTGTGCTGCCGCCGCTTCCATACTCCATATAGAAGAGGCAATTCCTGAGCATTTTCTCGAACGCGGCATTCGAAGCGTCTCCCACGCAGGGTTTGTCGCCAATCGAGAATCCCCATAACCTCTGTCTTAGAAGCAAGCGGGCTAACTTAACGCAATCCAGCGCGAACTCGGGGAGCGCAGACTTGAAAATGTTCCTGACAGTGCGTGAGACTTCCATCCATCACCTAAATCGAGTTTCCCATCCGGCTTCCGAAACAGACTTTGCCGCCAGCCGCCGCTGCGATCCGAAAACTTCCTTATCGAGATAGAACTTGTGGGTCGCAGTTCGGTTTTTGACACGGCCTCCCGGCATCGAGGACTCTAAGTGCTGGCTTAGAAGCTCCGATCGCAGATTGCCGATCAAGCGAAGGAGAAGTTATATTTATGGATCTCGCGCTGGGCCATTTTGAGGTCGTCGGGCGTGTCGATCTCGACGCATTCGAGTTCGTAGGACTTGAGCGGGAGACACCTCGATAGATCATCGAACACGAACTGTGAGCTTCGCTCGATGTGAATGCCGGCCAAGTAGGCGACCCCGCACCATTCGAAAGGCGCCCGCGGGGAGCGCTGAAACTGCTGAACATACCCGGACTCGTCCAATTTCACGAACACGGCCTCGTCCGTCTTGCTGCGCGCAACGCCCACCATCGACTCCCCGCATTCGGCCGCAAGAAGAAACCGGCGAAATGAAGCCGGCTCGATGATCATGTCCCCGTCAATGATCATGAATGGCTCGTGTAGGTCGTGCGTGGCTAGATTAACGCTGTAACTGTTGGATGTTGAGGCATAACTAGGGTTTCTCACAAACACCGCATCCGGGCGTATTTTCGAGACGTGCTCCATAACTTCGGCTTCTTGAAAGCCGACGACGACACGAAGATCCTCAATGTCGGCAAGCAACGGAAGGAGGTAGTCTATAACCCGTTTGCCTTCCACGTGCACCAGGCATTTTGCGCTATTCAGGCCCAACCTGCTGCCGAGACCTGCACAGGACACTATTGCGTGTCTAATACGTGACATAACCCGCTCCCGTTGTAGACCACATAATGCGCAAGGCGGACAAGATTTTCCACGGGGCTTCGAAATCCGCCGTAGGCTATGGCGACATCCGCGCCCTGCAACATCATCGCATCGTTCATCCCATCGCCAATGGCGACAATCCTTTCGTAGCGCTCTCTAAGGCTTTTTACGGCGTGCTCCTTTTGCATTACTGACTTGATTCCCAAAAGCCGGTCGCCCGAGTGGTTCGCTTGCGAAGAAAAGCATTGACATCCGATTCTCTCGATGAGCGGCTTAATCCACACGTCCAAATTGCCAGTTACTAAGTAAGAATCGCTATTGTGAGACTGAATAAACCGTATGATGTTGCTCTCCAATGGGAGTTTGGAGACTATCTCTTGCGCCGTCGAGATAGGAATCTCAGAAAGGAGTTTGACTCGTAACCTGAACGAGTGCTCAAACGGAATGGCGCCCTGCATCGTCAGGGTTGTCAGCAGTTGCATCTCGTCGGCTAGATCGATCGATCGTGCAAGATGAGGAAGAATCTCTCCCCTTATCACCGTACCGTCCAGATCGAAACAAAAAGCTACGCGTTGCATGTATGTCACCTCACGCTTACCGTACGTCGGTCGCCCCGCATCGAAGTACTCAGTTGCAGTAACGCAGCTTGGATCTATCTTCCAGGCGCTGCTGCCAGGAGTGACTTCGATCGGGACTTTGGTTATGCGCTTGCTTTCCAGTTGCCAGCGCCCGGGATGTCTGTCGCCTACTATGAAGAGTGTGGGTTTGCGGATGTAGTGGAAGGGCAATGTTAGTCAATGATGTGGTACGCCGCGGGGCGTGAGCGGTGTTTGGAACGGGTCGTTCGCATGCCGCTGCCATAGGCTCTGGCTGGAGTCAGGAGGCATATACTCTGCACATTTTGTCCGCCGCAACTTGTTTGAGGAATTTGGCAGCAGGGAGATCCGTCAGAACATAATCTGCATGTTCGTGAATCAGGTACTTTTGGTGGCACTTCCGCGACAAATTCGTCAGAACTTGATTCATCAGAACGCCCGAAAAGGGGTGATTCGCAAAAATGACAGCCGGGGCGTCTGGAAAATCGTACTTAGTGGCATCGCACCAGATTGAAGCAGCCCTGCCACGAGCCCCTGGATAGCGCCGAATATTCTCCTCAGCTACTCGGTGAAGTTCCTCCGCGAATTCGATGCCAATCACGTTGCCAAATCCCAGGCGGGATGCGTAGAGCAGCGTCGCGCCTTTTCCGCTGCCAAGATCGATATATGTGAACCCTCTGTATTCGGACAGCCGCAGGGGCAGCAAAGCGAGGCATTCGTGGAAGCGGGAGGGAGAAGTTGGACCGTATCGGACTCCCTGTATCCAGTTAGGATTGTCCACCACCGATAACTCGGCTAGCGGAATGATCCCGCCCGTGTCGGTGTTGTGTTTGCTGTCGAACTCTCGCTGAATTTCGTTTCGCGTGCCATATTCTTTGCTTTGCTTCAATGTTATGGACGGCAGGCGGATCATCGTCTTGAGAGTAGCCGGGAGACCGTATAACTGAATGGACTTTTTCAATTTACGGCATAGTACAGTCGCTCGCACGGTTCCTCCCTTGCTCCCCAATTGCCCGGCCTAGCACTTAGTAGTCCCTCTCGCCGCGAAGACCCTCGGCAGCGCCGGCCAAAGCAGGAACACGCTCACGCCGACTTCGGTTTGTCCCGACACCGGGTTAGAACAACACATGAGGAAGAACAATGCCCACATCGCGAGAGCGGATTTGCCATATGCGGTTCCCTTCCCCTCCCGAACCGCGCGAAAGGCCAGCGGGAACAGGATGGGCAGATATAAACCTGCGCCGACGAGTCCGTAGCGCGCCAGATTGTCGAGCAAATCGGAGTGGCCGCCGATACCCTGCTCCAATCCAACATCTACTCCGGCAATGCTGTAGTAGGCCCCAACGCCCGCGATCGGATATTCGAGGAATGTCTTGAACGACGTGCCATAGAGCGATATTCGGTCGGACGCGAATTGTCCCTCTTTAGTATGTTGGCCTCCCGGGAGCAAGGAAGCAGCCGCCCGCGCCTTGATTGATAGAACTTCGCTGTTGACATTTCTTGCTATAAACAGCATCAGGTCAGCGCCAAATACCAGGAAGAGAAGGCCGGCGACGACTGCCAGCAACGAGGCGGCAAATTTTAGAGGCAGGCGCTTGATATGGAAAAACACAGCGATGAAAGTTCCCACGATCACAATGTAGATCGACATTGCAAAGGCAGCCAGATAAAGGTAGTACACGAAGACGCACGCGCATACGACCATCGAAACTCTGAGCCATTTTGACCGGCCGGTACCAGTGGCGATGGCGACCATCAGCGGCGCCAGCATGGCTACTCCATAGGTGAACCGGAAGTCGCCGACACCGCTGTGGCCAAGGTACGCGTACGCGGCCGATATCACCCAGTTGGTGCTGACCAGCCTGGCCGCCAGAGGATTGACCCACAACACCTTGACAGACATGATCGACCCGGCCATGAAACTGATGATTCCAACCGTGGTCAGCAGGGTCAGGATGGCGCGGTCCTTGCGGTAGTAGTCATAAATGAAGGCGGGAGCAAGGAAGAGGACAAATCCTCCGATGAAGCGATCGTCCATTCCGACGCGCATGGCCTCGCACCATGCATAGGCCAGCCAAAGAGGAACCAGGTAAAGACAGCGGGTCAAATGCAGAGGCCAGTCCGGCCGCAGAATCACCGCAAAGAATGCCCAGACGGCGAACACGGTGACGGTGAGCCAGACACTGAGGAATTGCCGGGCAATGGGTACGACCATCAGGACAATGGCACTCGCGGGAAGGATGCTGGTCAGGCGATAGAAAAAATACCAGCAGGCTTTACGTCGCTCGGAAGGGGTGTCGCTCGGGGCAACGGGAACTCGCGCGGGTTGGAATGGCAAACAGTGCTCACTGACCATTGCATGTGTCCGAGACGGGAAATAGGATCGCCAGCGGTCTGCGCGAGATGACGCCAGGCCTCGCGACGCGCACACGCGCCGGCCGGGTTTTCACTGCCCGGCCGCCACTAAGTCGGAGGAGGTGCGGACCGTGCCGCCGACCACGCCGCAAAGAGCGGCTTCCAACAGATCGCCAACGACTGTCGCGTCGTGCCTCTGGTGCGCCAGTCGCAGACCATTGAGAGCATGGCACCACCGCAGTTCCGGGTTGGAGATCAGAGTATCGAGGTTTTCGCGAAGCGCATCCATGTCGGTAACGACCATTCCCGCCTCGTGATCCTGGATATAGCGGATCGATCCCACCTCAGGCGGTCCGGCGACGAAGATGCACCTGCCGCTGGCCAGATACTCCGGAATCTTGGTGGAAAGAGACAGCCGCGTGAGTTTACGATTCACCTTATCCATGGATTCGACGTGCACAAGGATGTCGGATTTCCTAATCACCTGGCCGACTTCGACGGCGCTAAGCCCCCCCATAAACTCCATCACCCCAGGGATGCTTAGCCCCTTCAGCATGCGACGATTGAGGCGCTCGGTGGAGTAAATCCGCAGTCTGGCTCGCTGCTGTGGTGCGTTGATCTCGGCGAGCGCTTCGCCGATTCCGCGTAGCGTGGTCCAGCGGCCGAGAGAGACTTTGCCGATATACGACAGCTCGACGGGAGTACTGGCACTCGATGCCGGCTCGCGTGCAATCGGACCGCATGCCGTGGGCAGGGTCGTCGATTCGACATTGAAGATCCGCTGGTACTCTTCGCTCATTTGATCGCAGGCCGTGAAGAGCCTTGCGGCGGAGCCCACAACGCGGCGCATGGTGCGGCGAAGGAGCGCCTTATGCAGCCAGTAGAGCGGAGAGAGCGAAAAGCGCGAGACGCCATACCAGTCATCGCCCATGAAAACGACGAGAGGGATATCGCAGCGGCGGGCAACATGACTTGCGATCTTGTACGCAAAGCTGTAATCACCCCCGACCAAAAAGACCAGCTCGGGCTGAAGTTCGTCCACCCAGCGGTCGAACGCGGGGTTGCGCCAGTGCGCCGCGCGCCATATCGCATCGCGCATAAGCATCGTGCCCGGGTGCTTCTTCCGGCCGAACTCGTACACCAACTGCTGCAGGCGAGAAGGGCTGGAATCGTCCTCCTCCACGGCCACGGCGATGTCAGCGCCGCTCAGCGTGCGGCCGCAGGCAGGCCGCCCCAGAGCGCTCCTTAGTGCGTCGAAATCGGTGATTCGATAGTATCTGCGACACTTGCCGGACATGGGGCCGCAGGGCAGCTCGGCGTAAAAATATAGTTCCGCAAGCGCGTCCGGATCCCAATGCTTGAAGTACGAGGCCAATGCGTTGCCGCTTGCGCCCTTATTGTTGAACGCGCGGTGGCTAATGACCAGCACTCTGGGATTGATTGAATTCAACATATGTTTGTTCGTAGGCGTGTCTGCCTCAAGCGTGCCGGTGATCCTGCGCCGAGACTGTGACGTCCCGCAGGAAGGCAAACGTCTCCTCCGCGCAACCGGACCATGTGTACTCGCGCGCGTATCGCATAGCGCGCTCCGCATACTCGCGCCGTATAGCACTGTCGCCGCAAAGGCGAGCGAGCGCGGAGGCAATCTCCGTCGCGTGCTCGGGATTGAAGTACTCGCCAGCGTCGCGCAGCAGGTCAGGCAGGCCGGACCGGTTCGAACAGGCCACCGGAAGCCCCGATGCCATGGCTTCGAGCAACGTAATGCCAAACGCTTCACAGGAGGAAGCAAAGACGAACAGGTCGGCTTTGCGGAGCAAGGCAGGCAAGGCATCGTGGCTGATATTGCCCAGCAAGCACGTGAATGCGTTCGCCCCCTCCTGCTCGATGACCCGCAGAAGCTCTCTCCTGCCTAGCGGATCTTCACCGGCGTTTCCGGCCAGCCAAAGCTGGTAATCCCGGCCCGTGGACTCGCGCAACTGCTTCACCGCTTTCACCACGTTACCCTGATACTTGTAGAGGTACACGGTCGAGACATAGAGAATGTTACGCGGCGCCTGATCGATGGTTGGCACCGTGCTATCGGCGAGGAAGGCCGCTTCCACCCCATTGGCAATGACGGTATGCCGCCTGATGCCGGCAAGCTGGCGTATCGCGAGTTCCTGCGAATACCGCGAGGTAAAGATGACTCCCGCGGTTTTGGGATAGAGGGCGCGAAGCTTGCGGTTCAATCTCCGCATGAATCTGAACCAAAGCCTGGAATAGCGGTATTTGCGGTACTCCTTTTGATCGAAATACAGAATGTTGTGACATGCCGCCACCACCGGTACGCCGGCGGGAAGCGCGCGTGGGCTGCCTGACACACAGAACAGCACGTCCGGTCGCAGCCGGCGCATGAACCTGCCGAGGTGCATCTGCTCCCACAATTGCGCGGAGACGGCCTTCTCCAGAGAGGGCACGGCGATCACGCGGACGGCGGCGTTCAATTCCCCGAGTTCCCCGGCAAGCGCGGGGCTGCACACCAGAGTGATGCGGACGCCGGAGGATTCCGCGGGGATGGCGAGCACCCCTTTGAGATAGCGGATCAAACCGCCGCTGCCGCCGCGGCCCCCGTACCAGACTGCGTGGATCGGATGCGAAGGCAGCCCCGAGCTGCCATTCCCTGATTCCCCGAGCGCGTCATGCACTTCCAATTCACTGGTGGGCATAGGATCTCCAGAACAGTCCTCGGGTCCTTGCGATGAACTCCGCGCGCAGTTCCGGTACGGAGCATCCCGCAGCCAGCACAGCCATGCCGCAGACGGTACCAATCAGGCCCATGGTGAGCAGTCGCGACGAAGGTGCGGGCACGAGCAGGCGAGCCAACAGAACCACAGGCAGCGTGGCCAGCAAGGGGCGGAGCAGATCGCCGAGCAGCCAGTTGCGAAGTTCGCCAGGCAGGAAGCGCCGGTGCAGCAGAACCATGAAGGGCGCCGTGGTGCCAAGCATCACGATTAGCCACGAAAGCCCCGCGCCCACAATGCCTAATCGCATCACCAGGAAAAACAACAGGGGCACAAGCAGGAGCAGAGAGACAATGTTGACATACAGGTTCAACCTGACGTAGCCATAGGCAAGAGCGAGATAGCAGGGCACAGCCTGAATGGCCTGCAGCATCTGACCGCCGAGCAGCAGGGAGGCCGGCACTGCCGCTTGCTGCGCGGCCGCCGCCGAACCTGTCCAGGCACGGATGAAGTCGCATGCAAACAGCGCCAGGGTCATGCCCACGGGAATGGCGGTGGCGGCGACCAGAGCGCAGGTGCGATGGTAAAGGCGCTGAACCCCGATGCAGTCCTGGCGGGCAACGAGCGCCGTGAGGCGAGGGAAAACGGCCAGAGCGATGGGGCTGGCCAGTATCAGCGGAGCCGATGCCAAGGCGCCAGCAAGCGTATAGTATCCCAGCATCTCCAGGGGGAGCATCTTGCTGACCGTCAGTTTGTCGGCCTGCGCCAGGAGCGCGGATACGGCTGCCATGCCGGCCATGCCCAGGGCATAATGCCAAGTGTTGCGGAACGCCTGCCAGCGAAAATGGGGCCGGGATTGGTCGGCGCGGGGAGGCAGGGCGCGCCACAGACCGAAACGGGCGGCAGAGCAATAGACGGCGTTCGAGATCAGTTGCCAGGCGGCGAAGGCGAAGATGGTTGGAGAGACCAGCCATAGCACCAGAACCGCGCCGAGACTCCTGCATATCGAGGTTGCAATGGTGATGGTATTGGAACGGACCTGTTTCTCCAGCCCCATCAGACCTCCGATATAAAGTGCGGAGGGCAACTGAAGAGCGATGGCGACTCCCATCAAGCGGATCGCTGTCGTCATTTCGTGCGGCAGCAGAACCCGGGAGCGCAGCCAGTGGGTGGCAATGGCCGGCGCCAGGGCCCAGATGGCAACGGCTAGGGCGGAGGAGATGCAGATATAGGCCGATTCGTAGGTGCGCAACAGATCGCCCATTTCGGCGGCAGCGTCTTTGCGCACTGAAAGCCGCGCCATCTCCCGGTTCAGGGTCGCCGTGAATCCCATGTCCGCGAAGGCCAGCACCGCCAGCAACGTGGAATAGAACCCGACAATTCCGTAGGCTTCGATCCCCAGGAAGCGGAGATACAGAGGAACGAACAGATAGACCGAGATGACGCCCCAGGCACGGGCGATCATATTGGCGAGAATGTTTCGTCTTATCATTTAAAATCGGATAGGTCTTCGCATCCAAGCTTCGACCAGGATGCCGGCGAGGGCCGTGGCTGCTGCGGCACATCTTTGTGCAGGAGCCTTCCGGGCTCCAGGGTCGGCGCGTCGATGGGAGCGGCATCGGCTGCGTGATTACCGGAGACTACCTTGCGCCTAACTGCCGGGCGCAAACTCGCGCCACACATTCCTGTGCACGTAGTCCACATAGCTGACGATAATGCGCAGAACCTTTTGCGAGACGTTGGGAACCGTATATTCGAGCACGGTGCGCAGCTGGGCTTCGGACTGATCGGCGAGAATCCGCAGCCCCTCGCGCACCCGCGTCGCATTAAAGCCGGTCATCATCACGGCGCCTTCCTCCATGCCCTCCGGACGCTCATGCATCTCGCGAAGATTCAGCCCCGGAAATCCGAGAATAGAGGATTCCTCGGTGATGGTACCGCTATCGGAGAGCGTGGCCCTGGCGTTCATCTCCAGCTGCACAAAATCGAAAAGACCCACCGGCTCCCGCAGCTGCACATGAGGACTCAGCAGCGCACCGAGTTCGTTGAGCCGCTTCCTGGTTCTGGGATGCGTGGAGACGACCAGAGGCAGTTCGTACTCGGCGGCCAGCGAGTTGAGCAGGGCCACGAACCGTTCCAGTGCGCGCGGCTGGTCCACGTTTTCCTCGCGATGGCAGCTCACGACAAAGTATCTTCCGCTCTCCAGGCTGAAACGTTCGAGAATCGACGACGCGCGGATTTTAGGCAGGTAATGGTGGAGTACTTCGTACATGGGGCTCCCGGTCTTGACGATGCGGTCCGGCGCCAGCCCCTCGCGCAGCAGGTATTCCCGGGAAATAGAACTATAGGGCATGTTGATATCGCTGGTATGGTCCACGATGCGCCGATTGATCTCCTCGGGCGAGCGGTCGTCGAAGCAGCGGTTTCCGGCCTCCATGTGAAACACCGGAATCCTCCTCCGCTTGGCGGGCAAGGCGGCCAGGGCGCTGTTGGTGTCCCCCAGGATCAGGACCGCGTCAGGCCGGAGCTCGGCGAACAGGCTGTCTGACTTTGCAATCACCAACCCGATGGTCTCCGCCGCGGTCTTCCCGGCCGCCTCAAGGAAATGGTCGGGCCGGCGGACTTCCAGGTCCTCAAAGAAGAGTTGATTCAACTCGTAATCGTAATTCTGGCCGGTGTGGACAATGGTGTGCTCCGTGTATCGATCTAGAACCGCCATCACCCGCGACATCTTGATGATCTCTGGCCGGGTGCCAAGAATGCTCACAACTTTCATGGTTTCTCCAGGGTGCTGTTTGGAATGTTTTCTCTCAAATGCGGGGGGGTACGCGTCCATCGAGCGCCAGCCGCCCTTCGCCCACGGGAAGATAATAGGTATCCGGACGGTCGGGATTGAACACTTCGCTGGACCAGAACAAAGTCACCATTTCGCCCCGGCCGATATTGCGGATGGAGTGAGTGAACCCGGGCGGAATATCGATCACCTGATACTTGCCCCCCTCTACCGCATACTCATCCACCGGCCCGCCCTCCATCGGCTGCATCCTGATCAAACCCTCGCCTTCGACGACCAGGAACTTTTCCGCCTTGGTATGGTGATAGTGGTTGCCGCGGGTCACGCCTGGGACAGTTCGCGACACGAAGATCTGCCCGCTGTGTTCTGACTTGATGAATTCCGCCAAACTGCCGCGCGCGTCGGTCCTCACGTCCAGATTCCGCTGCCTGGAGTGGCCGGGAACGTAGGACAGATAGGTTGCATAAAGAGCCCGGCAGAAGGGATCCGCGAAGTCCGGCAGTCTCAGGGTTGCGGCCATCTCGTGAAACACCTGAATCCGGCCGGCCAGATCATCCAGGCGCAGGCGGGTGCATGCAATAGGCAGCGGCTCGGGAGCGTCGTTCGCCAGTTCGTCGAGAAACGCGGCGACGATGTCGTCCACGTAGTTGAGCTCCACCTCATGGGCGGGATCGGAGAGGGTGAGCGGCAGATCACGGGCAATGTTATGGCAGAACGTCGCCGTCACCGAGTTGTAATCAGGCGGGCACCACTTGCCGAACAGGCCCTTGAGGCGGAAGATCCTGACCCTGGCTCCGGTAGTCGCCGCAAACTCCCGCAAAGCATCTTCCGCCTTGAGCTTGCTGGTTCCGTAAGGGTTGGGCAGATCTGCCTGGATCGAGGACTCAAACACGATCTTCGCGGCGCGGCCTGTACGCCGCATGCTATCGCAAAGCCGCCTGGTCAGTCCGGCGTTCACCCGCTCAAGCTCAGCGGGGTTCTCTGACCGGCAAACGCCACGCACGTGAAACACCACATCCGCGATGGCCAGCTCCCTTTCGAGGTCGGCCGGAGAAGTCTCCCCATCGGCGGCAAAGGTGTCGCAATCCGGCCGCTCGCGCAAATGCGCCAGCAGGTTCCGGCCGAGAAAGCACCGGCTGTCGGTGACAACAACCCTGATCACGCCGCCAACATCCTTCCGCTGAGTGCTTCCTGCACGCAGGCCAGACTCTGGAGCGTCGCCGTCATCGCCTCCAGATTGAGGCGCGCGGAGTTATGGGAGTGATAGTCTTCGGCCTCGGATATCTCGTGCTTGCCTTCGCTGAAATAGGAGGAGTAGTTCAAGTCGCGCGTATCGGCGCATATCCGGTAGTAGTCTCCGAGATCCTCGGCGCGCGCTATCTCCTCGCGGTTCATCAGGGTCTCGTACAGTTTTTCGCCGTGACGCGTGCCAATGACCCGATAGCTCTTTTCGGTATCGAAGATCTGCTCGATCGCTTTGGCCAGGGTGCCGATGGTGGCCGACGGAGCCTTGCGAACGAAGATGTCCCCCGGCCTGCCCTGCTCGAATGCGTAGAGCACCAGCTCCACCGCGCCTTCGATGGTCATCATGAACCTGGTCATTTCAGGGTCGGTTACGGTAAGGGGCTCCCCAGATTGGATCTGGCTCAGAAACAGCGGTATCACCGATCCCCGCGAGCCCATCACGTTTCCGTAGCGGGTGCCGCAAAACACGGTCGGGGAGTCCTGGTGCATGCGGGCCTTGGCCGCCATGCATTTTTCCATCAGCGCCTTGGACATTCCCATGGCGTTCACCGGATACACAGCCTTGTCCGTGCTCAGGACGATGACCTTGCTCACCCGGGATGCGAGGGCTGCGTTCATCACATTCTCGGCGCCCAGGGTGTTGGTCTGGACGGCCTCTATGGGGAAGAATTCGCAGGAAGGAACCTGCTTCAGCGCCGCCGCATGAAAGACCAGGTCCACGCCGCGCATGGCCTGCAGGACACCGTCGTAGTTGCGTACGTCGCCGAGATAGAACTTGATGGCGCTGTTCTTCAGCCGCCGCCGCATGTCGTCCTGCTTCTTCTCATCGCGGCTGAAGATGCGGATCTCCCCGAAGCCGGCATGGCTCGCCATCTCAACCACCGCGTTGCCGAAGGTGCCGGTGCCGCCCGTGATAAGCAGGCATTTACCAGCAAAAGTGCGTGAGTTCATTGCATCTCCCAGGTTGGTCCCCTGCCGGACACGTTGAAGGAACTGGCAGCAACCGGACCGGGGTGCTGCCGCAGGAGCGATTTGACGGTAGTGGCGGAGAGCTGTGCAACGGCCTCCGCCCGCGGTTGGATTATTGCCCGCGATAGTCCGGCCGCCGGGCTAGATCGGTCTCCGCAGGGCACACCGTAGATTCTGAATTGCGGCGGCGGTTTCCGGGTCCGCTCGCGCCACGCCTCGCCACCACAGTGCCCAGGTGAGAAAACAGGAGAGCAGAAATCCTCCCATCGTGGACAGCAGGACAATCTGCATGCGATGCGGGGACGATTTCCGCTCCGGCTCGATCCCCGGCTCGACGACCTGGATGACGGCCGCCTCCTTGGCTTCATCCAGCTTGGCGGCTTCGTATTGTTTCATGAGCATGTCGTACAGGGCCTGCTGATATAGCAGTTCGTGTTGGGCGCGAAGATACTCCGCGCCGGCGCCGGGAATGTTTTTGAGACCCAGGCTGGCGATCTCGGGGGAGTGGTTGCTCTGTTCGAGGCGCGCAACCTCAGCTTGCGTGGCGGCCAGCTCCTGCTCTGCCAACTGCACATCCGGATTGTGTTCGGTGGAATAGGAGCGCAGCGCCTGCACTTCGACCTGCTTGGCAGCGACCTGTGCACGCAGCGTAGCAAGCCCTTCGATCATGGCCTTGGCCTGGGCATCCAACTGGACTACGCCTTTTTCGAGTTGAACCTGCTGAAAGGCAAGTTCGGCCCCCACTAGCACTTCTTTCTGGTTCTTCAACTGTTCTTCGTAGAAGAGTCGCCGCTTGGAAGCCTCCGTGACCGAGATGATCTTGCTCAGAGCGCGGAGCTGTTCAGTGTAGGCGTTGGCTATGTCGGCCGCACGCTTCTTGTCCTTGTCCGTAACGGATATAGAGATGAGAGCGCTCATCTCCGATACGATCTCCGTGTTCTTCTCGAGATCCCTGCGCGTGTCCGTCCGGTTTTTCTCGCGATAGACCTGCATGAGGTTGAAGCGCTCGATGATGGCATCCGCAACCGGCCGGGACTTCATCAGATCCACATAGATTGCATTGGGATCGCGCAGACTCAGTCCGCCCGACATGGCATCTCCCATCGCCGCGATACCCGGCAAGCTGTTCAAGATGGCGGTGGTGGACTGGGTCTGCCGCGGCGGCATGATCCTGGTAACCGACGTATACCGGACAGGCAGCAGCAGGCTCGAGAGCAGCCCCCCGAGCATGGCCCCGCCGGTCACGCTTAGAATCATCCGCTTGCGGCTGGCGAGTTGGGTAAGAATATTGATCACCAGACCGGTGACGCCGAACATCGTGGCATTGTCTGCCCCCGAGGTCACCGGCTGCATTATGGCTTCGGATTGGTCAGTCTGTGAATTCTGTTCGCTCATCTTCTGCACGTCGACTTCTGGATCGGGGTAAGTATGGCCATTCATGGCTGTTTGAGAAATGATCCCGGCGATCATGGACGTCTTTCCCATCGACCCGCCCGGCCAGCGCGGGCCGTGGCTGCGCCGCCTGCCCACGCGTTCTTCGCGCGGACCAGGAGGATGCAATTCAAATCACCCAGCCACGCGGCTGCGCCTGAATCGTTCACCTATTCATAGGGCCGCTTGCGGATCGAGGAGCGGAAAGCGCTCTGTTTGCGGACCTCGCCGCGAGTACGGATACCTTCAACAAATCGGCGCTTCTGCCTGATGGCCGATATGGGGCCGCTCAAGAACGGAAACGCGCGGCCTGTGGTCCGTAGCTTCAACGACGCGTCTCAGCAAGTCAGCGCTGGGGCTGTAGTCAAGAACGATTTCTTTGAGGGCAATCATCAGGCGGCCCGTATCGCGAGCCGCACACAGATCGCGTAGCTCATCGAGCCACCTGTGGACGTTGCCTTCCGGCACCCCGTTGCCTACGAAGATGCGCACTTTCTCATGCTCGGTTGGAATCGTATCTTCGAGAAGCGTACTGAGTTCTTCGTAGAGCTTTTCGCCGGGCCGCATTCCGGTGAATTGGATTTTGATATCTTTCTCCGGCTTCAAGCCGGACAGCAGAATCAGATTCCTGGCCAGATCGACGATCTTGACCGGCTGGCCCATATCCAGAACGCAGATCTGGCCGCCGGTTGCCACTGCCGATGCCTGCAAAACCAGTTGGCACGCCTCGGGAATGGTCATGAAGAAGCGCCGCATCTCGGGATGCGTCACGGTGACCGGCCCCCCGGCCGCGATTTGCTTCTTGAAGATCGGGATCACGCTGCCGTTCGAGCCCAGCACGTTACCGAAACGCACCGCGACGTAGCGGGTTCGGCCGTTTTGCAGCGCCAGCAGAATGAGTTCGGCGACGCGCTTGGTGGTGCCCATGATGTTGGTGGGGCGGACGGCCTTGTCGGAGGAGATCAGGACGAAGTCCTCGACACCGTGCTTCGTCGCGGCGATGGCGAGGTTGTAGGTACCCACAACATTGTTCTCCACGGCCTCGAAGACGTGTGTCTCCATGAGAGGAACGTGCTTATACGCCGCTGCATGGTAGACGATGGTGGGCCGGTATTGGATGAGAACGTCGTCAAGGCGCGCACGGTTTTGCACGTTCCCGATCTCGGGGTAGAAGGGGACCTGCGGGAACCTCTGTTTCATTTCGCGATCGATCTCGAACAATGGAGACTCGGCGATTTCAAATCCCACGATTCCAGCGGGCTGAAAGCGCGCAATCTGCCGGCAAAGCTCGGATCCAATGGATCCCGCGGCCCCGGTCACGAGAACGACTTTGCCCTTGAGCACTTCGCGAATTCGGCCAACTTCAAGCCGGACCGGGTTGCGGCCAAGGAGATCTTCGACTGCTACTTCACGAATCTGGCCAACCAAGCCGCACTCTTCGACCACCTCTCCGAGTCCGGGCACGGTCTTCGACTCCACACCCGCGGCATGGCACAACTCCAGGATCCTAGTCATCTCCACGCCCGTGGCCGAGGGAATGGCAATCAGAATGATCGCTACATTGTGCTTGGTTACAAGTGATTTTATTTCGTCCCCGCCTGCAAGCACTTCTATACCACTAATGAGTAAGCCCTTTTTGTCCAGGCCGTCATCGAGAAATCCACAAACGTGATACGCCAGTTTGGGATTGTTGCGAATCTCCCTGAGCAGAGTAATGCCTGCGTCGCCGGCTCCGTAAATTAGCGCTCTCTTCTCCTGGCCAATTCCCTGCCCGCCATGTATGGCTTCAGCTACCATGCGAATCACGACACGCAATCCAGCCGTGCCCAGGAGAGAAAGAATGAGGTCGATTAGATAAATGGAACGCGGGAAACCCGCGGGGGCAATGTAATCAAGGATCGCCCAGCTGAGCAGCGCCCCGGCGCAGTTTGCAATGACAATCCTGTGGACATCGGCGATCGTTACATACCGCAGTCCCCAGCGATTCAAATTCGAGGCCTGGAATATCACGCTTTTGACCGCAATCCAGATCGGAAGCGCATAAACGAAATAACCGAGGCAAGTCTGCGGAAGCCTGAAGTCGAACCGCAATAGAAATGCTATGAATCCCGAGAGTGCAAAGATGCAGCCTTGTGCGGCCCAAACGAAGAGCCAACGCATCGCGCTGCTCCTCAACATGCTTCTAAATCTGCTGCGCATGATTTGTTCCTCTTCATTTTCGCGATTCTGGATAAGGATGATCAGGTATGTGAGACGAGGGCCAGATGGCCGTTTCCTCCAAAGAGAGGGTCGAGTGCCGGATTCAGGCACGCGACGGCTCCTCGTCTTGGCCGAACGCGATGAGGAAAAGTGTTGCAACTGCCGTTCACAGCAATCGAAGGATCGCTTAGAACACGCTAATTACGGAGGTACTATTTCGAATGTCAGTAGGTCGAGCCGATGACGGCCCCCGTCATGGCCGTTTGCGAAAGCGTCTGAACCAGGTATGGAAGCTGTTGCATGAAGTTATTCGGCGACTTCAGTTTGGTGGGGACGATGATCGCGTCCCCGGGCAAAAGGACCGTGCTTTCAAAGTCGGTATGCCAGAACTGGCCGTGGCTTTGCCTGCTGATGACGGTTCCGTCCGCCCTGACCAGAAAGATGCGCCTTGCGTCGGCTTGCCGGGTGGGGCCGCCGGCATCGTTGAGATACGCGGATAGGTGCTTCCTGGGCTGATACCGGAAGGCATTCTCGTTGTACACTGCCCCCGCGACCTGAACCGTGCTGAGCCTGGGTGGAATATAGAAACTGTCGCCATCTTCGAGGGGGAAGTTCGGAATATCGGAGATGGTGCTGGCGCTGGGCCGCATGTCGAGGACGATCCGGCCCGTCGGCTTGACTGCCCCGAGCTGGGCGATGGCGGCCTGCTGAGTGCTCATCTGCATTTGCTGCTCGGCGGCGCTCGTCGTGCCTCCGGAGGGGGCGGCCGCATAGCGCGACGTGAGTTCTCTCTGCATCTGCGCGATGGAGACCTGGAGTTGCTGTTCCTCGGCCTGGCGGGTCGAGACGCGCGTCAACTGCGAGGCGTAGAGATAGGAGTGCGAAGTGAGCCCCCCGGCGCGTTCGACGACGTTGCGCAGAGTGTCGCCCGGTTCCACGCGATAAACCCCTGGCGCATTGACCTCTCCGCTCACCCGCACAAATGTCGCATGTTTGTCGGTCGGCAAGGGCAGGTCGCTTCGTGAAAAAATCGTGATCACATCGCCGGGCCTCAGGAACTGGTTATCGGCGGATGCAGGGTTGCCAATGGCGTTCCCCAGGTTGAAGGAAAGCAGGTGGGTGCTCAAATCCTGCTCATCGAGGCGCTGGATGGAGGCATAGTCCCAGTTGATCTCCGCCGTGTTCTGGACCAGATCGGTCATGATATCGATTGGTACATGTACCGGCATACCGTTTTGCGGGTTAAGCTCGCCTCCGTCCGGCACGTTGCCGGCCGTTCCATATTCCTGGTCCGGAGCGCCTGCATTGCGCGCATTGCCATCCGCGCCATACTCCTGGTTCGGAACTCCCGCGCCTCGCAGATTACGGCGAACGCCGTTTTCGTCGCTCCAACTGCTGCCGGCGGGCGCGCTCTCTGTCAAATGGCCTTCCTGGTACCAATAGCTGCGGGTAATCAGAAAATCGCGCGACGGAATCAGATCCGAGACCCGCATCCCTTCGTGCCAGGGGAAATGGCCTGGCTGAAAGACATTGCCGCGCAGCATCACGGCGTTCTCAAACTGCGGCGAGATGGGGAATATTCGCAGCATATCCCCATCCTTGAGCTTGCGCTCGAGTCCCGATCGATCCAGGGAGAAGTCATCGACCCCTCGCCTTCTGTGATTCTCGATTTTTTCGAGGAGAACGCGATCGACTTCGGCCAGGTTGGTGAGCCCGCCGGCGTCGCCGAGTGCGGCGGCGATCGTAGTTTCCCCCTTCAGTTCGTATATTCCCGGCTCGTTGACACTCCCTATGATCGCAACTTGCGGACCGGCGGGTGGAATATAGATCACATCTCCAGGGAGTAACTGGACATCGTGCGATTTGTCGCCCCTGCGCAGTAGGTCGTAGATGTCGAAGTCGGCGACGACACGATTGTCACGGCGCAACTGAATGTGCCGCATCGACCCTGTGGCGGAGGGCCCGCCGGAGGCAAAGAGCGCATTGACCAGCGTGCTGAGAGAGCTGACCGTGTATGCTCCGGGCTGCCTTGCGCTTCCCAGAACGAAGATCTGGATAGAGCGAAGCTTGCCCATCGTCACACTTAGTTCGAAGCCTTTGTAGAGATTGCCGATGGCCGCGCGCAGATAGCTCTCGAGCTGTTCATAGCGCAATCCGGCCACCCTTAAGCTTCCCACTTTCGGAATGAATATCTGGCCGTCCCTGTCCACAGTCATGCCGCCATCAAGGTCGATCTTCCCCCATACCCGTATCAGCAGTTGATCTCCCGGGCCCAGCACGTAATCGGCGGGCACCGGAATGTGATCCATCGGAGCAAAGGTCGTGGGAGCTTCGTCGAATAACTGCCTGCCATACACGTGCAGCCTGCGCCCGGCGGCATCTTCTGCGAACATCTCGAATTCGGATCGCGTGGTGATCGGACCAATCACCCGCGTGGATGGTACGGGCCTCGTGCCGGGTGCGGGTGCAGCTTCAGTTGGACCTTGTGTGGTACCTGGGGTGAGGTTTGTGTTTGTTCGAGCAGGATATATTCCCGGTCCATTTGTGGGAGCCATGTCGGTCTCTGGAGGACATTGATCTGCTTCGGCTGCGGAAATCGGGCCCACGCCGGGTGAACATGGGACCGCTTGAGCCGGAGGCGTGTTGAAATCCGATTGCGCGGCGCAAATGGAGCCGGACAGGAACAAGAAGATCAGGAGTTTATGGGTCATAGTGTTAGAAGCTTCTCTGCCATGAGTGTTGATTCAATACAAGAGATCGAGCCGGAGCCTGCGCCCGGATTTCAAAAGCCAATCTTGCGCTCCGGAAACCAGGTGATTTGGATGGTTGTGGAAGTTACCGTCTGCGAACCCGGGAGGTAGACCGGGGCTTTCCAATGCTCCAGAGTAAAAGTCCCGTCGATCTCAAAGTCTTCGCGAATGCGTTTGACGGCCTGAACGCTGAAGTCGTTCAGCGTCGTTCCGCCGGGAATGAAGTCCTTGGACGCTTTCTGACTGCGCACGCTTGCCTGCACCCACTCATTGCCGCTCAGGTGATAGGTGATCCAGCCCTGCCCGCCCTTATCCTCGCGTCCCATCCAGTCCCCGAAAAGCTGGCCCTGGTTGGTGTAGCCCTGCCTCTGAATGCCTTCCCAGTATTGATAGCGGCCGCCAATGCTTTCCGGATAGGAAGAATCCGTATCGGCGGCTTCAATACGCAGATCCAGCTTCGGGATTCCGGGAACGTGGGAGAGGTAGAGGCCAGGCCTGAAGGTTCCGTGCAAAGGTTTGGCGATAGGGCTGGGCGCGTCGTGCGCCTCCATGTCCGAGTACAGCGTTAGCCAGCGACCCGGAAATGGTAGACGATAGACGAAATCGAATGTGCCGAAGCGGGCGCCGGGGTCGTGCGCAGAGTACTTTACCGCATCGTTGGTAGCGTTCGTGCTGAAGAAGCTCTTCAGGAACGTGTGCAGGGTGACCGGTTCGTGACCCTTCCCTCCCCAAATCACGGTACGTTCGAAGCCAAACTCGAGGTCACGAGTGGGTTTGAAGCTGAATTTCTCAGCGTGTAACCAGGGGTCTCCAGGATTGATGACATTCGGTTGGCTGGGTGCAGTGCCATTGCAGGGAGATGGGTTGTCGTTGCAGAGCGGATTCGGCATTAAAGTGTGACCGCGCAGTGCGCCCACCAGGAATTCATAGCGGAAAGGGCCAGTGAGCCTTGAGAGCAACGGTATGTACAGCGGCTCGGTGCGGTTAATGTGAAAGGCATAGATATTTTCGGCGTTGTTCGAGTAGGCCATGCTGGCGCCCTGGGCCGGCCCCATCCATTCATCTTGCTTTCCGAAGGAGAACACGTGGTTCAGAAACTGCGCTGAGACATATGCTTCAAGGAAGCGTCCCTGGGTCGCGGTGGCGAGAGGTCCTTGAGGAATCGTGGTCTGCGAATAAGACGGACAGACAGTGACATGCGGAGTCGTATTTGTGACATAACTGATCTGATCTACCTGGCACGACAGTGTCTGAGCCAATGCTGCAGAATATCCGGTAGCCGAGGGCGCACCCTGAAACTCGCCGCGCGCGTAAAGGAGGAACCGGCCGGCGGTCGCGTAGGCGCTCAAGCCCGAATAGTTATTCAAGCCATTCTCGTAGGGCCGGCCGTAGTCGTTCACGATGGTCGAGCCGAGATGAAAGCTGTCACGCAGGGGAGTACCACTGATCGCGCGCACCACCGAATAGGTTGACTCGATACGCACATCGCCCGCGCGCGCCGGACAGGGACCGCCGCTATCGAGATGCAACTCGCGATTCAGCGCGACGAACAGTTCCCTCGCCTCGTCCGTGACCGGCCCTGCTTTCGCATCCTCGATCTTGGCGCCTGTATCTTCCAGCGTGTGGCTCAAGCTGGCGCGCGTCCATGGACGCAGGCCCAGAAAAACATGATCCAGAAAGCCCAGCGAGTACAACCGCAGCACGGATGGATAGATCCAACTGTCTACCGGAATGTAGGGAGAACCGGACATGGATAGATCGCAATCTTGCACCGACGCGCCTGAATCGATCGTTCCCTGATTGGCGCTTTGTTGCCCGCTCGACGGCGTCGCGAAAAGTGATCCTGCGGCGATAAGCAGAAGCCCGCTCAAGGCTATTCCATAAAAGTGGACGGGTACCGCGGCGGGCTGCTCCCTCACGCTTGCGCTCTCTGCCCGACCGTCACGAATCGGTCTCCGACGACGGCTGCTCCAATGGGTCTGAGGCTGACGAGGTCTCAGTAGCATCCAGGGGCCGCGTTTCGGCAGTCGCGTTGGTCTCATCCGGCGCATTCGCATGATGAGGCTGGACACCGGTCCGGAACGATTCAAGCTCCGCGGCAAGTTCCTTGACCCTCAGTTCCAGATCATTCACATGCGCGGAATACTTGATGACGCTCGACGCCAAAGAGTTGTCTTGATTCCTGCTCGTGACCAGGCTGTTCATGGTGTTGCGCACAAGATCCGAAATGCTGCGTGCACCGCTGGCTACACAAAAACGTTCCAACTCCAGGTATTCCTCTTCGGAGAGCCGAACATTAATGGTGCGAATTCGGGGTATCAGAACAGACATCGGAGATTGAGCCGTTGCAGGATGCTTTTGGCGGGAGTGACCGGCAGTAATGGCCTTCTGCCAGGACTGAGAAGGTGACTTTCTAGAGATGCATTTGGAGTGCGCTTCGCGCCTGTCGGTCCCATGTCACAGGATCGATGTCAACGAACATAAATACTGCCGCACCCGCATGGGGCGAAGGCGTATTACGGTGTTTGACGTTCCGGTGAGATCTTCTTCACCTGACCTCTACGCATACTGGGAAGTATGGAGAGAACCTTAGCACGCACTACGGGGAGTGGCAAGAGAAAAGTATCACTTTTGTAATGCAATTGTGTTTTTGGGTTTCGTCCCATTATGGGATCGATCGGCATGCGCAAGATATGTCGGATGCAACCTTTCCCTGGCAATCGGCTTAGAGTGTGCCCATCTCTGCTGAATTTGCCAGGCCATCTCAGCATTCTCGCGCAGGTTGCCAGGAACTCCATTCTCGATGCCTTCTTTCAAACCGTCCACTTCACTTATGGATAAGAAGGGAGTTCCGAATATCAAACGTGTTGAGGCGCTCTCAAATGCTTTTAGTGCACCACGCCGACGTCGCTAGCAGGCCAGTAGACGAAGACGGCCTTTCCGTAGATGAGGGAGCGGTCGACGGGCCCGAAGTCCCGGCTGTCGGAGGAGATGGAGCGATGGTCACCCATCATGAAGTAGCTCTCTGCAGGAATTACCATCTCCGCCAGGGACCGGCTGTCACGATACTCCTGCGGGACGTAGGGTTCGTACAAAAGGTTGCCGTTGACGTAGACATGACCACGATCGACACGGAGGGTATCGCCCGGCAGAGCGATGACGCGCTTGATATAGCTTTTCTCCGGATCGCGGGGATAGCGGAAGACCACCACGTCGCCGCGTTCGATGGCGGCGATGTGGTAGACGAACTTGTTGATAAAGAGGCGATCGCGGTCTTCAAGGCGCGGCAACATGCTGGTGCCTTCCACACGGACCGGTTGATATAGAAAGGTAATGATGAGAACGGATGCGGCGGCAGAGATGAGCAGGTCGCGCAACCAGAGCATAAGGCCCATGGATTTGCGCGGCGCCGCGGGTGCGGGACTGGCAGACTGCGGAGCAAGGGTGGAATGAGAGGTCACACAGGAATCGGAGACAGCGGGATCGTCGGGAAACGTATGCATCTGTATCTAGATTACTCGCAACCGAGGCTTCCCGGCGGGCACATAATGCGGGGGCGATGCGATGTAATGGGTTTTTGCTGTGTGGAGGCCGGCACCAGCGCCGGCGCGGTTCCAGGCGGGCCAACGCCTGCCAGATTCTCCTCTTCCAGTTGCAGCGGACGTTGCAGGACCATTTCCACCTGGGTTCCTGTAGGAATGTCCACATCGGCATTGCGCGTGAAGAGCGAAACGATTCCAACGGTAGCCAGACCGACGCCCAAGCCGGTCAATCCGCCCTCAATGGGATGCCCTGATTCTGCTCCGCCAATTGTGCCTACACCCGCTCCAGTTGGGAGGGCGATTTCCGCCGTCCGGCCGGCATTGCGGCCTTTATCGCCGTTTTGCTCGATGGTCCCTTCCCCGTTGTCTTTCACGGTCTGGTTCTTTGCGCCCGGCACACTGTCCACAACCCCGGGAATCTCCACCACCGAGCCGTTGGGGAAAATAATGGAGGTAAAGTGCATGTCGAGCTGCGCTTTGCCCTTGACACGCCCGCCGCGCTGGACGCGATCGACGACACCCTGCACGTAGACTCCATTGGGGATCATCACGCGGTTCCCTACCACGACAGGAAAAGTTGAGATCAGATATACGCCGTCGCCCGCCTTGGCGCTCCTGGTGTTGATTGCGCTCTTCAGTTGCAAAAGAACTTTGGTGCCCGCGGGCACGGTGTAGATCTTCTTCGCCGGAGCGGCCGGTTCGACTGCGGGCGTGTCTGGCGCCGAGGGTTGCGCGGAAGGGCTTGCGGCAGGCGTGGCTGGAGGTTCTGCCGCAGCCGGCGGCGGAACCGCAGGCGCTGCTTCAGGCTGGCCCGCTGTCTGGGCGATACCGTAGCCGGTGCTGACGGAGATAAGGCCCGTGAAACAAACTGCCAGCAACCATCCACGCAGCGGTGCCATACGAACCTCCTATGAAATAGACGGCGCTCTCGGACACAAGGATAGCCTGAAATCGCACCAGTAGCGGTGAAAAGTGAAAGAGCCTGCACTGCGCCAGAGCCGAGCGCGTTACCCTACGAGAAAGCGATGACCTCTCAAAGCCCTCCATCCGCCGAGAAGCCCTCCGGAAAGGCCGGCCAGTTTGCCGGTGCCCTCCGGATCCTGGAGGACGCCATCGCAGCGCGAGCCTTCCCTGGCTGCGCGTTTGGCGTTTTGGTGGGGGATGACGTCGTGCTCCAGGGGGCTTTGGGGCGATTCACCTATGAAGGAAACGCGCCAGCCGTTGCCGCCGAAACCGTGTTTGACCTGGCGAGCGTGACGAAGGTTGTGGCGACCACGGCTACGGCCATGCTCCTGGTCCAGCGCAGGCAACTCGAACTCGAAACGCCTCTGGGCGAACTTCTGCCCGGCTTCGTGGTCAGGCGCGCACCGGCAGACGTGGCGCGCACCATCCAA
>Ga0302266_10000165_pt1 | contig 67513 bp, 57 predicted proteins | sample III_Bog_E1_2_FD_194559 | JGI IMG/M metagenome (GOLD analysis project Ga0302266, IMG submission 194559) | Peat permafrost microbial communities from Stordalen Mire near Abisko, Sweden - III_Bog_E1_2 | ecosystem: Environmental > Terrestrial > Soil > Wetlands > Peat | place: Sweden: Abisko...
CCCCTAAAGTCACACGGGGGCTTCGCGTCCACGAGGACGCGGGGCCGCCGTCGCGGCCCGATACCGGCGATGTGTCAGTATCAGGGCTCGCCGGTATCAGACCTACGGGGAAGCCGCCTTCCTCGGGTGATAAGGCTGTAACCAGGACCGCGAGCGCACCGTTAAAGCGCGCCCATACGGCGTTTGATGATGACGAGTGGAAGGAATTTTAGTCGTTGCCGACCTCCGATAGCCCCATGCCGGATCCCGAAGGCAGCCCGTGGACCACGCTGCAATCCGAGCCACGTTACGACAATCGGTGGATTCGGGTGGTCGAACATCAGGTTTTGACTCCCTCGGGCACTCCAGGCCTTTACGGGACGGTCCATTTCAAGCACTTGGCCCTGGGCATTCTGCCGATTGACGCCACCGGCCATACCTATTTGGTTGGGCAATATCGTTATCCATTGCGGGCGTACAGTTGGGAAATTCCCGAAGGCGGTGGCGATCCCGAGCTGTCGCCGTTGGAGTCCGCTCAACGTGAACTGGCTGAGGAGACCGGGTTGCGCGCGGCCTGTTGGCTTGAGGTGGCCCGGCTGCATCTGTCCAACTCGGTCAGTGATGAAAGGGCGGTGTGCTATCTGGCCTGGGATCTCCGTCAAGGCGAGTGCGCTCCCGATGAGTCCGAGCAGTTGGAGGTGCGGCGAGTGCCATTCTCCAAGGCGCTCGGCATGGTGTGGGCTGGCGAAATCACCGACGTCATGAGTGTCGCAACGATTCTGCGCGTGGCCTTGATGGTCCAGCGCGGGGAGGCTCCGGCCCCGGTTTTGACGGCGCTGTCTCATCAAGGCGAAAAGCCTTGACGGTGGCGTGCCAGCCAATAGGGTAGCGTCGGTTGGGGCGGTGCGGGCAGGGGGCCGGCTCGGCCTTCGTCACTTTGGTTCGAGGGCGCAGGGATGATTTTGCAGGTCCGGCAGGCGTTGCACGCGGTAGCGGCGGCGGGCGTGCTATGACCGGATCAACCGGAATACCGCCCATAGATCCGCCAGTCCAGGCTGGGGCCGAAGATGCGTTCCAGATGTTGGGACTGATCCAAGGGCATGGCGCCGTGCTGGTTTTGGCCGAGGCTGGGTTGGAGGTCGAGCAGGCCAGCGCCAATCTGGTCGAGTTTCTTGGGGTGACAGCCGAGGCGGCCTTGGGGCGCCCTCTTTCGGCGTTGCTGCCCGAAGGAACGGTATTGGCGGTGCTGGCGGCCCTAAAGCGGGCCACGGCGGAAAAGCGGGCCACAGCGGACAACGGGACCGAAGGAGCATCGCCACTCGGAGCCTCGTCCTTTCGTCTGTTGGCCTGTGACGGTCGGACGCCGCTGCATGCGGTTTTATACCGTCAGGATGGCCGTGTGTTGCTGGAGCTGGAAACCGTCGCCGTGGCGCAGGGCGGCGCTAGGGGCGAGGAGGCTGATTTTAGGTCTTCTGCCCCGCAGAGTCCATTTGACCGGGATCTGGACGGGGCCGGAAATATCTATGAGGTGGCTCGGCTCACTGTTGAACTGGTTTCAGAGGTGGCGCGTTTTGACCGAACGCTGATCTATACCTTCTTGCCCGACGACACCGTTGAGGTCATCGCCGAAACACGCCGTCCGGCGGCGGTCGCATTCCTGGGATTGCGGTTTCCCGCCACCGATTTTCCGCCGTCATTCCGCCGATTGGCTGAATTGACACCCCAGCGGGTCATTGCCGATACCCAGGCCGATCCGGTGGCGGTGGTGCCCGCGATCAATCCTGGCATCGGTCGTCCCTTTGATTTCAGCCGCACCATCCTGCGTCCGGTGACCTCGGCCCATTTGCGCTATTTGCGTAATTTGGGCGCCATGGCGGCCCTGGATATCTCGCTGATGGTTGAGGGGCGGTTATGGGGAGTCATCGCCTGTCATCACGAAGTTCCACGTTTGGCCACGCCAGCTCTGCGTGAGCATTTGGGACGGATCGCGACCAGGACCGCCGTCGCCATCGAGCGCCGGGTTCGATCTGAGCGGATCGAATCGGAGCGGCAAGTCGCCCGTCGTCTGGCGGTGGTCGAGCACACCATCGGGCGCGCGGATAACGTCGTTCGCCAGTTGCTGGCCTCGGATCCCGGCCTGCTGGACTTGGCTGCTGCCGATGGTTTGGCGGTGGTGGCGGGGGGAGATGTGGCCACCTTTGGCCTGACTCCTGACCTGCCATTGGTGCGGCGATTGGCGGCGCTGGTGGTCGAACAGCCTGATCCGTCCGATCGTCCCTTGGCGGTTGATTGCCTGACCACTCTGGACCCCGCCGCTGTCGCCTGTCGAGAGGCCGCTGCCGGTATGCTGGCGGTGGCATTGACTCGCGATCCCCAGGTGGTGATCGCCGCGTTTCGACGCGAAGTCGTCCACGAAGTGAGCTGGGGTGGCGATCCCAATGGCTTTGCGGACGCCAAGAAGGAGACCTCGACGTCTCGCCGGTCTTTTCAGAAATGGCGCGAGACCGTGGTCGGGCATTGTCGGCCCTGGGAGCCCGAGATCGTCGCCGCTTGGCGGGCGTTGCCAAGCTGGTTGGGCACGGCATTCGGCGGCTATGGGGCAGCATCGGCACGACTGGTCGGAGACCTGGACGAGTTGATGTTGCCCGAGCGGTTCGATGAACCGTTTCTGCGAGCTCTGCTGAATGCGGTTTCCGGGACGCTGCTGGTGACCAGCGACGGCCCCGGCGATTGTAGCAAGGTGTTGATCACCAATCGCGATTTCCGTCAGATTTTCCGGGTGGCTCCCGACGAGCTGATCGGCTTGGCTTTGGGAGAGGCTTTGACCCTGGTGGGGCTGGTGGACGCCCACATTCCCGAACTGCCTCCTGGTGGCGCTCTTGAGGCGACGGTGCTTACCGCCGGGCGGGGTGAGCGCATCATCGAAATCAGTCACCGGCCTTTGTTGCGCCTGTGTCGCGGGGGCCGTGATCGGGCTTTTGCTGCTTGGATGTTCGAGGACATCACCCGCGTCCGGCGGGTCGAGCAGGCGTTGCAGTCGGCCCGCGATCAGGCGGTGGTGGCTAGTCGCGCCAAGACCGAGTTCCTGGCCAATATGAGCCACGAACTGCGGACGCCGCTGAATGCCATCATTGGGTTTTCGGAAATCATGCGTGCCGAATTGTTCGGGGCGTTGGGGAGTGCAAAATATCGCGAATATGTTCGCAACATTCAGACATCGGGCGAGCATTTGTTGGCCGTGATTGGCGAGGTTCTGGATATTTCCAAGGTTGAGGCCGGCCATTATGTGCTGGAAGAACAAGTTATTAATTTGATTAGCCTGGTCGAGGATATCTGCGTTCTGGAAAGCGACCAAGCCGAGCGGGCCGGGGTCAAGTTGATGCAGGAGGTTACGGCCCGTGACATTCACGTGCAATGCGATGAACGGGCATTGAAGCAAATCTTGCTGAATTTGTTGTCCAATGCGTTCAAATTTACACCGGCTGGCGGCATGGTGACGTGCCGTGCTTTGCTGTTGACGACAGGCGGGATTGCTCTCGAAGTTCAGGATACCGGCATCGGGATTCCCGAAGAGCATTTGCACCGAGTGTTGGATCCGTTCGTCCAGGTTCGTGATCGTCACACCCGCAAAAGTGCCGGGACCGGCCTTGGCTTGTCGCTGGTCCGGGTGCTGGCCGAGCTTCATGGGGGCCGCGTCACCGTCAACAGCCAGCCGGGCCGGGGGACCGCTATTCGGGTCAGTTTGCCGCCATGGCGGGCTATGCCGGGTGGCGCCGGAGTTAAACCGGGCAGCATTCTCCCCACTCGCACGCGCTAATCCGCCTGTTCGTTTGTGCCATGGAGCCTTCCAGACAATGACCGCTCATCTTGTTGCTCTTGCCGAGGGCATTCGTCGCGGTGATCGCCGCGCCTTGGCCCGCGCCATTACCCTGGTGGAATCGACCCGGCGTGATCATCGCCGTCAAGCCGAGGTATTGCTGGAAACCATGTTGCCCGAGACCGGGCGAGGGGTGCGGATCGGGATTTCCGGGGTTCCCGGAGTCGGTAAGTCGACCTTTATCGAAGCCTTCGGTCAATATGTGATCAGCCAGGGGCATCGGGTGGCGGTGTTGGCCATTGATCCGTCGTCTCAACGAACCGGCGGTTCGATTCTGGGGGATAAAACCCGAATGGAGAGGCTCGGGCGTCGTCCCGAAGCCTTCATCCGGCCTTCTCCGGCAGGGGCAACCCTGGGGGGGGTCGCCCGCCGCACGCGGGAAGCCATGCTGTTATGTGAAGCCGCAGGCTTTGACGTGGTTCTGGTGGAGACCGTCGGCGTCGGTCAGTCCGAAACCGCCGTGGCCGATATGGTGGATCTGTTCCTGCTGCTGCTGCTGCCGGGCGGTGGCGATGAGTTGCAGGGGATCAAGAAGGGAATCGTCGAGCTGGCGGATTTGGTGGTGGTCAACAAAGCCGATGGGGCCTTGATGGAGGCGGCTAATCTGGCGGTGGCCGAATACCGGCACGCCTTGACCTTGTTGCGACCGGCGACTGGCGACTGGAAAACCCCGGTTTTGAGCTGTTCGGCTCGCACCGGGGCCGGGATCGATCAGTTGTGGGAGAGCATCGGTCAGTACCGTAGCCAGTTGGGCGTCAGCGGCGCACTGGCGGCTCGGCGGGCGGATCAGGCGACGGCTTGGCTCTGGAATGAAATCCGCGAATCCCTGGTCGAAGCGTTTCGCGCCCATCCCGAGGTCCGAGCGGCCTTGCTTGATCTTGAAGACCGGGTTCGTCGAGGCGAGCTGCCGCCGACGGCAGCGGCGGTGACGTTGCTGGAACGGTTTTCGGGCCGAGCGGCGGTGTTGTAGCAAGAACCGTTGTCGCAGGAATAGCGTGCGGCCGTCGTCATGGCCCGCCGGTATCGAGAAGATCAGTCCTCGCCTTGGGTGACCGCGACCAGACGATCCAGGGCGGCGCGGGCGTTGCCGCTGTCGATGGCACGGCGGGCTAGGGCGACGCCTTCTTTCAGCGTGCTCACCTTGTCCGCCACCAGCAACGTCGCGGCGCTGTTCAGCAGAACAATGTCGCGATAGGGCCCCTCGGCGCCGGCCAGCAGAGCGCGCAACGCCGCTGCGTTGGTGGCGGCATCGCCGCCCCGGAGGTCATGGAGGTGAGCCTGGGGCAAGCCGGCCTCGCTGGGCGTCACCTCAAAGGTCGTAACGGCTCCGTCGCGCAACTGCGCTACATGCGTGATCCCGGTGGTGGTCACTTCGTCTAGGCCGTCGGCGCCGTGGACCACCCAGGCGGCTTCGGTGCCCAAGCGCAACAGCACATGAGCCAGCGGTTCGACCCATTCTTTGGCGAATACCCCGATCAATTGGCGTTTAGCGCCAGCCGGATTGGAGAGTGGCCCCAACAGATTGAAGATGGTTCGGGTTCCCAACTCGACCCGAATCGGGCCGACCGCGCGCATGGCGGTATGATGCCGAGGCGCCATCAAAAAACACAAGCCAGCCCGCCATAAGGCATCGCGCACCAAGGCCATGTCGGCATCAAGATTGACACCGAGTTCGGCCAGAACGTCGGCGGCTCCTGATTTGGAAGACATGGCCCGATTGCCATGTTTGGCCACGGGCACGCCACACGCCGCCACTACCAGCGCGGCAGCGGTCGAGATATTATAGGTTCCAGCACCGTCGCCGCCGGTTCCCACAGTATCAATGGTGCCGGGCGGGGCGTCGATAGTAATGGCCTTGTGGCGCATGACCCGCGCCGCGCCGGTAATCTCTTCAACGGTTTCGCCGCGCATCCGCAACGCCATCAAAAAGCCGCCCATCTGGGCTGGTGTGGCGTGGCCTGACATGATCAGGTCAAAAGCATGGCCGGCTTCGGCTTCGCTCAAGCGGGCGCCTTTGGCAACGTGGCTCAGAACTGCCTTCATGTCACCGTGGTGATGTCCGCTCATGCGGCGCTATCCAGGGGGCGGGCGATGGCAACGAAGTTCCCGAGCAGGCGGTGGCCATGCTCCGAAGCGATGCTTTCGGGGTGAAACTGAACACCGTGGATTGGCAGGGTGCGGTGGCTGAGGGCCATGATCAGCGTCACCCCACTTTCGGGATCAACGGTCTCGGCGGTCACCTCGAGGCTGTCGGGTAAGCTCTCTCGCTCGACAATCAAGGAGTGATAGCGGGTGGCCTTAAAGGGCGAGGGCAGGCCCGTCATAAGCCCCCGACCCTGGTGGGTCATCACGCCGACCTTGCCGTGCATCGGGACCGGCGCCCGGATCACCCGACCGCCAAAGGCTTGGCCGATGGCCTGATGGCCAAGGCAGACCCCTAGCAGCGGCAGGCGTCGGGCGATTGCGGCTTCGATCAGGGGCAGGCAGATGCCGGCCCGGTCGGGATCGCAGGGGCCGGGCGACAGCACAATGCCATCGGGACGCAGGGCCAAGGCCTCCTCGACGGTCAGGGCGTCGTTTCGCCGGACCACAATCTCGGCATGCAGCTCACCCAGAAAATGATAGAGATTATAGGTGAAGCTGTCGTAATTATCGATAAGCAGCAGCATTCTGGACCCCGGCGGGCAAACCCGATTCCGGCCCACCCTACAGCTTCCACCGGGGTTTTTCCAGCGGCGTTAGGAAGCAGGGTTTGGGTGTCGGACCCGGCGGCGTGTCGTCTCTGATCCGTGAGGCCAGAGCGATTCCGAAGCGGGCGAGGGTGCGAGCCAAGGCTTCGTCGGGAACAGTATGGGCGGCGGCTTCGATGGCCCGTGTTTCGGCGGCGGAGAGCCGCCGGAAGCGGGGGGGCGTTCCCGGAGGCACGGGGCGTTGGATTTGGGAGATCTTCAGTTCGGCCACCGCCGGATACCCGAAGAAGCTATTGATCCGTTCGATCACCAGAGGAGCGGTATGCTGGAGTGTCAGGGTGACGGCGCCGTAGGCGTGAACGTAGAGCACCGCGCCTTCACGCCGTCCCCGAGGAAAGACCAACCGGCCCGGAACGCTGTTATTCCCGAGAAAATCACCAGCGAGGCTTTGCCATTCCGCCAGCAGACTGCCAAAAGCCATCCCCCGTCGTCCCAAGCCCTCCTTGGTGACGACCGGGATGATTCCGGCGAATGTGCGTGGCCCAGCCATGCCGATGACCTCCGCCTTTCGGCATTCGGTACGGTTAAACGCTGGTCAGGCCGAGGGTTTCCCGCAACAGTGGCGCCACCCCGGTCAACGGCACCGTGACATCGATGGAATCGTAGGGGCGAACGAAGTAGCGCATGGTCAGTTCACGTCCTTCGAGAAAAGTCCGGATACAGCCGAGCCCTTCCTTTTCGACGCCATGCCACAGTCGAAAGCCAACCACGGTGTCATCAACCATATGATAAGGAAAGAAATTCTTGGGGTCGTTGGCGGCTTGACCTTCGGCATGACGGGTCAATTCGGCGGTTTCCCCGGCATCACAGACGACGGTCTCATCAACCCACAGAATCGGCATGCGGTAGGCATCGTAAACAAGGGCGCTTTTGGGCAGGGCGGCGGTAAACCATACCGAACCGTCGCGCTGCCGGAAGATCGCCATCGTAAGCCCGCTTTCTATGATTCCGAAAGCCCCTTTGCCTCCGGCGATGTCTCCCTCGACCCACTCGACATTCATCAATTGCCTCCAGCGCGATATGCCGATCGCAAGCTGCCATGCCGCGCTTCCGAAGTCGAGCCGGGACATGCCCGCCAACCCCTGCACGCTGTGTTTTTTCTGCCAGTCATACCGGCGAGCCCTGATACTGACACATCGCCGGTATCGGGCCGCGACGGCGGCCCCGCGTCCTCGTGGACGCGAAGCCAAGGGCGCGGATGCGCCCGCCCGGCGTCTGAGGGCAGCCTCTCCTCGGGCCGCGACGGCGGCCCCGCGTCCTCGTGGACGCGAAGCCAAGGGCGCGGATGCGCCCGCCCGGCGTCTGAGGGCAGCCTTTTGATGTGCCAACATCAAGGCTCGGTGGGGGTATACTTCATGCGGGCGTTCGGTGGTCTGATACCGGCGAGCCCTGATACTGACACATCGCCGGTATCGGGCCGCGACGGCGGCCCCGCGTCCTCGTGGACGCGAAGCCAAGGGCGCGGATGCGCCCGCCCGGCGTCTGAGGGCAGCCTTGATGAGTCACCATCAAGGCTCGAGGGTTTTGATGAGGTGGTGATGACGATGGCGGATGGGGATTGTGCGGCTCGAATGCTCGCTTGGTACCGAAGCGGGCATCGGGCGCTGCCGTGGCGGGCGCCTCTGGGACAGGCCGCAGACCCTTACCGGGTTTGGCTGTCTGAAATCATGTTGCAACAAACCACTGTTGCCGCCGTCATCCCTTATTTTGAGCGGTTCACAACGGCTTGGCCCACCGTTGAGGCCCTGGCTCGGGCCGATCTGGATACGGTGCTGAGGGCTTGGGCCGGGCTTGGCTACTACGCTCGTGCCCGCAATCTTTACGCCTGCGCTCAAGAGGTGGCGGGGCGGCTCGGCGGTCGGTTTCCCGAGAATGAGGCTGCATTGCGGGCATTGCCGGGAATCGGCGTCTATACGGCGGCGGCGATTGCCGCTATTGCGTTTGGGCAATCGGCCACCGTGGTTGACGGGAATGTCGAGCGGGTGGTGGCGCGATTGTTTGCCGTGACCGAACCGCTGCCAGCAGCCAAATCGCGCCTCAGGGCTTTGGCGGAGACTCTAACGCCAAGGCACGATTGCGGGGATTTTGCTCAGGCTATGATGGACCTGGGCGCCACCGTTTGCGTGCCACGGCGTCCCCGATGTCTGGTCTGTCCCTTGGCTGGGGTTTGCAAGGCGGCGGCGGAAGGGCTTGCTGACGCGTTACCAAAACGGACTGTCAAGGCCGAGCGACCGACTCGTCGAGGCATCGTCTATTGGCTAGAGGATGCTCACGGGGCGGTGTTGTTGCGCCGGCGTGCCGAAAAGGGCTTGCTTGGCGGTATGGTTGAAGTGCCGTCTACCGAATGGATCCGGGACGAGTCCCCAGACTGTATTTTTCTCGCAGACCAGGCACCGCTGCCGGCGGCTTGGCAACCACTTCCGGGAGTGGTTCGCCATACTTTCACGCATTTTCACTTGGAGTTGACTCTGGTTGCGGCCAGGATCCCTGATCCTGGCCGCATAACCGGAGCCGATGGCTTCTGGGTACCGGCAACACAGCTTGCCGAACACGCATTGCCTTCGGTGATGCGGAAAGTCATTCAGCACGCTTTGGCCGAACGGGCCAAAACAAAGGGGTAAAGACTTTCTTGTCCGCGTTAGCCGACGTTAGCGCCTAGCCTTGGTTGCGAAAAAGCCCATCAATTCCTTAAGATCGGCGGTCTGGTTGAACATGGATTGGGCCGCTGCCGCTGTTTCTTCGACCAGGGCCGCGTTTTTCTGGGTTATCTCATCCATACCGGCTACGGCGGCGTTGATTTCTTCCAATGCGTTGGTCTGTTCGGTACTGGCACCGGCAATTTCGCTGATCAGGGCGGCGACTTGCTGCACGCCGGCAGCGATTCCATCCAAGGATACTCCGGCTTTTTTGACCAGATCGACACCGTGTTGAACCTGAGCATCGCTATTGGTGATCAGGGCTTTAATCTCTTTGGACGCTTGGGCCGAGCGTTGGGCCAGCAATCGTACTTCCTGGGCGACCACCGCAAAGCCTTTTCCGGCGTCGCCGGCTCTGGCCGCTTCCACGGCGGCATTCAAAGCCAGTAGATTGGTTTGGAATGCGATTTCGTCGATAACCCCGATGATATCGGTGATTTTGCGCGATGCCTCCGCGATGTCCTTCATGGCGTCGATGGCTGATCCGGCCACCACGCCGCCCTGTTCGGCGGCTTTCCGGGCGTCTCCGGCCATCGTGTTGGCGCGTTGAGCGGTTTCGGCGTTGCTGCGAACGGTCGCGCCCAGTTGCTCCATGGATGCGGCAGTTTCCTCGAGACTCGAGGCCTGTTGTTCGGTGCGCTCGGCCAGATCGGCGCTGCCTAGAGAAACTTCGTTAGACGCCTCGGAAATGGTTTCGGAGGCCTCGTTGATCTTGCCGACCATCTCGGCCAGTTTTGCCGAAGTGGCATTCACATCATTCTTGAGTTCGTTAAAAGCCCCTTGGTAGCTCTTGGAAATGCGGCGGCTCAGGTCTCCTTCGGCTAGGGCGCTCATGACCTGTGCAATGTCTGCTACCGCCCCTTCGACGGTATCGGTCAAGCGGTTGATGCCCTCGCTTACAGTTCGATAGAACCCTTCTTTGTCGGCAAGGTCCAGGCGGTAGGACAAATCCCCGGCGGCGACGCTATCCACCAGCTGGATGATCTCCTGTCCCATGGCCTCTTCCCGCCGATGCTGCGCTTCGGCGGTGCGGCGTTCCTCTTTTTCGGCCTCCCGCGCCTTGACACGATCGGAGATATCTTGCCAATAAGACGTAATAAGGGGTCTTCCGCGCACTATAGTTGCAACCAATGTAACCAAAACATCGAAGTGAGAGCCGTCCAGGCGGCAGTGAGTCCATTCAAAACGGTGAACCCCATTTTTAATGGCAATCCCAATCGCTTCCCTGGCCTTGTCGCCGGAAGGGCTGCCGTCATTTTGGAATTCCGGGGAAAATACCGCCGGATGACGTCCTTCCACCTGATTGCGGTGAGTGGCGCCAAGCATCACCAAGACGGCATCATTGCAGGCGACAATACCGTGCTCGTTAAAAACAAATTGGCCGTCTGCGGCTGTTTCGAAAATGGCTGCCGCCACCCGATCCCGCCAGCCAGCATCGACAAGAGCGGCGAGTTCACCACGAAATATCCGAGATAGAAGAGGTGACAGACCTAAAAGAGAGAGGATGATTCCCACCGCCAGCATGATCGGTGTGTGATCAAGGGTGCCCGAGAACCAGAAAAAGCAAAATAAAAATACGGCAGCGAATCCCGGCGCAGATCCGGAAACTATGTTTAAAATTCTGGCCATCATCACCGTCAGATCCCCATTGTGTCATAAAAAATAAAGGATATCCGGCTTGTAGGCGGCAGAGCCGCCGAACTCGGCGCCCGTCAAAGTCTTGGCCACAGTGTCTTGTTTGCGCGCGGGGTTTCGTTCTTGTGCAAGGCGGTGGAGGGATCATACGACCCAGGTCAAACCAACATCAATAGACAATCATCGCGCTGCATACATCGAGCCTTGATGTTGCCCCATTTGGCTTCGCGCGTGGGGGAGGGAGGGGGCCGTCGCAGCCCGAGGATCGGCGGTGATCATCAAGGGAGGGGAGCTTCTTGGTCCTCGGGGTAAACTGCATCGGCATCGCTCCATCCCCAATAGGCCCAGGCACCATCGAAGAAAGCGGTGACGGCCTGGCTATCGGGCAGGCCGTCACAAACGGTGAGGGAGGGGGCAACCCGCGCCGCGCCGCGTGTCCACCACAAGCTGTAGTGCTGGGGTAAGGTGGCGGCCAGCTCGTGAACCAGAGCCGGGTAAGAGAGGGCCGGGGGTTGATTGGGGTCCAGCGTGACATGCCAGCCAGGGCCGGGACAGGCTAGGGTTGGGGTAGGAGTCGGGCGTTCGAGGACGCCCAGCTCCGAGACTTGCCGAGCAAAAGCATCAAGCTCCAGGTCCGAGGTGAGGGACTGCCGGAGCAAGGCTTCGGCCCGGTTATACCAAGGCCCGGCAATGACAGGCAGGATTGCGGGGTCTGTGCGGACGGAGAGCGCCGTCACCAAGCAAAGGGGGAATACACGCCCCAGACGGTCGGCGCTGGGCATCAACAGCCCGGCAACGGGATCAGGGCCGCAGACGTCGGCTTCCAGGGCAAAGCGCCAGACAGGGCCTTCGGCGACCAATGGCGGCCAGACATTGCCGAACCGATCCCAGCCCGATTGCCAGACGTCTTGTAGCCACTCTTCCCAGGGGGTGAGGAACGATGCTGGTAGAGCGCGGGCCAGATAGTCGCCGTAGGACGGCAATTTGCCGAAAAAGCCGGGACCAAAGGCCGCCTGGAGGCGCGATGTCATGGCGGCGATCCCTTGGGCGGTGGTCCCTCGGGGCCAAGCAGCAAGGCGCGGTTGGCCGCTTCGCCTAGGCCGGCAATCCAACCGGAGACCGGGGCCGGCAACGTCTCGGCTTGATCTTTAACCCGGTCGGCGGCCCGGCGAACATCCATGCCAGCATTTCGTTCGGCATTGGTGGCGGCCCAGTGGGTTAAGGTGCGCCGTAAGTCACGCAGAGAAGCCACAGCGGCGGTCATTGTGGTTGGGCCAGGACTTGCCGTGCTGGATAGGGTGAGGGCTCGGATGATGGCAAATCGTCGACTGAGGTCGGTTGCGGCTGGCGCCCACCAGCCGGGATCTCCGCCACCGGCCAGCGGTTGAATCGCTGTGACCACGGTGGCTCCGCTGGTCAAACCCAGCATGCCGGGGGTGGTGGGGCCGGTTTTAGCCGGGTTTTTGGGAATCGGTGGTGGCGGCGATGCGGGCGGCGGTGGAAAGTCGGTTTCAACGGCAACGGCGGCGATCAGGGCCGACAGGGGCGATCCAGGGCCGGAAGCGGCAGCCAGCACTGGCAGCAGCTCTCGCAAGGTGCCGGTTGGGGCCAGAGTCAGGTCATTCAGCAAATCCCGCCACTGGTGGGCATAGTCCTCGAAATAATGACTGATCATGTCCTGGCGCAATCGTTGTGTCAGGGCGGCGACGGCCTGGGGATCGGTGGGCAGGCCCAGCACCCAGCTTTCCCGTGCGACATCGCTGGCGGCCTGAGCAATGGCCGGCAGAACCGCCCGAAGGCAGCCATCGCGGGTATAGAGGCCAGAGATCGGTTCCGACCAGGCTTGCCCCGAACGCCGGGTCAAAACCTGAGCGGCGGCGCTTCCGGCGTGGTCGGCCAAATGCCAGCCGGGCAGAGTGCGTAACTCGGGGGCGGCCCGCATCAGGGCGGTGGCGCGCTCGGCCAGCGGATAGCCGGCCAATCGTCGCCGGGCTTCGGCAATGACCGAAGACGAGGCGGTGATGCTGTCGGTCGGCAGGCCGCTATCAAGCAGTATGGCCAAAAAGGCGGCCAATCGTCGGCGATCCTGCTCATGGTCAGAACCGGGTAGGGTGGCGATCCAGTCCAGCGTAAACCATTGCGTGACAGCGTAGCGATCAAGCGGCGCTTGCCCGGTCATCATCAGATAGACCTTAAGCCCGTCATAGAGGCGGTCGGAAGGGATGGTGCCCGATGCCGTTCCGGCCAGAACCCGATCCAGTCGTATCATCAGCCGAGGCAGCAACAGGCGGTTCAGTGCCCGATGGAAAAGAGCTTCGGCCTGGGGGAAGGCTTGGTCTCCCTGATCCAGGGGGATGGTCCAGGGGATCGGCGCGGCGTGGATGGAGGCGGCGGCGGTTTTCAGAGCCGAGAGCGCCTCGAGGGCAGGGAGGGGCAGGGCGGCTTGGTCATCATCAACGCGATCCCGGCGCGGGCCGCCTCCTAGATCATCGGGCAGCGAAGCCTTGGCGGTTTCCAGGTGGGTTTCCAGGGTCGCCAATCCCTGATAGCGGGCGAACCAAGCATGTCCCCAGAGTCCGGCCAGAGTCAGGCTGCCCGCTAGGACCGCCAGGATCGCCCATCGCCGTTGTGCGAAGCGTCCAACCCATTGGTTACCAGGGCTTCTGGGAGCATTTCCGGCCAAATGCGCCTCGGTGAACACCACTTCGCCGAACAGGCGGTCAAGGAAGAACCCGTTGCTGTGGCCATCGGAGTCTGACGGGTTGGAACGAGGGGCGGGATGCGCCAGGGAGTCCGCCCACGACAGCGGGGAGTCGGTGCCGAATGCCGCAAGTCGGTCGGCAGCCAGAAGATCGATCGGGGCGCCTTCGCGCTTGGCACTGGAAAGATAGACGCCACGCGGGGTCATACCTATGAGCCTTGACACTGACACATCGCCGGTCTGGGGCCGGGTCTGCACCCGCTCGGCGTCTGAGAGCGGACTTAAGGGGTCGAGACCAAGGTTCGAGGGTGTCCGTCGGTGGTGGGAGGCTGCGAATGGTTCCGGTTTGGACGGTCGGAACGCCTGGGCCATGAACTCGATCAAGGGGGTCTGAAGAGCGGCCATTTGCCGTGGAAAGCTCACGATCTGGGCGCGAAGATCGGGATCGGTTTCCTGTTCCAGACGCTCTGGAACGCCGGAGTCCAGGCGACTGATCAGGCTTTCGAACAGGTCGGCAAAATGGCAAAACGGGCTGGCTGGTGCGTCGGTCGCGGGGGGGGGCAGGGCAAAGGTCAGGCCCCAGACCTGCCGGCGTTCGTCGGCGGATAATCCGGCGAAGAAGGCCGAAAACCCGGCCAAGCGATCGGCTTTGGTCAGCAACAGGTAAACCGGCAGGCGAATCCCCAAGCGTTCGTCGATCTCGATCAGTCTTTGATTGAGAGAATCGGCAATCCCCTGACGCTCTTGCGGATTCTGACTGACCAGATCGGCCAGACTGACGGTCACCACCAGACCATTGACGGGTTGGATTGGCCGATGTCGTTTGAGCAGGTCCAGCAAGCCAAGCCAGGCGGCGCTGTCGGCCAGTCGCTCACTGTCTTGGGTGGTGTAACGGCCAGCGGTATCCACCAGGACCGCTTCGGACGTGAACCACCAATCGCAGGTTCGGGTGCCGGCGACCCCCTGGATCGGACGATGGCCCAGAACATCCGACAGCGGAAAGCGTAATCCGGATTGAGCGATGGCGGTGGTTTTACCGGCGCCTGGGGCGCCAATCACCAAATACCAGGGCAGGCGGCGCAGGGATGCAGCGCCAAGGCGGTGGCTGTAAAGGGCTAGGGCTTCGGCCAGACGGCGACGCAGGCTCTCGATTTCGGCACTACCACCGCCGTTATGGTTGTCGTCGGCGTCCTCGGCTTCGGCTGGGATCGGGTGGTCGAGCAGCCGTTGGGGCAGCCGTAACGGCGGTATCGAGGCCGGTTGCGCGGCTGAATGCCCTCCGGTTGCAGTGATCAGGGCGCGGATCAGGCGGCGATCGGCGCGGGCGTCCCGAACCTGCCGCATCTGGTTGAACAATCCCCAGGCGACCATCAGGCCAAGAACACCCTGGAAACGGGACTCCGCACTTTCAAACGGTTGGTATCCGCCCAATGACAGCAGGGGGCCCAGGAACCACAGCGCCAGACAGGCGGACAAGGCGCCGGCCAAACTGACCAGCCATTGGCTGGTGAGGGTTTGGCGAAGCTGGTCCAGAGTTCGGCTCGCTCTGACCAGCAGTCGGACCCATCGGCGCTGCCCGCGTCGGGGTGGTGGTTGGCGGCGAGTGCGGTTCGAAGACGACCGCTTCGAGGCCGGTTGCTTGAGGGGAGGCGTTTGAGGTGGGGCCATCAATGCGCCTCCACCGGGGCGAACATAATCTCGATTCGGCGGTTCTGCTCGCGGCTGGCGGGCAGGCCGTTGACGATCAGGGGCTCGGTGTCGGCGCGACCTTCGATCTCAACCCGTTCGGAGGCGTGAAGGCGGTTGATCAGGGCGCGGGCAACGGCGCTGGCTTGAGCCTCGGTGAAGGCGAGGCTGGAGGAGAAGCGCAGATTCGGAGCGAACCCGCCATCGGTATGACCGATCACCTGGATATGGCCGGGCTCGGTGTCTAGGGCGGCGGCGAGGCGTTGAATCAGAGCCGTGCCTGGGGCCGAGAGGGCTTCGCCGGTGCGATTGAAAAGCACGGAGGCCGCGATCCGGAGGCCGTCTCCGGCCTTGGTGGTGAAGAATTCGATCCGTCCAGCGGACAGGTCTTCGGCTAAGGCGTTTCGTAACCGATCGGCACGGGTCGATGGTTCCGACGGAGGCGGTGCTGCGGCAGTGGCATCATCGAGCCTTGATGGTGACGCATCAAGGCCGCCCTCAGACGCCGGGGGTTCGGGGTGGGCGATGACCGCCGGTCGGTCGGGCAGCAGGGCGACGAGGTGTTGATGGAAGCGGCTGGCGTTGTTTTCGAGGGAGACGGCAAGCAGAACGTAAAGTCCGGCCAGCAGCGCTCCGGCCAGACTCGCGATGACCCAAACCGGGATCATAGCCAGAAGCGATGGCCGTGGGGCTGGCACGCCCTGCCAGGACGGTGACAGGGCGGTGGCAGGTTCGCCTCGCTCGGCGAGGATGGCTAGATGGACGGTGTCGCGCAACAACTGGATGTCCACGGCGCCTTTCAGGGCGCTGCGTCCGTCAAACCCCAACGCCAGGCAAATCGAGACCAGCTCCAAAACCTCGTGATGGGGATTGCTGGGCTGTGGGGCGGATGGGCTGGTCTCTGGCTCCGGTTCCAGCAAAAGATGCTGGAGCAATGTGATCAGGCTGGGGCCGGGTTCCAGGGACTTATAAAAGGTCCGGGTGAAGCTGTGTTCCAGCCACAAGGGCTCCTGGCCCCAGGCGGTGCGGCGGACAACGTCGTCAAAGGCGGCGCACAGAATGAAATGGGCTGCCCTCATTTGGTCAGGGCCGATGCCGGCGGTGCGGGCTGCCGCTGGGAAACGACGCAAAGCGGTCACGATGCTGTTGTGGAGAGCTTCGGGATCGGGCGGTGGCGGGAGGCCCGGCAGGCGCGCCATCACAGCGAGGAGCGGCGTTGCGGTGCGAGAAACCAGATTGATGGCGGTTTTGTTCGGTGACGGTGGGTTTGCGGTGGGGGGCGGTCCCGGCGGCTCTGGGGATCGTCGGCCCCATCCGGTTCGAATCCGATCCAACCACCCCCGACGTCCCGAGCGGATCGGGGCGGCGGGCTCGTCCCCCAAAAGCAGCTTTGGCAAAAGCAGCTCTGGCCTGTCTGTGGCGTGACCCATGGCGTGATGCCTGGTGCGGAGGGCGGTGCTTTGGCGTTGCGGGACCGGAAGGCGACGGGCTAACACATGCAGCTGGGTTCGGGCAGCGAAGGCACTGGCACGGGTGATCCTGGCACGGATGATCGGGCCCGCCGAGTAGAACCACAGGAATTAACCCTGAAAGTCAAGGGAGCGGAGCATGAAGATCGGAATTTTGGGGTGTGCCGGGCGGATGGGGCAGTCGTTGGTGCGACAGGTGACATCGACGCCGGGGTGCGTTTTGGCGGCGGCGTGCGACCGACCGGGGTTCGCCGGGATTGAGCGGGATGTTGGGACGGTGGCGGGACTGGAGCCGCTGGGGGTGGCGGTGGCCGATGGGGCGGCGGCGGTGTTCGCGGCCTGCGACGTGGTGATTGACTTTACGTCGCCGGCGGCAACCCTGGATCATGTGGCGTTGGCGGTGGCGCATCGCTGCCATCTGGTGATCGGGACCACCGGCTTGTCAGCGGCAGCCGAAACGGCATTGGCGGAGGCCGCCGCTCATGTCGTCATCGTTGCGTCTCCCAATATGAGTCTGGGAGTTAATATCTTAGCCGGGTTGGTGAAGCGAGTGGCGCAAACTCTGGATCCCTCGTTTGATATCGAGATTTTGGAGATGCACCATCGCGCCAAGGTCGACGCTCCTTCGGGAACGGCGCTGGCTCTGGGGCGGGCTGCTGCCGAGGGGCGCGGGGTGGCGCTGGAACAGGCGGCGGTCCGGGTGCGTGACGGTCACACCGGCCCTCGGGGAGCGGGGGACATCGGGTTTGCCGTGCTGCGCGGAGGAGACGTGATCGGTGATCATGTGGTGATGTTCGCCGGTCAGGGCGAACGCATTGAACTGGCTCATCGGGCCAGCAACCGGGATATCTACGCTCGGGGCGCCGTTGCCGCCGCGCGGTGGACTCGGGGGCAGGTTCCAGGGCTGTATGGTATGGCCGACGTTTTGGGGATGTGATACCGGCGAGCTCTGATACTGACACATCGCCGGTCTCATACCATCGGGCCTTGATGGTGACTCATCAAGGCTGCCCTCAGACGCCGGGCGGGCGCATCCGCGCCCTTGGCTTCGCGTCTACGAGGACGCGGGGCCGCCGTCGCGGCCCGAGGACCGGCGATGTATCAGTATCAGGGCTCGCCGGTCTCAGACAACGCTGTCTGGTGCCAAGCGGCATTCTTCGCCTTCGCCGGTTTCGATTTGGAACGTCGCGTGGCCGATTCCGAAGTGTTTCTTCATGGCTTCTGCGGCTTGGCACAGGAAGGCATCGTCGACGGGCTGGTTGGGCCGGACCAAGTGGGCGGTGAGCGCCGTTTCGGTGGTGCTCATGCCCCAGATATGCAGGTCATGGACATGTGTGACCCCCGGTAGGGCCTTAAGGTGGCGCTCGACCGCTTGAGGATTGATGCTGGGCGGGACTGCATCGAGCGCCAGATTCAGGGAGTCCCGGAGCAGTGACCATGTTCCGAGGATGATCGTTGCACTGACGATGAGGCTGACCGCCGGATCAAGCCACAGCCAACCCGTTACGATAATGAGGCCACCTGTGACGACGACGCCAAGAGCAATGAGCGCATCGGCGGCCATATGGGTGAACGCGCCTTTGATGTTCAGGTCACCTTTGCGACCCGACATGAACAGCAGGGCGGTTGCGCCGTTTACGGCAACGCCAACCGCAGCGACCACCATGATTGTGACGCCGCCCGAGGGCTCAGGGTCCATCAGGCGCCGCACGGCCTCCCAACCGATGCCTCCGGTTATAACCAAGAGCGTGATGGCATTGCCCAAAGCCGCCAGAATCGAGCTGCCTCGAAGTCCGTAGGTGTAGCGGACGCTGGGTCGCCGTTGACTGAGGCTGGCCGCGACCCAGGCCACGGCGAGCCCGAGCACATCACCGAGATTGTGCCCGGCATCGGCCAGAAGCGCCAAGGAGTGCGAAGCGATCCCGTAAAAGGCTTCGGCAATAACGTAGGTTGTATTCAGGATGATCCCGATGGCGAACGCTCGCCCGAAGCTCGACGGTGCGTGGCTGTGAGCATGGCGCCCGGCGCCATGGCCGTGGCGGCAGCCATGATCATGATCTTCTTCATGATCTGCGCCGTGTTCGTGGTCCTTTTGAGGGTGATGAGGACCATCATGATCTCGACAGGAATGATGATGAGACATGGCTGGCTCCGGTGTGGCACGCGGTCTTTTGCGTAATGTTATAACAATATCTGAATATTCATTCACATATTGTTGTTATCAGCAACCGGCTCAACCCTGTCAATCGTCAATGACGAAGACCCTTACGATCCCCTCTGGCCCTTTGTCTGTCTACTTTGTTTAGGCAATCATCTCCGCCAAGTCCTTCAGCAGACGTAACGTCCCCTTAAGCCTCACGTCGGCATTGTCCCAGGCCCGCAGACAGATTAACTTGTGATCTGGGCGCAGCTTGATGGTCCCGGACTGTTTGGAAAGATAGGCCACCAGTCGGGCCGGTTCGGCAAAGTTATTTTTATGAAAGGTCAACACGGCCCCTTTGGGGCCGGCATCCACCCGCTCGACGCTGGCCTTGCGGCACAACTGCTTGATGGCCACCACCTGAAGCAGATTATCGACCTCTGTCGGCAGACGACCAAAGCGGTCGATCAGTTCGGCGGCAAAGGCATCCAATTCGGCACGGTCGGCAATATCGGCCAATCGGCGATATAGCCCCAACCGTACCGCCAGATCGGCCACATAGGTTTCCGGGATCAGAACCGGCATGCCCAGGTTGATTTGCGGAGTCCAGCGTTCGCCGGTTTCTGCTCCTGGATCGGCATTGGCGCCCGAGCGGGCGGTGGCCACCGCCTCTTCCAGCATGTGCTGGTAAAGCTCGACTCCGACTTCACGGACATGCCCGGATTGCTCTTCTCCCAGCAAATTTCCGGCGCCGCGAATGTCCATGTCGTGGGAGGCAAGCTGAAAACCGGCCCCGAGACTGTCCAGAGTCTCCATCACATGCAGCCGTTGCTTCGCCGTCTCGGACAACACCCCCTTTGGCGTATAAGTCAGATAGGCGTAGCCCCGCGTTTTGGAACGGCCCACCCGACCGCGCAACTGGTAGAGTTGAGCCAGCCCGAACAAATCGGCACGATGGATGATCAGGGTGTTGGCGTTGGGAATATCAAGCCCAGATTCAATGATATTGGTGGCCAGCAGCACGTCAAAGGCCCGATCATCGAAAGCGGTCATGACCTCTTCCAAGTCGGCTGGCGGCATCTGGCCATGAGCTGTCACCACCTTGACTTCGGGCGCTAACTCCCGGAGCTGGTCGGCAACTTTACCAAGGTCTTCGATCCGGGGGCAGACGTAAAAGCTTTGGCCACCACGATAATGTTCGCGTAGGATCGCTTCGCGAATCACCACCGGGTCAAAGGGCAGGACAAAGGTCCGCACCGCCAACCGATCAACCGGCGGCGTTGCGATGACCGTCAATTCACGGACACCCGACAACGCCATCTGCAAGGTCCGGGGAATCGGTGTTGCGGTCAGGGTCACCACATGAACATCAGCGCGCAGTTCCTTGAGGCGCTCCTTTTGCTTGACCCCGAAATGCTGTTCCTCGTCGACAATCACCAGCCCTAACCGCTTGAAACTGACGGTTTTTGAAAGCAGAGCGTGGGTTCCCACCAAGATATCCAGGGTGCCATCCGCCGCTTCTTTGCGAATGCGGGTGGCTTCCTTGGGGGTGACCAGCCGGGAAATCTGTTCCACCCGAACCGGCAGGTCGGCAAAACGGGCAGAAAAGGTTCGATAATGCTGGCGAGCCAGCAAGGTGGTCGGAACCACCACCGCCACTTGCAGTCCCGACAGGGCCGCCACGAAAGCGGCCCGCAACGCCACCTCGGTTTTGCCGAACCCAACGTCGCCGCACACCAGTCGGTCCATCGGACGGCCCGAGCCCAAATCTTCCAGCACGTCGGTGATGGCGTTGGCTTGGTCTTCGGTTTCGGGATAGGGAAACCGTGCGGCAAATTCGGCGTAGAGCCCTTCGGACACAGTCAACCGCTCGCCCTTCCGAACCTCCCGCTCGGCGGCAATCCGCAACAGGGCGTCGGCCATATCCTTCAGCCGTTTCTTGACCCGCGCTCGCCGCCCTTGCCAGGCGGTTCCGCCCAACCGATCCAGTTGAGCCCCGGCATCCTCTGATCCGTAACGGGACAGAAGGTCGAGATTTTCCACCGGCACAAACAGCTTTTCGTTACCGTCATAGACGATACGCAGACAGTCATGGGGCGCGCCCGTCACCGTAACGGTTTCGAGCCCGTCAAAGCGGCCAATGCCATACTCCACATGAACCACCAGATCGCCAGCGGCCAACCCGGCGGCTTCGGCGATGAAGTTGGCGGCTCGGCGGCGTTTGCGAGGCGGGCGGGCCAAGCGATCACCCAGGATATCCTGTTCGGTGATGACCGCCAGATCGCTGGTGACAAAGCCATGTTCGACGCCCAAAACCACCATGGCCAGCGTGCCACGGCCCAGGCGCTGCACTTCGGGCCAAGACTCCGCAGGTTTCAGGCCGGAAATCCCGTGATCGGCCAGAACCGATTGCAGTCGGTCCCGTGATCCCTGGCTGTACCCGGCCACCATCACCCGCCGACCGCTCTGAGCCAGTTCAACGATATGCTCGTGGACCGCATCGAACACATTCAGGTCAGGACGGGTTCGGGCCTCGGCGAAATCATGCCCCCGCCGGCCAGCGGCATCGAGTTGACCAATCAGGCCGGGCGGCACCGCGAAAGGCGACAGTTGCACCACCGCATGACAGGCGGCGATCAACTCCCAGTCGTCCCGGTCCAAATAGAGCCGGGCAGGGGCCAATGGCTTGTAAGCGGGAACACTGGCGGCCCGTTCGGCGGCCCTCAGAGTGCGGCGGGCTTCGTAGAAGTCGGCGACTTGGGCCAACCGCGAGTCTCGTGCTTCTTCCGCTTGGTGATCAAGACTGAGAATGGCCTGGGGCAAATAGTCGGACAGCGTTTCCAGAGCGGTATGGAACAGCGGCAGCCAGTGCTCCATGCCGGGATGTTTGCGCCCGGCGCTGATCGCCTCGTAAAGCGGGTCTTGATCGGTGACAGCGCCGAACAGTTCACGATAGCCGGTGCGAAAGCGGGCAATCGAGGGCTCGTCCAAGAACAGCTCGGCCATCGGCTTCAGCCGCACCCGGTCCCGCTTTTCGGTGGTGCGCTGGGAGAGCGGATCAAAGGCGCGGACTCCGTCCAGTTCGTCACCGAACAGGTCCAGCCGCAACGGTTCTTCGGTACCGGGCGGGAACAGATCGACGATGCCGCCGCGCATGGCGTATTCGCCGGGTTCGCGCACGGTTTGGGCGCGGGTGTAGCCGTTATGAGTCAGATACCGTTGGAGCCGCTCCAGGTCGAGTCGCTCGCCGATCCCAGCCTGAAATCCGGCTTGGCGCAAGGCATTGCGGGGCGGCAGCTTTTGGACCATGCCGTTAATGGTGGTCAACACCAACCGGCCACCGCTGGTCGAAACCGGCTCCAACACGCGGGTTAGGGTGTCGATCCGCTTGCTGATAATCGCTGGATTGGGAGACAAGCGGTCGTAAGGCAGGCAATCCCAAGCCGGAAACGACAAGACTTCCAGTTCAGGCGCAAAAAACGCCAGCATTTCGGCCAACCGTGCCGCCCGGCCATCGTCCAGGGCGACGTGAAGCACCCCTGCCGATCCCGCCTTGGCCGCCAGGGCCGCCAAAACCCGAGCATCGGCGCCTTCGGGGGCACCTCCGATCAACAGGCGGCTAGGCCGGCCCGGAATCAGGTCAAACTTCAACAAAGGAGCGGATCAGGTCGAGGTGGGCGAGGGCAGGCGGAAGGCCCGGAAGAGCGTCATCACATCGTGATCATGCTCCGGCGGGACCGGCGCACGGCCCACATACCAGTCGTAGAGGTCGGCATCGGCGATTTCGAGCAACACCTCGAAACGGTCAAGCTGCTCGTCCTGAAACCCATCCACATGGGCATCGGCAAACCCGCCCATCAAGAGGTCGGACTCGCGCATGCCACGGTGCCAGGCACGAAACCGCAGACGCTTGCGGCGAATCTCGATCGGTTCGGAACTCATGGAAAACCACCAGGAACTGCAAGGGCCCGCATGATAGCGGGCTCGGAGACGTTGAGGCAACGGGAAAGCCGAGGGAAACCGGAGAGTCATCGGATGAGCCGATGCGGTGCCGGTGTTTCCCCTCTTTAACCGTCTCGATATCGGCGAGCCCTGATTCCTTGAGCATCAAGGCTTGATGATACGACTCTCTTGATCTGGGCCCGAAGATAGCGATGATGGGGGCTCGTGATGTCGGTCAAGCGTTAAGCCGCTGAAGAGGGTAGGGGCCATGGGGTGTATTGGGCGTGTGGTGGGTTTGGCTCTGGTGGTGGTGGGGATGGCCGGAGCGCCGGTTTGGGCTGACCCGGCGGCTAGCTTTGACTGCACCAAAGCCCATACCCCGACCGAGCAGGCCATCTGCAAGGATGAATCGCTGGCTTGGTTGGATTCGCAGTTGAACCGGCTCTATGGCGATGTCCGCCAGCTTCAAGGAGACGCCGTCCGCGCGACACTGCGCGACGAACAGCGGGCCTGGGTGGGACAGCGGGATGCCTGCGCCGCTGCGGCTCCCTGTATTGCCCAACGGTATTGGCAAAGACTAAAAGCCCTAGCCAAGCAAAGTGCTCCCCAGGGTTCGGCCACCGGCTCTTTCACCTATGTTGAAAAAGGCATGGCCGGATCGTTGGCTTTGATCGAGTTTCCGGCTCATCGGGTCGCGGGCTGGATTGAAACCATCAATGTCTCGCGGGGGCACATGTGCCAGGTTGACATGGCCGATCTGCGGATTGATGGTCAGACTCTGACTTGGACGGACCCAGAAGAGATTGACGGCAAGCACTGCCGGGTCGATATCTCCACAGGCCCCGGTGGGGCCGTGGTCACGGCACAGGATTGCCGCAACGGCTGTGGGATGGCCGGATTCTTTGAGGGCCATTATCAACGCCAATAAGCGGCTTTGTGCGAAGCGGGCGCCGCTGTCCCGGCTCTTTCGACGGTCCTTTTTGCCTTACCTTACAGAGTTTGTGGTCATGAACGAGTCCCTTCCCATCCTCCCTTCGGCCCTTGCTAGCCGTCGCGCCAGCGTCGAACGCATCACACGAGAAACCCGCATCCGGGTCGATGTCGATTTGGATGGCCGGGGCCGTTCCGATATTCGAACCGGCCTGGGGTTTCTCGACCACATGCTGGAACAGTTGGCGCGCCACAGCTTGATCGATTTGACGGTGCGCACCGAAGGCGATCTCCACATTGACGGCCACCACACCACCGAAGACACCGGAATCGCCATCGGTCAGGCGATCCATCAGGCCCTTGGTGATCGGCGCGGCATTGGCCGCTATGGTCACGCCCATATTCCCATGGACGAAACCTTGACTCGGGTCGCCCTGGACCTGTCGAACCGTCCCTATCTGGTGTGGAAGGTGGCCTTCAGCCGTGACAAGCTGGGCGATATCGATACCGAGTTGTTCCGGGAATGGTTCCAGGCGTTTGCCCAAGCGGCGGGCGCGACATTGCATGTCGAGACGATTTATGGTGAAAATAACCATCATATCGTTGAAAGCTGTTATAAGGCGCTGGCGCGGGCGTTACGATTGGCGATTGCCATTGATCCCCGTCAAGTCGGCGAAATTCCCTCGACCAAGGGCACCCTCGGCGGTTAATCAACGCGACGCCTTTCCGCCGGTTCCGGTTCACCCTGCCACCTGGAGACTCCGCCCCTGTCCACCGTTGCCATTATCGATTACGGATCCGGCAATCTGCGTTCGGCGGCTAAAGCGTTCGAGCGCGCAGCGGCGGAACAGACGCTAGCCCGGTCCATCCTGGTCACAGCCGATGCCGAAGTGGTGCGCCGCGCCGATTATGTGGTGCTGCCCGGCGTTGGTGCCTTTGCCGACTGCATGCGCGGGTTGAGCAGCGTGCCGGGCATGCTGGACGCCATGGCAGAGGCGGTGTTGCGACGCGGGGTGCCCTTTTTGGGGATTTGCGTCGGCATGCAGTTGATGGCCGAACGCGGGCACGAGCATGGGTTGGCCCAGGGTCTCGGCTGGATCCCCGGAGACGCCGTGCCGCTGACTCCCCAGAACCCGGCCCTCAAGGTGCCGCATATGGGATGGAACGATCTGACCATCCTTCGGGATCATCCGGTTCTGGCTGGGCTTCCTGATCCGGTGCATGGTTATTTCGTTCACTCGTATCACGTCCAATGTGCCAATCCTGACCATCGGTTGGCGGTCGTCGATTATGGCGGCGATGTCACCGCAAGCGTCGGGCGTGACAATCTGATCGGAACCCAGTTCCATCCAGAGAAGAGTCAAGCCGCAGGGTTGCGCCTGATTGCCAATTTCCTTGGCTGGCGTCCGTAGCCCCATGGCCACGCCCCCCGCCACCCCTCCTGCTTCGGTCCCGTCTTCGGTTCTTGCGCCCCCGATTTTTTCGATCGCACGGGTCGACAAGCTGAAGCCGGCAGACCTCCATGATCTGGGGGATGCCGCCGAGCAGGCCATCCGGGATGGCGGTGGCTTTGGCTGGCTGGATGCGCCGCCCCGCGACTTGATGGAACGCTATTGGCGCGGCGTTTTGTTGATTCCTGACCGCAGCCTGTTTGTGGGGCGACTTGATGGTGTGATCGGTGGCTCGGTCCAGTTGGTCCGGCCCCCGCGCAACAACGAGGCCCAAGCCCACGCCGCCATGATCACCACCTGCTTCGTGGCCCCTTGGGCCCGTGGCCGTGGTCTGGCCCGCAGGCTGATTCAGGCTGCCGAGGCCGAAGCGCGGGTCACCGGCGTCCAGGTGTTGAATCTGGACGTTCGGGCCACCCAGGAACCGGCAGTGCGCCTATTCGAATCTTTGGGCTTTGTCTGTTGGGGAAGCCACCCCTATTATGCCTGCGTTCGTGGGGAGGCTGTGGTTGGTCGCTATTACTACAAAGACCTGACCGAGCCTGCGGACCTTGCCTCTGACTCCAGACCGACGACACATCACCGGGACAATCGGCCACTATGATTCTTTACCCCGCCATCGATCTTAAAGACGGCGCCTGCGTCAGGCTGGTCCGTGGCATGATGGACCATGCCACCGTATTCAACGTCAGCCCCGGCGACCAAGCCCGCGCCTTCGAGGCGCAGGGATATGACTGGCTGCATCTGGTCGACCTGAACGGCGCCTTTGCCGGGCATCCGGTCAATGGCGATGCGGTGGATCAAATTTTGGCTGCCGTTTCCATTCCGGTCCAATTGGGCGGCGGCATCCGCACGCTCCAGACCATGGAAAACTGGCTGACGCGCGGCATCCGCCGGGTGATCCTGGGCACCGTCGCTCTTCATCAGCCCGAGTTGGTCAAAGAGGCCTGCCGGCTTTTCCCTGGCCAGATCGCGGTGGGCATCGACGCGCGTGAAGGCTACGTCGCGGTGTCGGGCTGGGCTGAGTCTTCCACCGTCCGGGCGCTGGATTTGGCGCTTCGCTACGAGGATTGCGGCGTGGCCGCCATCATCTATACCGACATTAATCGCGACGGCGCCATGGCTGGCGTCAATGTCGAGGCGACCGCCGATTTGGCCTTCACACTGACCACGCCGGTTATCGCCTCGGGAGGCGTCTCGTCCATCGCCGACCTGCAAGCCCTGAAGGCCGAAGAGCATACCGGCATTGACGGGGTGATCGTTGGTCGCGCTCTTTATGATGGTCGGATTGATCCGAAAGAGGCCTTGGCCTTGCTCTCCGGGACCGCCCCCGCCCCCGCACCGAAAGCCCCCGAATGCTGAAATGCCGCGTCATTCCCTGCCTGGACGTTAAGGATGGCCGGGTGGTCAAGGGAGTCAATTTCGTCGATCTGGTGGATGCGGGCGATCCGGTGGAACAAGCACGGATTTATGACCGCGAAGGCGCTGACGAACTCACGTTTCTTGATATTACCGCCAGTCACGAAGGCCGCGATACGCTGTATGACGTGGTTCGCCGCACCGCCGAGCAGGTCTTTATGCCGCTCACCGTTGGTGGCGGGGTTCGGGTGGTCGAGGATATTCGGAAGCTGCTGTTGGCCGGGGCGGACAAGGTCTCAATCAACACCGCTGCCGTGGATCGGCCTGAACTGGTGAAGGAAGCCGCTGAAAAATTTGGCAGCCAGTGCATCGTGGTGGCCATCGACGCCAAACGAGCGACTTCGCCCGGTTGCCAGGGGTGGGAGGTCTTCACCCACGGAGGCCGCAGGCCGACCGGCCTGGACGTGGTGGCGTGGGCTCGCCGCTTGACCGCGTTGGGGGCGGGCGAGATTCTATTGACCTCCATGGATCGCGACGGCACCCGTTCGGGCTTTGATTTGGCCTTGACCCAGGCGGTTTCGGATGCCGTGACTGTGCCGGTGGTGGCCTCGGGAGGGGTCGGCACCCTGGAACACATGGTCGAGGGCATTCGCGAAGGCCACGCCAGCGCGGTTTTGGCTGCCTCGATTTTCCACTTTGGCCTGTTCTCCATCGCCGAGACCAAAGCCGCGATGGCCGCCGCCGGACTTCCTGTCCGTATCACCACCGACCGGGGCAAAGACCATGGCCGATGAATCCTCAAAGCCCACCGCCGAAATTCTCGACCGCCTCTATCGGATGGTTCAGTCGAAGCGAGGTGCCGATCCCTCGACGTCCTACACCGCCAAGCTACTGGGGCGGGGGACCGCGAAGATCGCCCAAAAGGTTGGCGAGGAAGCGGTTGAAGCGGTGATCGAGGCGATACGCGGCGACCGCGACAAGCTGGCGGACGAGAGCGCCGATCTTCTCTATCACTTGGTGGTGTTGTGGGCTGACGCCAAGCTAGCACCGACTGAGGTTTATGCTCGCCTCGCCGCCCGCGAAGGTGTCAGTGGTTTGGAAGAAAAGAAGTCCCGTAAGTCGAGCAATTAATGCAAGGGAGATCAGGTATGGGCACATATGATCCCAACAATATCTTTGCCCGTATTCTGCGCGGCGAGTTGCCTTGTCGCAAGCTTTTCGAGGATAATCATGTTCTGGCGTTCCATGATATTCATCCTCAGGCGCCGGTACATGTTTTGGTGATCCCCAAAGGGGCCTATATCTCTCTTGATGATTTTGGTGCTCGAGCCAGCGATATTGAAATTGCCGCTCTGTTTCGTGCCGTTGCCGCCATTGCGCGGGATTTGGGCTTGGATGCGCCTGGTTATCGTTTTATGGCCAATACCGGTGCCGATGCCCATCAAGAGGTTCCACATTTTCACGTTCACCTGCTCGGTGGCCGTAAATTGGGGCCGATGTTAAGCCGCAAGGCTGGCGAATAACCTGACAGTCTGCGTTCTGCCCTCTCCCTTGAGATGAATTGAATTATTGCGATGATGTGGATTCTTCGGGCTCTTTGGGGCCTTGTGCTTATTCTGGCCTGTTTTTCCTTTGTTGTGCCCGAAGCCTTTGCATCTGCATCGGAGCGAAGCGGTGTTCAGGCGTTTGACGGTACGGTCGAACCCAATCAACTGGTCGGATATCGGCTGATCGGACTTAAGAAGGGGGATCGGATTAGCGCCGAGCTTCACGGCGTCTCTGGCAATCTAGATCCGATCGTGGCCTTGTTAGAAGCTCCCGTCGATCTCAAAGCCTTTAAACAGGCTTTGAGATCGACGACTGAAAGTGCTGGTACGATCGGTCAAGACCCCCGGAATGCTCTGGCGATACTGGCCAAAACATGGTTTTTGGCTTGGAACGCCGAGGCCGATCCGTCCTACGATGCCAATATGAGCATCGTCGCGCCCCATGACGGCTCTTTTTTGCTTCTGGTCATGGGCGCGCCGATGCTCGCGAATTCTGGGGCTGCCACCGAAGCGACCTTTGGCATTTTTCGGTTGGTTCTGGGATTGAATGTCCCCGATGGGGTTGACCAGGACACCGCTTCTCGTGGCGATTCCTTTGCGGCACTGGACCGAGGGGTTGGCTCGCCCGAAAGCCGGGTGCAAGTCCTGACCGGAGAGTTGAATGCCAGTCGCCCCCAAACGTCCTTCACTTTGAATACGCTGGAGGCTGGCACCACTCTGACTGTGCGTGTCGACGGCCCCCCTGATAAAGCGCCTCCCAATCTTCAGCTTCTTGATTTCGGTAAAAGAACACTTCGTCGCTCGACACCGTCCGGGTCTGCGACAACTCTGAGCTATAGCTTTACCAAACCGGCTCAGGACTACCGCTTAAAACTGTCTTCTGATCCAGAGAGTTACGGACAATACCATTTGACTTTGGGACTCAATGCACCCGACGGTTTGACCGATTCCCCTGCTGAACGGGGCTATCCGATTGCACGGCCAGCCATTCCTGTCAATATATCCTTTAAATTAGATCAGTTGTTCAATATTGTACAGAAAGAGGAGCGATTCAGTATCGCGGCTACGCTGAGGCTACAATGGCAAGATGTCGGCTATGCCTTTAGCCCAGCCAGTTGTAGTTGTAATTTTAAAACTTTTAATGAAAGTGAGTTTAAGCACTTTCTGGATGACCATCATTTGCGGTGGCCGGAATTTTCAATATACAATATCAGAGGGGCGCGCTCCAGCCAGGGCATCACGATTTTTGTCGAATCCAATGGAACAGCGTATTATACGGAAAAATTCTCGGCTGATTTACAAGCTTCGACCATGGATTTCAGGAAGTTTCCTTTCGATAAACAGGACTTTTATATCAATATCGATTCATTCTACCCTAATGAACGGTATAAATTTATAGTTAATCAACAAAAGACTGGCATGAGCAATCAAATTGGGGCCGAAGAATGGGAGGTTATGGGATATGATACTCCCGTAACGCTAACATCTGATTTACGCCCTCGTTTTACATTTCACGTTGAAATGAAAAGAGAGATAATTTATTATCTATTAAAAATATTTTTACCTCTTATCATTATTATGGTTGTTTCGTGGATGACTTTTATTCTTAATGATTACAATAAGAGGGCTGATATTACCGGCGGTCATTTGCTTTTATTTATTGCCTTTAGTTTTACGCTGTCGAATGATCTGCCGAGGCTAGGGTATCTAACATTTATTGACGTAATATTGGCCAATGCCTTTCTCGTCGGGGGTCTTGTGGTTGCCTTGAATCTTTGGATGAAGAAGATGGAGGTGGCTGATAGTCTTACAAACCATGTTCTTATCGATCGGCTGATGTTGATTCTCTATCCAATTGCCTATTTTGTGCCGTGGCTCATTGCTCTTTTGATTTTTGGAGTCATTTAACCCCCGGTTTTCGGTCGCCCCTTTGAACTCTTGACGTCTCGTGGTCACGGAGACTGTGCTTCCCTAGTGCCTATGGGACGGAGTCCTGCGAGAGCTAGAGGGGAAGCACCGCTTCTTAACACCCATGAGGCAAAGCCCTCTCATACCGGCGAGCCTTGATACTGACACATCGGCGGTCCTCGGGCCAGCGACGACAGCCCCGCGCACCTATGCGCGCGAAGCCCCCGCGTGACTCTAGGGGGGGGGCGCGGACGCGCCCTTGGCTTCGCGTCCACGAGGACGCGGGGCCGTCGTCGCGGCCCGATACCGGCAGTGTGTCATCGTTATAGCTCGCCGGTATCAATGTTACTTCCGACCTTTTTCTCTACCGTGAGGCCTAAAATCTAAAGAATATGAGTCTAATTTCACGAGTTTTTATTTTATATAAAATTGTTTAGGTCTTTTGTTGGTTTATTTTTTATTGACGATCACGGTTAATATCTGTTAACTCTTTCCTTGTCGCCCAACGCATGGGAGATATGAAAAAACGGCGGGATAGAACTCACCGGGCGACCGAACTGTGAAGGGAGAGAGATTATGAACACTCCGTCGGAGTTACGGCAAATCCTGGCCCTCCTGGCAAAAGAGCATCGGCAGTTGAGTGATGCCGTTCAGGATCTGGCTACATTGCTTGCCATTCCTACTGTAAGTACTGCTAAAATTCTTTCTATTCTTCAGAGAATTTCTATAACTGCCAATAAGCACTTTGCCAGTGAAGAATCGGTGATGGATGATTTGAAATATCCAAGACTCTCTACCCATCGGCTTAACCATCAATGGTTCCAAACATTTATCGCCGATTATCAAGATGGTTTGATGAGCGGTTCGATTCGTATCAATGACGATGCACGCCGTAACCTTCCCAATTTAATCTGCTTCTATGTTGGTTGCCGGGATGATGAATTTCAGGACTGGTTGGTTGCCAATCAGGGTTGGTCCCAAGTTCCAGTCTGGTTTCGCACGGCCCAGGCCATTGTTCAGCACCCCTAATACCGGCGAGCTATAACGATGACACACTGCCGGTATCGGGCCGCGACGACGGCCCCGCGCGCCCCATGGCGCGAAGCCAAGGGCGTGGATGTGCGCCCGCCCGGCGTCTGGGGGCAGCCTTGATAAGTTAACATCAAGGCTCGATGGGTATGAGAACTGAACTGAACTGAAGATTGACAATACCCTCTGGTCGCAGCTAGCCTGCCACCGTTGGGGCTGTTGTCTACATGGATGACGCCCTTGTCACGCGCAGGATATTTTTCGTCGTCCCCATGACTCACCACGCCTTCCTCGCCTCCATGCTGTTCCGCCGTTCGCGGCGGGGGATGGCGCGTGGCGTGGCGTGGCTGGTGGTTGCGGCGCTCTTGAGCCTGTTAACCATGCCAATGGTTGGTGTGGTCGATCCTGCGGATGGTTTTGGAACCTCGCTTTGTGCCAGTGGCGCAACCAGCCCGGACGCAACAGCGCCGTCGGTTCCGGCATCCAAGCCTCACGCCGGGGCGGTCTGCCCATTCTGCCTTGCCCATGCCGGCGGCTTCACTTTGCCTTCGCCAGTGGCGGCTCTGTCGACGCCGTTGCTCTTTCCTAAGGCCTTGCACCCGGTGCTTTTGGTCGGTGTTACGCCCAAAGCCTTTTTCCAAACCGGCTGTCAATCCCGAGCCCCACCCCACCTGACCGCCTGATCTGATCTTCTTGGTTCATCATCAAACGATCCGAAGAGTTCGGCGCGTTCCGAAGGGCGTGTCGTCTTGCTGTGTATTTCCATGATGCGTCATGGGCATGCCGGATCGGTGGTCTTGCGGAGATTTGTGCATGTCGGTTTCAAAATTTGTTAAAGATGCGCCTCGTGCATCGGGCGGCAGTTTCGCGTTGTGGTCTGGAGCCGTTCTGGCTCTGGCTTTACCGGGGGCTGCATGGGCCCAACAGGCGACGCCTCTACCGCCGGTTCCCGTTCAAACGGTTCCGGATTCGTCGCTGTTTAGCGGTTTGACCTTAGGAGGCGCCGCCCTGGACAAGAGCCGTCTTGGTTCCAGCGACACAGCATCCTTACTCATGAGCGTTCCGGGGGCCAACGCAGCTTCCAATGGCGGTGTTTCCAGCCTGCCGGTGATCCATGGCTTGGCCGATGATCGCATCAAGACCGAGGTCAATGGGATTCCCATTACCTCGGCTTGTCCTAACCATATGAACCCGCCCCTATCGTACATTGCACCCCATTCGGTGGGGGCAATGACCGTGATGGCGGGCATTACGCCGGTCAGTGCTGGCGGCGACAGCATCGCCGGAACCATTAAGGTTGCGTCTCCGCCTCCGGTTTTCGCCAATCCGGGAGAGGGGTTGCATACCGAGGGGAGCCTGACTGCTTTCTATGGAAGCAATGGCAACAATTACGGTGCGTCGGCTTCGGTCACGGGAGCCATCGATGATGTCAGCATCAACTACACGGGGTCAGGCAGCAAAGCTTCCGATTACGTGGATGGTGCGGGTAAGAAAATCGCCTCCAGTCTTTACGAAACCAGCAACCAAGCTTTAACGGCTGCACTCAGAAATGATACGGGTATCTTTACCTTGCAGGCGGGCGGTCAATATCTTCCTTACCAGGGTTTTCCCGGTGAGCGAATGGATATGACCAATAATCAAAGCTACTTTGTCAATGGTCGCTATCAGGGCCAATTTAATTGGGGGGCTCTGGATGCCCGAATCTACTGGCAGCATGTCGATCATGCGATGGACTTTTTATCCGAAAAGTTGAATGGCGGCATGATGCCGGGCATGCATATGCCGATGGACACCAGCGCCACCGATCTTGGCTATTCGGTAAAAGCTGAAATCTCTCTTTCGCCTGAAGACACGTTGCGGGTTGGTAACGAATTTCACCGCTACACTCTCAATGACTGGTGGCCGCCAACCATGACTGGCATCACGGCGATGGGGCCGAATACTTTTATCAATATTAATGACGGTGAGCGAAACCAACTGGGCACTTACCTGGAATGGGAAAAGAAATGGACGTCGCAATGGACCACATTGTTAGGTGTTCGTAATGATATGATCATGATGGATACCGGGGATGTTTCGGGTTATAATAACTCGAATATGGCCATGAGCATGAGGGGGGCAACCGCGACCCATTACGGTTCTGATGCTGCCGCGTTTAATGCTCAAAGTCATGGCCGTACCGATGCCAATTTTGATCTGACCGGCTTGGCTCGCTATGAACCAGATGACAACGCCACGTTGGAAGCGGGTTTGGCCCGCAAGACCCGTTCTCCGAATCTCTATGAACGCTATGCGTGGTCGACGGGGGCTATGGCCAGCAGCATGGTGACGTGGTTCAATGATGGCAACGAGTATGTCGGTAACATCAACCTCAAACCCGAAGTTGCCAACACCGTCAGCGTCTCCGGGGCTCTCCATGATGCTGCACGGGCCGATTGGGATATCAAGATCACGCCGTATTTCACCTATGTTGAAGACTATATCGGGGTTCGGCAGATTGGTTTTGACAAGGGGAATAATGTCCCACTCCTTCAGTTTGCGAATCAGGATGCTGTCCTCTATGGCATCGATCTGTCCGGCCAGAAAGTGGTTTGGAATGATGATACATATGGCAAGGGAACAGTATCGGGCACCTTGGGATATGTTCGTGCTTACACCCCCAATGGTACGGGCCTTTACAATGTGATGCCCCTCAATGGACGGATATCACTGGATCATCACTTAGGCGGTTGGAGTAACGGCCTGGAGATACAGTTGGTTAGTGATAAAACTGACGTCGATACCCTCCGTCGGGAGCCAACGACACCGGCTTATGCGTTGGTCAACCTGCATACCGGCTATCAATGGGACAATATCAGTGTTGATTTTGGCATCAAAAACCTGCTGAATAAGCAGTATTATGAGCCTTTAGGAGGTGTTGATTTCGGCGATGCCAAGGTCAGTGGAATAACTAAGGGGCCGTATGGTCCATTGCCGGGACCAGGGCGCAGTTTTGTGGTGAGCACTACGATAAAATTCTAATTCCCGGTAAATCTAGACCCCTTGGAACATCTGTGCCGTTCCAAGGGGGCTGGTTTTATTTAAAGGGCTTGCGCTCCATGTCTTCGATGTCTGCCTTTCCACAAGCTGGGCTTATACTGCCATATTCTATACCTTGTCGTGGAAAAGCACGATATTATTTAGCAATATCTTTAATCTTACATGGATTTATCTTCATTTTACTGATTAAAGCCTCGACCTTTCCCGTGCTGTCGGCGACCAGCCCCGTCGATATCGAGATAGTTGCGATTATCGAAGCCTCGCCATCGCCCCCAGAGGAAATGGCGGGCCCGGAAGAAACGGCGGAGCTTCCGACCCCAGAACCGCCCCTTCCTCCATCAGCACCAGAACCAGAACCCCTTCCGCCGCCTTCTTTGGCTTCGGTTGTCCAAGCGCCCCCCCTTGAACCGCCGTTTAAACCGCAGCCCCAGACCCTTAAGCCCCCGAAACTGAACCGTCCTCTCAAAATCCATCGGCGGGCGGAGCGCCCTGCGGAGATCACGAAGCCGCCTCTCCAAGCTCCACCAACGGGCTCATTACCCGCGTCGACGATTGCTCCACCTGTTGCAAGTCCGCCTCCGGCGACTCTTGTTCCTGCGCCTCGCCTTGCCTCTTCTGAAACCATTCAGAGTTATGGCCGTCGGTTGTGGATGCGTATTCTTCGGCATAAACCCGAACGTATTGTAGCACAAGGCTCAACTGCGCTTAATTTTGCGGTTTCCCCGGAAGGAGAACTGATTTCCGTAGCTGTCACCCAAACCAGTGGCACCACCACCCTTGATTCGGCATCCATCGCGGCCGTGCGCGCGGCTGCGCCATTTCCCGCACCGCCCCCCGGTGCTCTTCCCAGTGATCTGGTCTTTAGCATTGCCTTCGATTATCACTGATCGGGGGCGACGATCATGCCGCTCCAGTCCGCCGTGAGTTCGCCATGAGCCCCGATGATATCGACCGTTTCTTTGCCCGCTTGGCCGAGAAGAATCCTGAACCTCGGTCAGAGCTGGACTCTGTTAATTCTTATACCCTTTTAGTGGCGGTCGTGCTTTCGGCTCAGGCCACGGATGTTGGTGTTAACCGGGCAACCCAACATCTCTTTTCATCAGTTCGGACGCCGGATGAGATGCTAGCCTTAGGTGAAGTTAAATTACGGGAGAGTATTAAAACCATTGGCCTATTCAATACCAAAGCCAAAAATATCATCAAACTTTCAGAAATTTTGCTCCGCGACCACAAGGGTATGGTTCCCGAGGACCGGAACGCCTTAGAAGCTTTGCCCGGTGTTGGACGTAAGACGGCAAACGTCGTTCTTAATGTTGCGTTTGGTCACCCAACCATTGCGGTCGACACTCACATTTTCCGAGTCGCCAACCGAACCGGCATGGCTCCGGGAGCAACGCCGGCAGCGGTTGAAACCAAGCTAGAAGCGGTGGTTCCAGACCATTGGAAACAGCATGCCCATCATTGGTTGATTTTGCATGGTCGTTACATATGTAAAGCGCGATCGCCATCTTGTTCTATATGTCAAGTCTCTGATATCTGCGCCTTTTCAGAAAAGACCACAATATCTCACTCGGGTCGGTCTAAAGAATGACCTCTCAAATGGCTCCTTTGCTTTGGCCCTGCGCGCTCCTACGCACGGGCCAAGCGCGGATGCGCCCGCCCGGCGTCTGATACCGGCGAGCCCTGATACTGACACATCGCCGGTATCGGGCCGCGACGGCGGCCCCGCGCGCCCATGCGCGCGAAGCCAAGGGCGCGGATGCGCCCGCCCGGCGTCTGAGGGCAGCCTTGATGAGTCACCATCAAGGCTCGATGGTATGATTCACGCCCCCCCTGCGGTTTTTAGCGTGATATGAAGGACAGTTTTTCCTTTAATTGAAGTATCTAAGGAAAGAGAAGCATTCAAAGTTCTAGCAATAAGGCTTGCCGAATATGTTCCGAGGCCAGTGCCACCAGGCTTGCCAAAAGTAACAAATTTATCAAAAAAATTGTCTCGAATTTGCTCTGGAACTTCACCATTATTTTCAATTGAAATAATGATATTAATTCCTTTATGTATTTTTATATTTACTATACCATCAATTTCAGATGCTTCAATCGCATTTTTAATAAGATCGGAAAGCATAGAATGACATAGCATAGGTTCAACTTCTGCCATTACGACTTGATCAAATTCTATTGCCTGATTATTGATTGATATTATTATTTTTATGGATTTTAAATTAATGATAATATCAAGATTTTTGATAACATCATTTATTATATCTATAATATTAATAGATTCTGGCCTAAAATAATAAAGATCACTTTCCATTTTGTATAGATCAAGAGACCTGTTGACCATTTTCATCATTTGATGACCAGAATCATCAATAATATTAATAAATTTACGTTGTTTATCATTTAACTCTGATTCCATTAATAAAAGTTGTGGAATACTTAAAATAATATTTAATTGAGTTTTAAGATCATGGCGTATAATATGCTCAACATCCTCGCGTAATCTCGCTGTTTCTATCAAAATATGGTTTTGAATTGCTAATCTTTTATTAGCATCTGATAATGCTAAATGAGTTTGAATGCGTGCAAAAAGAATAGATGGTTTAATTGGTTTAACAATGTAATCAACAGCACCAATCATTAAGCCAAAAGCTTCATCTTCAATCTGATCTTTAGCAGTTAAAAAAATAATAGGAATATCACGTGTTCTTTGATCGGATTTTAGTTGTCGACAAACTTCATAACCATCAAGACCTGGCATCATAATATCTAGTAATATTAAATCAGGTAAATCTCCAGTATGAATCATAGCTAATGCGGTTTCTCCTCGATTAGCTGCTTTTAATCGATAGCGATCTTTTAACAACCCGCTTACAATAGAAATATTTGTTGGTGTGTCATCAACAATTAAAATTAATTTACGATCAATTGAATCTACCATCATTTCTATTCCTCAATCACAGAATTGATACACAAACCTTACTCTTTTGACTCACGATCAGCGTAATGCTGGGCAATTGCATGAAATTCGTCGGCAATAGCTAAAAAGCTATCGGTAATATCAGGGTCAAAATGAATACCGCGCCCTTCTCGGATTATGGCCACAGCCTGCTCATGAGTCATAGCCCCTTTGTAGACTCTGCGGCTGATCAACGCATCATAAACATCAGCGATAGCCATTAAACGAGCTGAAACCGGAATAGCGTCACCTTTGAGTCCCTGGGGATAGCCGGTTCCATCCCATTTCTCATGGTGGCCATATGCGATTGCTTTCGCAATACGCAAAAAAGGAACCTCCAGGCCAAGGCGAGCCTCCGCATTAGCAATTGCATCATGACCGATTGTCGCGTGTAATTTCATAGTCTCAAATTCTTCAGGAGTTAGGCGTCCAGGCTTTAATAAAATTTTATCAAGAATTCCGACTTTACCAATATCATGAAGCGGCGCTGACTTGTAAAGTAATTCAATATATTCTGGGGTTAACTCGTCGTAAAATCGCGGATGATTTTGTAGTTTAGTTGCCAGTGCTTTAATATAAAATTGAATTCGACGAATATGATTTCCAGTTTCTTTGTCTCTAGTTTCAACTAAAGAAGAAAGCGCAAGAATTGTTACATCTTGAATGTTTGCTAAATCTCGAGTACGCTCTGCAACAAGATTTTCTAACAATTTATTTTTTACTTTTAAAAAGTCTTTAGCATCTTTAATTAATAAATGATTTCTAACTCGAGCTTTAACAATGGCAGGATTGAATGGTTTATGAATATAATCGACAGCACCCATTTCTAATCCAGTAGTTTCATCAATAACTTCCGTTTTCGCCGTTAGAAAAATGACTGGAATATCAGAAGTTGTTGAATTCTCTTTAAGTCGGCGACAAACTTCATAACCATCCATTTCTGGCATCATAATATCTAACAAGACTAAATCTGGTAGTTCTCCTGAGTGAATTAATGTCAATGCTTTGATGCCGCTAGTTGCAGCTTTTAGACGAAATTCATCTTTTAGCAGTCCGCTGATGACAGCAATGTTAGTCGGGGTATCGTCAATAATGAGAATAAACTTGCGATTGTCAACGCTGCCCATGGGTATCCTCCATATTTTCGCCAAGTCGGTTGAGTATATCGATAAGACAGATTGCAGCGGCATCAAAGTCAAAATCACCGATTTTGACCTCCAAAGCGCGAAGGTCGGCCTCTGAAACAAACCATGCTAACGAATCCCGAATATCGAGCATCATATCAAAGGCACTTGGATCAAAAGATGTGATCAAAATTTTTAACTGTTGAAGCTTATTTAAAAACAATTCTTTATCAAATTCATCTGGTGCGACACCTGTTGTTCTTGATATTTCTTTTAATGCCTTTTTTATGATTAATAAAGTTTTATCTAATTCAATCTTAAATACTTTAAAAGCAATTTCTGTCGCTTCACGGTCTTGTATGTGAAAAGTACCTTCTAGGGCTGCTGAAGCTTTACTTAAACGTATTGCACCAAGATTGGCGGAAACGCCCCTGACAGTATGCGCTATCCGTTCTGCCGTCAGAAAATCGGATGCTGTCAAGGCAAACTGAATGGATTCAGCCGCTTGGCTCTGTCGGTCAGCAAATTGGGCCAGCAACGAGCGATACAGTTTAAGATTGCCGCCAATTCTTTTTAGGCTGCCATTGGTATCGAATCCTGGAATGTGAAAAGGGTCAGCGGGTTTAGGGAGTGGCTGCAAAAGGGAAGCAGAGGGAGAACATTTCCAGTCAGGCTTAAAATAACGCTGCAAAGTTTGGAATAAGTGATCAGGATCGATTGGCTTGGCCACATGTTCTTGCATGCCAACGGCAAAGCAATGCTCCCGTTCAGAAACCATAGCGTGGGCTGTCATAGCAATAATAGGTAAATCTAAAAATCTAGAATCACTTCGAATACGATAGGTAGCCTGAAATCCATCCATAATAGGCATTTGTAAATCCATTAAAATAGCATCATAATTATTTAGTTGGTCATTAGAAAATATTTTATCAATGGCTTCTTGACCATTATTTGCCGCATCAACAACTACACCAATGCTTGATAATAATTCTGTAGCAATTTGTTGATTAATATCATTGTCTTCTACTAAAAGAATTTTCATTCCAGATAAATTATATTCTTTTTTAGTAATAGCTTTATTTTCTAAGCTTCCATATTCAGGTGCAAAAATACGAATAAGAGTGTCAACTAGCATTGATTGGTTGATCGGCTTGACTAAAAATTCATCGAGATTGGCAGCCATAATTTCTTGATGAATTTCATCTCGCCCGAAAGCCGAAACAATGACAATCGTCGGAGCCCCCATCAGTGACTTATCCCCTTTAATACGTTTAGCGGCTTCAATGCCGTCCAATTCGGGCATCCGCCAATCCATCAGAACCAGATCATAGGGCGTGGTTAAATCGGTCCGCCTCACGGCATCGATGGCCTGTTGTCCCGAAGCCACTTGATCAACAATCGCCCCAATGGCAAGAAGTTGTTCCTCCAAGACTCGGCGGGCCGAGTCGTTATCATCAGCGACCAACACCCGCAAGCCGTTCAAGCGTGTGGGAATGGCTCTGCGCTCATTCTTGGATATTTCAAACCAAGCTGTAAACCAAAAAGTGCTGCCAAAACCGAAATTGCTATCAAAGCCAATGTTGCCACCCATAAGTTCAGCTAACCGCTTGGAAATACTCAATCCAAGGCCAGTTCCTCCATATTTGCGTGTTGTTGAAGTGTCGGCCTGGGTAAAAGCTTGAAATAAACGGTTTTTTTGTTCTTTAGACATGCCAATTCCAGTATCACGAACAGAAAACTTTAATTTAACGCGATTATCAACTTGTTTTAATAGCGTTGCGATGAGGTGAATTTCTCCAGATTCGGTAAATTTAATTGCATTTCCTAATAAATTTGTTAGTATTTGTCCGAGCCGTAAGGAATCACCAATTAAACTTTGAGGAATTTCGGGCGAAATATCAAATAGTAATTCTAACCCTTTGTCATAAGCGCGTTGAGCAAGCACCGTAAGAAGGTTGTTTGTTACATTTTCGACTTCAAAAGAAGCGTGCTCAATTTCTAAATGCCCAGCTTCTATTTTAGAAAAATCAAGAATATCATTAATAATGCCAAGTAGGGCAGTGCCTGCGCCATAAATTTTACCAATATAGTCTCTTTGCTTAGTGGATAGGTCAGTTTTTAATACTAAATGAGACATTCCAATAATAGCATTCATCGGAGTTCGAATTTCATGACTCATATTAGCAAGAAAATCACTTTTTGTTCGTGTTGCCTCTTCAGCTTGATCGCGAGCAACACGTAAATCTTCTGTTTGCTTTGCTAACTGGATAACAGCTTGTAAAATACTATCAATTTCTTTTGTGACTGCAACTGGAAATTTAACATCTTTTGATCCAGAACCAATACAACGTAATCCCTCTGTTGCTAATAACAGAGGTCTAACGATATGTAGGCGAACCAACCATGCAACACTGACGAAAATTATAAATAAAATAATAAATGTTATGATAATAATTTGCGATACAAGCTGAGTATGTTCTTGAATCATGGCAAAACGACCCGCAGTTAACTCTGTAACATTAACAAGAAGTTTATCTCCAACAGCATTTAATCCAATTAAAGCTTGTGACCATAGATCAGAAACTTGCTTATCAATCGCCACTGCCGTCTGCTTGGCCTCCATCTCGCCTGCTGTTCCGGCTAAAACTTCGGCTTGTTGATGTTGCCTTACCGATTTCTCTTTAAGCAAATTCATTTGACGAATGGCGGCATAGGCCGCCGAGACTTGTGTACTCAACTCTTTGTCAAATTGAAAAGAAGGATGAAATGCCAGGGCTTGGGCTGACAGGGTCGCTTCACGCCGTCGACGGGGGTCTTCGCTAGCAAGCACAATAGCGCCGGACTGCTTTAGCCTTTCCAGATTGACCACAGCTCGCTGACGTTCCAGTATCAGAGGAACCACTCTTTCTCTGCTATCAATAGAGACTTGTTCCACTTCACGCTGTTCGTAGACTATGAGTACGAATAACAGGCCAATCAGAACCAGTAAAATAGAACCGCCACACAGCATCGCCGGCTCTAATCGGAGCCAGGGTTGCTTTTGAAAAAATTTAAAAGTCATGGTCATCATGATTAATCAATAAATGTCAAATGAAAAGTAACGTCGATTAATACTTTGATAAGTCCCATCATCACGAAGATGTATGATGGCAATATCTACTGCATTTTTCAAATCAGAACGATTACGAGGAAAGCCAATATGAATTGATCCTCCTAATCCATTTTCAGTTAGAGGATTTCCAATGGTTTCAAAAGCTTCTCCATCTTCAGTGAGTAAAAAATGTAAAGCATTTAAAGTGGCCATAATGCCAAGATCAGCGCAATTATCGCGCAAACATTGCCATAATTCTGCATAGGTATCGACCAGAACTAAACTAGTTAATGATCCTTCAAATGTAGAAAGAACTTCAAATTGACGCGAACCACGTAAAACCGCAATGTGATGATTATGAATAGCTTCTGCCAAGTCAAGATCGGGCATGCCACGGCGCCCAATCAAGCTGGTACTAGAGCGCCAATATGGAACTGAAAGTAATAAACGCCGCTCTCGCTCTGATGACCACAGAAGATTTGAAAATCCCATATCAAACTGTCCAGTTACAATGCTATCTATAGCAGATTTTAATGGCCTTGTCTCAATTTTACAAATAGCATGTAAAAATTTACAAATTTCTAATGCAAAGTCTACATTAAACCCGGTCAGAGTGCCATCGGCTTGGCGCTGGCTGAATGGAGGTGAATTGTCATTAACGACCACTCGTAATATCTGACCTTCGAATCCATGTTCAGCTAATGCCGGAAGCGCTGGAATCAATAGAAAAAAAACTCTGAACGATATCATAAATAATCTATACATTGGTGCCTCAATACAGTCGGAATGGTAAAAAACGAGAGCTTATGGCATCGTAACGACCATCAGAAAGAATAATTCGTAGTGCCTGATTAATTTTATCTCGGAGAGATTCACTTCCAGGAGGAAGTGCAATTGCTACATCGCCACCTAAACCATCTTCAGTGACAGGTTCTCCCACAGTTTCTAATTCTCGACCATCTATGCTCATCATAAATTGCAAAGCAAAAATAGTCGGTACTAAACAAATATCAGTTTTTCCGTCAGCAACGGCTCTTAAAGCATCATGTGGACTGGCAAAACTTATAACAATTCCATTAGAGACAGTTTTATGAATATATTCATCTTGTTTTGTATTGGCATTGACAGCAATTCGTAGGCCGGCTAATGCTGGCATAACTCCTGTGGGCCATGTTCCGGCTTTTCCAACGAAACTAGAGCTTGAACGCCAATACCGATCCGTAAAAAGATATTTTTTTTGTCTTTCTGGTGTTTTTAAGATGCTGGCAACCGCAAAATCAGCATTTTTCTTATCAAGATTAGCTAAAACATCAGCGAATGGGAGAGGAGAGATATTGCAATTAACTTGCATTGTTGTACATAGGGCGCGAGCGATTTCAACTTCAAAACCTGTCAATTGCCCTTTATCATCGATGGTGGAAAAGATATTGGTTTGGGTTAGGACGCGTAGCACCCCTTCGGCTCGCGCATGAGTGGTTGCTAAAGCAAGGAGCACGATAAGCCCTACCGCCATTCCTTCAGCAAGCCGAACGTTTGGCCGGCTCGGTCGCCCCCTAGCGCCATGACGGGTCATCGGATTCCTCCCTTCGCGGTCATGGTATAACTTATTCGGCGATTTTTTCTAAGCATTTTATGCTTTTGAGTTGGCCTAAGCGAACGGATACGAGGTGTTTTTTTTCATTACATAAGAGTTTATGAGCTCTTAAAAGGGAGTATTTTTAATTGTTGCTTATTTTTTAATCATTGATATGGGCAAAGTTTTGATAAAATTCAGCGCATGTGCCCAGAATTGACTTCGAATTTCATTTGTTTCCTGCATGATCTCATGATAAGAGTTCTCAATAATGTAAATATGGGAACATCTATTTTTTATTGCGTAATCTTTTTGAGCCTGATTTCGGACAATTTTTTCGTCCCCAGCCGAAATAATAAGAATTTTGGTCGATTGGTGTTTTCGAACGCTTTGTCGTAATTTCAGAATTGAAACCATAGTCGCATAGAGCCAACTCCAGGTGATTCCTCCCAAGGCTAAATCGGGACAATTAATAATGGCTGTAACTTCTCGTTGAAAGCGTACTGGATCATGAGTTCGTCGATTTTTGGCAAAATCACGGTCAGCGTCACCATAATTTTTCATGCCCACGGCGTAGGATTGACCGAATCCAAGCTCAACCATTAAAAAAGACAATGACCAAAGTCCGTATCGTGAAAATCTATTTTTAGCAATATCAATCATCGGGGCGGAAAGAATAATACCATCAAAGATACAATTGGGTTCGCGATCAAGATAGCGAGCTAGAATGTGGCCTCCCATTGAATGGGCAACGGCCAAAACAAAATGATTCTCTGATTTGTGAATGAGTGATAAAATTATAAAATGTAAATCAGAAATGTAAGTATCATAAGAATCGATATATCCTTTCTGTCTATTTTTTAGCAATCGGCTCGATAATCCTTGTCCACGCCAATCAAATGTCACAACATGATATCCTAAGGTTAAAAAATTTTGAGCTGTTTCATAATATTTTTCGATAAATTCGCCCCGCCCCTGGATTAATAATATGGTCCCAAGCGTCGGCTCGACTGGACTTTGAGCTTGACCGTAGCGCAGGCTGATTCCCGGCGCCACCGAGAGATATCCGATGGATAGAGGAGGAAATGGGTCCATGGAAAATCACTCTCTTTCTTTGGTAACTATCGGACTGTTTCGTGCTAGCATAATCACGTCAAGAAATCCAGATTGTTGGAATGACTCGGTTGGTTGTCCCAAGACCAAGCGATCACCTTGAAGCCAGCCCCATGGAGCCTGCGCCCTGATGTCTGACATCGATCCTGATGCGGAAGGCCGGACGGTCGCCGCCACCGTTAGCTTTCTTGCGACTCATCATCAAGATCGGCTCACTCCGGCTAGTGTTGCCGAATCCCTTGGGCTGGCTTCAACAACACTGGAGTCACTGTTTCGTCGTTACGCTGGGATTGAGTTGAGTCATTTTATTAAGGCGTTGTCCCTGACCGATCCGCACGCTTTATTGGCGCGATTGCGCCCGCCATCCGTTGTCGGGGCGTGGCGCCCCTCATCGCGATTAGCCGTCATCCCGTGGTCGGCGGCGCTGTCCTTGACAACGTCGGTGATTCGTTGGGGGCGCCATTCCAGTCCGTTTGGTTCGGTATGGGCCGCGACAGCCGAGGCTGGCTTATGCTGGCTGGGTTTTGACGGCGACGCTGCGAACTTGGAGCGGTTGGCGAAGGACTGGCCCGAGGTCCAATGGGTCGAAGATGCCGCCGCCACCCGCGATGCGGTGGAGCAGGCGTTCGAAGTGACTCGACCCTCGCTCGACCAACCGCCCGTGCCGGTGTTGGTGCGTGGAACGCCCTTTCAGATCAAAGTCTGGCAGGCTCTAACGGCCATTCCGGCGGGTGCGGTGGTCAGTTACCGGGATGTTGCCGTCGCCATTGGCCAACCAAAAGCCGCTCGAGCCGTGGGCGGCGCGGTGGGCAGCAACCCCATCGCGGTCTTGATCCCCTGTCACCGGGTGATTCTCACTTCGGGGGCCTTGCATCATTACGGGTGGGGGCCAGCCCGCAAGCGGGCCTTGTTGGCTTGGGAACAGGTCGCGTTCGGGGATAGATGATAATGAAGGGGTATCGATGTTTTAGCCTTGCCGTCATTCTGGCCAAAAGGTTGCATCCATGATCTGGTCGAATAACCATGGGCATTCTGTGGGAAAAACTTCCTCTGGAAGATTGGTTTCGTCAATAGCGCCAATCAATGCGACACTATAAGCATTCTTCACCACCTCACTGCACTTTGATTTCAGGCTGGGATTATCGATCAAATGATGTATAAGAGCAATTCTTTGCTCTTTGATAGTCCGAATCCAGCTTTTTGATCGGAATCCCGATTGAAATTTCCATTTGAGCAAATGTAGCAAGAGAACAGTGAGGCGACTCATCAACTCCCGTTTTTCGCCTCGCCCCATGCTTTCGATTTCCTCGGCGATGTTTTCGATATCGGCGGCGGACAGGTTCCCGGCACGCAGCAAAGCGGCTTGTTCATTGGCCCAGGCGTAAAAATCCTGGTCATAGAGGCTGGGGGCCATGCTTCGGTCTCCCGGTTTTGACGTGAGCGCAGAGCCTCAGGGGCGTCCGTGATCCGTGGCCCAACGGATGGAGAACCATCCGTTGGAATCGGAACGCGAGCGCCCGTCCAGGGCTATGACGACGATTGGCTCTCGGCGGTGTCCGCAAGGAAGCGATCCAGCAGGCGAACACCAAAGCCGGTTCCCCCTTTGGGAACGGTGGCCGTATCCTTTTTAGCCCAGGCGACTCCAGCAATGTCCAGATGTGCCCAAGGCATTTCGCCGACGAATCGTTTGAGGAATTGAGCGCCGAGGATGCTGCCGCCCGCTCGGCCCGCGCCAACATTCTTCACATCAGCGATGTCGGAATTCAGCTCTTTGTCGTAACGGTCGCCCATGGGCAGACGCCACACGGCTTCGCCGACTTTTTGTCCGGCAGCTTCCAACTGATCAGCCAAGCCATCATCGGTGGCAAAAAGGCCGGCATATTCGTGGCCAAGGGCGATAATCACGGCGCCGGTCAGGGTGGCCAGATCAATCAGCAGGCGGGGCTTGAAGGTTTCTTGAGCGTACCACAAGGCATCGGCCAGTACGAGGCGGCCTTCGGCGTCGGTGTTGATCACTTCGATGGTCTTGCCCGAGGCCGAAACCACCACGTCACCGGGGCGTTGAGCGGTACCCGAAGGCATGTTTTCCACCAACCCCAGCACACCAACCACATTGACGCGGGCCTTCCGGCCGGCCAGCGTCCGCATGACTCCAGCCACCACAGCGGCGCCGGCCATATCCCATTTCATCTCTTCCATGCCGCCAGCGGGCTTGATCGAGATGCCGCCGCTGTCGAATGTCACGCCTTTGCCCACCAGCACAATCGGGCGCGAGTCGCGATCGGCGGGCGGGTTGGGATCGCCCTGCCACGACAGGGTGACCAACCGGGGCGGTTGGGCGCTGCCCTGTGCCACCCCAAGAAGGGCGCCCATGCCCAATTCGGCCATCCGGGCTTGATCCAAAACGGTTACGTCTAAACCCAGCGTCGTCAGGGCGGTGCAGTGTTCGGCAAAGGTGACGGGAGTCAGTTGGTTGGCTGGTTCTGAAATCAGGTCTCGGGCTAGACGGACCCCGGCTAGCATCGGTTCGGACTGGGCGAACAAGGATGCCCCGGCGGCGAAGTCCGAAAGTTGGATGGTCAGGCGGGTCAGGCTGGGCTTTTGTTCGGGCTTTTCGGTGGTGCGGTAACGGTCAAAACGGTAGCTCCGCAACTGTGCGCCGACGCCGACGGCCGCCGCCGCTTGACTTGGCGATAACGATGGTGCCGGACCGGCGGGCAGATCCAAATGGAGGTAGGCTTCGGTTTCACCGGCTTTATTGAGAAACGCGACGATGGCTCCGCCTAAGCCCTCGAAGTGGGTTTCGGTTAAGGAATCGGGCTTGCCTTGTCCCACCACCAACAGCCGCGTTGCCGTAAGGCCGGCGGGGGCCAGAATTTCCAGCAGTTCCTCTTTCTTGCCGATGAAGCGGCTGCTGGCCGCGATTGCCCGTCCGACCATGCCGCCGGTGATCCGATCGATCTCGAGAGCCGCTGGACCCAAGGTTCGGTCCTGGCCAACGGTCACGATCAACGTCCCGCCACTGGGCAGGTTGGGTTCGGCAAAAGCGATGAGCATGGGGAAGCGACCTTTTCAGGGTGTTGTGGTTGAGGATGAGGATGTTGGTTGAGGGAGGACTGTCAAGCGGTTCCCCGCGAAAGGCGCTCATGCGCCGAGACAAAGGGAGGAGATGTGGCTTGGGCACCGCCGAGAGTCTTCAAAAGAATGTCACGCTTTTGTAAGACCGGCAACCCTATGTCTATGATCGACTGCACAGCCAACGTGGCGCCAAAAAGGGATCGAGAGATGATGGCTATTCGATTGTTGAAGACGCTGACCTTGGGAAGCGTGGTGGCGCTGGCATTGGCGCCGCTGCCTGCGCCAGCAGGAGAGCCCGCCTTGGCTAAGATCGATCACTTCGTGGTGATCTACATGGAAAATCGGAGTTTCGATTCCATGTTCGGCCTGTTTCCGGGAGCCAATGGTTTGTCCAACGCTGGCAATGCCGCGATCCAGGTGGATCGCGATGGCAAGCCCTATACGGTGCTGCCGCCGGTGATGGATACCAATCAGACACCGCCGGCTTCGGATCCGCGCTTTCCTGCAAACTTGCCCAATCGGCCTTTTGATATCGGCCAGTATGTTCCCATGCAGCAAAAGACCGGGGATCTGATTCATCGCTTCTACACCAATCAACGGCAAATCGACGGCGGCAAGAACGACCTGTTTGTCGCTTGGTCTGACGCCAAGGCTCTGACCATGGGCTATTACGACGCGTCGAACACGGAACAGGGACGGTTGGCCAAAGCTTATACGCTGGCGGATAATTTTTTCCAGGGCGCCTTTGGCGGCTCGTTCCTGAATCATTTCTGGCTGGTCTGCGCCTGTACCCCCCGTTACGACCAAGCTCCAGGGCGGTTGATCGCAACCTTTGACGAGCATGGCGAACTGACCAAGGACGGGGTGGTGACCCCGGATGGATATGCCGTCAACACCATTCAATCCTCGTTTCAACCCCATGACCCCAAGATCACGGATCCCACCTCGTTGTTGCCGCCCCAGTCGATGCCAACCATCGGGGATCGACTCAGCGAAAAAGGCGTATCCTGGGCTTGGTATTCAGGCGGCTGGAACAATGCCGTCGCCGGTCATCCGGATCCGTCCTTTCAGTTTCACCATCAGCCATTTGCTTATTTCCAGCAATTCGGTGACGGAACCGCAGCGCGAACGGCGCATCTCAAGGATTATACCGATCTGGAGCGTGCGATTTCCGACGGTACCTTGCCAACGGTGGTCTTTTACAAGCCCATTGGTGAGCTGAATGAACATCCCGGCTATTCCGAGATTGCCGATGCCGACGAACATCTTGGCAAGCTTATGGACAAGTTGGAAACCAGTTCCCACTGGTCAAGCACGGCGGTTATTATCGTACCCGACGAAAATGGCGGTTCCTGGGATCATGTGGCACCGCCCAAGGGCGATCGTTGGGGGCCTGGAACCCGGATTCCCGCCATCATCGTTTCACCCCTGGCCAAGAAGGGGTTTGTTGATCACACCGAGTATGACACCACGTCGATTCTGGCCACTCTCGAACATCGCTTCAACTTGAAGCCACTGGGTGAGCGCGACGCCCATGTTAATGATCTGAGCAACGCTTTCGAAGACTAATATACATTAGCGGCCCTCAGACGCCGGGCGGGCGCATCCGCGCCCTTGGCTTCGCGCCATGGGGCGCGCGGCGGCGGTCGCCGCCGATACCAACGGCACAGATCACTGTCTAGCCGGTTGGTATCATACACATTAAAGCGGCCCTCAGACGCCGGGCGGGCGCATCCGCGTCCGTCGGCCTTTGAAGGTTGGTTGATTACGAAGCGTTTTTCTTTCGGAGATATTCGAAAACCACTTTATCAAAATTATCAGCATGAAAACGGAGTTTTCTGCGGAGCTTTTCCGCAACTTGGCTGACCGTTAGATCGCTGTCATCAAGTTGAGTCGCCGCGTTAACCAAGTCAGAGATAATTCTATTATGTTCTATGGCATGAATATCGGCTAATGGATATCGTGCTGATTCCATAAGATATTCTTCATATTGAAAAAGCTGATAAACGGTGGTAATGAGTTCGGTTGTATGGGCACTAATTGGCACATCATCCTTCATAGCCTCGATTTGAAAACGATCAATCGCGGTAATAAGGTCACTTTTTTCTTGGCCAAGGGCGCCGACATCGACAAAAACTTTGCCCGCCATTTGATCTTCGGTTTCCATGGCCCTTCTCCTCGAAAATGGTCGCGAGTGAGCATTACGCCGGGCCGGCGACTGGGTCAAGAGTGGGAGCGGCGGGCGGGCCCCGGTGGCGGGAGGGTCTGGCCTTTTTGCCACTATTGTTAAGAAGGGAGGCGCCCGCCCGGCGTCTGAGGGCGCTGCGGACGTGTCAACGTCCAGGGCCATTGGTATGAGGACCGCTTTAATGTGTCAACACGAAAGCTCGATGAGTATGACGGCGGCCTTGATGTTCAACCTCAAAGCTCCACCGTCCCCAACTCGGCCCAATTCGGCCTAGGGACGGCGGAGAGTCGGTTTGTTACAATTGCTCCAGCCAATTGGCGATGGTGTCGGCCACCAGCCGCCAATCCGGTTCAATCATCATACCGTGAGCCATGTCGGGGAAAATCGTCGCGGTGGTGCCGAAAGCGCGGGCGGTCGCCTCGATTTGAGGCGGAGCCAGGAAGACGTCGTCAGCAGCCCCTAGGACCAAGACCGGAAAGGAAGGGTCAGGCCGCCATGAGAAAGGATCAAAGGTCAGGGTATCCATGACAACCCGTTGCGATTCACTCTGGAAGAGGGACTCGTAACGGACCAACTCGGACTCTGGAACCCGATCGGACAGAAGGGCACGGCGAATGGCTGCAATATTCACGATGCCTGGGCCAAAGGTCATCAACATTCCCAGTTGATGCACCAGCAAGGGATCACGGAACAGCATGCCGATAGCGGAATCCCACATGCCGTAGGGTGGCACCGAAGCCATCAGAATCGCCGCCCGAGCCCGCCCGGATCGCAAATAGCGTTGAAGGACCATGCCGCCCATGGAGTGCCCAACCAAGACCAGCGGTCGACCGAACTCGGTCTCCAGGCGCTCCACTGTGTCTGACAGATCGGTTACATAGTCATTCAAGCTGTACCAGGGTAACAAGTGACGGCCTTCGCTTTCGCCGTGCCCCCGCAAACTGACAGCATGGGCCGTATATCCCATTGCGGCAAAATAGGGGAGGAAGTTTACATCCCAGATGCCAGCGTGGGAAAAGGAGCCATGCACGAATAAGAGCGACAGAGGCCGGCTTGCGCCTTCCGGACAGCGGGTGATGATTTCGAGTTTGGCCATAGGAATCCTTCGCTCAGTTGTTGCCCGTTCGCGTGTTGCCCGCTTGAGAGCTGGTTGCAACCATGGGTGGGGTACCCTGGGTCTCGGTATTGCCGCAACCTTTTTTCAGATAGTCGAGATAATCGGCCCGTTGGATCTGGTAGGGGTCCAATTGGGCCATATCCGGTTGGTCGGCGACATGGCGCAAGCTGGCTGCCGAGGCGCTGAGATCCACCACCAAATCGGCGGTGGCGAGCAGGGTCGAAATCAGGCTCAGGGCGTACCACTCGACCGCAAAAAAGCCGGTTAACAGGCCTGCCGAGGCAACATTGGTCGGGCCGATCAGGGGCAGGACCAGATAAGGACCGGCAGGCACGCCGGCGGCGCAGAGGGATTCGCCGAATTCGGTTTCGCGACGAACCAAGCCCAGGCCCGTGGCAGGATCGAATAGGCCGCCGAGTCCCAAAGTGGAGTTCACCGCAAAGCGTTCGGCGGAAAGGCCAGCGTCGGCGTTGCGGCCCGAGAATAAATTAGTGACGATAAATTCCGGTTCGGTCAGATTGGCGTAGACATTTCCGCCCGCCTGACGCACCGACGCCGGAATCCAGGCCACCAGTGTCTTTGAAAGAGGCTGAATGACGGTATCGGTAACCCGGTTGTTGAAGTCGAACATGGCCCGGTTGAACGCCTCCAGAGGATCAGCCTCGGCACGGGTGGACGGGATCAAAGCCAAGGCAAGAGCAACAGCAAAAAGCCTGGAGATCATCGTGGGGACTCCTTGGAGCGGTAACCGATCCTTGTTTCATACCCTTTCCAAGAGGCGCCGCCTAGAGGAGCGTGGGACATTAGGCGCTGATCAGGTGTGCAACTCCGTAGGCGACGAACGCCGCAAGAGCGCCGATGGCTGCGGTTTGGAGGCCGGCTTTGAGGGGGGGGACGCCGGTCAGGCGTCCTTTGACGGCACCGAACAGCGCCAACGCCACCAAAGTCACTCCCACCGAGATCAAGAGGGCCGGCTGAATCGCCGAAGTCAGCATGTAGGGGAGTAACGGGATCAGGCCGCCGGCCAGATAGGCCAAAGCGATGGTGGCGGCGCTGATCGGCGCCCGGCGAGGATCCGGGCGTTCCAGACCCAGTTCAAAGCGCATCATAAAATCAACCCAGCGATCACGATCGCTGGCGATGGCGGTTACCACCTGATGAAGGGCTTCACCGGACAGGCCGAAGCCGCCGAGAATTTCTGCCACTTCGCGCCGTTCCTCTTCGGGCAGTTCGCGTGTTTCTCCGAGTTCCCGGCGGTGCTCAGAGTCGTAATGCTCCTGGTCGGTTCGGGCGGCTAGGTAGCCACCCAAGCCCATGGCGATGGAACCGGCGGCAATTTCGGCCAAGCCGGCGATGATAATCACCCCCGAAGAGTCAACCGCGCCGGACAATCCCGCCGCTAGGGCGAACGGAACGGTCAAGCCATCGGCCATCCCAATGACCACATCGCGGACGATGGCTGAGGCCAGAAAATGCTTTTCGACATGGGGACGATGATGAGAAGGATGGACTGGGATGGTCATGGCTTCAGGGGCTCCGGCAACAAAGGGGGGACTCTTCCCCTATATACGTCGGAGAGGCGCTATGCGGATGATCCCAGGCAAGATATCATGGGGCCGTCTTTCGTCTCCGACACGGGAAAAGCCATGCTCAAAGAACCATTGGACTTTTATGACCTTGACGCGTTCCTGTCGTCGGATCGTTCCCCCGAAAACTGCATGCAACTCGCCGACCTTGACGGTTTCTTGACGGCGGTTGCGGTTGGTCCAGAACCCATTCCGATGGAAGAATGGTGGCCAATGATCTGGGGAGGCGAGGATCCCCAATTTCGCAACGCCAAAGAGGCCAAGCAGATCACGGGCTCGATCCAGACCCGATATGATGAGATCGTGAGCGGGTTGGAGCGCGATCCGCCACTGGTGACGCCGGTCTTTTGGATGGAGGATGGAGAGCCCATCGCCTCGGACTGGGCCGAGGGTTTTTTGGACGGCATTAAACTGCGATTGGCGGAATGGTCCCGCCTGATCGCGTCTGACGACAACGCGATCTTGATTCCGTTGGCGATTTTCTGGTTGGACGATGACGAACAGCCGATCATCCATGTGGATGACGATGTGCGCGAACAGATCGAAGCCGATGGCCCCGAGCTTATCCCCGAAACCGTCGTTGCCATCCATCGGTATTGGCGCTCTCACTCAGAACGCTCCCGGCCCCTGATGCGGCTACACTGATGCTTATCATCAAGGCCCGCTGGTATCATGAGGTTATGGCTTGCCGGTGTCCCCTGGCCAGGGCCAGCAGGCCGGTGATGTTCAGGTGGGCTTCCAGGTGATCGGCCAATTGGTCGAGGGTGGCTTCAATATTGGCGTCAAAGGTGAGCGAAGACGCCCGGCCTCCGAGCCTTTCCAATAACGCCGCACGGAAGGCGTCGCTGCGAAACAGGCCGTGGAGGTAGCATCCTGCGACTCGGTGGTCGGCGCTCAGGGCGCCGTCGGTGCGGTGGGGGGCGGTGCTCTTCCCGGCGGCTAAGTGCAGCATGGGCCGGGCACAATCGGGGCCATCGGTGCGGCCCATATGCATTTCATAGCCCACAACAGGGGTTCCGGTGAGACTATCGGTTCCCGTAGTATTCACCAGCATTTTATCGCCTGTCAGGACGGTGCTGACTTGGAGTAGCCCTAAGCCTGGAGCTCCACCGGGGCGGCCTTCGACCCCGTCGGGATCGTCAATGCGCGTCCCCAGCATTTGATAGCCGCCGCAAATCCCCCAGACCTGCCCGCCGTGGCGGGCATGGGCCAGGATATCGATATCCCAACCCTGAGCGCGGAGAAAGGCGAGGTCGGCTAGGGTGGATTTGGTGCCGGGGAGTAGGATCAGATCGACGTCGGTTGGAATGGGCTGGCCGGGGCGGACCATGGTTAGGGATACACTTGGCTCTTGGGCCAGCGGGTCGAAGTCGTCGAAATTGGCGATCCGGGAGAGCAACGGGACTGCAATCCGAATCGTTCCGGTGTCGGATGAGTCCACGCGCCCCGAAGGGCGGCCAAGGCTCATGGCGTCTTCGGCGGGCAGGCGGGCGGCTTCGGCCAGCCACGGTACCACACCGAAAGAAGGCCAGCCGGTTCGTTCGGTAATGGCGGTCAATCCCGTTCCGAACAGGCTGGCGTCGCCCCGAAAGCGATTGATAATAAAGCCTTGGATCAAGGCCCGTTCGGCGGGAGGCAGCACGGCATGAGTTCCGACTAGGCTGGCGATCACGCCGCCCCGGTCAATGTCTCCCACCAGCACCACCGGCACATGGGCAGCCAGGGCAAAGCCCATATTGGCGATGTCGCCGGAACGAAGATTGATTTCGGCGGGACTCCCGGCCCCTTCCACCAGGACGATGTCGGCCTCGGTCCGCAGCCGCTCGAAGCTTTCCAACACCAAAGGCAGCAATCCGGCCTTCAGGCTTTGATAACTCCGGGCTTCGGCGGTGGCGCGGACCCGGCCATGGACCACCAGTTGGGCGCCGATTTCCGATTGGGGTTTCAAGAGCACCGGATTCATGTCGGTGTGGGGGGCGACTCCGCAGGCACGAGCCTGAAGGGCCTGGGCCCGGCCAATCTCACCGCCATCGGCGGTGACGGCGGCATTGTTGGACATGTTTTGCGGCTTGAAGGGCAGCACTCGCAGGCCCCGTCGGGTCAAGGCCCGCGCCAAGCCTGCCACCAACAGCGACTTGCCCACGTCCGAGCCGGTTCCCTGGAGCATCAAGGCCGGCGTTGGGGTTTGGTGTCGTGCGGTCATGATAAGGCGGCCTCCAACCGTTGCCAGGCGGCATCGTCGGCGGGCAGTCCGAACCGCAGCCAATGGGGGTGAGCGTCAAAGCGGCGAACGAGAATCCCCGCTTGGCCAAGACGTTCGAACCGCGCTTGGGCCGCATCCGTCCGGGCCAGTCGAAAAAGGGAGGTTCCGCCCAACAGGGCCAAGCCATGGCGTGTCAGCATGTGATCCAAGCGATCGGCGGCAGCGGCCAGCCGGATTCGGGTTTCGGCAATCCAGGCCTGATCGGCTAGGGCGAGCCTCGCAATCATGGCCGCTGGGCCGCTTACGGGCCAGGGGCCGAGCGCCTGACGCAGGGTCGCTGCCAAATCGGGCTCGGTCAATGCGAAGCCCAAACGCAGTCCGGCCAGTCCGAAGAATTTGCCAAAGGATCGCAAAACCACCAAACCGGGTGCGCCAACGGCGGCGGTTACGCTGGCCGTTGGAGTCAGATCCGCAAAGGCTTCATCCACCACCAGCCAGCCTTGACGGCGCGCCTGAGTCGCCGCCAAGGCTCGCAGTCGGTCGGGGCCTAGGGTTCGTCCGTCGGGATTGTTGGGATTGACCACCACCACGGTATCCCAGGATTCATGATACAAGCGTTCGACAGGATTCGGCAGGCGGTCCATCTCCAACAGGCTGACGTGATGGCCGGCAGCGGTCCAGCTTGCGGCATGTTCGGCGTAGGTTGGGCCCAGCACGGCGACCCGCCCCGGTGGGCGCAGACGCGGCAACCACTGGATCACAGACTGGGAGCCGGGGGCCGCTGCGATATGCAGGGCGCTCGGCGCGCCGAAGGTTTGGGCTGCCGCAGCGGTGAGTGCCTCCAGAGTGGCTGGGTCGGGCAGGCGTTGCCAAAGCTCGGGAGGACAGGGCGGAATCGGGTACGCCCAAGGATTGATCCCGGTGCTGAGGTCGATCCAGGGCTCGGGGGCTCCGCGAAACCGCAATCGCGCGGCCCCTAGATCGCCGCCATGGTCGGTGACGGTCGAGCAGCCGGCGAGGGTAGGGGGCGGGACGGCAAGGGGGGAGGCGCTGGGCATGGGGACGGTGTGGCCTGGACGTTGATAAGAGATAAGGATGGGTTATCCCGATTTCCAAAGGCTGCCGGCCTTTGGTGGGTTCAGGGCTGCACCCTGACCGGGGGGTAGGGGGTGAAGCCCTCAAACGATAATCGCACACATCGAGGGAGGCGGTTGGGATGGAGGCGGTGGAACATAGCGTTGCGGTGCTGGCGGTGGCTATGGTTATCGAAGGGGCTATCGGCTATCCGGCATTGGTGCTGCGGACTGTGGGGCATCCGGTGATGGTCTTTGGTGCCATCATTGCGTGGCTTGACCGAAGCCTGAACCGCCCAGCCTGGAGCGAGCAGAGCCGACGGTTGGCCGGGGTCGTGGCGGTACTGGTGCTGGTGGCAGTGGTGCTGGCGGTAACGGTACCGTTGGCTTGGCGTTGCCAGAGCTGGACGGTTGATGGTGTGCCGGTGGGGTGGTTGATTGAGGCCGCGCTGGCCGCGACACTGCTGGCTCAACGCAGCTTGGGTGAGCATGTGGCGGCGGTGGCCGAGGGACTCGGTCAAGGGGTGTCCGAAGGTCGGCGAGCGGTGGCGCTGATCGTGGGTCGGGACACGGCGTCCTTGGATGAACCTGCTATTGCCAGAGCCGCCATCGAGAGTTTGGCTGAAAATTTCTCGGATGGTGTGGTGGCCCCAGCCCTTTGGTTGGCGGTGGGGGGATTGCCGGGGATTGCGCTATATAAGGCCATCAATACCGCCGACAGCATGATCGGTCATCGTTCACCCCGCTATCGGGCGTTTGGCTGGGCCGCTGCTCGACTCGATGATCTGGTGAATCTGCCAGCGGCTCGCCTGACGGCTCTGCTGATTGCCTTGGGTGCGGCCTTGACTCCCGAAGCCTCGGCGGGTGGTGCGCTTGCGGCGGCTTGGCGGGACGCCGGGCGTCATCGTTCCCCCAACGCAGGGTGGCCCGAAGCCGCCATGGCCGGGGCCTTGGGATTGCGGTTGGCCGGACCCCGGACCTATGGCGGCGAACAGGTCGACGAGGCCTGGATGGGCGATGGTCGGGCAGGGGCCACCGCCGCCGACATTGACGAAGCCTTGGCTCTTTATCGTCGCACCTGCCTGGTGGCGACGGCCTTGGTTGCCGGAAGCTATGCTTGGCTTTCGGGTTGGTAACGCCCAAGGTCGGCGAGCCGTGGGGTTCGACAAAAAAAAATGATCGGAGGGGGCATCGGAAGACTTGAAATGTCTCCCGATGTCGTCCTATGGTCCCGGTCCGGGCGACGTTGGCCCGGACGCGATTGGGGCGTCGCCAAGTGGTAAGGCAGCGGATTTTGATTCCGCCATCCGGAGGTTCGAATCCTCCCGCCCCAGCCAACTTTTTCTCGTAAAAAGAATCCGTAGAATCGACGCCTTAGCCTTGGCTGGGGCGTGCCTGTGATACCGGCGAGCCCTGATACTGACACATCGCCGGTCCTCGGGCCGCGACGGCGGCCCCGCGCGCCCATGCGCGCGAAGCCAAGGGCGCGGATGCGCCCGCCCGGCGTCTGAGGGCAGCCTTGATGAGTCATCATCAAGGCTCGATGGTATGACTCGCTCTGTGACTCCTGGTAGCGAGGCACGAGTCGGATGTCGGCAGCAGCTTATCTTTACAGAGGCGGCGGGTTTGACGGGCAAACTCAAGCTCAAGATGCGCGAAGTTCACCGCCCGCTCGGTACGTCCCGCTTCGATACCGACAAGGCCAGACTTGCAACCCACCCCTGAATGTACGGTCGTACCCAGCGGATCGAAAAGGATATTGGGCGGGTCGGATCAGGGGCTCGCGGCGTTGTCGGCGAGTTCCTTGGTGCGTCCCGTACTGGCGCCGGGGCCAGGGGGGAGGCTGATGGTGACGGTGGTTCCGGTTCCTAGGAGACTTTCAATCGTCACGCTGCCATCGTGAATTTCAACCAAGCCTTTGGTTAACGACAGCCCGAGGCCAGTGCCAGCGGTTTCGCGATTGTAGCGGTTGTCAATTTGCTCAAAGGGCAGAAACAGGCGATCCAATTGTTCAGGAGGAATGCCGGGGCCGGTATCGGTCACTGAAATGGCGATGCCGCCATCGGGGCGGGCGCTCGCATGAATGATGATTTGACCTTCCGGGGGCGTGAATTTTAAGGCATTAGATAAGATATTTAAAATAATCTGCTTAAAGGCTCGCTCGTCAGCATACAGCAATGGTAAGTCTTGATCAAAATTAACAGTTAAATGTACATTTTGACGGGCGGATTTATCACGAATCAACCGGATAATCGATGTCAATGTGTAGCGAAGTTCCTGCCAGTGGGGTTCGATTTCCATGCGATGGGCTTCGATTTTTGACAGGTCAAGGATATCATTGATTAATTCCAGTAAATGAGACCCAGATTCGAAAATATCTCCAGCATATTCACGATAGCGTTCAATTGCGGTCAAGCCAAAGGCCGCGTCTCGGATAATCTCGGAAAATCCCAGAATAGTGTTCAGTGGGGTCCGTAGCTCGTGGCTCATGATCGCCAGAAAGGCCGATTTGGCCCGACTGGTTTCTTCGGCAGCCAATCGGGCCTGCTCTAAGCCCAGTTCAATTTTTAACCGCTCGGTCGCGTCGCGCACCACCACCACCGCGCCGGTCACGACATTGCCCGTTGCCAAAGGGGCCGCCGTATAATCCACCGGCAAGGTTGAGCCATCAGGACGGCGCAAGAGGTCATTGCGAACCGTCTGTGGCTCGCTGCTATGGCAGGCGGCCCAAATCAATCCTTCACCAAGGGTTGAATCATCGGCTCCGGCCCCGCGACGTAACAGGAGGTCCGAAGCCGAACGTCCAATCATCTCGCTTCGGGGCCGGGCGGACAAGCGCTCCATGGCTGCATTGGCGAAGGTAATGCGGCCACTGGTGTCAATGCCAAAGATGCCTTCGGCTACCGAACGCAGAATTTGCTCCAATCGGTCGTTAAGGTGCTGGATACGGACTTGATGGCGTCGCTGTTCTGTGATGTCAGTGGTGGCGCCCACGAGTCTGGCAGGCCGCCCCCGTCCATCCAGGACCACCCGTCCACGATCCAAGACCCACCGATAAAATCCATCACGGTGTTGAAGCCGATGAATATTTTCATAGATCGGGGTCTTGGCGGTTAAATGAAGTTCAATATCAGTGAGGGCCTTTTCCAAATCGTCCGAATGAACTCTGCGGTACCATTCATCCCGACTTTCCGAGATTTCGGCATCCTGCCAACCCAACATCTGTTTCCAGCGCGGCGAGTATGTACAGCGACCCGTGATCAGGTCATAATCCCAAATGCCGTCATTGGTTCCGGAAACGGCCAAGCGGAACCGCTCTTCACTCTCACGCAAGGCATTGAGTGTCGCTTGGTGTCCTGCAATTTCGGCTTCCAGTCGATGGTTCTGAATCACCAATTGCTCGGCAATATGAGCAATATCTTGTCGGGTGCGAGCCAATTCAAGGAATATTCGAACTTTTGATAGTAGAATAACTTCATCAATGGGTTTTTCAATGTAATCCACCGCTCCGACATCGTAGGCCAGAGTCCGGTGGGTATTGTCTTTGTAAGCGGCGGTTAAGAAGATAATCGGGACGCGTTGGGTTCGTTCCTCGCCCCGAAGGAGCTCGGCTAAGTCGTATCCGCTCATGTCCGGCATCTGGACATCGAGCAGCATGAGTGCAAAGTCGTGATCAAGGGTTCGTGCTAGGGCCTGATTGCCGCTATCAGCCGAGATCACCACGGCGTCAACTTTGGCAAGCAACGTCTTTAGCGCCAGCAAATTTGCCGGTCGGTCGTCGACAATCAGAATTTTGGGTCGTTCTAAACACATACCGGGCACCGGGGCGCGGCCATGTTCAGAGGGGGGGCCGCCGCTGGCGCCCAAGGTGATGAGATTGGATCCGGACGTCAAGCTACTCTGATTGCGAATGATATCGTTCCGTAGAATAAGAGCGACGCTGAGACCATGCCGGGCGCGAGGTATGATGGCAGAGGTGTTCTGCTATGATATTTTTTGAGGAGGCCGGGCGATAGCATCAAAGGACGGGAAAATTTTGATAGAATAATTATTATTTGTAATCTAAATAAAATTGATTAATTATCAATCTTATTTCTAAATGGATGTTGTCGTTACCAATGATCATGACCGAGTCCAGAGTCTCGTAGCGCGGAATCGATATATTTGCAATCGAATGACTTAATTATGCGAATTTAATACAGCCTTAGCGGTATAAAAATTTATTTTTATACGATAAATGACGAATTTGATAATCTCTAATGAGATAAATTTTCCCTTGATCGCAACGTCATGTGGTTTTTGCAGTTGTCTACCCGCTTACGGAACAGTGACGTGGCTGGTCACGACGAGCGTCGGAATCACGGCCGGCTGATCGACGAAAGCGCCTCATCTTCTGTGCCGCCCCGAACGCGGGTTGAGTAGGCTCCGAGTGTATGTGCCTTTATCAGGGTAATGGTCTTTAAAAAGCAATATGAAACCATGATCTATGATTATAAAATCGGTCAAACGGCATATCTTTATATGCAGAAAAATTCGGTTAAGCTAGACAATCGGCCTCTTCCGACAAGATCGTAGGATTAAGGTCATGCCAGATGTGATTCCAACGGCCTCGATTTTCAAGCAGATCCCTTGCAATGATTGGGCCTTCTTTCAACTCGCCGTCCATATTGACGATGAAGCGCCGGGATATTACTACTGGTCTCGAGAAAACGACGGGGAACGATCATGGACGGTGAGTCTTGCGTCAATCCACGGACCTCGGTATGCGCCGAAGGTTCTCTGCTGTCTTTCGCCGAATCGGAGCTGGTGGTCCAGTGACAAGAGCCCGCAGCGCGGCTTTGCGCAGCCGCAATTTCGAAATGGGGGGTCGGCGAACGTCGGCTCGTCTTGAATCGCCGCTTTGGCAGGCGTTTGATGAAATCTGCGCTGATCATGGCGTTAACCGGGCCGGTTTGGCTCGGATGATCGATGCTCGCCGAGTCAGCGGCACTGGATTGACCAGCGCCTTACGGATTTTTCTGCTGAGTTATTACCGGGCTGCGGCTCGGAAAGAGACTCGGTCGCCAACCGACGAAGCCTTTTTGGATTTGATCGCGGCGCTGGATCATGTTGGCCCGTCTGGCGAAAAGCCCTCGGTGAGTCCCGAAAAACCCTGACATCCCTGACCCTGCTCGTGGTCCTAATCGCGCGTCGTCGTGTCGCCCAGGGTTTCGAGGTCGAGGGCCGCCGCGAGCAGGGCACGCGTATACGCCTCGCGCGGGGTGGTGAAGAGGGATTCCGTTGGTCCGTGCTCGATCACATGCCCGTCCTTCATCACGATGACCTCGTTGGAGAGCGCCCGGATGACCTTGAGGTCGTGGCTGATGAACAGGTAGGCGAGGCCGTGGCGGGCCTGGAGGTCGCGGAGCAGTTCAATAATCTGGGTCTGCACCGACATATCCAGGGCCGAGGTCGGTTCATCCAGCACCACCAAACGGGGTTTCAAGACCATGGCACGGGCAATGGCCACCCGTTGTCGCTGGCCGCCGGAAAATTCGTGGGGATAACGATAGCGCGTGGCGGTATCCAGTCCGACTTCGTCCAGGGCCGTGAGGATCAACCTTTCGCGTTCGGCCAAGCTTTGGTTCGGGTGGTGAATTTTCAGCCCTTCAGCGATGATGTCTCCAATGGATAAGCGGGGGCTCAGACTGCCGAATGGGTCTTGAAAAACAATCTGCATCTGTCGGCGCAAGGGCCGCAACCGCCGACTCGACCAGTCTTGAATTTCGGTTCCATCAAAACGGATGATGCCTTCGCTATGGGTCAACCGGAGTAAAGCCATGCCCAGAGTGGTCTTGCCCGAGCCGGATTCTCCAACCACCCCCAGGGTCTGACCCGCCCGGACTTGCAGCGAGATGCCGTCTACGGCGCGAATATGATCGACCGTTCGGCGAAACAGGCCCTTCCGAATGGGAAAGTGAACCTTGATATGCTCGGCGGCCAGAACTTCGGGAGCATCGGGGCGGGGTGGGGCCGGGCGCCCTTTGGGCTCGGATGCCAACAGCCGTTGGGTATAGGGGTGAGCCGGACGTTCGAATAAGTCGGCGACGGTTGCCTGTTCGACGATCTCGCCGTCATTCATCACGCAGACCCGGTTAGCCATTTTTCGGACAACGCCAAGGTCATGGGTGATCAACAGCAACGCCATGTTGAAACGCCGCTGTAAGTCTTTGAGCAGGTCCAGGATTTGTGCCTGAATGGTGACATCAAGTGCCGTGGTCGGTTCGTCGGCGATCAACAGATCCGGCTCGTTGGCTAAGGCCATAGCGATCATAACGCGCTGGCGTTGCCCTCCCGAAAGCTCATGAGGATAGGCGCCTAGTCGCTGTTCGGCTTCGGCTAGGCCCACCAAATGCAAGAGTTCCAGGGTTCGGCGGTTGGCCTGAGACCGACTTAACCCCTTGTGGACCATCGACGTTTCCGACACCTGACGACCGATGGTGTGCAGAGGGTTAAGGGAGGTCATCGGTTCCTGGAACACCATGGCGATCCGGTTGCCACGGACGCTCCGTAAAAGCGGCTCCGGGGCGCCCAACAGCTCGGTCTCACGAAAACGAATACTGCCCTCTTTGAGATGGCGCGCCAGCGGGTAAGGCAAAAGTTGCAGAATCGATAACGCCGTTACGGACTTACCAGACCCGGATTCCCCCACCAGAGCCAGCGTTTCTCCCGACTTCAGAGTAAATGAAATCTTCCGCACCGCCGAAATTTCGGCACCTGACAGTTTAAAAATCACAGATAAATCGCGAACTGAGAGTAAATCTGTCATAATAGCTCCGAAAAGCGCAGAAAGCCCGGCAGAACCCGTTCATGCCGCTGAAGCGCCCAAACCCAAGGCGTCAACACATCACCCACCAACAGGATACGCGAGCCCCCCAGTCACGTAAACCAATCCCCACAGTTTTCGGACCAGACAGACGCGAGGGAACGACACGGTGATGTCGGCATTCGTGCAACGTCTGATGTGCCGTGAATTATACACTACGGGTGCAGCACTACGGGTGCAGCGGTATACCGGATGGCGGCCAAAATGACGCCGGTAGCCACGATCCAGTGCCCCAGTCGCTCGATATCGACTTGGGTAGCGGTTCGGGCTTCGGCCAAGGCATCCTCACCGAGAGTCAGGTACGGTATCCCAGAATTCCGTAACCCCCAATTTAGTGCACTGTCACTGTAAGTTAGTGCACTGTCACCGTAATCCCAGAATTCCGTAACCCCCAATTTAGTGCACTGTCACCGTAATCCTGTCACCGTAATCCACCCTTACCCTGCTCCAAATAAAATGAGCGTTAACCTGGATTCCGAGCCGTGGCCTGTCAATGGCTTGACACGCTATAGATATCCGATCAACCTAGTGGTGCTAGCAAGCGTCCGTCCGCGCGGGCTCACGGGATATGCCGTCCGGACGCTTATGAGGAAACAGATGACCCATCGTTACAAGGCAATTTCCCTTTTTTCCGGCGCAATGGGGTTGGATATCGGATTGGAACAAACAGGCCGGTTCGATGTACTAGCTTGTGTAGAGATAGAACCATCGTTTTGCGATACAATTCGGAAAAACCACGCGGCTGGGCGTCTCCACAGTTCGCTGAAGATCTTTCAAGGGAGCGTATCTAATATTGACCCTAATGATGTCCTTGCTGCCGTTGGCTTGAAGAAAGGTGAGGTTGATATTCTTGTCGGAGGCCCGCCCTGTCAGTCATTTAGCACTGCTGGGCGGCGTCGGACTATTCAGGATCCGCGCGGTACCCTTCTTTGGCAGTTTCTGCGTTGGATTGAGGTAATACAGCCAAAGTTTTTCTTAATGGAGAACGTGCGAGGACTTCTTTCAGCGGCTTTATCGCACCGTCCTATCGCCGAACGACCCGAGAAGGGGGGCGCACCTCTTTCGCAAGATGAACAGCCCGGGTCCGTCGTCAGGGCGTTCGCCAATGAACTGCAGAACCTCAATGGATATTCATACCATATGGATATATTTGAGGTAAACGCCGTTAATTATGGGGCTCCTCAATTAAGGGAGCGAGCATTGTTCATTGGCAACCGATTCAATTCCTCGGTTGAGTTTTCGGAGCCAACGCATGGAATTAACGATACTGAAGATGGACAAATACTTTTTGATTGGAATGTGAAAAAAAAGCTTCAACCATGGGCAACGCTCGGAGACGCAATTCGTGGCCTGACTGAAATAAATCCAGTCATTATGGATTTTAGTCCGAGAAAAAAATCTTATCTTGCGAAAGTTCCTCAAGGATCAAACTGGCGAAGCCTTTCGATTGAGGATCAAATGAAATCGATGGGACGTGCCTGGCATGCGAAAGGCGGTCGTTCTGGATGGTGGAGGAGGCTGTCCTATGATTTGCCATGTCCAACCCTCGTCACAATGCCAAATCACGCATCCACTTCTTTGTGCCATCCGACCGAGGTTAGGGCTCTTACCCTCCGAGAATACTTGCGCATACAGGAGTTTCCTTCAGATTGGGAGGTTTGTGGTAAGACCCCCGAGCAATACGCTCAGATAGGTAACGCCGTGCCAGTTCGTCTGGGCAGGGTCGCCGGTGACGTAATTGCAAAAGAAATGGACGCGCTCTCCAAAAATCGGTGGGTAGAAAAGAAAAGTAAGCTGGATTCCTATCGGGTTATATACATACAGTCCCACATTCGCACGCGTCAGTGGTTCAAGAACGGGAAAACGTTTATTTGGGAAGATGATGGCGAATGTGGTAATGCAACATATTCTGCCCCTGTAACCAAAAAGCGTGTTAGCCGAATTCGTTGAGGATAAAATGCCGAAACAACAACCACGTCAGAGCAAGCCACCTCAACGGCTAAATGGCCTATTTGACATATTAAAGTCGAGAAGGCACGTTTTTTTGCAAGGACAAATTGCCGACGAGTTTTCTCAGGTAGATAAGCAACGAGTTGATCGCTTATCGGACGTGCTTTGCTCATATATAAGCAATAACCTTCCTAGATCTTTTGAGAGCCGCGATGGATTGTCAGATTATCGCACCAATCCTTATGTGCTGATGACAGCGGCAAGTACAGTTGGGCTTCGCGATCATCATTCTTTTGGAAAGTTTCTGTTTGATAGCAAGCTCTACATGGGCCTAGAAACTTCTTTTGGGAAGTCGGTTGAAGCAGCTTTTGTTAGCCCTTATCCCATAAATTCTACCAACAAATGGGACGATCCCCCGGAAAAGCTGCGCGAATTTGCGGCACTTACGGGATTGTCGCGTGAGGAAAAGGCAAATACACGCAGCAACTCAATTTGGAGAGAGATAGATAAATCGGTTGTAATTGGCAAAAAGCGGTTTCTCACGTCTATTAAGAGTGGACCAAATACAATAAATGATACCCAGGTGCAAGGGATGGCTGACGCTATTTTGAAAAACCACAAGAGGTGGCTTTCACAATCGAAAGCTGGTGCCCAGGGTATTGAAGAAATTGATGTGGTTATTGGTTTGACGTATGGAACTGATAAAACAACAAATAATAAGGAGAATCAAATTCTGGCAAAACTCATTGGTGGCGGGTTTGAGGAGGAAGATCGGCACAAATGGCCAGGCATTCTTATTGATAGCGAGACACGATCTGTGCGTGTCTATAGGCGAATTGGGATGGACTTTTGGGATTTCATTGGCAGCCCGGATAATCCGGGCTCGTCGTCGTTTTTATTACTTGAAATACTTTTGTCGCTATCTCGCGGGCTTAGCAAATGTATTGAGGGGGCTGATCTTGAAACGAGAATTGCGTTAAAAATGAACCACCTTGCCGATGCGTTGCGAAAGATGACCTTTAACAGAAGGACGCTTCCAGATTGGATGGGGGGGTTCGGTGAGGCAGAGTTGTTTTGGTTTACCACAGCACTTTCGGCATTTTATGACGAGGGAATATGAGCGATCCAGTATATCGCTTTGCTTTGGGTGAGATGCCAAAATTGTCTGCAAATAGAACTCCTTGAAAGGCGCGTTGTTGCTCGTTAGCGAGCCGCTGTTGGGCGCGTGTCCAAAATGTGTAAACCCGGACTTGGCAGTGGGCTCACCCGTGGCCGCCAGCGAATCGGATCAGCACGAATGCGGCGCCGAACAGGGAAACGATCATGGCTGCGATGGTCCATATGGACGGCACGCGGGCTGACAATTCGATCAACCGGCCATCAATGCGCGCCACATCCTGCTGAAGCTTGGCGATATCCTTGCGCTGCTCCCTTTGCTCCGATTCCATCCTCTGGGTGCGCTCGTCCAGTTTCGACAGCACAGGTTCCAGTCGCCGGAGGACGTCCAGAGCCTCGTCGTTTGTGTTGCCGGCCGGGGGCTTGGGGGCGGGGGTTGCCATGCCTCGATCATAGCTCATTTGGGGACGGGTGGCGAGTCTGGCCTTGTCGTCGTGCGTGGTGTTCGACAGGCTACCTGTCAGTTTTGGGCTGCGTGTCCGCAATCGGCGCTGGTCGAGTGTGCATGTCATGCTGGGGAGCGAAGATGGCGTGACTACCGTCGCCCCGGTGTTGGATCGCTATCCGCGCTTTGCCGACCTCATCGCGACCGGTCCCGACCCAGAGGCGTTCGACCGCTTGCGTCATGCTGAAAGAAAGCATCGGCCGTCCACTCGGTGACGATGCGTTCATCGCAAAGCTGGAGGCCCTGTCCAACCGCTCGCTCAAACCAGCCAAGCGCGGGCCAAAGCCAAATAAAAAGATGCCTTAGTTGGAAATTTAATGCACTGTCACCGTAACCCCATATTCCGATCAACGGCCCACTCACAACTCCGTGATAATCCTACCCTTGAGATGCTGCGCCCATGCCACATCCGAACTGTCACCACTCATATTAGGTGGGCGCGATGGAATCGTTGGCACGTCATCGACAACCACCCTATATTCTCGCGCATCCATAACATTTACAACACTTATTACGTCATGTTTTTTTAGGTCTGCGCTTTTCGCATCAATTATTTCAACTACTCCGAAAGGATCATATTGACAGGTACCAGAATTATAAACGTCTAACAGAACGAATTCGGTTGACATACGCTTCTCCCTTCTTATAGCCCCGTGCAGATCGTTGCTGGCCTTGCTAGGCTGGTCATAATACCACATAAAAAAGTTAGGCGGATGTCGAAAATTAATAAATAACATCATAAACTTAAGATTACGGTGACAGTGCAGTTATTGACAGCGATACTCCGGCAAGCTAGGCTTGGGCATGGCTCGTCTTGCTCGCCTTATCGTCCCTGGGATACCACATCACGTGACGCAACGTGGGAATGGTCGTGGGCAGACGTTTTTTGGCGACGCCGATTACGCTCTTTATCGCGATCTGTTGGCGACAAACTGCAAGGCAGCCAATGTTGAGGTGTGGGCTTGGGTGCTGATGCCCGATCATGTGCATCTGATCCTCACGCCGTCCGACGAGGATGGTCTCAGGCGTGCCCTGGCGGCGGTTCATCGCCGCTATGCCGGACACGTCCATGAACGGCTTCGACGAACCGGGCATTTCTGGCAGGGCCGGTTTGGCTCGGTGGCGTTGGATGAGGCACACCTTTGCGCGGCCTTGCGCTACGTCGCCCTCAACCCGGTTCGCGCCGGCCTTGTCGATCAAGCGCGGGATTGGCGCTGGTCGAGTGTGCATGCCATGCTGGGGAGCGAAGATGGCGTGACTACCGTCGCTCCGGTGTTGGATCGCTATCCGCGCTTTGCCGACCTCATCGCGACCGGTCCCGACCCAGAGGCGTTCGACCGCTTGCGTCATGCTGAAAGCATCGGCCGTCCACTCGGTGACGATGCGTTCATCGCAAAGCTGGAGGCCCTGTCCAACCGCTCGCTCAAACCAGCCAAGCGCGGGCCAAAGCCAAATAAAAAGATGCCCTAGTTGGAAATTTAATGCACTGTCACCGTAACCTAGTTGGAAATTTAATGCACTGTCACCGTAACCCTGTCACCGTAACCTAATGCACTGTCACCGTAACCTAATGCACTGTCACCGTAACCCGTAACCCGATCCCCGCTCATCTCAGCAGATCGAAATAGCGGTAGCCGGGCAGGCCGTGGTCTTCGGCCTCGCTGTCCACGTCATCGATGGCTTCGGGGGTGTTTTGCCGTTCGGCGAAGACTGAGCTGGACCCCGATTTTTGGACAGCTGGCGAAGAGAGAGCCCCGCTCCTATAAGTGGTAGAACCATAGGAGCATTACGTGAAGCAGACTCGCAAAAAGCACACCGCCGAGTTCAAGGCCAAGGT
>Ga0302266_10000166_pt1 | contig 67031 bp, 54 predicted proteins | sample III_Bog_E1_2_FD_194559 | JGI IMG/M metagenome (GOLD analysis project Ga0302266, IMG submission 194559) | Peat permafrost microbial communities from Stordalen Mire near Abisko, Sweden - III_Bog_E1_2 | ecosystem: Environmental > Terrestrial > Soil > Wetlands > Peat | place: Sweden: Abisko...
GATTTGTCGGCGAGCGGCGCGCCGGTCAGTTTTTGATAGCTCCCCCGCTTGATCTTATTTTTTGTTTTCATGTTACGATACTTTCCATCTGTTACCCAATTTACGCCCCGGCGAAACCCTGTTTGCGGTCCCGTTGGTTTGTCGATTGATGGTTTCGTTTTAACAAATCGCCGACAGCCGTCAACAGTTTTCCTTAACCAGAAATGCGCATGAAAAAGATTAGCAGCACTAACCGGATAATTGGATTTGAAAATCGGCGGATTGGCGGGGTCTCGTCGCCGGTTCGCGCCGCTGCCCGGAGAACCGGCAACGTCACCATGACTATCGCCCTTGGCCGGAATCCTCTTGTCAACGCCACGCCGAGAATCGTCATTGCCATTCCGACAATCGTCGTCGTCACGCCGACAATCGTCAGCGTATATGTCAACAATCGTCAGCGTCATCCCGACAATCGTCGTTGCCACGCTGAGAATCGTCGTCGTGACGCCGAGAATCGTCATCGTCGTCCCGACAATCGTCAGCGCCTATGCTGACAATCGTCATCGTCATCCCGACAATTGTCATCGCCACGCCGAGAATCGTCGTCGTGACGCCGAGAATCGTCATCGTCGTCCCGACAATCGTCAGCGCCTATGGTGACAATCGTCGCCGTCACGCCGACAATCGTCAGAATGACGGTTTTAATGCTAAAAACGCCTCAAACAATGATTTTTGCCACTTTTCCGATGGGCGGTGGTCAAAAAGCGACAGTTTTGGAGCCGTCTGCGGGTGAAGTTCATAGGACTGGCATCGTTGTAGAACCGGCAACGAAAACGCACCAAGCTCCGTTCAGGAGCGGCATCGTCGGGAATGGCGGCGGGAAGATGCCGCGCCTATGGCGCTGGCGGCGGCGGGAGGCTGGCGTTGGCGGCGATCATTTCGCCCAGCACCTGATAAATCTCTTCCAGGCCGGTGCTGGGGATGGCGATGTAGGTGCGCCGGTCATTGGCTTCCTGGGTGAACCGCAGAAAACGTCCCATTTCATTTTGTTTCAGTTCGAGCACGAAGAGCTTGCGCTCCACCTGGACAAACATCTCTTTCAGCAAGACCTCCGGCAGGCGCGGCTGGCCGAAGGCGTTCGGCGGCGGATAATGCACGGGGGACGGCGGCGGCTGATAGCCATACGCCGAGGGATGGTCGCTTGAGTTCATAAAAGTTTATTCTTTCGTTGCGTGATATTGGCGATGACCGGCGCGCCGCCATGCGGACACGACCGCGCAGGGGGGACGATGACTTTGTGGCTGCGCTTGAAGAACGATTCTGGATTTAGGTTTTGACGACCGCCCTCATCCTGGCCTTCTCCCCCGGGGAGAAGGAATCGCCTTGGTTTGCTTGCGTATGCTCGACCGACCATCCGGCCAATCCCGCCGCTCGTGTTTCCAAAGACGCGGGGGACGTTTCTCCCTCTCCTTGGGGAGAGGGCCGGGGTGAGGGAGGTCGTTGCACTCATGCCAGTTTCTTGGCCAGATGCTCGTCCAGGATTTCCTGCACGGTAAACAGCACAATACTCTTGCCGCTCCGGCGGAAGAACGCATCCGCCTCGCGCAGGGCATCGTCGGTGTAATCGAACGACACGAAGAAACCTTTCTCGCAATCTTCGCGCATCATCATGGCCTCGAAGGCGTCAATGTCCGGGCGGCCGGCCTTGTCCTTTTGTTTCACCTGGATGGGATACCAGCGTTCTTTCAGGCCGAGTTCGCCTTCCTGCTGCTTGCGCGGCGCGGCACTGGAGGAGACGGGGAAGATGCGGCCATCCACGCCCATGTCGCCGACCTGCACCTTGTTGGGGATGCCGCCGAGGGCGATGACGGCCCAGTTCTCAAATTCAAACGGCGGGATGACGCGCAGCTTCTCTTCCGTCCACGGCAGGTCGCGGACGACGAAGCCGCGTCCGGCGCGCCAGAGCGGTTCGCTTTCCGGCAGGCCGCAAACGTCGCGCAGACGTTTGGCCATGACGCGGCAGGCCGTGGGCGAAATATCAATGCCAATCCATTGGCGTTTTAGTTTCTGCGCCGCTACCAATGCCGTGCCGCAACCGCAGAACGCATCAAGGACAATGTCGTTTTCATTGCTGCTGACTTCGATAATTCGTTCGAGAAGTTTCAACGGCTTTTGTGTTGGATAACCAAGCCGCTCCCCGCCAGCGTTAATTCCGCGAAGCATATCTATGTCATCCCACCAACTGCTCAACGAAACTCCTTTGCTCTCGTCGAGGTAGCGTTTTTGATAGACCATGCCTGTCTTGCTATAAACAAGCCGCCCTTCCTTTTCCAAACGCTCCATATTCGCTTTGCTGTATCGCCATGCACGCGTGATGCCTTTCCACTCGAAAACCGGACAACCTTTCGCCGCGCCGCCCGGCCCGGTCACGTCAGCTTTATTGTAACGTCGGCCTGTGCCTTCTTCGACGTGTTTATACCATGAATCAATGGTTGATTGTGGAAGCGGAGTAAATTTTGCGTTGAAAGTATATTCATCATCGCCGCCGGAATAATAAAAGATGCTGTCATGCACACGGCCAAAATGTTTTGCGCCTTGCCCGACATCGCTTTTTGCATCGCTGCGCTTCCAAACAATTTCATTCACGAAATTATTTTCGTTGAAAATCTGGTCGAGCATGACCTTGACGTAGTGGCTGGCGTGCCAGTCGCAGTGGTAATAAAAGCTGCCGGTTTTTTTGAGGACGCGGGCGAGTTGCACGCAGCGCGGCCTCATGTAGTCAATGTAGGCCTTGGTGTTCTCGTGGCGGTCTTCAAAGGCGCGCTTCTCCTTGGTCTCGCCCCAGAAGACCTCGTAGTTGCGGTTGGAGTTGAACGGCGGGTCAATGTAGATCAAATCCACGCAGGCGTCGGGCAGCTTGGCAAGCTGTTCCAGATTGTCGCCGCAATAGACGACGCGGGTGTCGAGGAGGGAGCTGGGACGTGCCCTCACCCGGCCTTCGGCCACCCTCTCCCCGTCCGACGGGGCGAGGGAGTTAATCTTTTTGGTGGTAGGGCGGCGCTGCTGCGCCGCCTCCCCTTCGCCCAGGCTGACCGGCAGGTCAGCCCTACCAGCGGAAGCCGCAGGAGTTTTCGCGCCGGAAATCTTTCTCGCCATGCGCGAAGATTAAAGAAGCCCCGCCCCGCCGTCAACGCGGCGCACAGCGGGACGCCGCCGTTGCCGCCCGCGCCAAAAACCGTTTTTGCCTTGTTTAATGGCGCCAACGGGCTTAAAAAGGTTGCGGCAATTCAGTCGCCGTCCGCCCAAGGCGGGCAAAACTTAAAAACCACATGAAAACCAAGTTCCATCGTCTCCTCTTCGCGCTCGCGTTGCTCGCGGGCGTCCAATCGGCCGCCGCGCAGGGCACAACGGCGTTCACCTACCAGGGCCAGTTGCATGACACCGGCACCAACGCCAACGGCACTTACGGGATGATCTTCAAACTTTACGATGCCGGCAGTGGCGGCACGCTGGTGGGCGGCCCGCTCACCAACAGCGTGACGCTCGCCAACGGGCTGTTCGCCGTGAACCTGGATTTTGGCGGCGCCTTCAACGGCGCCGCCCGCTGGCTGGACATCACCGTCACCAACGGCGGCACGACGGAGACGCTGGCGCCGCGCGTGCAACTGCTGCCGTCGCCCTATGCGCTCTACTCGGCCGGCGCGGCCAGCGCGGCGAGCCTCGCCAGCGGCACCTGGAACGCGGCGGTCGGAAACTACCAGACGTATTCCAACGTCTTCGGCATTTACGCCAGCAGCGGGCTGGTGCTGGGGTTGTCCACAAACGGCGTGCTGGTCAACGGCAACCTGCAGGCCAACGGCCTGGGCATCGGCAACAGCGCCTCCATCAGCAGCGATGGCAACGGCGGCCTTGATTTTAACAACGGCAGCAGCAACGCCGACATCACCATCAACAACCTGACGCTACAAGGTAACAGCATCCAATTTTCCGGCCAGACCGGCAGCAGCCTCCAAGTCAGCACCAACGGCGATTTTGTGTTCGACAACAATGTCCGCATCAGCTCGCTCGGCGTCATTACCCTGCCCACGCCGGATCACACCGGGATTACGATGACGGGCTTTGGCACCGGCAGTCATACCATCGGCGTCAACGGCGCGCTGCAGGCCAACAGCCTCACCATTGTGGGCGGCAGCACGGTGTCCTTGCAGGCTAATGGCAATGGCTTCTATGTTCCCACCGGCAACTTCACCGTCAATGGCCCGGTTTATGCCTCGGCGTTCAACACGACCAGCGACCGCAGCCTCAAGGAACAGTTCGCACCCGTGAACCCGGCCGATGTGCTGGACCGCGTGGTCAGCCTGCCGATTACCAGTTGGAATTTTAAGACGGACGCCACCCGGCACATCGGGCCGATGGCGCAGGATTTCTATTCGGCGTTCAAGGTTGGCACGGATGAAAGGCATATCGCCACCGTGGATGAGGATGGCGTGGCGCTGGCGGCCATCCAAGGACTGAACGAAAAATTGCAGGCCGAGGCCGCGCAGAAGGACGCCCAAATTCAGGCGCTGGAAAAGCGGCTCGCGGATTTAGAAGCGCTGGTCCGGGCGTCCGTGCAAAAATAATCTGCCGCCATGAAAATCCTTTTCCTCCTGCTGCTGGCTGGCAGCACGGCGTTCGCGCAAAGCAGCGCGCATTATGCCATCACCCGCAGTGTGGTGGCAGACGGCGGCGCGGCGTTGAACGGAACCAGCCGGTTTCAACTGACCGGCACCGTCGCCCAACCGCTGGCCGCCACGCCCGCCGGCACGCGCTTTTCCATCCAAGGCGGCTTTTGGATCCGGCCAGCGCCCATCTTCTTCGCGCCGATCAAGGCCGGGACCAATTTCCTGGTCTCCATCCAGTCCGAACCGGGCAAGACCTATACCGTGCAATCTATGAATGCACTGGGTTCCAGTTGGCAGACCCTCGCGACGGTGCCCGGCACTGGCAATGTCATTACCGTGACCAATGCCGCGCTGGGAACCCAGGGCTTTCTCCGGCTCGTGGAACAGTAACCAGCCAGACGGCCACCGTCATTCCACCGTCACCTTGGCGTCGTCGAGAATGACGACGTATTTGTAGCCCGCGCCAAAATCCTTGTTCGTGGTCACCACGCCGCTGACCAGCACGGTGTCGCCCAGCTTGGCGGCGGTGGCGGTGGTCACGGCGAGGTCGTTGTCCTGGACGTCGGCGGTGCCGGAGCCGTCGCGGATGTGCAGCCAGTTCTTGCCCATGATCATGGCGTTATACTTCACCACCTTGCCGCGCACCAACACCAGCTTGCCCGCCAGCGTGGCGCGGCCGGCAAAAATTTCCGCAATGGTCTGCCCGCCGTCGGCGCGCGGGATGCCGGTGAGGTCAAACTTGACGGCAGGCGCGGTGCCGGTGAGCGCGGGATGGCCGGGCGGCAATGCGACGGGCTTCGCGCCGTCGAGCGGCGGATGGCCCGCCGGCAGCACCGGCGCGGTGGCGGAGACGGGCGCGGTGCCGCCGTTGACGGTGATGCCGCCGGTGAAATAGACCATGTCGAAGGTGCGGTCGAGCGTCGGGCTGTGGTAGTTGGCCATGGACGTGCCGGCGCCGACGGTCACGGGGTCGCCGGTCTTCACGTCAAACTGCGTGGTGGCGGCCCAGAGTTTCTGGCTGCCGGTGTCCACGAGGACGTAGGTGTAGCCGGCGGTGTTGGTGGTCTCGACGACCCGGCCGGAGAAGCCGGCGGCGACGGGATCGGTCACGGCGGTGGAAATTTCGCCCTGCGCGCGAACGGAGGCGACGTCGGCCAGGAGCGCGGCGAGGAGGAGGCATTTCATTTTATTCATAAAGTGTTCGGGAGTTTAGTTTATGGCGGTGGTGGCAACAAGTTTCCGTTGGGTAAACCTTCAATAGCTCACGGCATTGTGGGTGATGGGCTGGCCGCCGCCGTCGTGGCAGGTGAGCGTGCAGGTGCCGTGGTTGGGGCCGGTGGAAATATATTGGGTCACGCCGTTGTAGGGCAGGACGTAGGTGGTGTTGAAATTGATGAGGTGCGCGGAGTTGCTGGCCGCGTGGGAATCGTGGCAGGTGGTGCAGACGGCGCGGTAGTTCTCGAGGTGCGTCTGATGCGAGGACCAACTGGTGGCCGACGCGCTGTCCACCACCGTGCTGCTGTGACATTTGTAGCAGAGGGCGAAGTTGTTCGCGTTGTAGGGCGTGCTGTCGGTGAGCAGGAGCATCTTCTCCAGCAGCGGCGCGTAGCTGGAACCGTGCGGGCCGTTGGGACCGGTGCCGCCGGTGACGGGCCCCTGGTCGTTGTTGTGGCAGTCGTCGCAGGCGACGAGGCTGGCGGCGGACAGCGGCGGGATGAGGCTGGGCACGCTGGGGTTCTTGCCAATGACTTCGACGGGATGGAAGGAGGTGGTGCCGGGATTGAATGCCTGCCGGAGGTTGGTCTGCGGATACTGGCGCTGCACCCAGACGGTGCCGCTGTTGCCCTCGCTGTCGCCGTGGCAGCGGAAGCACAATTCATATTCAAAGCTGATGGCCGGCACCACGGCGCCGGCGGCGTTGATGCCGCGCACGTTCGCGAGCGAGCCGGACACTTCCAGCGCCGGGCTGGCGGAGGCCTTGGTGGCATGGGGATTATGGCAGTCCACGCAGGTGACGTGACGCGAGGTGCTGAGCGCCAGCTCGGCGGCGTCATGGATGCCGGAGGTTTGAAGGACCGGATGCACGCTGACCTTGTTCAGTTCGCTGGCAATGTCCTTGGTGGCGACGGTGCCGCTGTGGCAGACGAGGCAGTTCTGTTCCTCGGGGGTGAAGTTGAGCAGCCGCTTCGGGCTACCGGCGGCGTGCGGGCGATGACAGTTTTCGCAGCCGTTGGCGGCAACGGTGGTGCCGCCGGTGTGTGGCCAGGGGTTCGCGCCGGTGCCGTTCCACACCGCAGTCGAGGTGGCGTGGGCGGAACCGACCCACTGGTTCGGCTTATGACATTGCACGCACAAGGCGGAGGCGGTATTGGCCATCACGAGAAAGGTGCCGTATTGGTTGTTGTGCGGGTCGTGGCAGGAAGTGCATTGCAACTGGCCGGACCGGTCGAGCCGCACGTTGTTGACCAGCGCGGACGGGTCGCGCAGCTCGCCGTTCGCACCCGCAAAAGAAGTGCGGTAGTCGAACGACACCGGATGATGCGCTGAAAGATCCGTGCCGATGTAACTCCGCCCGGACGAAAGGGCGGCCGCGCCGGACTTCATCGTAATCGGCGCGGGGCGGCTGCCCACCATGCCGAGCGCGACCGTGCCGTCATGGCAGCTCAGGCAAAGCTTCGACGCGCCGGTCGGCTGGCCGACGACGGCCTTGAGCGTGGAGCTGCTATAAGGCGTGTAGCTGGCGGCGGACAGGGCGTGGTTCCAGAGCGGGCCGTCGCCGGTGGCGTTGTGCGGCGCGTGGCAGAAAATGCAGACCTCCCGCTCGGTGGCCGAACGCAGCGTGCCGGGGCCGCTGACGGAGAGATTATGTTTTGAATAGATGATGCTGTTGGGATTTTGCTGCGCCACCGCCGCCAGCGCGAGCAAGAGGAAAGCCATCACGGCGGAAAATTTCTTCACCGGCGCGGCGGCGCGCGGCGGACCAACCAAGGAAATGTCGGGGCGGGCTTTCATGGTTTGCGGATGTAACGAAACACCTGGATCCGGTGGTTAAAGGAATCGGCGACGTAAATTTCATTGTCGCGGCTGATGACGATGGCGTTGGGCAGCCAGAACTCGCCGGGCGCCGGGCCGGATTCACCCCAATCCATGAGCAATCTCCCCTGCCCGTCGAACACCTGCACGTTGTCGAACACCGCGTCCACGACATAGACGTGGCCGGCGGGGTCCACCGCCACGCCCTTCGGCCGGCTAAAATGTCCGGGCCCGTCACCCGTGCTGCCAAAGGCGCGCAGGAACTTGCCATCCGCATCAAAAATCTCGATGCGGCAGTTCAGCGAGTCGGTAACATAGACCAGCCCGGCGGCGTCAACGGCGATGTGCGTGGGGAAATTAAATTCGCCCGGTTCATCGCCGCGCCGGCCAAACTTGGAAATGAATTTGCCGGCGACATCAAAAATAAAAATCTGATGCTGCCCGGCGTCCGCGACATAGAGCCGGTCGCCCAGCAGCGCGAGACCGGAAGGCCGGATCAGGCCGTTGGTGATTTCAAACTGAAGGTTGCCCTTCGCGTCAAACGCAATCACTTTTCCCAGCGCCGAGTCGGCCACAAAGAAAGTATCGCCGTGACGGGCGGCGGCCACGGGCGATTGGAACCGCGTCTGGCCAACGGCCACCCAGCGCAGCCATTTCTTGTGCGACAAATCGAGAAAGCAGACGGCATTCGCGCCGGTGTCCGTGACCAGCAGGTCGCCCGCGTCGTCCAGCGCGAGGCCGAACGGATTGACCAGCTTACCCTTGACCTTGCCGATGCCCGTGATCCAGTCGGCCATCCGGCTGAACATGGACGGCTGCACGCCGATGTCCCCCGGCGCGGAAATGTCGCGCTCATAAATCACCGCCGGTTCGGCGGGCGGCGGCGGCCAGACGGGCGCGGGCTTCGGCGGCGCAGGCGGAACCTCGGCGCAGCCCAGCGCCAACAGCAGCGCCAGGCCGCCGGCCGCCAGCCCGCCGAACTTCGAATGACGTTTCAAATTCATCTTCGCGTTAAAACACCCGCTTCATGTAAAGGAAAATCCGGTTCTTCACAAGGTCTTGTGACCATGAGCCGGTGGCGGTGTATTGGTTGTTGTATTCGTAGCCGGCGCGGACGCTGAGCTTGCCGCGCGACCAGTTCACGCCGGTGCGGGCCGCGCCCTGAAACGAATCCGTCCCCAAAATGTCCTGCGCCGAACCGCCGCCCTCGACATACCACGCGAGCGACGCGAAGATCTGGAGGTTGTAACGGCAGAGCGCCAGGAACTGCGACTGCGTGCCGCCGGAGGAATAGTTGTAGAACGACTGGTTGAAGTTCACGCCGAGAGTGGACTTGTCGTCGAGGCGGAAATTGCAGCTCTGATAGGCGCGCGCGGCCTGGTAATGGGTGAAATTGCAGTTGTAGTCCTCGACTTCGGCCCCGGCGCGAAACCACTTCCAATTGTAATCCGCGCCGAACACCACGTCGGTCAGCGACTGCACCACGGTGCCCGCCGGGGCGTTGTTGCCCGACCAGTTCAACCGGCCATAGACGCCGTAGCGCTGGAACAAATCCACCCGGAACTGAGCGCTCGCGGTATAGATCTCGTAGGAGGCGTTGTTCAAGGAATCGCTCTGATAAGTCACCAGCACCGGCAGCGCGGCGGCGGGATTGCCGCCCAGCAGGGATAGGACATGAGCGCTCGGTGGGACAATCAGTTGTATCTGCGTCAGTTGGCCGGACGGGATGACTTGATAATCGGTTCCATCCACCAACTGGCTGCCGCCGGACGTGACCTGAATGGAACCGGGAACGACATTGGGCTTGTCCAGATAGACCGGACGGAAGTTGGGACTCGTGGGCAGGTAAAGCTGATGCGGCTCGTCAATGGTCGTGGCGACATCGCCGGTGGAATAGTCGTCCTCATGATCAACAATGAAGCCCAGCCCCGCCGTAAGCCGCGCCTGCGAGGTCAGCCGCTTGGTGTAACCTTCATACAAACCCACGCCATAGCGGTCAGTGGAGGAGGAACTGGTGGGATTGGAGTTGTCCGAATAGCTGCCGTGGACATCGGGACTCGAAGTAAGACTATCATAGAGCTGATGGCGCACCGTATAACTGCCCTGTAAGTTGTTGGCCGTGGACGGGTGAAGCTGATAAGTGCTGAAGTTGAACATCAGGTAGCTGTCCAGCTTTGGCGTGTGGTGAAAACTGACGTTCTCGGTGGCATTCGCCGCGTCCAACTGCTGGCCGCTGTATTGCGACTCACTGTAAGCGACCCCGGTGGTGGCCGTAATCTGCTTGTTGTGGCCGAAAGATTCCGAGTCCGAAGCGCCCACGGATTGGGTCAGGCTGCTCAGGCTGTTGCTGGAATTCAGGGTATTATCATACTGGTCTATCCGATAAGTCAGCGTGGTCTGGCCGGCCTGGCGTTTTTGGATGCCAATAAAGTTTAGATAAGTCTCGGAAATCTCGGTATTGTCGTTGAACCCGGAGTCATTTTCATTCCGGTAGCCAAAATCCGCGTTTAGACTTAGAGTGTCGGTCTCCTCGTTGATGCGCCCGCCGTAACGAGTGCTATCCACGGTGAAGGTGTCGAAGGAGCCATAGTTCTCATAAGTGTGATCCTGCGCGGCAAAGAACGAGGCGTTGTAAGGCTTGGCCTGCAGCAAATTGATTTGCGCCAGATAGCGGTTCACATCCTGATTGCTATTCTGGGTCTGTTTGGAACCAGGACTCGTGGAGGTGGTCCGATCCCAGCCCCAGCCCAGCTCGCCATCCAGATTAAAGGCCAGCAGGTTCGGGTGATAGATGGAGCCGGAAGTCTGCAGCCCAACCAGCGGCGTGATGAACAGTTGGTCATAGGTGGAAGTCGTGCTACCGACCCGGTTATTCTCATGCGAGTCGTCCAACTCTAGGCCGACGCTCGCCTGCGGCGTGCCGTCCAGCTTGAACCACATCGGGTCTTCCGCCCGTGCCCACGGTGCCAGCCGCTGCATGACGCCCACGACGAGCAGGCTGGCGAGCAAGCGGCAGCGCTGAAGCCAAACAATGTTCATTTGGTCACCGCCGCCTCCTTGCCGGGCTGGCTAAGGGCGCTGGCTTTGAGCAGAAATTTATTTACGCCAACGTGCGGGTCGTGGCAAACGACGCAGGACTTGCCTTCCGCGCCGGCGTGACCCTTGACGGCTTTCAAATCCTTGTCGTCATGGCAGTCGCCGCACACTTTCAAAACGTCCTTGGCCAGCAGGAAATTTCCCGCCGAAGAATGCGGCTTGTGGCAACCGGTGCAATCCTCGACTACGTCATGCTGGAATTTCGCCTTCTCCAAAAAATTGTCGTGGCAGTCCCAGCACAAGGTGGGCGCGGTTTTCTTGAGGAAATTTTTGTTGCTCGCCGCGTGCGGCGTGTGGCAGGCCAGGCAGTCGCCATCGCCGACCGGCTGATGGACGTCCTTGGCGTTCTTGGCCGGAATGTCGTCGTGACAATCGGCGCAGGTGTCCTTGACGGATTTTTTCAACAGACCCTTGATTTTGCTCGCATGGGGATTGTGGCAGTCCAGACACTCGCCGTCGCCGACCGGTTGGTGGACGTATTTTTTCTTGCCGATGAGGTCGTCGTGGCAGCTCAGGCAGGTTTCCTTAACCGGCTTTTTCAGGAGGTGCTTCAGCTTGCCGGCGTGCGGCGTGTGGCACTCCAGACAGTCGCCGTCATCCACGGGCTGGTGCACATATTTTTTCTGCGCGGTCAGGTCGTCGTGGCAGTCGGCGCAGGTGTCCTTGACGGATTTTTTCAGCAGGTTCTTGAAGTTCGTCGCGTGCGGCGCATGGCAGTCCAGACATTCGCCGGACTCCACCGCCGCGTGCTTGACCGGGCCGGCGGCGAGCGGGTCGTCGTGACAGGTCAGACACAGCGCGTTGCCCTTGGCAATGAGCAGTTTTTTGTTCACCGACTGGTGCGGATTGTGGCAGCTCGTGCATTCGCCCGCCTCGACCGGATCATGTTTCACCTTCATGCCCAGCCGAAAATCCTTGTGGCAGGTGAAACAGACATCGCCCGGCTTGCCCAGCATCTTCTGGGAAAACTGGGATTCGTGGCAGGCCGTGCAGTCGCGGTTGGCGTAAGGCGGATGGACGTCGAGCTGGAATCTCGGCGGTGGCGCGACCGCCGGCGAGCCGCTCACCGCGTTGGTGGCGGCCGGCCGGTGCGTGTCCGGAGCGACCACCGCGTTCGTCGCGCCCGGCTGGGGGACGCCGTCAAAGAAAAATGTCAGCCATTTCTGTTTCGAATCTGTGGTGCAGCCGGCCAGAATCATCACACCGCAGACCAACCCAGCCAAGCCGCCGAGCGTGCAGCCCCGGCGGCGGAAATTCGCTTTGGTTAATGGCGGGTTCATCTGGCCGGCGTTCGGGATTGGCGGCTGACAATTTACTTTTGTTTCAGGAAGCCATACACGCTGACTTTCTGGCCACCGAACTGGCTAGTGACAAAGATGAGGTATTCGCATTGGCGGCCGGGCGCGACATATTTTTTGAAATAGCCGATGCTGTCATAATCCACCTTCACCGCCGCCGGCAAAATGACCTGCCCCTGTATGCTCGCGCCGGACTCACCAAAGAACAGCAGCAGCCGGCCTTCGGTGTCGAAAATCTGAACCACCTGCGTGGCGGCATCCACCACATACGCCAGCCCCTGCCGATCCACCGCCACGCCCTTGGGCCGGGCGAACAGCCCCGGCGCCACGCCCGCGTGGCCGATGGAGCGCAAAAATTTCCCCGACAGATCATATACCTGCACCACGTTGCCGCCGGTGTCGGAAACCAGCAGGCGGTTGCCGGGCTGGTCCACGGCAAGGTTTGTTGGCGAGAAAAGTTTTCCAACCGTGGCCTTAGCGTCGGTCGGAATGGTGAACAGCAGCTGGTGTCCCGACTTGCTGTAAACCCGCACGCAATGGTTCAACAGGTCGGCAACATAAATGCGGTCGGCCGTGACCGCAACATCCGCCGGCTTCATCTCATCCTTCTTGCCGAGCGCTTCCAAAAACGTGCCGTCGTCGCCGTAGATCAAGACCTGGTTGCGCCCGGTGTCGGCGACATACCGCGTGCCGTCCGCATCAACGCTGATGTTGATGGGCAGCCGCAATTTGCCCTCGCCCTGCGGCGAAAAATACGAGGCGCGGCTTTTCTTGAGATCAAACACCTCGATCACGCCCGCCACGGTGTCGCAGACAAAAATCTTGCCGGCATGAACCGACAAGCCATACGGCTTGATTAGCGGATCTGCGGGTTTCTCCTCACCGGTGATAAAATCGGCGAAGCTGCGGTGCCGACCCAATTCGGCGTCCGACGCAAACGCAGTCAGGTATTGGATCCGCGGTTCATCCGGCGAGGGCGGAAAAAAAGTATAAGGCTTGGGCGTCTTGTTCGCCGTGGCGCAGCCACTCAACAGCCCCACCAGAACGCAAAAGCCAATTATTGGGACGAACTGCCATTTGGTCATTGTTTTCATGCAAAGATTTTAGCCCCGATCAGGATACCTAGCACTACTTTCCTTGGCATTCGCTAGCCATAAATTGTCATTGCTCCAACAAGAAATGATAACCGAATTAGCTGCCCGGCGCGCTCCGGCAATTCAAATCGGGCAGCATTTTATGATCCGGCGTTTCCATTCGTTTCAGCCGAAAGTGGCACGCTTGTTCCTGCGACGGACTAGCTGGCGCAGGAATTGCCTTACCTAAAAAGCGGGCTTCGGTCAAACTTCGACCAAAGCCCGCCTGATTCAGAACTTTAGACCGGGCGATTATTGCACCACAATAATGTTGGTCACACCGGCGCTGCCGCCCGGACTTGCGGCGGAAAGAACCACCGGGTAGCTACCGGCATTGGTGTAGGTGAACGATGGGATGTAGCTCGGCGGTGCGGCCACACCCGCCAACTTGTTGGCGGAACTGATGCCAGCCGGGCTGTAGAACGACCAAGTGCCATAATTGGCGTTGGGGCTGGTGTTCGTAAAGTTGACCGTCACCTTGTTTTTCACCAGCGTGGTGGAGCTGTTGGTGAAGCTGGGCGTCGGCACAACATAGATGTGGATATAATTGTTGCGTGCCATCGTCTGCGTTCCATTGGCGTCGGTTGCCGTGAGGGAAACCGTGTAATTGGTAGCAGTGGTGGTTTTCGTGTAGGCATAGGTAACAACCTGGGCCGTGCTGGCGCTGGTTCCGCCATCACCGAAATTCCAAGTGCAGGCTGTCACATTGGGATAATTCAAATTGGTGAACGTGAACGACGCTCCCGGCTTACCATAAGTTGACTTGGTCGTGAACATGGCGGTTTGGAACTGGCTCATGACCTTGGTTTCCGCGTCTTTTATGAGCAGCGGAATCAGCGTGGGGTTGTGGGTTTCATAGGTCCCATCGCTGTAAACCATGTAGATGTCAAACCGCGCCTGCTGGATGGCGGTCGGCAGCAGTAACTGATCGGCGGCCGACGGACCGGAGTTCGTGATGGAGGCCAGCGAGCCGGGCGACGTGTATTCCCAACTGTTCTGTTGGTAATTGTTCCAATTGTTGGTGAATATGGCCGGAGCGTTGCTTAACCCCCAGCGATTCAGCAGATCCGCCACGCTAACCACAAGGTTGCTGTTTTCGAGCGCATAGTCCGGGTAATCTGGTGCGCCGGAAGTATGGCATCCACCCAGAGCACAACCATTGGGATCAATCAGGAACGTGTGGCCAGTGACATTAGCCCCCGCAGCCGAGGTATAACTCGGCACATGGCAGGTGGCGCACTGGTTGGTATTATAGGTGCTCTTGGCCACAATGCCGCTGTGCGTGGCATAAATACCCATGCCATTGTTCAAGATACCATTGGTATAAAAGGTCTTGCCATTAGTGGTGTTCAGGTAATCCGGCTGAAGGATGCCAGTCAGCATATTATATTGCGGCGAGAGATGTGGCGCGCGGCTGAAGCCGGTGACGTTCGTGGTTAGGCCCGTGGTCACCGCCAGAGCGTTGGTAATGACCGTGTTCGTCGTTGTGCCACCTGTCGGATAAGCATTGGTCAAAATACCGACAATTTGATTATAGAGGTTGTAGTTGGTGGTGTAGGTGTAGGTATAGGCCGCCGAAACCAACAAGTTCGTCACGGGAACGACGTTGGTAATCAAGCCATAAGCACGACCATCCCAGCGGGCGCCACGGGTGTTATGGCACTGGCCGCAGACATTGATGCCGGGATTATATATGCTGGCAAACGTCGTGTTCATGTAATAAGTATTCCCTGAAGAATCTTTGCGCGCGTCGGCCTGCGAAGGCATGGTGTAAAAATTCGACGACCACAGCGGATTCCGCAACTGGACGTAATTGTTATACACATTGGTCCAACTGACATTTGTGCTCACGCCCGCAATAATGTTGGTCACATAGCCAAACACCGGCGTAGGCGTCAGCCCATGCGGGTCATGGCAATCCGCGCAACTGGGACCCCAAGCTTGGGCGTCACTGAGCGTGGGCAGCACCAGCGCATTGGTCTGCCCTTTCAGACGATTGGCATAATCATTAAGCATCGCCATGCGGGCCGCTCCGGAGTGGCAGGTGCCGCAACTTGCCTCATTACCAACACTGGAAACAGCGGCGGAGACCGTCAGGTAATGCGCTGAATTGGTGAATTCGTTATATTGCGGGTTATGTCCCTGATGACAACTGCCGCAAATTGCCGGGTCAACGCTGACGACCGGGAGAATGACCGCGTGATCGCTGTTCTTGTGCCAGCCCGCCGGGCCGTGACAGTCTTCACAGCCAACCCCTTGTAGGCTGGCCACCGGTGAGTTGGTGTCGAAACCCGTCGGTTGGTTGAAGCCCACCGTATGGCAGAGGACACAACTGCTGTTCTGCTGGCCGCTGTGCACCAAATCATTATAGGCGTTGGCATGGGCCGTGGTGGTCCACGGCGTATATTCCGCGCCATGGCAGCCACCGCAGGCCGCCGACCCGGCATAAAGATTGGCCTGGCTCAATCGGAAATTGTCATACCCATTCGTATCCAGGAAGGTGTTTTGCCAGGCAAAACTGGTCGCCTCTACTGTCTGGTAATTGTTCCAAGGCCCGGCCGGACTGGTCGAGCCTTGAATGGTATACCAGCCCATCGTGCCATACCAACTCAAGGTGACATTGGTGCCGTTCACAACCGGGTTGTTTAGCACGGGCGCGGCGGGAACGCCGCCGCCGGAGCCGAGCGTTTGCATCTGATACATCTGACCGGATGCCGTGCCGATGATGCCGACCAGAGCCAGGCCGGCGGTCAGGACGGACAAAGCCCGGCGCATAGGGTAAAGATCCATGGTTTTCATTTGATTTTAGATTTTTGTTGTCCCCGCACCGTTATGAGCCAGCCCGGCCACCCGCCGCACCTCGCGGTAGTATGTCAAGTGCGGGCAAGTCTTCATAACCTCAAGGCACATCGGTTATTTTCGGATCACTTGTTATGGCAACTGCGGCAGAGCAAGCTGCCCACGCCAGCCTGGGTCCCAACGATCTTGACCAACTTGGGATTATTGTTGATGTCATACGGCGTGCCTTCCTGATTGTGCACGTCGTGGCAGGAAGTGCATTCCACCGTATGACTTCCATTCAGTAAAAATCCATTGATGGTCATATTATTGCCGGGTATAAACAACCCGCTGTCCGGCTGCAAGACGTAGGTGGTGTCAGGATTCCACAGCCATTCATCCTGGCCAACGCCCGTGCCGACCAGCGCCGAGTTGTAGGTCACGGAAATGGGATGAGAATGGGTCAGGTCGGTGCCCAGATTGGCGCTGTTGGTGATAAAACTGGCCGGGCCATGCGTGGTATAATAGCCAACCCCGCCATAGGTGTTGATGGCCACCGTGCCGTCATGGCAGCTTAAGCACGCCAGAGACGGCCCGTTCGGTGACGCCGCCACCGCCGCCTGCATGCTGGAAACCGGAACATTGTTGGTGTTATACATCCTGAATGCGGAGGACGTGGTCTGATGGCCCCAGAGCGGAACCACGGTGCTGTCCGCATGGTGCGGCACATGGCAGGTGCCGCAAACGGTGGCCGGATCCGAGGGATCCGTGTTCCACGATTGCGTATGGAAGTCATGCGGGCTGCCGACGATGCCGGCCCGGGCGGTGAAGGCCAGCAGGGCGCCGGCGACCATGGTCAGTGTGAGGAGGTTGAGGGATTTCATAATATTATGTTCAGGTTATCAGTTTAGCTACGCGCGTTTGTTGTTGTGTTGTCCGTTCGATTCGGTTTGTTCGCGGTCGGATATCAGCGCCGCGTTTTCGTTTTGTTGGTCACGGCATCAGTTAATGCCGCATTTCCCATGGCAGAGGCGCATCCCGGCCAACCGGCCGTTTCACCTCCACCGTCTAATTGGTTAAAATCATTCATGCGGTTCAAGCATTGCCGGCCACTAGGCCACCCATCGCCCACGCCGGCGCGGCCGGGGCCGAGGCTTCGAGGCGCTTCGCCCACGGCGAATCAAATCGCGCCATCAGTTCCGCCGTGTGTTCAGCGATAATCTGCTGGCACAAGGCCAGTTCCTGGCTGCGGTTCTTGGTATTTTCGCGCACCACCGCCTCCAGGTCGTCAATGTCGTAAAGAAAAACATTCGGGAGTTCCGCCACCGCCGGGTCAATGTCCCGCGGCACCGCGATGTCCACGAGCACCAGCGGCCGGTTCCCGCGCGCGGTCAAAATCTTTTCCACGTCGGCGCGCTGCAAAACAATTTCCGGGCTGCCGGTCGAGCTGACTAAAATATCCGCCTCGGTCAGCGCCGCCGCCGAATCCTCGAGGCGCACCGCGCGGCCGCCGAATTCCGCCGCCAGTTTTTCCGCGCGCTCCACCGAGCGGTTGGCCACCAGCACGGTTTTGGCGCCGCGCTTGGCCAGATGTTTCACGCAGGCCTCGCCCATTTTGCCCGCGCCCAAAATCATCACGGTCTTCGCGCTGAGGTCGCGGTCAAAAACTTTTTCCGCCAGCTCCACCGCCACGCTGCCCACCGAGGTCGCGCCGCGCCCGATGCCGGTGTTCGTGCGCACGGACTTCACCACCGCGAACGCCGTCTGGAACAGCCGGTTCATTTTTTTCCCAACGAGGCCCGCGTCCTTCGCGGCCTGATACGCATTTTTGACCTGACCGGTAATTTCCGTTTCACCGATGACGAGCGAATCCAATCCGCTGGCAACGGCAAACAGATGTTCCGCCGCCGCCGCGCTTTCCTTGACGTAGAGATGCGGGGTGAAATCAAAATCGCTGCCGGTAAGTTCCTGAAACAACGCCTGAACCCGGCCGTGAATCCACGGCGACACGCCGTAAATCTCCACGCGGTTGCAGGTGGAAAGCAGGACGACTTCATCAAGTCCGCCGCGCAGCTTGAGGCGGCAGCCGCAGCACTGGAGCCGCGCGCGCTGGACGGCCAATTTCTCACGCACCTCCACGGGCGTGGTCTTGTAGCTCAATCCGGCGACAAATATTTTCATGGCTTGTTTAATTTCAGGCCTGGCTGCGGCTTGATGACTTAATATTCGGCTAAGATTGAAATCCGCGCTTACCGTTTTTTGTCATTTAACAAACAACATTTGGCGAGATAAAATCCTGATTTTTGCCTTAACCAGATTATTAGATTTCCTTACCGGCCGCATCCTCGCCCGGCGGCGTCACGCGCGGCTCGTCTTCCGGCCGCTCCAGCGGGTGTTCGTGCGCCTGAAATTCCTCGGAGATGCGCCCGTCCAAACACGCGGTGTTCAGCGGGTAAACTTCGGGATCGAAGATGACGTGGTAGAAATGCCAGACGATGATGGCGAGGCACGCGAGCACCGCCTCGTAGTAATGGATCGTCGTCGCCACCGTCACCACCCAGCGCGGCAAAAATTGCGTCACGTCAATTTTCATCCAGATGGCGAGGCCGGTTGCGCCCATGATGATCGTCCCCCAGACGACCGCCCAGTATTCCATTTTTTCAGCATAGCCAAAGCGGCCGATTTTTGGTTTGTCCTTGGTCAATCCGGCGAGGTAGCGCACGGCCTGCCAGACATCGAGCGCGTCTTTTTTAACCGGGAACAAATCCGCCACCAGCTTCCGCCCGTCACGCGTGGCGAGAATATAAATCAGGTGATACGCGCCGACGGCGAGCATCACGACGCCCGCGACCCGGTGCGCCCAGCGGCGGAACGGCTCGCTGGAACCCAGCACCTTCGCCAGCCACGAATCGGGAAATTTCAGCGCAAAGCCGGTGACCGCCAGCACGATGAAGCTCGTCGCCAAAATAAAATGCTGCCAGCGCTGCGACGCCGTCATCCGCACCACCGGGCGCTCGGTCATGCGCAGGCGCGCGGCGGTTTTTTTGACAAACAAAATTCCGTTGTGCGCCAGCATCCCGCCGATGGTCGCGAAAATGAGCATGAGATAAATGCGCCGCGTCCAGTTGTTCAGCTTGCTGCCGAAATCCGTGCCGCCCGCCTCGCCGTCCGGCGCGACGTGGATTTTGCCCAGCGAAAATTCCTTGTTTGCGCCCGGATGACATTTGCCGCAGGTCGCGACGAGGTTGACTTTATTGATGGTGGAATTGGTGTCCGCCGACGGCAGAATTTTGTGGTAGCCGTGGCAGCTTGCGCAGTTCGCCGCGACGGTGGAACCATATTGCGCGGCGAGGCCGTGGTAGCTTTCAAAAAAAGTGGTCACGCGGTCGGCCGGCAGATTGTATTTCGTGTTCAGCCGCTCGGACGCATGGCAGCGGCTGCACACGTCCTCGGAAATGCTCATGGTGGAAGTGCTCTTGAGCGACCGGATCTTGTGGTCGTCATGACAACCCGTGCAGGTCGGCGCGTCCGGCGAACCGGCGGCCACCGCCTTCCCGTGGACGCTCTGCGCCCATTCACGCGCCTCCTTCTCGTGGCACGCGCCGCACGTCGCCGCCTGGCGCGAAAAATAAATCGGCGAGGTCGGCGAATTGTCGGAAATGATCTCGTGCGTATCGTGGCAGTCGCGGCACGTCGCCGCGTCGTCGTGACCGGCCTTGAGCGCGAGGCCGTGGACACTGGCGTTGTAACTGGCCGTCTGCCGCGCGTGACACAGCGCGCAGTTCACCGGCGCGAGCAGCTTATTGTCATCGGGATGCTTGGTGGTGACGTCGGCGTGGCAACTGATGCAGGCGTTGGTTGCGTGGGCGGACAATTTTAATTTGGCCGCGTCCACGAACAGCGAGACGGCCTTGCCGGCGGCGTTGGTCTTGAACAGCGTGTTGTCGCCGTGGCAGTCGAGGCAGTCGCTGTTTTTCAAACCGGCAAAGGCCGGTGCCGCCGCCAGCAGGCAGAACGTGAACACAAGGCAAAAGCTGCGTATCATTCCCCGATTTTCGACCCAGGCCGCCCGAAAATCTCCCCTTCATTTGTCAACTGCTCGCCAATTTTTGACGCGAGCTTGCGGGGCAAAACAATTGCGGCAGCCTTCCGCCGCGCCCGTCACTGCTTCAGCCGGAAGAACAAATTGCCGGTGGGCGGCGTGAGGGTCGCATTCTGCTGCAAGGTGTAGGTGTTGGTGGCGGCGTCCGGCCAGGACACGGTGACCGTGTTGCCACCATGTGTGATGATGAGTTTGGGCAAGCCCGGCATCTGCACCACGGAAATGAGACTCCAGAATCCGCCGGTGACGGAATAGCTCCCGCCGCTCATCGCCAGGCTCGCGTCTGGCTGGCCGATGGTTCCGTTCACCTGATAAGTGCCGCCGGTGCTGGTGCCGCCGCCGCCGGCAATCTTATACCAGTCCACGGTGTAGGTTTGCCCGGACACCCGCAGGATGAAGGCGGAAGGCAGCAGGGAGAAACAAAAAAGCCAGATGAATTTTCTCATCACCGCCCCACTTTACGCCAGCCGGCCGGCGATTCAATCCCGGAATTTTCAACGACCGGTCGCATGGCCTTTGGCCAGCCGCGAAAAATCCAGGTTCCGCGAACCGGCCGGCCGGTGGCCGGAACTAGGGCATTACCCTAGGAAACAAAGCGCCCGAGCCCGATAGTCAAACCGCGCGCCGGCGGCTAAAGTTGGGCATGGTTGAGAATTTATTTCAGCCAGAGCGGTTGTGCCAGGCAATCAAGGGAACGAAATCGCAATCATATTAACCCGCCGGACACGCAGTTCCGCCGCGCCAAAAAGAAAGTAAAACAAAATGAAAACGAACCAAAACCTCCGCACGGCCGGCTTCACGCTGGTGGAAATCATGATCGTCGTGGCCATCATCGGCCTCCTGGCGGCCATCGCGATTCCGAACTTCGTGAAAGCCCGTCAAACCTCGCAGTGCAACGCCTGCATCAACAACCTTCGCCAGATTGACTCGGCGGCCAACCAGTTCGCGCTGGAAAAAGGCCAGACCACCGGCGCGACCATCAACTACCCCACCGACCTGCTGCCCTACATCAAGCTGAACTCGAGCGCCAGCATCCCGCAATGCCCGGCCGGCGGCACCTATGCGGACGGCATTGTCGGCTCGAATCCGAGCTGCACGCTGAGCACGCTCGTCCCGCCCCACGCGCTCCAGTAAAGGCGATGGGTATTGAAAATACAGTCATCGGCATCGCCATCATCCCGGCGGGCTTGTTCGCTGTTTTTCTCATTTTTCTCGCCATGAAAAAATGAAATCCGACCTTGAGCCTGAAAGTTCCGGCCCGGCGGGCTTTGCTTGGCCGGCCACGGAGGAGTTTGCCGAATGGCTCAAGGCCGACCCGGCGAACCTGGAGCAATGGTCGGAAATCGTGAAACAACTGGTGGCGGGCGGCGGCGGCGCGCTGCCGCCCGACGTGCTGGCCAAGGCCAGGGCGCTTGCCGCCCAGCATCATGAAGCCCGCTGTCTCCAGCAACTTCAAGCCAAGATCAAGGAGGTCGAGCTGGTCATGCTGCCGCCGCCCGGCTCAATGCAGGTGGAAGACCGGCTGTCCCAGCTCAACGCCATCATGGACGAAATCACGGATCTCCTGCTGGAAACACCGGAACCGCATCGCACCAAATATCTCAAGCGGGTGCTGCCCGCGCGCGACTGGCTCCGCGCCTACCCGGTAAATTAGGAGGCCAACCGCCTCCTCAAGCCATTTGCAGCATGACGGCCGCCGACATTGCGTTTGACACCCTGGCCTGGGTCTGGTGTCTAATGAAACGCATCCGGCAAAACGCCGGCAAAACCATGCTGGCATTTTTAAAAAATCTGGAGCGCCATTCGCGCGCCGCCATCATTGTGGCGGCGCTGCTGATGGTGGCGGCGGTCGGATACTTGGATTACGCCACCGGCCCGGACATTTCCCTTTCCGTCTTTTACCTACTGGCCGTGGCGCTGGCGGTCTGGTTCGTGGGCGCGGGCTTCGGGGTATTCATCGCCGGCTTGAGCGTGTTCGTGAACGTGGCCGGCGATTGGGCCAGCGCGGTGCAATTTCCCAGCCCGTTCATCCCGGTATGGAACGCGGCGGCGGTGATGGCCTTCTATCTCGTGGTGGTCTGGCTGCTCGCCCTGCTGCGGTCGCTCTATCGCAACCTGGAAGCCCAGGTGCGGCAGCGAACCGGCGCGCTCACCGAGGAGATCGCCGAGCGCGAACGGCTGGAGCGCGAGCTGCTCGAAATCAGCGAGCGCGAGCAGCGCCGCATCGGCCATGTTTTGCACGACAGCCTGTGCCAGCATCTTACCGGCACGACGCTCGCCGCGCAGGTGCTGGAGGAAAAGCTGGCGGCCCGCGACCTGCCCGAGGCCGCCGAGGCCAGCCAGGTGGTCAGCCTGGTGGAAGAAGGCATCAACCTTTCCCGCAAGCTGGCGAAAGGTTTGTATCCCGTGGAAGTCACCGCCGACGGCCTGATGCTGGCCCTGGAGGAATATGCCGCCAGCACCAGCGAGCTCTTTAAGGTCGCCTGCCGCTTTGAATGCGACTCGCCGGTGCTGATTCACGACACGGCCACCGCCGGCCATCTCTATCGCATCGCGCAAGAAGCCGTCGGCAACGCCATCAAGCATGGCAAAGCCAGAAATATATTGATCACGCTGACGGTGAGCGAAGACAGCACCCTGCTGTCCGTCAATGATGATGGCACGGGCCTGCCCGAGCCATTGCCCAAAGAGCGCGGCATGGGCCTGCGCATCATGGCGCACCGTTCCGACATGATTGGCGGCGGCTTTACGGCCCGCCGCAATGTGATTGGCGGAACGGAAGTCGCCTGTGAACTGAAAAACGAACCACTGGCCGCCGCCCCGTGATCAAACCCAAAATAAAAATTTTCCTCGTGGACGACCATCCGCTGGTGCGCGAATGGCTGACCAACCTCATCCGCCAGCAGCCCGACCTGGCGGTCTGCGGCGAGGCCGAAGACGCGCCGCACGCGCTGCGGGAAATCGCTGCGGCCAAACCCGACGTGGCCATCGTGGACATTTCGCTCAAACAGGGCTCGGGCATCGAGCTGATCAAGGACCTCAAGGCGCTGGACCCCAACCTCGCCGTCCTCGTGCTGTCCATGCACGACGAACAGCTGTATGCCGAGCGGGCGCTGCGGGCCGGCGCTCGCGGCTACATCATGAAACGCGAGACCGCCAAAAAAATCATCCTGGCGATCCGGCAGATGCTGGGCGGAAAAATTTACATGAGCGACAGCCTGTCGGCGTCCTTCGCGGAAAAGTTCGTGGACGGCCAGCTGCTCACCAGCGGGTCGCTGGTGGACCAGCTCACCGACCGCGAGCTGGAAGTGTTTCAGCTTTTGGGCAAGGGCTGCGAAACGCGCCAGGTCGCCCAGATGATGACGGTGAGCATGAAGACCGTCCAGACCCACTGCGCCCACATCAAGGAAAAGCTCAAGCTGACCAACGCCGCCGAGCTGCTGCGCGAAGCCGTCCGCTGGCAGGAAAGCAACCCTACGGGATGATTCGGTCAGCCAAACCCTTTCCATGCGGCAACATTTTTCGGCGGCTTCCAACGCATTACATTTGTCATTGACGTTCGCCGCCAGCGTTGTAGCATGAGCTACATTTGATGAAAAAGAAGAGTTGGCGCATGACTTCTGCCGCGTTTACCACCGCCGCTATATCGGTGGCGGCACAGGAAGCCACCAATTCTCCGACAGAACTTCAATCCTGGAATTTTCACGTCCAGAACACCGGCATCGTGCAGGGCTACCCCGCCTTTGCCTCGCAATATTCCGGGCCGAACAGCCTGCCGGCCGGCGGCCAGGCACGCGAAACCATCTCGCTGGATTTGCTGGCGGGCGTCCGGCTGTGGCCGGGGGCGGAAGCTCATATTGACGGATTGATGTGGCAGGGCTACGGCCTCGGCAATGCGCTCGGTGTGGACGGTTTTCCCAATGGCGAAGCCTTCCGGCTCGGCACCGGGACACCGAACGGCGCCATCACGCGGCTGTTCATCCGCCAGACAATTGGCTTTGGCGGCGAGCAGGAAACCATCGAGGACGACCAGCTAACGCTCGCCGGAAAGCAGGACATCTCCCGGCTCACCTTCACGCTCGGACGTTTCAGCGCCAAGGATATTTTCGACAACAACGCCTATGCCAACGACCCGCGCACCCAGTTCATGAACTGGGCGCTGATGGCCAACGAGGCGTGGGATTATCCGGCGGATGCCATCGGCTACACCACCGGGCTGGCCGTGGAACTGAACCAGCCGCAATGGACATTGCGCTACGGTTTTTTTCAGGTCCCGCGATACGCGAACTCCCTGACCGCCGAAGACCGGATTTTCAAATGGCCGTATGACGGTTCGGCGCAGGACGGCCCGATTTTGGATGCGTGGGGCATGGTGACGGAATTTGAACGGCGTTACACCATCAAGGATCATCCGGGGACAATCCGCTGGCTGGCCTATGTGAACCGCGCCCACATGGGCAACTATCAGGATGCGGTCAACAGTCCAATCCGGCCGGCTGACATCAACGCCACCGCCGCCTATCGCTACAAATATGGTTTCGGCCTGAACCTTGAACAGGAAATCGCCAAAAACGTCGGCGTGTTTTCCCGGCTCGGCTGGAGCGATGGCAACAATCAGGCGTGGGTGTTCAGCGATGTGGATTACACGGCGACGGCGGGCATCAGCCTCAAGGGCGCAGCGTGGCAACGCCCGGACGACACCTTCGGCCTGGCGGGCGTGATGAACGGCCTTTCCAAGTCGCATCAGGAATTCCTCGCGGCGGGCGGCACGGGCATCCTCGCGGGCGACGGCAACCTGGATTACGGCTGGGAAAAGATTCTGGAAACCTATTACGACTTCAAAATCTGGAAGACCTTGCACAGCGCTTTGGACTATCAGTTCATCGACAACCCGGCCTTCAACCAGGATCGCGGTCCGGTGTCGGTCTTCGGCGCGCGGGTGCATTGGGAATTTTGAACCCTCCGGGCGGGCGGCTGCCGACATTCCGTTTGACACCGGGGACGGCGTCTGGTGTTTATGAAAGGCGTGCGGAAAAGCGCAGGACAATTCATGCTGCAATTAGTCAAACAACTGGAAAACCGTTCACGCCCCGTATTAATCGCGCTGGCGTTCCTGATTGTTGTGCTCATCGGGGCGGTGGATTATCTCACCGGTTTCGAAACCTCCTTTTCAATTTTTTACCTGGTGGCCATCGGGCTGGCGGCCTGGTTTGTGGGACGCAGTTTTGCGGTTTTTGTTTCCATCTTGAGCGTGGTGGTGTCGCTGGCCGGGGACCTGGCCAACGGCGCGCATTTTTCCAGCCCGCTGGTGCCGGCCTGGAACGCCATAATCCTCATCGCATTTTATCTGGTCGTGGTCTGGCTGCTGACCGTTTTGCGCTCGCTCCAGCGGGAGCTCGAAGCGCGGGTCCAGCAGCGCACGGCGGCCTTGCAGCAGGAAATCGCCGTGCGCGAGCGGCTGGAGCGGGAGCTGCTGGAAATCAGCGAGCGGGGACAACGGCAGGCCGGCCATGATTTGCACGACATTCTCGGCCAGCATCTCACGGCCACCGCCTTTGCCGGCCAGGTGCTGAACGGGCAGCTGGAAAGCCAGGCGCTGCCCGAAGCGGCGGCGGCCGGGCATCTGGTGAAAATGGTCGAAGAGGCGATCATCCTGACCCGCACCTTTGCGCGCGGCCTCCTGCCCGTTGAAATGGATGGCGAAGGGCTCATGGACGGGTTTCAAGAACTGGCGCGCAAAACCGGCGAACGGTTTAAAGTGGTCTGCGAATTTGATTGCCGCGAACCGGTCCTGCTAAATGATGCTGAAAGCAGCACCCACCTGTATCGGATCGCCCAGGAAGCCATCACCAACGCCATAAAACATGGCAAAGCCAGACAAATTAACCTCCGCCTTGAAAAAACCAACCACGTCATCACATTGACCATCACCGATGACGGCGTTGGTTTGCCAGAGAATGCGCGCAACGGCCAGGGATTGGGGCTGCATATCATGGCCTATCGCGCCAACCTGATCGGCGCGACCTTTGACATCGGGCGGCTGCCGGAATCCGGCACGCGCGTCACCTGCAAGCTTCCTTCAAGCGATGCGGTTGCCTCTGAAATTCATGGCGCAAAAAATTAAAATCCTGCTGGTGGACGACCATCCGCTCGTGCGCGAGTGGCTCAACAACCTGATCAACCAACGGCCTGATTTTCAGGTCGGCGGCGAGACCGGCAACGCGCCGGAAGCGTTGCGGCTGGTCGAAGCCATCAGGCCCGACATCGCGATCGTGGACATTTCGCTCGCGAGCGGTTCCGGGATCGAACTGATAAAAAGCATCAAGGCCAGCCAGTTCGACACGGCGGTGCTGGTGCTCTCCATGCACGACGAGCTGCTTTACGCCGAACGCGCCCTGCGCGCGGGCGCGGGCGGCTATGTCATGAAAAGCGAGGCGACACAAAAAATTTTCCAGGCCATCCACCAGGTGCTTGACGGGGAAATTTATGTGAGCGAAAAAGTCGCCGCCCTGATGGCCAAAAAGTTTCTCGCGGGCAAAGCCGGCAAGACCACGTCCTCCGTCGAGCAGTTGAGCGACCGCGAGCTGGAGGTTTTCCAGCTGCTGGGGCGCGGCTACAACACCCGGCAAATCGCCGAACACCTGCACGTCGGCTTCAAGACGGTCCAGGGCTACTCCGCCCGCATCAAGGTGAAGCTCAACCTGACCACCGCCACCGAACTGCTGCGCGAAGCCGTGCGCTGGCACGAGAGCCAGGAAGATTCCAGCCGGCGCGTGTAGGATTCCGCCTCTCACAATTTCAAGGCGGCGGCGCACAGACATTTCACCGCGCGTGCCTTACCGTCCGGGCGGTGAAAAAAATCGTCGCCACATTAATGGCTTTCATCGCGCTCCTGGCGGCGCACGCGCAGACCGATGCGCTCACGCTGGCCGGCGCGAAACAGCTCGCCTTTGAGCGCAACTGGGATCTGCTCGCGGCGAAGAGCGGCATTGACGCCGCGCAGGCGCAGCTCATCGTCGCCAGGGAATTTCCAAATCCGACGGCTTCCATTTCCACGGCTAAAATCGGCGACCGCGAAAGCGGCACTTCGATGGGCAACGGGCTTTGGGAGCGTAATTACGATTCCATCGCCGCCGTCAGCCAGCTGATCGAGATCGGCGGCAAGCGCCATGACCGCCAGTTGGCCGCCCGCGCCGGAGTCACCGGCGCACGCGCGGCGTTTTTTGACGCGCGGCGGCTGCTGGACCAGGGCGTGACCAAGGCTTACGTCGCCGCCGTTTTGGCCGGCGACAATGCAAGGATTTTGAACGAGTCCGCCGGCTATCTCCGCCATGAAGCGGATCTGGCGGAGGTGAAATTCAGGGCCGGGGCGATTTCCGATTCGGACAAAAAGCAGATTGAAATCAGCGCCGAACAATTTGAACTCCAGGCCAGATCCGCCGACGCGGCGGCGGCGCAGGCACGGATCGCGGTGGAAATTCTTCTGGGCGAAAAGCAGCCGCAGGGAAACTGGACGCCGGCGAACTCGCTCGACCGGCTGAGCACCACGCCGCCGACCGGCACGAATGAATTAAGGCCGCAGGTGGAGCGGCCGGATGTGATCGTGGCGGACGCCAACCTGAAAAGTTCGGTGGCCAACCTTAAGTTGCAAAAGGCCATGCGGATTCCCGACCCGACGATTTCAATCGGTGGCGAACACAACCCGCCCGGCGGCGGGCCGCCGGTGGACACGTTGAACATTGGCGTGAGTTTTCCGCTGCCGCTGTGGAACCGCAACGGCGGGGAGATCAAGGCGGCGGAAGCGGCGCGCGCGCAGGCGGAACTCGCGCTCGAAAAGGCGCAGGCGCAGGTGCAGGCCGACATCGCCAACGCCGGCAGCGAATACGACGAGGCGGCGCAGCGCTGGCAGCGCTACCGCGACCAGACCGTTCCCAAATCCGCGAAGGTGCGCGAGTCGGTGGCCTTCGCCTACGAAAAAGGCGGCGCATCACTGGTGGATTTGCTGGAGGCCGAGCGCACCGACAACGACGTCCGGCTGGCGGCGGCGCAGGCGCAGGCCGACACCGCGAGCGCGACGGCGGATGTGCAGGCGGCGCAGAATGTCTTGACAGAAACGGAATTGAACTCCGCAAAATGATGAAAGGGATTTTTACCATGACCGATTTTTCACGGCGGAAACTTCGACTGCCGGCGGGAACGCTGTGCCTGATTGCCGCGTTCGCGCTGGCGGGCTGCGCCAAAAAAGAAGCGCCCGTGGCGGATGATGCTTCCGCGCCCCAGGTGTCAGGTGACGAAGTCGCTTTCGCCGCCGGCTCCCCGCAACTGGATTCGCTCACGGTGGAAACCGCGCAGCCGCGCACCGTGGCGGTGCGACATCTGACCGGCCGGCTGTATTGGAATGACGATGTAACAGTCCGCATTTTCACGCCGGTGGCCGGCCGGGTCAGCGCAGTCGTGGCTGACTTGGGAACGCCCGTTTCCACCGGCACGCCGCTGGGGGAAATTGATTCGCCTGATTTCGGCCAGGCGCTCGCCAGTGCGCGCACGGCGGCCGGCAACCTGGCGGCGGCGGAAAAAGCCTTCACCCGCAGCAAGGAATTGTTCGCGCACGGCGCGGCGGCGCAGCAGGATGTCGAGTCCGCCGAGGCCGCCGACACGGCGGCGCTGGCGGAGCGCGACCGCGCCGAGGCGGTGCTGGCCAATTACGGCGGCAGCGACCGGGCCACCAACGAAGTTTATCTGCTGCGCTCGCCGCTGGCCGGCTTGGTGGTGGATAAAAACATCAATCCGGGCCAGGAATTGCGCCCGGACATGATGCTCGGCAACGTGGCGCAGGTCTTCAATCCGCTGTTCACCGTCAGCGATCCGACGAAGCTCTGGTTGCAGGTGGATGTTTCGGAAGACGATCTGCCTTCGCTGGAAATCGGCCAGCCGGTTCACATTTCCAGCAAGGCGTTTCCCGGCAAAGATTTTACCGGCACGGTGGAAAAAATCGGCGACACGATGGACCCGGCCACGCGCACGGTGAAAGTCCGCGGCGGGGTGGCCAACCCGGACAAGCTGCTCAAGGCGGAAATGTATGTGACGGTGGACGTGGTGCAGGCGGCGGACAAGCTCACGGCCGCCGGCGTGGAAATTCCGGCCTCGGCGGTTTTCATGATGGACAACCAATACTACCTGTTTGTGGAAACGGCCCCCGGCCACTTCCGGCGTCAGCCCGTGAAAGTCGGGACGGAACAGGACGGGGGCATTCCGGTTTTTGACGGAGTTAGCGCCGGACAAAAAGTCGTGAGCGAAGGCGCGCTCCTGTTGCAGGCCATGGTCAACCCCGCCGACTGACATGTTCAGCAAAATTACCGCCTCTATTCTCCGCAATCGCCCGGTGGTGGTGGCGCTGCTGGTCGTTTTTATCCTGGCCGGCGTGAACGCCTACGAACGTCTGCCCGTCGAGGCGTATCCCGACGTCAGCAACCTGCTGATCCAGGTTCAAACCCTCTGGCCGGGCCATGCGGCGGAAGAAGTCGAGCAGCAGGTGACCATTCCGATTGAAGCGGCGTTGAATGGCGTGCCCCAGCGGCTGTCCATGCGCTCGATCTCGCTGTTCGGGCTGTCGCAAATTTCTCTGGTCTTCGAGGACAATGCCGACCCGGCGACGGCGCGCAACCTGGTCAATCAACTGTTAAGCACCGTCACCCTGCCGGCCGGCGCGCAGGCCAGTCTTTCGCCCGACGCCACGCCCATCGGCGAAGTGTTCCGCTACACGCTGCGCGCGCCGCCGGGTTTTCCGCCGGAGGAACTCCGCGCGCTGGAAGACTGGGTGGTGGAAAAGAAATTCCGCTCCGTGCCGGGGGTGGTGGACTTGAATCCGTTCGGCGGACTGACCAAGCAGTATCAGGTGCTGGTGGATCCGGCCAAGCTGAAATCCTACGGCTTGAATTTGCAGCAGGTCTTCACCGCCTTGCAAAACGGCAACGTCAACGCCGGCGGCGGCTATGTGGAACACGGCGCGCAGCTTTACATCGTGCGCGGGCTGGGGCTGGTCAAAAATGTGGACGACATCCAAAACGTCGCCGTGGCCGCCGTGAACGGCACGCCGATTCTCATCAAGGACATCGGCCAGGTCATCATCGGCCACGCGACGCGGCTCGGCCGGGTCGGCCGGACGGATGCCGCCAACGGAAAGATCACCAGCGACGAGGACGACGTGCCGGAAAACATTGTCATCATGCGGCGCGGCGACAATCCCACCATGGTGTGCCAACGGGTGGAAGAAATGTATGATGACATCAATGCCCATTACCTTCCGCCGGGCGTCAAGCTGGTGATGTATTACGACCGCACCGCGCTGGTGGACCGCACGGTGCATACGGTCCACAAAAATCTGCTCGAAGGCATCGCGCTGGTGATGTCGGTGACGCTGCTGTTTCTGGGGCTGGGCAACTGGCGTTCCGCGCTGGTGGTGGCGCTGGCCGTGCCGTTCTCGCTGTTGGGCGCCTACCTGCTGCTGGATTTGCGCGGCATCCCGGCCAACCTGATTTCCCTCGGCGCGATTGATTTTGGCATCATCGTGGACGCGTCGGTGGTGATCATGGAAAACCTCCTGCGCATCCTCCACGAAAGAAAAGGCATCCTGCGTTCCCTGCCGCGGGCGATCACCGAAGCCGTCACCCAGATGGGCCGGCCCATCCTGTTTTCAAAGATCATTTTGCTGACGGCGTTCATCCCGCTTTACACGCTGCAACAAGTCGAAGGCCGCATTTTCAAGCCGATGGCCTGGACGCTGACGTTTGCGCTGGTCGCCGGCACCGTTTTCGCGATGCTGATTGTGCCGGCGCTGGCCGCGTTCGCCGTCAAGGGCGGAAAAATTGCGGAGGAGGAATCCTGGATCGTGCGCTGGCTGCTGCGCCTGTATCGTCCGGCGCTGGACTTCGCCATGCAATCACGCTGGCTGATTTTTGTCGGGGCCACCGCGCTGCTCTTGATTGGCGGGATCGTCTTCCATTTTGTGGGTTCCGAATTTTTGCCAAAACTGGATGAAGGCGATTTGTGGGTGCGAACCTTCCTGCCCCAGTCCATTTCACCGTCGGAAGCGGCCAAGATCACGCACAAAGTCCGGCTGCTCCTGGCGTCCTTTCCCGAAGTCCGCTATGTCGTTGACCAGGAGGGCATGCCCGACGACGGCAGCGATGTGAACGGCTGGGACACCACGGAATACAGCGTCGGCCTGATTCCCCGCGACCGCTGGACCACCGCCCACAACCGCGAGGCGCTATGCGACGCGATGGCGCGCAAGCTCAAGGCAATTCCCGGCGTGGACACCCAGTTCAGCCAATACATCGAAGACAACGTGGATGAGGCCGTCTCCGGCGTGAAAGCGAACCTGGCCATCAAGTTATTCGGCCCGGATTTCTTCACGCTGCAAAAATTGTCCGACCAGATCGTGGATGTCGTTTCAAAAGTCCCGGGCGCAGCGGATGTCGGCACCGAATACCTGATCGGCCAGCCGCAAATCCAGATCACCGTGAATCGGGCGGCGATTGCGCGTTATGGCCTGGCCGTGGCCGATGTGCAAAACGTCGTCTCCACGGCGCTGGGCGGCCAGGCGGCCACCCAGGTGCTCGAAGGCGAACGCAGCTTTGACCTCGTCGTGAAAATGTCGCCGCACTCCGTCGCCGACGTGCAATCCATCCGCAATGTTCCCGTGTTCGGCTCGAACGGCGAGCGCATCACGCTCGGCGATCTGGCGACGGTGGAAGCCAGGCCCGGCATGGCGCGGATATACCGCGAAGAAAACGAACGCCGCACCGACATCAAGCTTTCCATCCGCGACCGCGACATGGGTTCGGTGGTGGCGGACGCGCAGCACGCCCTGGCCGCGCAGGTGAAGCTTCCGCCCGGCTACCATATTGTCTGGACCGGCGCATTTGAAAACGAGCGGCGTGCCGAACACCGGCTGGCCATCATCTTTCCCATCACGCTCATGGCGATTTTCTTCCTGCTGTTCATCACGTTCAATTCATCGGCCTTTGCCGCGCTCATCCTCCTGATTGTGCCCTACTCGGCGGTGGGCGGCATTCTGGCATTGCCGGTGGCGGGATTAAATTTGTCGGTCGCGGCGCTGGTCGGCTTCGTCGCGCTGTTTGGCATTGCCATCCAAAACAGCGTTATCCTTGTCTCCCGCATCCACGAATTGCGGCGGTCCGGCCTGGCCATGTCCGCGGCGGTCCGCGAAGGCGCGGCGTCGCGCGTGCGGCCGATGGTGATGACCGCGCTGATGGCCATGCTGGGCCTGCTGCCGGCGGCGGTCTCCACCGGCGTCGGCGCCGAAACCGCACGGCCGTTCGCCGTCGTCATCATCGGCGGATTGATCACGGCCACGGTGATGACGCTGTTCCTGATCCCGCTGTTGTATCCGTATTTCGAGAAAAAATCCCCGGAGACACCCTGACATGAAGCTCATCATTGCCATCATTCCGCCGGAACATTTCAACCAGCTGCTCGACGACCTCGACGAGCAGCACCTGCCCGGACTGACCGTTTCCGAGGCGCGCGGCTTCGGCCAGAACGACCGGGATTTCACCGACGTGGAAATGCCGCCGAAACTGCGCCTGGAAATCGCCTGCCTGGACGAGGAGGCGGAAACCATCATCCAGGCGATTTACAAGAGCGCCCACACCGGCCGGCGCGGCGACGGGAAAATTTTTGTGCTGCCCATCGCCGACGCGCTCCGCATCAAGACCGGCGAACGTGGCCATGCCGCCTTGGGAGCAATCCCTGAGGTTAAACCGTGATGGTGCTGCCGACGTTGTATCTGGTGATCGAGCGAAAAGATGCAGGGCGGGACACAATTCATCCGCCTGATTCCCGGGTTTGATGCCGGTGGTGCGGGTTAAACGGGATAGCCACTTCAGCGGAAGGCCGGATGCGGTGAACAAACACGTTTTGCCCCAGAACAAACAAGTTCCGACCCGAAGCTTATACGTTGTGACCCAATACATATATGCTCCGTCCCGAAGCATTGACATTGCGGGTCAAAGCAATGACGTTGTGAGGCAATACAGACTTCCAAAACATCCCGTTTCAAGACATTTTGGCCTCAAGCCGAGCCTTACACCCCGCCGGCAGGCATTTCTTATCCAAACCGCCGTGCCAAAAACAGAACCACCGCCCCGGCATAGCCGGAGCGGCGGGGTTTTCAATAAATGCTTCCTCAATGCGCCAGCCGCGAGACCATGGCGTAGATGATCAGCGCCAGCAGCACGAGGCCGAGGCCGAAGAAGAAATAGCCGAAGGTCTTGGCGATATTCTTCCACTGGAACCATTCGTCCTTGATGCGGTAAGAATCGAGTTTTCCGGATTTGACCAGCCGGTCATACCAGCGGCGGCGTTCGTGCAGCATTTCTTCCTTCGACACGCGACCAGAGAAGATGACGGTGTCCATCGGGAATTTCTCGATGCGGAAATGCGTGTTGAAAAAGTGGATGCTGAAAATAAACCCGGCAGCGAGCAGCGCCTCGTCCGAATGCAGGATGAGCGCGATGTTGATGGCCCAGCCGGGCAGGAAGCGCGTGAAAAATTCCGGGAACCACATGATCAGCCCCGACACGCCGATGATGGCGACGCCCCAGAACACGGCGAAGTAATCGAACTTCTCCCAATACGTCCAGCGGTCAAACTGCGGCTTGGGGCCTTTGCCGAAGAACCATTTGTTGTGGTTAATCAGATCCTTCAAATCATCCATCGTCGGCACCATCGAGTCCGGGCCGAACAGCACGGAGAAAAAGCGCTTGAGTTCAATTTTGCCAGTCTCGGGATTGCGCAGGTTGCCCCGGCCCTTCCAGGAGCGGCCGACCAGCGCGCTCAAGTGCAGTGTGAAATACAGGAACGTGATGATGGCGCCGAAGCGGTGCAGCATCCGCGCGGTGCCGGGCCCGCCGATGAGGGAGAAAATAAATTTCGCCCAGTCGGTGTAATAAAATTTCAGCGGCATCCCGGTGATGACGAGCAGCAGAAAACTCGTCACGACCAGGAAATGCAGGAACCGCTCGAACGGCTGGAACCGCGTGAACCATTCGTCGCCTTCCTGCGTCTTGATCTTCGCCTCGCGGAACGTTTTTGAGTCGTGCAGATACAGCCACACCGCGCGCACCAGCCACGCGAGCGTGTGCAGGCCGAAGAAGCCGAACGTGCCGATGAGCAGGCCGGTCATCGCCAGGAACACAACGTGGAGCAATGGATAATTCGCCTTGTCCAGCGGGTTGGCGTGCGGCCGGTATTCGGTGAACTTGGCCGTCGCGCCGGGATGGCATTTTTGGCAGGTCGCGAGAATGTTCGTGGCGGACAAATGCGACGCGGGATTGGACACCGGCAGGATGTCGTGGAAGCCGTGGCAGTCGTAGCACGCGGCGACTTCCGGCGCGGAGTTCGCCATGCCCAACATCATCGCCTTGCCGTGATACGTTTCGCGGTAATGTTCGAGCCGGTCCGCATGGCACTTGCCGCAGCGCTCGTCGCTCAGGGACTTGAAATTTTTGCCGGTCGGGTTGACGATCTGATGCGCGCTGTGGCAGTCAATGCAAACCGGCCCGCGGGGGTCGCCCACCGCGAGCAACTGGCCGTGGATGCTCTTGTTGTAGGTCTCCTCGATGCCAACGTGGCATTTGCCGCAGGTCTTGGCGACGTTGGCGTGGTTGATCGGCGAATCGCGGTCCACGCTGCGCTTGATTTTGTGCGCGCCATGACAATCATTGCACGACGGCGCAACGATCAGGCCCATCTTCAGCAGCGCGGTGCCGTGGATGCTGTCCATGTATTGATTGGCGGCCTCGGGAAATTCGATCTGATATTCCTTGGTGAGATTGGTGTTGCTGTGGCACTTCGCGCAGGTCGCCGGCAAATTCATTTTATATACGGACGAATGCACGTCCTTCACCGGCAAAATCTCGTGGTTGCCGTGGCAGTCCCAGCATTCCGCCGCGCCGGACGCGCCCATGGAATGGCTCATGCCATGGATGCTCGTCGCGTAATCCTTGCCCTCCTTTTCATGGCAGCCGGTGCAGTTCGGCGGCGAGACAATTTTGTCGTGCTGCAGTTCCTTGACGCTGTCGTGGCAGTCCACGCAGTCGAGCTGGCTGTGGACGGACTTCGCAAAACCGTTGGTCGGGAAATTGCCGACCGACTCCTTGACGCCGTTGACCCGGCGCGTGGTCCTCGGGTCGGTGTGGCAGTCCAGGCAGTCGGCGCTGGTAAACTTCGCCACGGCGTTGGTGGCGGCGAACAGGGCCGGTGCGGCCAGCAGGAAAACGGCGGCCAGAAAAATGTTTTTCAGCCGGGCCGGAGACGAAGCGGTTGCCATACACCACTACCATGACCGCGAACGCGCCCGACGGCTTGCCATCGCTTGCTTATTGTTTGGCATTTTTTGGCCAGCCGGATTAATCCGGCCGCCCCATTGATGCCCGCACCTAAAAGTCGAACGAACAGTTGACGTCGTATTCGAACTGCGAGAGCGCCGAGTAGAGCGAGAAGTTTCCGGGCGCGAAGACGTTCACCGGCGCGTTGCTCTTGCCCGCGTATTTGATGCCCGTGTTGTTCCAGAGGCTCCAGCCGGCTTTTTGCACTGGCAGTTCCAGCGGGCGCAGCCGGCTGATTTCAATCGGCGGCAAATTTTTCAGCAGATTGGGGCCGGATACCGGGAGGTTGGTCTGGATTACGCCGTAGCCCGCCGTCTCCATCAGGGCGTGGATCGGTGCCGGCATCTGGTTGGTTCCGGTCAGATCACCGGCCCGGGCTGGTGCGGCGGCCAGCAGCGCCAGCAGGGCGATTATCCGGAGGCTCTTCATGATCAAGGTTTAGCACTTTTTAATCCAAGCCGCCAAAAAATTCCGCGTGTAACCACAACTGGTGACAGGCGGAAAAATTGGGTTCGAGTATGCTTTGGGCAGTGGGACGTGGTGGATTGATTCATAGTTTAGTTTCTGTGTTGTTGTTTTTGCGAAGAAGCCCGGAGTAGTGTCCGGGCTTCTTTTTTTACGCGCCGCCCTACCCCGCATCCACCTGACAAATGAGGAGGAGTGCCGGGACAAAATTCAAGGACCTCGACCCGAATTTCACAGATTAAAACGGATTCAAATCCACAACTAAAATTTCCTTCTCCACATCGGCGGGAGGGCTTGTTCTTTTTTTATCCCGCTTAAGCATTGTCCGTCAAATCGAAGCAGCCTCACTGCATTTCTGTCGAAATAATTCCCGTTTAAGCCCAACAAGATTTCGCGCCAAAAATCCTTGCCCCGCCCTTCCCCGGCTCCTGGGCGGCTTGGCCGTCTTGGCCGCCGGCCAGCAGTCCCGCTTGGCTCTAGCGGAGGCTGGTGATTCGCGGCGACCCCGGTGCGAGAGCCGTCGTCAGGATATTGTTGGTAAATTGGTAGGCCGGGGTAAAAATCATTTTCCGACCGCCGGCCATGAACCACAGGCTGACGCTGCCGTGATTATGATCCTTCGGACTGACCGTGATTTCAACGTGACGGACGACGCCGTTCTTGGCGGAGGTGGAAGTGCCGGTGATAGCCACGGATTTACCCTGATTCAGCGCCGCCAGCGCCGGGTCCGGGACGCTGATGGCCAGCCGGCCCCGGTCGCTTTTGAAGAAATACGGGAAGATCTTGAGTTTGAAATCACCGACATAGGTGCCGTTGGTGCGCGTGAGCGGGCCGATGATAAGCGTGGCCACGGCCGACGTCAACGGCATGGTGCTGTTCTCCAAGATGAGCACCCGGCCATCGGCGGCAGAATTGGTCGCCGTCGGCACCGCTTGGGCCGCACCCCAACTGGACATCAGGAGCAGCAGGCACAGGATGGTTTTAGGCATTGGCGACAAAAGATAGCGCCTGGGTGGATTTTAGCAAAGTGACAATTGGGTGGCAGAAGGACGTCAGGTCGTTAAATCTCCCTGTCGTGGCGGGTTGCCGGCGACGAGGTGACGCGTCTCATGGTCATAATTCCACATTCAAAATCCCGTCTGCCGCATTTGGAATGAGTCCAACCCGGCGACGCACGGATACCCGTCTGCCGATGCCGAATTAATCTCGAGGGCATGGCTGTCAAATGGCTGGATAGCAGCAGCAGTTTTGATAATACGGGGTGTTTTTATCGCGTTCCACTGCCGAACTGCGAGCACGCCCGGTGTCCGCCCAAACAAAATTTTTGCTTCGAAATCAGTTCAATCTAAAAATCATTGAATTCATTGGGCTATTTGCACGGCGTGGAACATTGTCATTTGTGAGAAATACGCAGCTACAATGGGTTACAAAAAGAGGCGACCGGGCGTGTGTCGCCTCTTTACCGATAACCCACGCCCGATACCACGCCCGACACGCCCGATATCACGCCCGATCCTCAAAAGAAGAGACGCGCAATCGGGCGTAAACGCGGGCGTCGGACGCCAAAAAGTCCTCGAAAATTAAATAACGACTTGGTCGGTCGTGTCAAATATCGAGTTTTTGACACGACTTAACAAAAAAGCATATCAAAAATTAAAAAGCTAACATACCCATATTTACTGGGGTTTTGATAGTTTCTCGCGCGAAAAACTCTGGCCGCACCTAGAGGTCAAAACACGAAATATAAGGCACACTGCTAACTGCCGGCCGCAACCCTGTGTTTCCCCACCCTGTCATCAAGCCGTAGCCCCGTCCGGGTCGCACCAATCCAATACCGCAACGCGCCGTGCCGGGGACTTTGGCGACCTGGATCCCACCGTCCTTGTCTCCCGCGAAGACAAGGACGGCGGCTAACAGCCCAATCAGTGTGCTTGGACATCCCAGGTGCTGCCCATGGCCTTTACGAAGGTGCCGGCACCTAGCGGTGCGGTGCTGTCGCGGATGGTTGCTCCCTGCACGTCGTTGAGCACAATCACCGGCTCGCTGCCGGCAGCCCCGACATGGAAACCGTTCAGCACGATGTCCCGCACATCATCGCACACCAGAGCCGGGCGATAGTCGCTGCCCTTTACCCGGAGCGTGACCTGGTCAAACTTGATGCCTTCGGCGTGGCGGCAGTAGAAGCCCCAGGCGGGCAGTATCCCGAACATCCGGCATTCAGGATAATTTCTAGCACATTCCGGAATCTTGACGAGGCTGTCCAGACGGGGCTGCCCGGGCATCGGGACACTGCCGATGCCGCCATAGATGATGGTGATGTTCTTGAGGGATATATCTTGCACAGGGTGTCCGGGCAGGCCGGTGATTGAAGCCGTAATCAGCATGGGGGTGTGATACGGATTCGGACCCGGAAACTTGTTCATCTGATCGGGCGGCAGGTTGGGGATCTCAGCGGTGATGTCACTGAGGCTCACGCCGTGCAGCGATCCGACCGCGCCATTGACATTGCGGTGACCGAGACGGATGAAGATGGCGTTGTGGCTGTCGGTGATCCTGATGTGGGATATCTGGACGTTCTCCATCTCGCCGCCGTCAACGATCTCCAGGGCGATGCCGCTGATGTAGGTGTCGTAGATCTCCAAGTTGCGGCAGATGATGTTCTTGAACCCCGCCACCGAGGCGGTGCCGAATTTCAGGGCGTTGCAGCTGGAGCGCACCCGGCAGTTCTCCACCAGCACATCATCGCAGGGCTTGTCCCCGGACTTGAGACAGATGCCGTCGTCCTCTGAATCAATGTCGCAGCCGCGCACCACCACATGCGCGCAGCCGTCAATGTCGATGCCGTCATTGTTCATGGCGGCAAGGCTCCGAACGGTGAGGTTCTCGATGGCAAGGTGTTCGCAATCACGATAGTCCTCGACCCAGCAGGCGCTGTCCTTGAGCGTGAGGTCGCGCACGGTGACGTTGGTGCAGTTGCGGAAGTTGATGAGCATCGGACGCTGGCCCTCCGTGGCCGTGGGCAGCTTCCCCGCTTTCCAAAGCCGTTCGGTGTCGGCGGCCAGCAGCGTGCCCTGGCCGTCAATCACGCCTTTTCCACAGATCGTTATATCCTGCTGCCGGTCGGCCAGCAGCAGGCCGTGGAAGTTCACCTTGCGATAGTCCGGCTGGTGCGGGCTGCCCAGCAGGGTCGCGCCTTTGTCCAGTTGCAGGGTGACGTGGCTTTTTAGGTCCAGCGACCCGCTCAGGTAACGGCCCGGCGAAAAGACCACGGTGCCACCGCCGGCGTTCGCCGCCGCATCGATGGCCTGCTGGAGCGCGGCGGTGTCCAGGTTCGTGCCGTCACCGGTGGCGCCGTATTGCCGGACGTCGAAAGGCCGCCCGGACGCCAGCGCCGAAGCGGGCCAAACCGTCATTGTCACTGCAAGCAATCCCAAAGGATACAGCGCCGGCAGGAAGCCGATGTTCACCAGAACCCTCCCGGGAAAATATAATTTCAACATGCTCACAGGTAACACAGGCTTGCCTGTCATCCTAAATCTTCCGCAAGCCGTTGCAAGCCTGCTCAGGCTGCGGAAGACAAGGGTGGTCAACTTTGTTCAATCAGATCACCATGCTACGATGGCACGTTGAACTGTTCGACACCCCATCTGCTGGCAACATGAACGCGACCCACCGCCTCCTGATAGTGCTTGCGCGCGGCCAACTGCATCCTGTCCCAGAAGGCTTCATCGGTGTCGAAATACTGGAGGGCTTCCGGGAGCACGCGCTTGAGCCCGAGCAGCCAATACGGTGCCCGGGTCAACTCCTCCCATATTTTATCGCGGCTAAAGTTGAGAAGTTCCTGGAGCAACTCTTGCCGCTGCAAATGAACCAAGATGGCGAAGGCGATGGCCTTGTCATTACCGTATGTAAGCATTTGGGCAATATTCATGAGTTTGCCCGAACCGGTTTCAATTTCTTGTATTCGTTCGGCATGCCACGCGAGCTGTTTCCGAATGTCGGCATCAACAGCGGCCGCAGGCAGGGCTGCCAGGTCAGCTTCCGCCATCCCGAAACCATCCACCCCAAGTATGTTCTTGCGGTGTTCCCGAAGAATGTGTGGCCAGGCCGATATAAAGAAATCCGGCCTGCACCGGTAAAGCTGGACATCCGACCAGGTGCCGTTTGCCGCGGCAAACATGTCTTCCAGGATTTTCAGGTCCATGTGCGAGGAAGCCGAAGGCGAGTTATACCATATCTTGATCTGCCGGGCCTGCCCGAATGTGATCTCGCCCATGTCATACTGGTTCATGATGAGTTTAATCATCTGGATGAGCTCATCGTTACCGAAGTGCTTTGGAAAACAAAAAATATCATTCGCCGGCTGCCGGCCGGCGCTCTTAATTTTTTGAGTTCCCGGACTATCAGTAGTAACTACAGTAGCTGGTAAAGATGCAGTTGCATCTGAAATAGCTGATGGCTGATCAGCCACCTCCCTATTAATAATAAATATTGGGTCATGCATCGCACTCGTAACTGCTTTCCCCGGCACCGATTCGAGGCCCTCCTTTTCGTCACCATCCCCGGGTTCAACCTCGACCGATCCGCCCCCAAGGGTGTGGTCTGAAACCACATCCTTGGCCGGATCCACGCCCGCCTTGCGCAGCTCAATTACCTCATCGATGGCCTGCAGGATCCGGTCAGCCCGGAACCGGATAAACAACCGCCGTTGATTTGTGCCGGCATTGAACACGTTTTTCCGGTCAATAAACCCGGTCTTCGCAAGAACATTCAAGATGCTCCGGACCTGGGCACGGCTGAATGGTGAACGGCGGGCACGCCCGCACCCGATACGGCCCAGCTCCTCCCAAGTGGTGCTGCGCCAGCCCTGGATGTCGAATAGACCGGCATAATGCGCATATCGCTGGTTTTCATTCAGCCGGAACATTTTGGCGATGGCCTTTAGTCCCTGCACGACCGTCTGGTCGACTTTGGCGCTCCGTTGATCGTCATCGGCACCAAGTTTTAGCGGCTTGCCCAGTTTGTAGGCGATGATGAGTTCGGCAAATTGCGCCAGCTTAGTCTTGTTGTGGAAGAGGGTGGCATTGGCATCGAGCAACCGCGATTCCTTGATCGTGGCCTGTTCAATGGCATTAAGCGGATAGTTTGTGCTCACAACCGCAGTCGGCAGCCCGGCTGGTGCCGGACGCTGTGGGGCGTCCGGGGCGGCCTGATCGACATCATCAGCGACCATCCCATATTCAGACATATTTGATTTTGACATGGTTTTGTTTTGGCGATTAAAGGTTTCGTTTCAGCAACTCTAGTTGTTCGGCAGGCTCAGTAGGGTTTCAAAGTCGCACCACTGGCCATTTACAAAAACTTCTACGGCGCGCCAATGATCCAATGGGACTGGATCAAAACTCATCCGCCAATCCGCCGGACTTGCATCCTCACGTAGCGCCACATCCTCGAGGGCTTTCACCATCCTCGATGTAACGCCAGAGGTTTTGCGCCAGGCCCGCCAGTCCAATGGCGCCGCCTGCGGATCTATTTCGATTCGCGCAGGAGTTTCACGGTATGCAAATTCCTCAAAGGTCAGCCTTCGCCGTGTCCCGGAGGTCTCATCTATCAGACCCGGGGTTGCTGTCGGCTCCCAATCCTGCCGATACGAGAACCAGACCACCGGCATCTCCGGCGGCTCGACGAAAGTGTCGGCCTGAATGATTTTCCGGTCGGCCAGGATTTTCTTTAAGTTGCCCATCCGGGTGTAGTGAAACAGTCTTTTCATGGTTAGATGATGATTCAAAATGCGATTATTCATTGGTTTTTATTGGTTGTTGATGCCCATGGACGGCATCGTTTTTTCGGAGGTGATTGTTACTTCTGCCGCGACATCCGCCTCGGTCTGGCTCAAAAATCTTACGGCCCTTATGGCTTGCTGGACGCGATCCGGGCGGAACCGGATGAACAATTGCTTCCGTCTCTTGACTGGATCGAGCATTTCCTTGTGCTCCAGGAACCCCGTGAATTCCAGTTCATCCAGGATAAAGCGAACCTGCCGTTTGCTGAACGGCCGAGCATTATCGGATCGCCCCCGGCCGAGCTGCCGCAGGTCGTAAACGGACGTGGCCCGCCAACCATAGGCGTCGAACAGATTAACAAACCGCCTGTATTTCAGGTGGGTGTTCACCTCGAACAGCGGTGCGATGGCTTGCAGGCCTTCCACCAGAACCTGGGAAACCCTCGTGCGACGTTTGTCTGTGTAGAAGAATACTCCCAGTTTGTAGGCGAGGATCCTATGAGCCCAGTTTGAGAGTTGGATGCCGTTCGTCGTCATGGCCGCACAGGCGGCACGGCGCATTTCTTCGGCCTCAAGAGTCTGGTCGTTGGCGGTCGGGGTCAGCGGAACAGTTGCCGGCGACTTCAAGGTCATGTCGGTGAAGGGTATGGTTTTCAGGTTGATCATTTCGGGTAAGCGATAGTTTGGAATCGTTGCTGGATCTGCCGAGCTGGCCGGAAACTCCCGGCAGAACTCCAACCCGTTCAGGTTTTCCTCGTATACCTTACAGCCGGCGTTCTGGGCCTGTGTCCGTAGGTGCAGCACCCATTCCAGAGGTGGCGTGAAAGCCTCCGCCTTCTTTGTGCTGGGGATTGTCCCGCCAATGACGACCCATTGGAACCGGTCAAGATGTGTGAATGTGAGCCGTTCCAGCATCGGCTCGCACGACAGCCATTTCACCCGCGCCTTCACGTATTGGAACACTTCCTCCGCTTCCGCGACCCGCGCCTGCGTGTTCACAGTGGCTCCCACCCACGCGTTGTCCGGAAACTCAAACTCCAACAGCCGCCGAGGATATTTAGTCAGGAACAGGAAATTCCATTGCGGCGCCTGGGCCGCCGCTGCCAGCACCATTTCAATCAGGTCATCCGGCACCCACGGTCCGAACAGATCCGCCATCGAGCAGGCGAACACATTTTTGTAGCTGATGTCGGTTGCCGCCTCGGCCGGAACCTTGGTGTGTTGCGGGCACTGAAGCCGCCGGGGATAAAACGCCGGCTCAAATTTGGGCTTGAACCACCGCAGCGCGTGGGGGCGGGCAAAGCACCAAGGGCAATCCCTCAGGCAGCCCGAAATCGGGCTCCAGCCCCACCGCGCATAGGTGATGCAGTCCGAGTCGTAGTAATTAAACTGGCTTTTGCCGAAAGGCCCGGCTAGCGCCGCCAACCGCTCCGTCTGCGGCATGGTCTTCCAGTGGTCGATCAGGATGTGATCGGTTTTGGCCGGCACCTTCACGCCGTCGTGGCCGGCGTTGACCTGCTGCGCTTCCTGATTGATGTCGGCGAGTATGCCCGCTACCAAGGATCCGCCGGTGCTGTGTTGCAGTTTTTCAATTTGTTGTTTGGTCGAGTTCATATTTTTTATTTCAGTTTGATTTTTTGATTTGCAGATGTTGACTAGCTGTTCACCAGCCTGAGGAGCACCTCCGCGTGGCAAGGCGTTCCCGGCTTGCACCAGCAAGCCAGGTTTTTGCCGCGCAAGGCCACCTTGGCCTCGCTCAGTGTTTGAATCCCGTTCGGATCATTACTTAACCATTTCTCGTATTGCGCCACGGCCTGTTCGACGGTTCGCCCATGGACGGCAACAAATGGGTTGCCCCATTTTGTTGGCCGGGCAACGACCACCGCATTTTTCGGTTTCCGCCAAGCACGCTTGCGTGATAGTTGAATGCGTCTCGGTGGCCCTGCATCAATGGGTTCAGCATCAAAGCCGTATGTGTTTTCGCAGCGGATTTCCGTCGTGTTGATATTTTTCATTTTTGTTTCAGTTTGGTTTTGTGTGTTGTGCCAATGGGAGGAGCCGAGTGGCTCGGCCCCTCCCATTGGCTGTTTTCACTACTTTTTTTGGATCGGGTATTCCTGGTGCTCCACCCCGTCCAGGGTGGGCGGATGTGTTTTTTCGGCAGCCTTTTTGCCGGCTTCGTTGAAGGCACCCCACTGTTTGAAAAAGAAAGGGACTTCATTCGCAACGCAGGCGTCGCGGATTCCTGCAGCCCATTCTTTTTTCATTGGCCGCGCGCCGGGACCGCTCTCGCCACCGACCACAATCCAGTCGATGGCATCCATCGAATCGAATTGGATCGGGCCGAGTAGCGGTTCGCAACTGAGCCAGCGAACGGCAGCCTTCACGTTTTTCAGGTGCGGCATGCGCTTGTCATAGGCGTCCTGGTCTTCGGTGGATGTGCCGAGCCAGATGTTCTTGGGCGGTTCCTTGTCCGCGTAACGCTTCTGGGTGAAGGCGGCCATGCGTTCCGTGCGCTTGGTGAGCACCTGAAAGGTGTGCCAAAACGCCAGCTCCATGACGGTGAAAGTTGCCTCAATGAATTCGTCGGGAACGCCAGAGTGAAAAAGATCACTCATGGAGTTCACAAAAATATATTTCGGCACGTTGTCGAGCAGCGGTTCAACCAGATCTTGGGGCGCCAGTTGGATCTTGCCGGTGAATGCGTAAGTGATTTCACCGTCGGCCGAGGTTTTCTTCACCGCGAGGCCGGGATAAACGTCTGCCGACCGGGTGGCTGTGAATTTCGCTGCGTAACACCGGTCGCAACCTTTGCTCTTCCGGCTACAGCCGTGCAAATGATTCCATGTTTTAAGAGTCCATCCGATGCCCGTGGAACGGATGATCGACTGAGCGATGTCATCGACTTCCTCGTTCAGGATTTCAAATACTTGTGTGATTTCCTTGTCGGCAGTTGCTGGCAGGTTGGATTTCGCGCCGGCAACAGCATCCCGAAACCGCGCCACTAATTTTGACTGAGACGAATCTTTCTGTTCGCGTGGTGCTGTGGGCGGATTAAGGAACGTCCGCGCGGCCAGCACCAGCTTGGCCGGACATTCGACCAAATTCGCCATCTTTGCCCATGTCAGTGCCAGAGCTATGACCGCGTCCTGCTCCGGTTCGGTCAGCTTGAGTAGCGGCCGAAGATGGGCGTCCGATGCCAGAACCTTGACCAAGTCCCCGCTCGGAGACACGCGGTCAAGTAACTGTCCCATCTGGGCGAGCCGCAAGGAATGCGAGCGACTGTAGCCGTGTTTCGCCTTGAAGTAAGCCGCCTCCGTGCCATATCCAAGATATAGCTCATCCCGCTGAATTTCAAAACAGGCTAGGGCCAGTTTGAAAAACTTGTCCGTCTGACCAGCCTGGTAGCCTCGGATACTCTCCTCGCACCGCGCTAGCGCCTGTTGTTTAGCGGCGGTCAGCTTGACCGTCGTGGTTTCGACCGGAGTGCCGGACGTGGGTTTGCTCGAGCCGGTTGCCGGCTTTGTGCTGATCGTTGTATTTGTCTGTGTCGTGTTCATGGTTGTGTTGTTTGGTTTATTTATCTTTGTTGTCTACTGGATTTGCTACTGCTGCCTGCCGTTGTGATTTCTGAAGCTCACCCGCTGAGGCTCGCTTCAGAAAATCGTCCACCGCTTCGCGCGTCACATAAGGCCGCCCGGCGACCGGAACGCACTTTAACCACCCCAACTGGCGCCAGCGGTAGCCCGTGGTCCGGGACACGCCGACGGCCGCCAGAAATTTCGCCAATGTCTGGAACGGCGCTGTGTTATCGATCTGCTGCATTCGTTTTTAAGTAAGCCCACCGCGACATGCGCCGGGCTACACTCACCGTTGACGATTCAAAACTCCGTTTTGGAAAATAAAAAAGCGCCCGTAAATACGGGCGCTTTGGCGCTTTTGAAGGCTTCAATATGGGTTCAATATGAATCGTCGTCGTCGCTCTTGGTATCGTCCGTCAGACCTTTGCGGTAGAGTGTTCTAGCCTGCGGGTCTTTTTCAATTTCCATGTTACGGAGTTGAGAAGCGGAATTGCGGAGAATTTCAATTTTACAATGCATTTTGTCTTCGATCACTTTTACCCGTGCAGAGATGGTTCCCTCGGAACATTTTAATTTTTTGGCCACAGCGGCCTGCGATATTTTATCCAGAACCAAAAGTGTGAAGACTTCTTGCAAAGAAGCTTTTCTACAATTGGTTTCCAATTTTAGCTTCTCGAATAGGGCGAAGAGACGAACCGCATCGTTTTCAGATGGCGCCGTATTTTGTTCGGACAAATACGGTGAAAACAATTCGCCGCCAGGGTGACGAGCCTCCAGAGACCCATTCGGCAGAATGGAAAGCTGTGACTCAAGATCAAAGAAGCCCGCCTTGCTCCGCGACAAAAGTTGGGACGTTTTTACATTGTAAAACCGTCGCGTGGGCGCAAGCAACACGAATGGGTGGTTCAATTCGACAACGAGCAGTGCTGCCGCAATGCGCAAAGAATTTTCATCACTCGGTATGGTCAGAAGGATTGGCAGGTCGGACAATTCGCCAATTTGTCGCGTGGCTGGGTGGCTGGTCTCGCCATATTTTGAAAACAGCCCAAACGCCCGAGCTACAGACCTGCAAAGATCTTGCCAAATCCATCCTAAAATTATTTCATCACGATAAGGGCGTTCGCCGCCGGCCAAAACCGGCTTAGTATCGTTTTTTGATTTTCCTGCCAGCCTTTTGTCCCTCTGTTCCCTGAGCCTACGAACGACATTCTGATTTGTGGTCATACCCAGGGGGAAGTCCTTGTTCCATGCTGTTTTCTTCAAAAAAGAATCCCGGATCACGGGATACATCTCACCCAGCTTGCGTTCCCATTCAAACTGGAAGACATTGCGCCCCGCCGATTCCTCAAGTGTCTCCCAAAAACTGGACGCTTGCCGAAGGTTTGAATCGCCGGGGATTTCGTCCATAAACTTGTTTTTTATTAAATATATTTTTTACGTCAGCGCGAATTTGGTGGCGGCTTTTGACCTAGCTTGCCCTGCCCCGTCATCACTCGTATCGACCGCAGGCGTCAGCACCAGCTTCTGCGCCTGCCGCTGGGTATGCTCATCCGTAAGGTGGCCGTAAACCTTGCCGATCAGCACCCCGCCGTCGCGATGCCCCACCCATCGCGCAATGGTCATGTTGTCAATGCCCGCCATCACCGACATTGAAATAAAGTAATGCCGGCAATCATGGAAGCCGAATTTCTCAAGACCGGCGGCCGTCCGCGCCAGTTTCAGGGTCTCCCGGAACGTGCGCAGGTGGATGTCCTTGTTGCCGCGCTGCGGTGACGGGAAGAGCCAGCGCGAATCCGGAGCCTGACGGGTGGCCATCTCCTTGAGGAGACTGGCCAGCGCCGGATTCAGGTCGACACGGCGGGCTGACCGGTTTTTCGTGTCGCCGCCGGAACCGATGGTCAGGATGTTATTTTTCCAGTCGATGTCCGCCTGCTGGGTTTTCAAGGCCTCTTGCTCGCGCGCGCCGGTGTAGGTGAGAAAATGCAGGTAGTCGGCGAACTGCCGGCCGTTCTTGGAAACCTTGTGGGCGGCGGCGATGACGGCTTCAATCTCCGCCTGGGTGTAAAGCCGGCGGGACTTGGTTTCGGTGCGCTGCCATTCGATGTCCTCGACGGGCAGGACCTTGATCAGGTGGTCGCGCTTCGCGGCCTTGAGGACATGGCGCAGGCAGACCAGGGCGACATTGGTGGTGCGCGCCGAGCGGATCCGGCGCAGTTTGCCCAGCGCCGCTTCCACGTGGCTGGAGCGGATCTTGTCGAGGCGGAGGTGGCCGAGCGCGGCGTCCCAGCGCTTGTAGTGGGTTTTCTCGGTGACGATGGTGCCGGGCTTTTTGCCGGACGCGGCCAGCAGCGGCAAATATGTTTGGTTCAGGTAATCGGTGAACCGCGGGGATTGGGTGAGCTGGCGCAAAGTATTGTTTTTTCGTTTGACGAGGAGGGCGCGGAACTCGGCCTGGGCCTCGGCGGCGGTGCCCGCCGCCAGCGGGGCCCATTGTTTTTTCTTGTGGCCATCGGCCTCCTCGACGGTGAGGCGCGCGTAATACTTGCCGTTCCGGCGCCAGAGGCCGCGAACCGGATGCTTGCGGTTGTCCACCACCTTCTGGTAGGAATAGCGGTGTGAAGAGCGTGATTTGCCATTTTGATCGTGCCACTGCGTTGCGGGGCGTTTCATACCGTCACAGTGTAGCAATAAGTGTAGCAACCGTCAAACCGCTCCATGAAATAGTTGTAAGTGACTGTAAATAAACGATGCGCGCGTGGTGGAATGGCAGACACGCCAGACTTAGGATCTGGTTCCGTAAGGATTGGAGGTTCAAGTCCTCTCGCGCGCACCAATTTTACAAGGGAAATTGAAGGATGTATTGAAATTTGCACAGAATCCGGCTCGACCCGCTGCCTATTCCCAGATCTGCCGGACAAACGCCGTGCCAACGCAAGGATGTGCAGGCTGATGCTGGACAAAACGGGGATAATCATCCCTAATTATTTACATTCCCATTTCTACAGAGGATTTTTAAACAAGCCCAAGCCGTTGAAAAACAGCAAGATATAAGTAGCATTAGAAATTGACACGCTCCCCTCTGTTAACCTAGTGTGTTATGGCAACGGTGTCGCCCTGAAACGTCTTCAGGCGTCAATCCACCTTGCCGCAGCAATCTTTAGATTCCAAGGCTCCTTTTATGAGTAATGCAACAGCGGGCGTCCCGTCGTCGGGTGGTGCCCCAAAAGTTTCGCGGATCAACGAGGTCGTCATCCGCATCGCCGGCAATTCGCAGGACGGCATCCAGGCCATCGGCGGTTTCCTCGCGCGGCTCGCTGGCCGCAGCGAGCAGGAAGTCATGACGTTCATGACCATTCCGTCCACGATTTCTGGCGGCCCGTCCATCTTCCAAGTGCGCGTTGGCAGCGGCGAAGTGCTGACCGCCGGCGACGACGCGGATGTTCTGCTCTGCTTTTACCAGCACAGCTACGAAGGCCACATCAACTCGCTCAAGAAAAAAGGCATTGTGCTTTACGACAGCGACCATGTGGTGCCCAAGGAAGAATGGCTGGCGGACTATCGCCATGTCGGCATTCCCATATCTTCGCTGACCGTCGAGGCCATCGGCGGCACGGCCAAGGACAAGGGTAAAAACATTTATTCCCTCGGCCTCATCGCCCGGATGTTCGACTTGGACGTGCCGAAGCTGGAAAAGCTCCTCGGCGAGCGTTTCACGGGCAAGGATCCGAGTATCCTGAACAACGCGCTGGCGGCGTTTCACGCGGGCCACGCCAATTCGCCCAGCAACGTGCTGGAAACATTCCAGCTCGCCGACAGCCAGAAGCACGGCATCGCACAGGTCGTGATGAACGGCAACGAAGCCATCGGCTACGGCCTCATTGCTGCCGGCGTGCGGTTTGGCGCCGGCTACCCAATCACGCCGTGGACGGATATCATGGAGTTACTCCGGCGCGAACTGCCGAAATACGGCGGCTCGTTCATCCAATGCGAAGACGAAATTGCCTCCGTCTCAATGGCGCTCGGTGCCAGTTATGCCGGGCGTGTGGCCGTAACCGGTTCCAGCGGCCCCGGCATCGCGCTCAAGACCGAAGCCATTGGCTGGGCGGTCATGGCGGAAATGCCGCTCGTCGTCATCAACGTCCAGCGCGGCGGGCCTTCGACCGGAATGCCGACGAACATTGAGCAGTCCGACTTGAACATCGCCATCAACGGCGGCCACGGCGACGCCCCGCGCGTCGTCATCGCGCCGGCGAACGTGGAGGATTGTTTTTACCTGGCCATCGAGGCCGTCAATATCGCCCGCAAATACAACACGCCAGTGTTTTTCCTGACCGACCAAGGCATCGCCACGCGCATCGAGGCGTTCCCGCAGCCGGATCTGGAAAAGGTTTGCCAGGACATCACGCCGGATTTCACACCGGTCGCGTCGCACAAGCCTTACGATTTGGCGGCGAAAGACGGCGTCAGCCTGCAAGTCAAACCGGGAACGCGGATTCTCGATGGCAAATATCCCATCGCCACCGGTCTCGAACACGACGAATACGGCCACCCGAGCGGCTCGCCGAAAGTCCACATGCTGCAGAATGCCAAGCGCCGGATCAAACTTCAGGCGCTCGGCGCGACGCTGCCGCTGCCGAAAATTTACGGGCCGCCGGAAGGCAATGTCCTGCTCGTCGGCTGGGGTTCCACCGAAGGCCCGATCCGCGAGGCGGTGGACCGTTTCCGCGCCGCCGGCGACAGCGTTTCCGCCATTCATTTGCGCCATGTCAACCCGCTGCCGAACGGGCTGGAAAATATTTTCTCCGGTTTCCACCACGTTTATGTCGTGGAAATGAACGATGAAGGCCTTTACGGCTACGGCCAGCTCGGCGCCGTGTTGCGCGCGCGCTACTGTGATGCGAAGATTCAGGGCATCAACAAGACCGACGGCCTCACTTGGAAGGTGAAGGAAATCGTCGAACTCGTAAAAACCAAAGCGAAGAAATAATTTCAAACACGAAAAATTTATGAGCCAGACTTTGACTGAAAAACCGGTTGTTCCCGCCGCCGCGACCGAATCCGCCACCGGCGAACGCAAGGCGCTGACACGGAAAGAAATTGTCGCCGACCATCCGACGTGGTGCCCCGGCTGCGGTGACTTCTCCGTGCTCGCGCTGTATTTCAAGCTGATTGAAAAGCGCAAGCTGTGGCACGAGAAGATCACCACCATTTCCGGAATCGGCTGTTCCAGCCGGTTCCCGTATTTCGTGCAGGCGCACGGCGCGCATTTTATTCATGGCCGCGCGCTGCCGTTCGCCAGCGGCGTTTCGCTGTCGCGCCCGGATTTGCACGTCTTCGCCTTTAGCGGCGATGGCGATGCGTTTTCCATTGGCGGCAACCACTTCACGCACACCGCGCGCAAGAACATCAAGATGACGCTCGTCGTCATGGACAACCAGGTTTACGGCCTCACGAAGAAACAGACTTCCCCCACGTCGCCGCTCGGCTTCAAGAGCAAGACCGACATTTGGGGTGCGGTGGATTATCCGATCAATCCCGCCAAGCAGGCCATCGCCGTCGGCGCGTCGTTCGTGGCGCGCACCTCGGCCTCGAATCCCAACCACGTGCTCGCGACGATGGAAGCCGCGATGGATCACGACGGTTTCAGTTTCGTCCACTGCCTGAGCGAGTGCGTGGAGTTTTACGAAGGCGCGTTTGACTCCGCGAATCCCCGCAAGGGCGGCGCGTTCAACGAAGTTCCGAAAAACCACGACGTGACCGACGAAATGGCGGCCTACAAGCTGGCCAACGCCGATTTCCCTGGCAACTTCGGCGTGCTCTATCAGGTCAAGAAGCCGACCAAAAATGCGCGGGAAAATGAGATCGTGCAAACGTTGCAGGGCAAGTTCGCCGGCCAGAAAGACTGGCAGATCCTCCAGAAAACGTTCGACAAGATGAAATAGTTTTCATTTACGATTTTCGATATACGATTTACGAGTCCGATGAAAATCGGGCTCGTAATTTTTTATGGCGCGTCAATCGTAAATCCAAAATCGTAAATTGAGATGGCTCACATCCACGAAAAAATTGACTTCACGGTCGCGATCTTCGCCGTTCACGACGGAAAGGTTCTGCTCATCCACCATCGCAAGCTCGACAAGTGGCTGCCGCTCGGCGGGCACATCGAATTGGACGAAGATCCGGAACAGGCCGCGCTGCGCGAGGCGAAGGAGGAAAGCGGCCTCGACGTGGAACTGCTCGGCGAACGTCCGCCCACGACCTCGCCCGGCACGCGCGCGCTCATCGCGCCGCGTTTTCTCGACATCCATCGCATCAGCGACACCCATGAGCATATCGGCCTGCTTTACTGGGCGCGGCTCAAGCATTCCGCCGGCGTGAAACTCGCCACCGCCGAACATCACGACATTCGCTGGTGTTCCACTGCCGAACTAGAACAACTCTCGCCGCCGATGACCGACGCGGTGAAGTGGTATTGCCACCGGGCGCTCGCCGAAATTTCCAATCATCCGTGAACCTCCGCCAAAAACGCCAGTCGCTCTGCTTCACCATCGAAGGGCTGAACTCCTTCGGCACGGTGCTATATTTCACCTATCTCTATTTCCTGCTGCAAAAGCGATTCAATTTCGGCGATAAGTCCAATCTAGCCGTCGCCGCGCTGCTGGGATTTTGTTATGCGCTGTCGTCCTGGCAGGCCGGTCGCCTCGCGCAGCGTTGGGGCTATTTCAACGCGCTCAAGCTTGGCTTCGGCATCATGGCTGGCGCGTTGCTCGTCGGCGCACAGTTAAATTCCGCCGCTGGGCAGATCGCCACCGCCGTCGTCGTCACGTTCGGGATGTGTTTTACCTGGCCGGTGCTAGAGGCGCTCATCAGCGAAAATGAGACCCCCGACCGCGTGCCGCACGGCATTGGCATCTACAACATCACTTGGGCGGCGACCAACGCCTCCGCGCTGTTCATCGGCGGCACGCTGTTGGAAATGCTCGGCTACCGCAGCATTTTTTACATTCCCGCCGTCATCATCGCCGGGCAGATCGGCCTGACGCTCTGGCTGGAAAAACTGCCGGTGCCGGCGGCGGACGAAAATCGTTCTGTCCTGCCGCCCGACCAGAACCGGCCATCGCCGGCCCGCGCCAGAAATTTTCAGCAACTCGCGTGGCTGGCCAATCCGTTCGCCTACATCGCCATCAACACGCTCATCGCCGAGCTGCCGGGCATCGCGGTAAAATTTCACCTCACGCCGATGTTCGCCGGCTTCGCGTGTTCGCTGTGGGGCTTTGTGCGGCTGGGCGCGTTCGTGGTGCTGTGGCAATGGCCGGGCTGGCATTACCGGTTCCGCTGGCTGGTGACGTCCTTCGCCCTGCTGGTGCTGTCGTTTGCGGCCATTCTCATCGCGCCCAGCCTGTGGACGGTGCTGGCGGCGCAGGTGTTTTTCGGCGTGACCATCGGGTTGATTTATTATTCATCGCTGTTCTACTCGATGGATGCCAGCGACACCAAAAGCGAACACGGCGGCATCCACGAGGCGGCCATCGGCGCGGGCAACTGCCTCGGCCCGGCGGTCGGCGCGGTGTCGCTGCAGTTCGCGGCGCAGAGCGCCAATGCCGGCGCGTGGGCGGTGACCGGCCTGCTGCTGGCCGGTTTCGGCGGACTGCTCTGGCTGCGAAAACGGGCCGGCTGAATTCGCTTAATTTTTTGCGGTGACGGCCTTAGACTGCGCCAGAAATTCATTTATGAAAGCCGTGCCTCTACCCTCCGCGCTGTTCACGCTGAACCGCGAACACCTCGCCGCCCGCCTGTTGCCGCGCTCGCTCGCCGTCCTCAACGCCAACGACATCATGCCCACGAACGCCGACGGTTCGATGGGCCACCTCCAGAACGCCGATTTATTTTATCTCACCGGCATCCATCAGGAGGAAACGGTGCTGCTGCTCGCGCCGGACGCATTTGATCCGAACCAGCGCGAGATTCTTTTCCTCCGCCAGCCAAACGAACACCTCGCCATCTGGGAGGGCCACAAGCTCACCAAGGAGCAGGCGACGGCGCTTTCGGGAATAAAAAATGTCAAATGGCTCTCCGATTTGCCGGTGATTTTCCGTTCGCTCGCCTGCGAGCTGGAAAATATTTATCTCAACAGCAACGAGCATCAGCGCGCCGACGTGACGGTGGAAACGCGCGACGGGCGGTTCGTTCGCGATTGCCAAAAGCAGTTTCCGCTGCACGGCTACCAGCGCCTTGCGCCGTTGCTGCACGATCTGCGCACGGTGAAGTCGCCGGCGGAAATTGACGCCATCCAGGCGGCGTGCGACCTGACCGGGCGCGGCTTCAAGCGTGTGCTGAAATTCTTGAAGCCCGGCGTGAACGAGGCGGAGGTGGAGGCGGAGTTCGCGCACGAATTCATCCGGCACAAGGGCGCGTTTGCCTATTCACCCATCGTCGCCGGCGGCGCGAACAACAACATATTGCATTACACGCAGAACGACCAGGTTTGCAAAAAGGGCGACTTGCTCCTGCTCGATGTCGCGGCCGGGCTGGGCAATTACATGAGCGACCTGACGCGGACGATTCCTGTCAGCGGGAAATTTTCGAGGCGGCAGCGGCAGGTTTACAACGCTGTCCTGCGCGTGCTGCGCCTGATGACGCGGGCGATGGTTCCCGGCAAGACAACGAAAGATTTGCGGTCGGAATGCGAGGCACTGCTTGCGGAGGAATGCGTCGGCCTCGGCCTGCTCAAGCCGGCGCAACTCAAAAAGCAGACGCCGGAGAATCCCGCCGTGCGGCCGTATTTCATGCACGGCGTGTCGCATCCCATCGGCCTGGACGTGCATGACGTGATGAACACTGGCGCAAAAATTGCGCCCGGCTGGGTGCTGACGTGCGAGCCGGCGATTTACATCAAGGAGGAAAATTTCGGTGTGCGGCTGGAAAACACCATCCTCGTCACCGAGGACGGCCAGCGCGATTTGATGGCGGACATTCCCATCGAGGCGGACGAGATCGAGGCGCTGATACACCACCGCTGAACGGCGCGAGCGGAAATTGAAATTTCCGCCACCGGCAAGGTGGAGATTGCGTTTCCATCCCGCGCGCTGCGGCGGCCTCCTGATTAAACTCGCGACGATTGTTTTTTCAGGGATAATCACCAAAATTTTAAAACAGTCGCATTGAAACGGAATCGTGCATGAACAAACTTTGGCGCAGCGGAATGATTTTGACGGCCGTGAGTTTTCTGGCCGGACTGGGCAATTTTGCCTTTCAAGCGGTGGTCGGCAACCAACTCAAAACCAGCGGCGAATTTGGCCTGATGAACACCACCCTGGGCTTCGTGGGGTTGCTGGGGCTGCCACTGGCCATCGCGACGACCGCCATCACCCACTATATTGCCCGCTTCAACTTCAGCGGCGACGATGCGCGGCTGCGGGGCCTGCTGGCCGGCTGCCGGAAATTTCTTTTCCGGCTGACAATTGTCGGTTCGCTGCTGGCCATCTTCCTGGCCAAGCCTCTGAGCGAATTCCTGCATTTCCGGACGGGCCTGGCGCTGGCGGCGCTCGCCTGCGCGCTGGCCGGCCTTTGGGGCGGGCTGGCCACGGCGCTGTGCCAGGGTCTAGGCTGGTTCAAACGCCTCGCGCTCATCGGACTTTTGGGCGTGGGGCTGCGGCTTGTGTTCGGCTGGCTAGTCGTGCTGAAGTTTCCGGCGGCGGAATGGGCGGTGCTGGCCTCCGGCGTCGGAGTGCTGGCCAATTTGGTTTTGCTCTTCTGGAAAAAAGATCTCGCGCGGCCGGCCGACCCGGTGTCGCCGTGGAACCGCGAGCTCGTCCAGTTTTTTATCGTGGCGACCGCCTGCGTGGTCGGTAGCTATCTTTTCCTGTCTGGCGATCTGCTCGTCGTTCAACGCTGCTTATCTCAGCACCAGTTTTCCCAAGCTGAACTGGACGCCTACACCAGTGCCGGCGTGTTCGCCCGTGCTTTGCCAATGACCGTAGCGCCACTGCTAATTGTCCTGTTCACCCATCGCTCTGCCGTCCACACCGGTGATGCGCTGCGCGAACAGTTGAAACTAATCGGGCTTTACGCCGGCGGCCTGCTGGTCGGCGCCATCGGCCTGCTGGTGCTCCGCACTTTTTGCCTGAAGCTGCTTGGCCGTGATACGCCGGAAGCCGCCATGATGATCGGTCCGCTGGCCTTCACGATGATTTTTGTCGCCCTGCTGCAGGCGCTGGCCATGTGGGCACTGGCGAGCCGCTGGATTAAAATCGCATTGCTCTATGGCGGGCTGGGGCTGGCCTATTGGGTCACGCTGCTATGCCTGGGTAAATCTCCGGCGGATTTGTTGCGGGTGATGCCCATCATGGCCGGACTTTCATTTGGAACATTGTTTGTTTTCTGGCTGACCGCGATGCGCCGGCACAAGCCAATCTCATCAAGTTGAACTGGCTGGGCCTTGAATACATTCCTCGCCAAACCACATAGTCTGCGTGAGGGGATTAAAATCGTTATCATTAAAAGTTGAGCCGAAGCCGGGAGCCTGATATTTTTTGCCGCCAGCAAAACAATAACAATGAAAGTCGTAATTTTCTGCGGCGGTCTGGGCACGCGCCTGCGCGAAGAAACGGAATATCGTCCCAAGCCGATGGTGCCGGTCGGCGAGCGGCCGATTCTCTGGCACATCATGAAGACCTACGCCCATTACGGGCACAAGGAATTCATCCTTTGCCTCGGCTACAAGGGCGAGGCGATCAAGGAATATTTCCGCAACTACCATTGGAACACCAGCGATGTCACTTTGAGCTTGGGTGCAAAACCAAAAATCAAATATCACAACCAGCATGCCGAGGAAGACTGGGTGGTGACAATGATTGACACGGGCCAAAACACCATGACCGGCGGTCGGCTCAAGCGCGTGCTGCCCTACGTCAACGACGAGACATTTTTGCTGACTTATGGTGATGGCGTAACGGACAGCGACATCAATGCCTCCGTCGCTTTTCACCGGAAGCAGAAGAAAATCCTCACTATGACAGCCGTGCAGCCCGCCGGCCGTTTTGGCGATCTGGAAATCGCGGATGGCAAGGTCACCGCCTTCAAGGAGAAACCGGAAAAACAAGCCGGCTATATCAACGGCGGCTTCTTCGTCGTTGACCGGCGCATCGGCAAATATTTGGGCGACGACACCTGCGTTTTCGAGAACGAGCCGCTGGCGAAGCTTGCGGCAGAAAAACAAATTGTTGCCTACCAGCATCCGGGTTTCTGGCAGTGCATGGACACCTACCGCGAGCAGCAACTGCTCACCGGCCTGTGGAACAGCGGCAAGGCCCCGTGGAAAGTCTGGTGATGTTCAGCGGCTACTACCACAACCGACGCGTGCTCGTGACCGGCCACACCGGTTTCAAAGGCGCGTGGCTTTCGCTCTGGCTGAAAAAACTCGGCGCGGAAGTTCACGGCTTGAGCCTGCCGTCACCGACAAACCCTAATCTTCACGAAATCATCAGCGTCACAACATTTGCCAGCGAAACCATTTGCGACATTCGCCAACTCGATGCGCTCACGGTGGCCTTTAAAAAAATCCAGCCCCAGGTTGTTTTTCATCTCGCCGCGCAACCCATCGTCCGACGTTCTTACGTCGAACCGTTGGAAACATTTGAGACTAACGCGCTCGGCACAGCGCATGTCCTCGAAGCCATTCGCAAGCTGGAACTGAACTGCCTTACCGTCGTCGTGACTAGCGACAAGTGCTATGAAAACCGCGAATGGGAGTTTGCCTATCGTGAAAATGACGCGCTCGGCGGCCACGATATTTATTCGATGAGCAAAGGCGCGACCGAACTGGTGGCGCAATCGTGGCATCGCTCGTTTTTTGCGCCGAACCCGAAGCTCGGCCCAGTCGTCACCGCCCGCGCCGGCAACGTCATCGGTGGTGGTGATTACGCGGTGGATCGGATCGTGCCAGACTCCATCCGCGCGCTGATTGAAAGACAACCCATCAGCGTCCGCAACCCGCGCGCCGTCCGCCCGTGGCAGCACGTGCTGGAATGCTTGAGCGGTTATCTCTGGCTCGCCGCGCGCATCAGTCAGGAACCGAAAACTTCAAAATTGGTCAGTCCGTTCAACTTTGGCCCCGAGCCTTCCGCGCGTCAGCCGGTCGGCCGGTTAGTGGAAGAAATTTTGCAGTCATGGCCGGGCAAGTGGGTGGATAATTCCGACCCGAATGCGCCCCACGAAGCAAAATTATTGTCGTTGTCCATCGAAAAGGCCGGCGCACTGCTGGGCTGGTATCCGGCCTGGGATTTTACGGAAGCCATTCGTCGCACCGTCGTCTGGTATTGCGAGCGGCATGATTTGAAAAATCCGGATATGCTGCGCTTCAGCCAGTCGCAGATTGACGACTACACGGCCGCCGCCCGCCGGAAAAATCTGGTTTGGACAAAATCAGTATGAGCTTCCATTTGAAATGCCGTTCCTGCGGCAGCACCGCCGCCGCGCTGATTCTCGACCTCGGCCAGCAGCCGCTGGCAAACAACCTTCTGGCCCCCGCCGACCTTGCGAAGCCGGAGCCAAAATTTCCGCTGCGCCTTGCCGTCTGTAAATCCTGCTGGCTGCTGCAAATCACCGACCTCGTCCCACCGGTCGAGCTGTTCTCCGAATATCTTTATTTCTCGTCGTTCTCCGACCTGATGCTGCGCCATGCGCGCGAAGCCGCGGAAGGCTACATTGCCAAATTTGGCTTGAACCCGCAAAGCCTCGTCGTGGAAATCGCCAGCAACGACGGCTATTTGCTGCAAAATTTCGTTAAGGCCGGTATTCCCTGCCTCGGCATCGAGCCGGCGGCGAACATTGCCAAAGTCGCCCGCGAAAAAGGCATTGAAACCTTGGAGGAATTTTTCGGCGGCGGCATCGCCGCCAAACTTGCGGGCGACAACCGGCAGGCCGACCTCATTCTCGGCAACAATGTTTTCGCCCACGCGCCGGACACGAACGACTTCGTGGCCGGGCTGAAAACACTGCTCCGACCAGCCGGCCGCATTGCGCTGGAGTTTCCCTACGGCGTCGAGTTCATCGAGCACAACGAATTCGACACGATCTATCACGAGCACGTTTTTTACTTCACGCTCACAGCACTTCAACCCTTGTTCGCGCGGCACGGCCTGACGATTTTCCGGGTGGAACGCCTGCCGATCCATGGCGGCTCGCTTCGCCTGTTCGCTGGCCACATCGGCGCGCACGCGGTCGAGGCTTCCGTCACCAAGCTGCTGGCCGAGGAAAAACAAAAGGGCGTGAACTCGCTCGCCTATTACGAAGGTTTTGCCAGCCAGGTTCACAGCATCAAAAACGGGCTTGTGGAGCTGCTCGCGAAGTTGAAGCGGGAAGGCAAACGCGTGGCTGCTTACGGCGCGTCGGCAAAGGGCAGCACGCTCTTGAACTTCTTCGGCGTGGGCGCGGCGGACCTGGATTTTGTCGTGGACCGCAGCCCTTACAAGCAGGGCCGGCTCACGCCCGGCACGCACCTGCCGATCCTGCCGCCGGATGAATTGCTGAGGCGCCAGCCGGATTACACGCTACTGCTGACATGGAATTTTGCCGGTGAAATTCTCGCGCAGCAAGCGGCGTATCGCGACGCCGGCGGCAAATTCATCATTCCGATTCCGAAAGTTAAAATTGTCTGACCGCCATGAAATTCGCACGCCCCACGCTGGCCGGGCTTTGGCTCATTGATTTGGAATTGCGCGAGGACGAACGCGGTTTTCTGGCCCGGACTTTTTGCGAGCGGGAATTTGCCGCACTCAGCCTCAATACGCACTGGCCGCAGTGCAATCTCACGCTCACCCAGCGGCGCGGCATGATCCGCGGAATGCATTTTCAAGCCGACCCGAAGCCGGAAATCAAGCTGATCCGCTGCGCGGCGGGTGCCATCTTTGACGTGCTGGTGGATGTGCGCCGCGATTCGCCGACGTTCGGCCAATGGGAAGGATTTGAACTGACCGCGCAAAATCGCCGCACGCTATATGTTCCCGCTGGATTTGCCCACGGCTTTCAATGCCTCACGGACAACTGCGAAGTTTTTTATCAGATGTCCGAATTTTATCACGCCGACCTCGCGCGCGGCCTGCGCTGGAATGACCCCAGCGTGAACATTCGCTGGCCCGTTGTGGAAGGCCAGCTTTCCGACCGCGACCGCAAGCTGCCTTTGCTGGCCGACCTGAAATGAAAATTCTCGTCACCGGTGCCGCCGGTTTTATCGGCTCAGCTTTTTGTCGGCTTGCTCAGCGCCATGGCCATGAAATCGCCGGCATCATTTTGCCGGGAACAACGCCACCAGCCAGTGTTCCGGCAAACGAAAAAACAGGCTGGCTGGAGGGCACGCTGGCCGAACCGCCTTGGAAGAGCATCATGCGCTTTAAGCCAGACGTTTGTGTTCATTTTGCCTGGATCGCAACCCCGGGAGTCTATTTGGAATCAACAGAAAATGAGTTGTATTTGAAATGGAGTCTGGACTTGGTGCATGGTTTGCGCGACCTCGGCGTCAACCACATAGTCGGCGCCGGAACGTGCATTGAATATCAGATTTCCGAAGCGCCGCTGGCCGAGGATCTCACGCCGGTGAATCCGACGACGCTTTATGCGCGCTGCAAAGACGCCTTGCGCAAAACCCTGGCGGCCGAAGCACAAAAAGATGGCTGGCATTTCTGCTGGGGCCGGGTGTTCTATCCCTACGGCGTCGGTGAACATCCGGCACGACTGTGCAGTTCGCTCATCCAAAAACTTGGGCGCGGCGAAAAGCTGGTGCTCAAGACGCCGAACAGCCGGAAGGACTATATTTACATCGAAGACCTAGCTGCCGCGATTCTGCTCACGGTAGAAAAACGGTTCACCGGGACAATCAATTGGGGCACGGGCAAAGGCGTTTCCGTCCGCGAAATCGCCGACATCGTGGCAGCGATGCTGGGCCGGCCAGAGTTGGTGCTGGAGCAAAACCCTCCTGCTCTTGATCCTTTTCTTTTTGTCGTCGCCGAGGTCGCAAAGTTGCAAATTCTCGGCTGGCGGCCACAGGTGGATTTAAAAACCGGCTTGACGAGTTTAATTAGGATACTCTCCAAGGCGGGTGAATTTGGCAGGCAGGAATAAAGCTTTCTGGCTTTGCCGAAATTTATGCGGCTGTTTGAAAAACTAATCACGGTTGAAAACGGGCTTATTTCCTTGTCAGGAATTTTGGCTTAATAAATAATCCCTCTTGGCATGGCAAAAAAAGCATTGATTACTGGCATAACTGGTCAGGACGGTTCGTATCTTGCGGAATTATTGTTGAGCAAAGGTTATGAAGTTCACGGAATTGTGCGCCGCGCCAGCACTTTCAATCGCGGCCGGCTAGATGAGATTTATTCAGATCCCCAATTGAACGAAACCAGGCTCTTCTTGCATTACGGCGACTTGACAGATGGTTCACTGGTGCGGCTTTTGGACCGGGTGCAGCCGGAGGAGATCTACAATTTGGGTGCCCAGAGCCATGTGCGCGTCAGCTTTGATAATCCGGAATACACTTCCGACGTGAATGCCACCGGCTCCGTCCGCCTGCTCGAAGCCATCCGGGAAGCCGGGATCAAGCCACGTTTCTACCAAGCCTCTTCCAGCGAAATGTATGGCCTGGTTCGGGAAGTGCCGCAAACGGAGAACACGCCGTTTTATCCGCGCAGCCCCTATGCCGTTTCCAAAGTTTTCGCCTTCTGGATGACCGTGAACTACCGCGAGGCCTATGGGCTGCACGCTACCAACGGCATTCTCTTCAACCACGAATCACCCCGCCGCGGCGAAGGCTTTGTCACCCGCAAAATCACCCGCGCCGTGGCCCATATCAAAGCGGGGCTTCAGAACAAATTGTATCTGGGCAATCTGGATGCCAAACGCGACTGGGGTTACGCCAAGGAATATGTCGAAGCCATGTGGCTGATGTTGCAGCAGGACCAGCCGGATGACTACGTGGTCGCCACCGGCGAAACGCATTCCGTGCGGGAATTTCTTGAAGAATCGTTCCATTATGCCGGACTGGACTGGCAGAAATATGTGGAATTGGATCGGCGCTACCTGCGGCCTTCGGAAGTGGATCTGCTGATTGGCGACGGCAGTAAGGCCAAACGCAAGCTCAACTGGGAACCCAAGACGAAATTCAAGGAGTTGGTGCGGTTGATGGTGGACGCCGACATCCGACTGCTCAAAGATCACCGCGAAGGCCGCGTCAAAGTCACCAGTTGAAACCAGCCGCCGGTCGTTTAATCTTGTCCACCCCAAACTTTTTTGTTTCATTTTCACCATGTCAACACTCGCTTTTTCACCAATTCTAGTCACCCGCCAAACCTGCCGCCTTTGCGGCAGCCGCGCCCTGACGCCGGTGGTTTCGCTCGGCGACCAATTCATCGGCGGCGCTTTTGCCAAGCCCGACTGCACCCCCCCCGTGCAACGGCGTATTCCACTAGATTTGGTGCGCTGCGACCCCGCTCTTGATCAAAACGCCTGCGGGTTGGTGCAAATGCGCCATTCCGTGCCGCCCCGGGTGCTTTACGCTTCCTATTGGTATCGTTCTGGCGTTAATCAAACCATGCGCGACAATCTGGCCGGCATTGCGCAGATGGCCGAAAAAATCGCTCAACTTAAAGCCGGCGACTTGGTTTTGGATATTGGCTGCAACGATGGCACCCTGCTCAAATCCTACCTCATGAAAGGCATCAAACGACTGGGGATTGATCCCTCCAATGTCGTGGCGCACGCGCGGGCGGCAGGGTTGCAGGTGGTAAACGATTTCTTTTCCGCGGCCGCCCTACATTCAGCCTACCCCAAACAGAAACCTAAAATCATCACCTCCATCGCGATGTTTTACGATCTGGAGAATCCACACGCCTTTGTTGGGGATATCAAAAGTAGTTTGCACGAAGACGGCGTTTGGATTTTGGAATTAAGCTATCTGCCGGCAATGCTGGCGATGAACAGCTTCGACACCATCTGTCACGAACACTTGGAATATTACTCGCTGGCCCCCATGGAACGGTTGCTGGCGGAACACGGTCTGGAGGTGGTGGATGTGACGTTGAATGATATCAACGGCGGGAGCTTTCGGATTGCCGCCGGTCATGCCGGCAAGGTGAAACCGTCCGCAGAAGCCCAGGAACGGGTTCAACAATTGCGCCTGAAAGAATTTGAACTAGCTTTGGACACTGACATACCCTACGCCATTTTTCGTAAAAATATTGAGACGATCCGCGTCGACATCCGGGCGTTCCTCAAGAAAGCCAAGACTCAGAAGAAGCTAGTCCATGGTTACGGCGCTTCTACCAAGGGCAACACCACTCTGCAATATTGTGGCATCACGCCGGATCTTTTGCCGGCCATTGCCGACCGCAATGAAGACAAATGGGGGACGAAAACCATTGGCACAAACATACCAATCATTTCAGAAGCGGCGTCGCGAAAACAGAAGCCGGATTTTTATTTCGCTTTGCCGTGGCACTTCATTGAGGAATTCAAAAGGCGCGAACACGACTTTCTGGCACGCGGCGGAAAATTTTTAATGCCGATGCCGCAAATGTATCTCATCGGAAAATAAGCTGGCATGAAGCGCGCGGCCATCACCGGCATTGCGGGGCAGGACGGAACCTATCTGGCACGCTTGCTCCTTGGGAAAGATTATGAGGTTCACGGGTTGTTGCGCGCACCCTTTGACCGCGAAGAACCGCGCCTGCGACGGCGGTTCGGATTGGAAGCGGTGGCGAAAATCCACTGGCACAACGGTTCATTGGAAGACCCGTTTTCCCTTGTGCGCTTTCTCAAAGCCTCACAGCCTGACGAAATCTACCACCTCGCCGGGGTGACCGACTCGCGCCAGAGTTTTGACGTTCCCGAACAGACCGTCAACGCCATCACCTTGGGCACACTGCGTCTCCTACAGGCCGCGCGTGAAATTTGCGCTCCTGCCCGGATTTTTCTCGCCTCGTCGTGCGAAGTTTTCGGCGTGCCGGCGCAAGTGCCGCAGGACGAAAACACATTGAAGCAACCGGTGACCCCCTACGGCATCGCCAAATTGGCGGCGGATCAGTTCGCTCGCTTGCATCGGGAAAAATATGGCCAGTTTGTTGCCACTGGCATCCTCTACAATCACGAATCCCCTCTTCGTCCGCCCAACTATTTGAGCAGCCGCGTCGCCCGAGCCGTTGCCACCATTAAGCATGGTCGCCTAAGTGAATTGCCGCTGGCTGATCTGAACGCGGAGCGCGACTGGAGTGATGCCCGCGATTTCGTGCGGGGTTTCTGGCTTGCGCTCCAGGCCCCGGCCCCGGGCGATTATATATTTGCTTCCGGCCAAAGCCATCGTGTTGGCGAGTTGGTGGACTGCGCTTTCCGCGCCGCCGGGCTTGATTACCGCGAGTTCGTCAAAGTGACCACGCGAACCAGCGCCGCCCAGCAGGTGGCAATTGGATTGTGCGGCAATGCCCGCAAAGCACAAACCGATCTCAACTGGCAACGGGAATGGCTCTTCGAGGAGACGGTCGAGGATTTGGTGCGTGCCGAAATTGAGGAGCGTCCAGAAATTGAACGTGCCAACCCCCAACCTAGACCTGTTAAGAAGGCATGATGGCCACAAATCCAGTCCGGCTCTCTATTTGTATTGCCACCTTTAATCGTGGCCGCTTTATTGGTGAAACATTAGCGAGTATTTTACCCCAAGCCTCCGATGAGGTGGAAGTGGTAGTGGCTGACGGAGCTTCCTCCGACAACACGGAAGAAATCGTGCGTGATATTGCGGCACGGCACCCACAGTTGCGCTACATTAGGCTTGAAAAAAAAGGCGGCGTTGATCAGGACTATTGTAAGGCTGTCGAGCGGGCGGTTGGAGAATACGTCTGGCTTTTTACCGATGACGATCTCGTGAAACCCGGCGCCGTTGGTGCCGTTCTGAGGGCCATACAAGGTGATTTCAGCTTGATCGTGGTGAACGCGGAAGTTCGTAGTTTAGACTTGTCCCAACCGGTTGTTGCGACTCGTATTGTCATGAAAACTGACCGGGTTTTTTCTATGGACGTTTCACAGCGTGATGATTTTTTGGCGGCAGCAGGCGTTTACCTTTCGTTCATTGGCTGTGTGGTCATGAAACGTGAAATTTGGGAAAAACGTGAGAAAGCGAAATACTATGGCACAGCATTTGTGCACGTCGGTGTGATTTTCCAGATCCCGCTGCCTGGTCAGGCATTGGTGATGGAACATCCCTGGATTGTGATCCGCTACGGCAATGCTGAATGGGTCGCCCGCAAATTTAAAATATGGATGTTCAGTTGGCCCAGTCTCATTTGGTCTTTCCCCGACTATGCTGACTGGGCCAAAAAGCGGGTGACCGCACGGGAACCATGGCGATCACTGCCCTTGCTGTTATTCGAACGAGCCATGGGACATTACTCAATGAGAGATTATAATGAATGGTTGGCATCACGCTCACAATGCCTGGTGGGCAGAGTGTTTAGACAAGCGATTGCTCTTGCCCCGGTTTGGCCGCTCAATTTTCTAGCTCGCTTGGTTGTCCGTTGGATTTTTCGAAAAGTTCCCAGCATCGCATTGTGCGATCTGGAGGCATGGAGAAACCAAGTCACCAAACGATCTCAGTTTTGAAACCAAATGTAGAATGCATACCTCGCGTTACACAATGCCTGTCGGTTCCATCAGCTCCGCACCCTCTTCGCACTGGCCAACGTGATGATCGGCGCGCGGCAGTCCACGGTCTGAAAAATCCGCTCGCGCCGCGCCACCGCCGGATTGCAAAAGGCGAGAATCCGACCGCAACAGCCCTAGCACCATCCTGCAAACCGAAGATTCAGCCGCCACCTCTCACTGAAAAATACCCTGCCCGTGTTTCAACAATTGGAAATGGGAAAAATTCTCTTTATTCCGCGGTTCCTTAGGTCAGCACTATATTTACCGCGCATTGACAATACCGCCAGTTTGACCGTCATGGTTTGGTTACAACGATGATGTCTTGGAATAGCTTTGGCATTGTTGCATTTTGAATTCCTGACCACGATCCATATACGATGCGGTCAACTCGTAATCCCGCCCTGGCTATCATTTGGGATATAAATTTTTCTTCGTAAGCCACTACTCCTTCGCGGCCAATATGTTTACGCAAGGTTCGATAACCATCCCAAACATGAGGTAATCGGTGAGCCGCTTTGCGCTGATCCAAGCGTCGAAGACTTTCTTCCGTTAACAAAAAAAAGGTCAGGTAGCTTCTAAGACCGGGTTTGGCAACCCTTTTTATTTCCGTCAAGTATCTCTCCACCCCTTCAGGAAGCATATGGGTAAAAATGCTATTGGCAAAAACAAAAGAGAATTTGCTCTCCGCATAGGGAAAAGTTACTTGATCGTCCTTTACCTTGCCAAGGGGATTGTATACCATGTTATAAGCATCTATATGGTCAAAATACAAACCGATCTCCTTATTCGCACTTTCGATTCCTTTGGCCACAATGTCAAATCCACGATATGACCCCTGCGACAAGAATTTTAACAAGGGTCGAGCCATTCTGCCGCTCGCGCAGCCGATATCAAGGACATCATCTGTCGGTTTAATCCCAACATCCTCGATTAAGCTGAACGTCTCTTCTCCTCGTGGATCCAGATCACCACCGTCAAAAGATTTTGGCTTCCCGCGCAGCCTCGCCCTGAAGGGGAGACTTGGATATAAAGCATTAAGAATATTCATAGCATAAATTCACTGCGATCATCGGCCTGAATTTGTTCTGACACGCCGCACTATTTAGGCTACTCTCCCCAGCAGTGGATCCCAGTAACCAAGCATACAGAATGTGAAACTTTTGGAAAAATACCCCAAACGATCAATTGGCGCAATACATTTTAGCGTATTGCCGTGTCTCCATAATTGCTCAAACGGCCCTGAAATGTCTTTAGAAAATATTCCAACCGCGGAGTCTTCATCACCTTCTGAAATAACTGACGATCGCTTATTTTTCGGATTCTTTTAACCAGCCGCCGCTGGGCGCGAATCTTTCCAATGCGCCGCCAGTTGGATGCCAGCGCGTTCCAATGGGCTTCGAAGACAACCTTTTTGCCAGTCACCGCCGCTGCCGTCATGCTGGCAAAAAAGACCAGAAAATACACGGGTATGATTCGCCAGAGCGACCCGGCCGACAAATTGGCCAGCAGGCCGAAGGTCTGGTTGGTCAAAAACTGACGCAGGGCAAAGCCAGTTGCCTGCGTGCTTTCTGAAGTGGCGCCTTGAAGATGCTGGATGATGGAATTGTGAACAAAATGCACCTCATATCCCGCCAGCCAGGCGCGGTGGCAAAAATCGGTTTCCTCGTAGTAGCAAAAAAAATCCTCATTAAACAGATAGTCGCCGGCGGCGGCAATCAGTTCCCGACGAAACAGCAGACAGGCGCCTTTGACGGTAAAAACGGGATAGCTGCAATCATATTTTGGTGAATCCTGCTTCCAATAGCCATAATGATAAAGAAAGCCTAAACTCGTCAGAAAGGAGCCGCAAACATCCAGCGCGTTCCCATGACGGCTCAAGATCATCTTGCCCTGCACAATGCCAACCTGCGGGTGTTCGCGGAGATACCCGACCAGCGGCTGAAGAAATTCCGGCGTGACTATCGTATCGCTGTTAAGCAGGAGCACGAGTTGTCCGCCGCACGCCGATAGGCCAAAATTATTTCCGC
>Ga0302266_10000171_pt1 | contig 65954 bp, 61 predicted proteins | sample III_Bog_E1_2_FD_194559 | JGI IMG/M metagenome (GOLD analysis project Ga0302266, IMG submission 194559) | Peat permafrost microbial communities from Stordalen Mire near Abisko, Sweden - III_Bog_E1_2 | ecosystem: Environmental > Terrestrial > Soil > Wetlands > Peat | place: Sweden: Abisko...
TGGTGAGCTCGCTGGGACTCGAACCCAGGACCCACGCCTTAAAAGGGCGTTGCTCTACCAACTGAGCTACGAGCTCGTTCAAGGCCGCTCTTTCAAAATTACCACAGGTGAGCCGTGGACGCTTCGCGTGCGAGCCCAGCCCAACCCGCGGCAGGGCGCCTCACGCCCGCCGCGCCGGCTTTTGCATGGGCACCACCTGCACCGTCACGTCGCGGACTTCGGAGAGAAAGCGGTTCAGCACCGATCCGCGCAGCAGGATATCGAAACGCGAGCGCGCCGACTGGCCGAAGACCACGTGCGAGATGCTCTCCTGCTGCGCAAAGCGGATGAGCGCGTCGGAAACGTTGCGGTCAGTGAGCGACACCACCTGCGCACCCAGATCGCGGGCCATGCGCTGGTACTCCTCCAGCCGGTGATAGGCCTCGGGGTCCGCGTGGCCTTTGTCGTCGGGACGGGCCACGTAGACCGCGTACCAGTTGCTGGCCAGGCGTCCGGCCACGCGCGAGCCGACGCGCAAGAGGCGCTCCGTTCCCGGCCGCATGCTCAGGCACACCATGACCTTCTCCGGAATCGGCGCCTGCTCCAGCCCCTGGTTGCGCCGGTACTCGGACGCACGGCTGCTCACCTGCTCGGCGGTGGTGCGCAGGGCGAGTTCGCGCAGCATGTTCAGGTTGCCCTTGCGGAAGAAGTTGGCCAGCGACTGCTCCACCTTTTCCGGCGCGTAAATCTTCCCCTGGCGCAGACGCGAGCGCAGCTCATCCACGGTGATGTCGATGTTGACCACTTCGTCGGCGCGCTTGAGAAAATTGTCAGGGATGGTTTCGCGGATGGTGGTGTTTGCCGACCGGCTCACCGCATCGTTGAGCGTCTCAAGGTGCTGAATATTCACCGCCGTCAGCACGTTGATACCGGCTTCCAGCAGTTCCAGCACATCTTCGTAGCGCTTGCGGTTCTTGCTTCCGGGAACGTTGGTGTGGGCCAGCTCGTCCACCACTACGGTTTTTGGATGGCGCGCCCGGATGGCGTCCACGTCCATCTCTTTCAGGTTGACGCCGCGGTAGGGAATCACCCGCTGCGGCACAATTTCGATATCGCGGATCTGGTCCTGGGTGTCCTTGCGTCCGTGCGTCTCCACGAGGCCGATCACCAGGTCCACGCCCTGTTGGAGAAGGAGGTGGGCGTCATTGAGCATGTGATAGGTTTTGCCCACCCCGGGGGCTGCCCCGAGGTAGATGCGGAGCCTGGCGGGTTCCTGCTGTTTTTCGAGGAGCAATTCAGCCATCAGCCCACCTCAACCGGGTGGCGAACCGCTTCCGCCACGGCGACCGGCAGCGTGAAGCGGAACGTGGCCCCATGTCCCAGCCGGCTCTCGACGGCGATCTGGCCCCCGAGCTGCTCCACCAGCCTGCGCACCAGCGCCAGTCCCAGGCCCGTTCCGCTCTCTGAAAAGGGATTGAAGCGATCGAAGATGGTGGTCAACCGCTCCGCCTCAATGCCGCGGCCGGTGTCGCGCACGGTGAACTGCACAAAGTCCTTCACTTCTTCAGCAGCCAGCAGAACTTCGCCTTCCTCCGGCGTAAACCGGATCGCGTTGGCCAGGAGGTTGTCCAGAATGGAGCGGAGCGCACGGCGGTCTACGTTGATCGCCGAGAGGTCGGCAAACGCGCGTATTTGCACGCGGATGCGCTTGCGCGCGGCTTCGTCGCAGAAGCGATCGCGCGCCTCGCCCAGCGCCTGCAGCGGGCGCAGCCGCTCCAGCTTGAATTCGCGCTTGCCGGTATCGAGTTCCGCCACTTCGATCAGGTCGCCCATCAGGTCGTCCAGCTTTTCCGCTTCGTAGCTGGCTGCGCCGGCCAGTTCCACCTGCAGCGGTTGCAACTCCCCGCCAAATCCCTGGTTCAGCGCATAGAGGCCTCGCCGCAGCCTGAGCAGCGGATCGCGCAGCTTGCGGCTGGCCACGGTGATGAACTGGGTTTTGAAGCGGTCGGTGTCCTGCAGGCTGGTGACGTCTTCGAGGGTGGTCACGGTGCCCAGCAGGCGCCCGTCGGAGTCGCGCATGGGCGTGGTGCGCAGCCGGTAGCTGCGCTCCTGGGTGCCGATGCGCATGGGCAGCATGGCCGCGTCGTCCTCCGCGGCCACGGCCTTCTGCATCTGCACGGCGTCGCGAATGGCGCTCAGAATCTTGTCGCCGCCCGGCGTGTTGGTCAGAGCCATGCGGTCGGTGGCCGCGTCGCCAAGGATCTCGGTCGCCGCCTGGTTGACCTTGAGGATGTGCCCCTTGCCGTCGGTCACAATAATCGGCTCAAAGATGGATTGCAGCACCGCGTCGGACAGTTGAAACTCCATCTGCCGCCGGCCCGCCTCGGTGTCGCGCAGCTCACGCAGCCGCACCACCATCCGGTTGAGCTCCGCGGCAATCGTGCCGAAGTCGTCGCGGCTGCTCCACTCCACGCGATGCTCCAGGTTGCCCTGGGCAATCCTGCGCGCATCGCGCGAGACCCTGCGGATGGGCTCCAACACGGAATAGGCTGTGGCCGCCGCCACCACGAGCGCCGCTACCACGTAGAACCAGGACATTTTGGATTGTCCCGCCGCGGCCAGCGCACGATGAGCCGCCACCGCCAGCCCCACGGTCAGGCCGGCAAGCAGGACGCATCCGAGAATCAGTCGCTGGCTCAGGTTGAGCATGGTCCGGTCTCCGCACCGGGAATCGCCTGTTTCGAGTCTACAAACTTCAGCCGGGTTTGACAGGCTGCGGAAAAACTTCTGTTTCTATCATGGTTTTCCGAAAAGCAACCCGCAGGGGCTAAAGCCCGACTCATTTTATCGGCTTTATCGGCACGACTGAAGTCATGCCCTGACACAAAACCTGCCAGAAATGAATTTTTCCGCAGCGTGTTGAGCCCTGCACAAAAAGGCCAAAGCCTTGCTCCGGCACAACGCCCCTCAACCGGCACAACTGCCTCATCCGGCAGAACTGTTTGATGCGTGGTTTCGAAATGCGTGGTTTCGGGATGCGAGGTTCCGGCCCGAAAGGCAACTCATCCATTTTGGCGGATTTAGCTTAATCACGTAAAGAAGCGGTTTTCACTGAGCGCCGAGTGGCATCCCGCCGAGTTGCTGTTCTGTGCGCTTCATGACGGAATTCAAGAGCGGGAATCTGATAGACTCTGGGCCTGAGTTCCGAACGATCCTCTTACGCTGCTGGACTGTGGAGTGAGCCGATGCGCATCACATTGAATGTCAATAAAGTGGCGGCCACGGTGGAGGTGGCTCCGGATACGCCCCTGTTGTGGGTGCTGCGCGACGTACTGGACCTTAAAGGCGCCAAGTACGGGTGCGGAATTGGGGTCTGCGGCGCCTGCACGGTGCTGGTGGGCGGCCATGCGGTGCGCTCCTGCATGACGAAAGTCAGCGCCGTTGGCACGGATGCGGTGATCACCATTGAAGGGCTTTCGCCGGATGGCCTGCACCCGGTGCAGGTGGCCTGGGAAGCGCTGGACGTGCCGCAGTGCGGCTACTGTCAGGCCGGCCAGATCCTGTCTGCCGCGGCTCTGCTGGAGCGTTCGCCACACCCCACCGATACTGAAATCGATGCCGCCATGAGCGGGAACGTCTGCCGTTGTGGAACCTATCCGCGCATCCGCCAGGCCATTCACGAAGCAGCACTCGCGGGCGCCGCGATTCCCACAAAGTAAAAGAGGGCCGAGTCATGCAGATCAATCGCCGATCATTCTTGCAATTGACCGCCCTTGCGGGAGGCGGCCTTGCGCTGGGTCTTTATCGCTTACCGCTGGCCGCAGCTCAGGGGCCAGGCAAGCAGCCCGACCTGACGCCGCAGGCCTTCATCCAGATCAGCCCGGCGGGCGTGGTCACCATCATGGCGCGCGCCTCCGAGTCCGGCCAGGGCATGCGCAACATGCTGCCCATGCTGATTGCCGAGGAACTGGATGTGGACTGGAAGGATGTCCGCGTGCAGCAGGCCGAGCTGAACGAGAAGATCTACGGCATACAGTTTTCAGGCGGGTCCGCGAACACGCCGATGGGCTGGGAGCCGATGCGCCGCGTCGGCGCGGCCGGGCGCCAGTTGCTGATGACCGCCGCTGCGCAAACCTGGGGCGTGCCGGCGGCTGAATGCACGACCCAACCGGGACGTGTGCTTCATGCCGCGTCAGGGCGCTCGGCAAGTTATGGGGAACTTGCCGCTCAAGCCGCGGCGCTGCCCGCACCCGCTCTGAGCAGCGTCAAGCTCAAAGACCCCAAAGATTACCGCATCATCGGTCACTCCCAAGCCGGCGTCGACACACATGCGATCGTGACCGGCAACGCGCTCTTCGGCATCGATGTGCAAGTGCCGGGGATGCTGTACGCGGCCATTGAAAAGGCTCCTGTGTTTGCCGGCAAGGTGAAGAGCGCAAACATTGAACAGGTCAAAAAGCTGCCAGGCGTGCGTCATGTCCTGGTGATCGATGGCGGTATTACTCCGGCAGCCGTTACGCCGTGGGAGCCGGGCATGGAGCCGGGCATCGCGATTGTGGCGGACACCTGGTGGCAGGCGCAGCAGGCGCGCAAACAGCTCAAGGTCGATTGGGATCTGGGCCCCGCAGCCACGCAAAGCACGGAAGGATTCGCAGCCAGGGCGGCCGAGTTGCTGAAGGCGCCGCCCGCAACCACCGTGCGCAAGTACGGCGACGTGGACGCGGCACTCACGGGCTCGGCGAAGGTTGTCGAGGCTACCTATCAATATCCTTTCATTGCCCACGTCACGCTGGAGCCGCAGGGCGCCACCGCGCACTGGAAAGACGGCAAGCTGGAGATGTGGTCGACCAGCACGCTGCCGACCGCGGGGCGTGAACTGGTGGCAAAGGCGCTTGGGATGGAGGAGAGCGACATCACCACGCACATGGTGCGCTCGGGGGGCAGCTTTGGCCGCCGGCTCCAGAACGACTACCTGGTCGAGGCCGCATGGATCGCCAAGCGCGTGGACGCACCGGTCAAGTTGCTCTGGTCGCGCGAAGACGACATTGCGCACGACCCCTTCCGGCCGGGGGGAACGGTGGGCCTGAAAGCCGGCCTGGATGCGCAGGGCAAGATCACTGCCTGGCGTCATCACCTGGTCTCCTTTGGGGACCAGAAGGAGCTGACATCCGGCGGCGGCATCGGCGAAGACACATTTCCCGCCGGCTTTACACCGGCTTATGCGCTGTACACCTCCGCGCAGCCGCTCATGCTGCGGACGGGGGCGCTGCGCGCGCCTGGCGAGAACATCTACTGCTGGGTGGCGCAATCTTTTCTTGACGAGTTGGCTCATACAGCCGGACGCGATCCGCTCGAGTTCCAACTCGACCTGCTCAGCAACAAGCAAATGCCCTGGTCTACGGGTGAGCACGCCGGCGTGGGCGACCACGAACCAACGGGGCAGTCCGCGATGATCCCTGAGCGGTTCAAGGGCGTGCTTGAGTTAGTGGCGGAAAAGTCAGGCTGGGCGAACCGAGCCAAGGAACCGGGCCGCGGCATGGGCATCGCCGCATGGTTTTGCCATCTGGGCTACTTCGCTGAGGTTGCCGACGTGAGCGTGGATGCGCGGAACAGGGTCACGGTGCATCGGGTCTGGGCTGCCGGCGATGTGGGCAGCCAGATCATCAACCCCAACGCCGCCGAGAGCATGGGGCATGGCGGAATCATGGAAGGCCTGGGCCATATGGCGCAGGAAATCACGCTGGTGGACGGAAAGGTCCAGCAGTCAAACTTCCATAACCATCCACTGATGCGCATGAGGCAAACGCCGAAGATCGAAGTCTATTGGCGCAAGACCGACTACTCGCCCACCGGGCTGGGGGAACCGACGTTGCCGCCGATTTTGCCGGCGGTAAGCAACGCCATCTTTGCGGCTACGGGGAAGAGGATTCGGACGCTGCCGCTGCAGCGCAGCGGGTTCAGTTGGGCATGATGCAAGGCCGATGTGTAATCGCAGAGTCATTCATTGAGGGTCGATCGGCCATCACTGCAATCTGCAATCCGTCATCTGTAATCTGTCCACTGCAATCTGTTAGGGCACCCGGCACACCGTCAGCGCCTGGCCATGCCAGCGGCAATCCAGGCTTGCCGTCTGGGGGTAGCTCACCAGCACCCAATCGACGCCGAAGTCTTTCTTCAAACGTTCGAAATCCTTGAGCGTGAAGTGTTCCCATCCAGTCTGCGCTTCGGTCTGGCGCTCCCAGGCTGCGCCCAGTTCCGGAACCTGCGTCACGACTGCCGTGTCTTTGAGCGCGTCAGCTAGTTGGCTGCGCTCGGCCAGCGCGCGGAAGCTGTGGTAGTCCTCGCCGGGAGCGGCCATGTAACGCGCGCCGACGGCAAAGTACGCGTTCTGGGGCGTGTTCTGGCGGACCCAGGCAAAGGCCTGCAGCCACTCGTTGCTGGAGGGCCGTCCGGGTAGCTCAAGGTGCTCGCTGGCGCTGAAGATCTGCCGCTGGGCATAAAGCATGCTTCCGTTCACAAGGACGAGGAACACGGCCCAGCGCCAGAGGCTGGCCTTGAGCAGGTAGTTGCCCAGCAGGCAGCCGGCGATGAGCACCATGAAGAAGTAAATGAGGTGAAGAAAGCGCATGGGTTGCAGAGGCGTGAGGCGGACCAGCGCCGGCGTTTCCAGCATGACCAGCGCAACCACCTGCTGAAAGACGCCGTAGATCAGCACTGCCAGCGCAAAGCGCGCCAGCCTGGGTTGGCCGTGCCTGCCGGCCACGCGCCAGAGTATCCAGAAGAGAACGAGCGGCGCCAGCGCACCCAGCCACTCGTACCAGGCCCACCGATTCAGGAGGAAGTAGCTTTTGGAGGCCACGGCCTTGCGCCAGATGGGGTTGGGCGGATCGAAGATCCAGGCCAGCGGAGCAGCCGCGACCGCCGCGGTGGTTTGCCGGTGTTTGACTTTGCCGGCGAGTCGCAGCACCGATGCGCGCACTGGGTCCGAGAGGGTCATGGTGAGGATGAAGCAGAAGGAGATGCCCAAGGCGGCCATGATGGGATGCAGCGCGAACGAGACCAGCAGCAGCGCCGCGGCCTGCCAGGTGCGGCCCGCCAGGATGCGCGCCACGGCCAGCAGGATGAGCGCCGTTGCCAGGCCGCGGGGATGCAGATACTGGTCCACCAGGCTCAGGGCCGTGCCCGCGACCGGCAGTGTGAACATGGCTGCCACCAGTGCTACCCCGGGCCAGTGCGCCCGCGCCTCAGGGAACAAGTACCGCGCAATGCTCAGGCAGGCCCAGAGAATGACGCATAGGGAAAGGAATTGCCACAGAAGCTCGGCCCACGCGACGGGAATCCCGGTTGCTTGAACGAAATGCGCCATCCAGCCGTCAAAGGCTGTGGCCTGCAACTGGAGGCGAAAGAAATCGGCGTCGTGAGAAAAGAGAGCGGGATTGAGATCGGCCTTGACGGCGCTGAGGTAGACGCCATCGTCCTCCGCGCCGGGGTGGTAGCCCATGACCGCAAAACCAACCACGGCAAGCACCAGGATGAGCGCCAGATCGAACAGGGAATTGTTTCGCCTCAACCGTGCCAGCTCCGTATAATTACCTTCAGTCTCAACAGTTCATCGCATTGACAAATCGATCGTACATGTACGGGGAGGGAGGGGCAACAATGTTAGCCCCCGCGGAGTGCGAACAGCATCCCGTGCACGAAAAGCTGGCGCTGGTCATTCCCACGCTCTCTGAGGCTGAGAACATCGGCGGCCTTCTGGATCATGTACGCCGCGTCCTCGATCCGCTCAATATCCCCTACGAAATCATTGTGGTGGACGACGACAGTCCCGACCGCACCGGCGAAGTTGTCTCCGCCATCGCCAAGGAAGACCCACATGTGCGGCTGCTGGTCCGCAAGGGGGAGCGCGGCTTGTCCGGCGCTGTTCTTTACGGATGGAAGCACACCGACGGCACCATTCTGGGCGTGATGGATGCCGACCTGCAGCACCCCCCGGAACTTCTGCCGCAGCTCATTGCGGCCATCGATTCCGGATGCGATCTGGCAATCGGCAGCCGCTATACCCACGGCGGCGCAACCGGGGAATGGAGCCGCTCGCGCAAGTTCTTCTCCTCGGCCGCTGTCTGGGCCACATGGCCCATCCAGCACTCCGGCATCCGCGCGGAAGATCCCATGTCCGGCTTCTTCATGGTGCGCAGGCGCTGCGTGGACAACGTGACGTTCCAGCCCAAGGGATTCAAGTTGCTGCTGGAGATTCTTGTCCGCGGCAACGTTCGATCGGTGGAAGAGGTTCCGTTTGTCTTCGGCCTGCGCTACCGTGGGGCCAGCAAGGCAAATGCGAAAGTGGCATGGGATTATGCGAGGCTTCTGCTCAGGCTCTACGCCGGACGGCTTGGGATCGGGAAGCCTTAGATCGCTGGCAAGATCATCCGCAGCACCAGAAACCCCGCCACTCCAGCAAAAAATACCAGCGCCATGCGGATTCCCGGCTCGCGATTGACCTCGGGCACCAGGTCGGTGGCGGCTACATAGAGGGCCACGCCCGCCGAGATCGGCAGCCCATACGGCAGCAGGCTTGGCGCCAGCTCAATCACCAATACGCCCACGAGGGTGGCCGCCGCGAGGGCCACGGCTGAATAGAATGCTGTCCTCCGGCTGCGTCCGCTGGCCAGCATGACGGAAGCCATGGTGAACCCCTCGGGCGCCTTGTGCAGCAGGATGGCCAGAAAGATCAGCCAGCCCAGCGAACTCGACACTACGAAGCCCGAGCCGATGGCCACGCCGTCAAACAGCGCGTGAACGCTCAAGCCGGCCATGACCGCGTTGCCGGTGCGGTGGGAGACAAACTCGCCGTGGTGGGTCTCTTCGCCAAAGTGGAAGTGGGAGCTGATGGTGTGTTCCAGCAGGTGCACCACACAGTAGCCCGCCATGATCAGAACCGGTCCCAGCGCCGGGTTCAGCTTGAGGCTTTCGGGCGCCATCTCGATGAGCGCGGTGGCCATCAGAAAGCCTGCGCCGAGGGCGACAAAGTAGCGCAGGTAGCGCTCGACGCCCTGGGCGCGCACCAGCACCAGTCCGCCCACAACGTCGGCCAGTGCGGCGATTGCGCCGAGAAGGATGGAGATCTTCAGCAATGATTCAGCCCTTTGAGACCTTTATGGTCGGAAATCCACAACTCTCCCACGTCTGCAAACTATTTAATACAGGAAAATCCCAACTCCCCTCGATGACATCGAGCAAGTATGACTCCAGTAAGGTGAGCTTCCTGTCTTTCTGAAAAAGAAGAATGCCAATCTTCTTGCCATCGGGAGTCTTGCCAACAACATCGGAGATCACCCTGCTGGAACCGGTTCCTAATGGGGCGCCAACCTCGACATGCAACGAAATGCTCGGGCATCCGCAATCACACCATGGCGTGGCGCGAATCTTCTCCAATTGCGGAGCAAAGGTCCTGGCTTCTGGTAAACCGTGTTTCAGGAGCCAGTTCAATAGCGCGAATTCCTCTGGTGTTACTGGTCGGGAAGTCAAGATTTTTTCGTCGTCCATGGAACCTACTGTCCTTAAGGAATCATTGAACAATTCTTGCCGGCAAACCAGCATTCCCCCAGCGGCTAAAGCCCGCGATGATTTTTTACCTTTTGGGGCACGACTCAAGTCGCGCCCTTTCAAAGCAACAAAGCCAACCCAAGCAAAGACAATTAGCCGCTATGCCGGATGTGCATCACATCGCCGTCCTGCACGACGTACTCCTTGCCTTCGAGGCGCAGCGTGCCTTTGGCTTTCGCGGCCGCTTCGGAGCCGGCCTCAAGCAGCGTGTCCCAACGGATGGTTTCGGCGCGAATGAAGTGGTGCTCCAGGTCGGAGTGGATTGCGCCCGCGCCCTGCGGCGCCTTCGAGCCCACCGGGATGGTCCACGCGCGGCACTCGTCCTCACCCGCGGTAAAGAAGCTGATGAGCCCTTGCAACTGATAGCTCTTGCGGATCAGGCGGACCAGGCCGCTTTCATGCAGGCCGTAGCTGCCCAGGAACTCCGCCGCTTCCTCGTCGTCCATCTCTGCCAGCTCGGCCTCGACTTTGCCGCAGATGGCCGTTGCCCCGGCGTTCGGCCGGCCGGCCACTTCATCCAGCTTGTATTTGCTCACGGCCGCATTCAGATCGTCGCCCAGCGTGGAGCTTTCGCCGATGTTGAGTGCATACAGAATGGGCTTTTGCGAGAGGAACATGAAGCCCTTGATGAGCTTCTTCTCGTCGGCCGTCATCTCCAGTTCGCGAAGCGGCTGCTCTTTCTCAAGCGCATCTTTCGAGCGGAGAAGCAACGCCTGCTCGCGCTCCAGGTCGCTGGTGCGGCCCTTCTTCAGGTCTTTTTCGAGTCGATCAAGACGCTTTTCCACCTGGGTCAGATCGCTGAGCATCAGATCGAATTCAACGCTCTTGATGTCCCGCAGCGGGTCGACCGGCCCCACATGCGGAATGGCGTCGTCCTCGAAGGCGCGCAGCACGTGAATGAGCGCGTCCACATTGCGCAGGCTGGTGAGGAAGGCGGTCTCTTTGAGCGCCTCCTGCCCGATGGCCGCCACGTCAACGTACTCGACAGTAGCGTAGGTTGTTTTCTTCGGCGAGTAGAGCGCCGAGAGCTTGTCCAGCCGCTCGTCTGGAACCCGTGCCACGCCGATGTGCTCTTCGCGCGGATTGGAGTAGGCCTTCTCTTCGAGCTTGGCCTTGGTCAGAATCTTGAATAAAGATGTCTTGCCCACCTGCGGCAGGCCGATGATGCCAGTCTTCATGCACGTCCCGTAGAGGCCCCTGCACGATGAAATACGCGCTTCCGAGCCTCTTCGATGATACAGGAACAGGGATCAGGGCTCAGGTGTCAGGGATCAGCCGGGAGCGCCCCCCAACTCAGGAATGAGTTGCCAGGAAAACCAATTGGAATAGTGAAGAGGTGTACCTTGAGGCAATGATCGCCGTGAACTGACCCCTGACCCCTGAAACCCGACCCCTAGCTTCTCGTGCTCTCCGCCCGCGCCACCAGCACCACGGTCGCCAGGCCGAGCAGGGAGACGAGGCCTTCGACGTCGACGCTGCGGTTGTGCAGCTTGTTGAAGTCCACCGTCAGGGGGTTGGTGGGATCGAAGGTGTTGATGGCTCCGCCGGCGGCCGCGCGGTCCCGCTCCATGGCGGGGACGATGCCGAACTGCGCGTAGACCGTGGCGCCGATCATCAGCACTACCGCGGCCATGGGCGCCAGCACCGTGCGCGGCTTGTAGATGGCCCAGGCAGGAGCCAGAGCCAGCAGCGCTAGCGCCACCATGCCGGATACCAGTCCCATGCCATGCAGGATGTGCAGCAGCTCGCCCACGATGGCGCCAGCCTTATGCGTATCGGGCTGCAGGGTCTGGAAGGTAATGGCCGCCACAATCGGGAAAAAGATCTCCGCGCCCAGCCACACCACGAGCGACAGATACAGCAGCGTTCGAAGCAAAGTCTTCATTCGCGCAGGATACTAGAGAACACGCGAATTGGAATAGCGGGAAGTTCCTCGCTCATCCTTCCCGCGTTTCAGAAACTGGCCCTAACCGATCGCTGCGCCAACCCTCCAATCGCTGAACTCATGAGGTTGACCTGTGCTGAAAAATATTGGAATCGTATTCGTTTTTTCTTTGGTCCTGGTTCGCCTGCCTGCCATGGCGCAGGCCAACGCAGATGCAAGTGCGGGACTCGCCGGTTGCGGTCCGGTAAACCTCAAGTTCGAGGTGAAGACGGCGATCGGGGCGAACCCCGCGCAACCGGAACCGGGCAAGGCGCTTGTCTTTTTCATTGAGCGGGACATCAATATCAACATCGTCACACATACCAGCAGGATCGACGTGGATGGCAGGCCGATGGGAGCTACAAACGGAGACTCTTATTTCTATTTCTCAGTCGATCCAGGGGTGCACCATCTGTGCGCGACAACGCAGTTCGGCGGATCGCCGGAAGAGCTCTCGACAGCCGTGCTGCATTTCACCGCGGAGGCTGGAGGCGTCTATTACTTCGAAATGAAGAACCTCTCATGGCCTGAACGGGATGTGCACGATGCAAGTTTTTCTCCCCTCGACAGCGACGAAGGGAAATTCCTTGCATACACGCTGCCGCGGGCGTCTTCACGCCAGAAGAAATGACGTTTGGATTCCGTGCCCATGGGCCGCAAACCCAGAGGCAAGAAAGAGCGCGGGAATCTCTCGATTCCCGCGCAAAGACTCTGAGCTGATTATGGGCGAACCGAGGGAGAATGGTCTGGGGCTAAAGCCCCATCTCTCTTTCTTTGCAGCTTATGGCACGACTAAAGTCGTGCCCCTTCGCACATCTACGTCAAGGTGGAGCTTTTCGGCAAGCTGACTACGGGAATTGAAAGATCCGCGCGCGCAGACTCTGACTTGATTGTGGGCGAGCCGAGGGAGAATGGTCTGGGGCTAAAGCCCCATCTCTCTCGAGTTGAGCGGCATGCGGCACGACTGAAGTCGTGCCCTGTTACAGTGCGCGCCCAAGGCCGAGATCTTAAGCTGGCTGACGCAGGAATCGAAGGATCCCCGCGCCCCGGTTCCTCAGCTGACCTGCTGGCGCAATCGTCGATCGTATCCACACTGGTCACTGTGCACTGCCCACTAGCTTCTTTTCAACGCCCGCTTCAGCACTGTTTCGAGGGCGGCCTTGGTCTGCGCGTACTCTTCGGCGGAGACGGTGCCGTGGATTTTTTCGCTTTCGAGGGCAAACATCTCTTCCTTGATTACGTTGAGCAGGGCAGTGTTCTTTGCCGCCGGGGTGGAAGGCGTTGCATAGCTCGGCAACGAAGCATCCGCAACCGCGCCCGCCGGCTTGCGCAGCAGGAAGGCCGCCGCAACCACCAGCAGCAATGCCAGTCCGCCCAGAATCCACCACTTGTACTTGCTCAGCGGGTCCGGCGTGTTGATGGGTACGCCAATGCCGCCGCCTGGCTGGTTGCCGGGTGTGGCCGCAGGGCTCTGCCCGCTGTCCTGGCCGCCCATTGCTCCGCCGCTGTTCGCCGCGCCCTGCTGCTCGCGCGGCATGGATCCGTTGCCCGAGACGCTGAACTCGAGCGCCTTGCCGGGCAGCGCGTTCTTTAACAGCAGCGTCTGCACCGCGGGATTCTGGTCCGGCGGCGCGACAGTCTGGAAGTTGAGGCTCGAGCCTGCCTTGAATTCAATGCTCTTGGGCAGCATGACCACAAAGCTGTTGACCGGCATGAGCACCTTGGGGTCGAACGTGTACTTGCCGCTGTACGGAAGGTGATAATGCAGAACGAAGATCGTCATGTTCTCGCCTTCGTCCGGCTGAATGGGAATGTTGAAGGTGTAGTGGCCCTTCTGCGCAAGGGAGATCGGGATCGCATTGGTGGGCAGGCCGCTGGGCCGCGTGGCCTCCGCTCCATCGAGCACCGCGCCCGTGGGCAGCACAAATTCAAAGGTGTTGCTGCTGAACTGGGTTACGCGCGGCGAACTGGTATTGTGCACCACAAACTGCTCGGCCACATCCAACTGCCCGTTCTCCGACTCGATCTGCAGAACGTCGTCCTCGATGGAGACTCCGTCAACCTTGGCGGCTGAGTCATAGACCGTGATGTCGCCCGACCCAGCGCCCTGCGGCGCGGCGATAAAGTAGCCGGCGCCCTGATGCAGCGCGCGGATCAGGTAAGGCCCGCTGCCCGGCTCGTTGAGCGAGTAATGGCCTTTGCTGTCAGTGGTTGCATGCGCGGCGGTCTTCATCCCCGCCTGCACGTCTACCAGTTCCACGGTATCGCCCGCGGAGGGCTTGCCGCTGGTCTTGTTGGTCACCGTACCTGTGACGGTGGCGGCCTGCGCAAGTGCGCCTGTCAACAGCAGGCTCAAAGCAAGAGTGGGAAAGAAAAAACGGGCTGATTTCATAGTCGTGATCGAATCCTTCTTATTGTGAACCGCTGCATTTTATTCAAATCGCATTTGTGTGACGTCTTGTTTGTGCGCCTTCGGCGCATTGAAAGTGCATGACTTCGGTCTTGCCGCACTCGCCGCAGGAGTGATTGCGAACCTTGCGAGCTGGGGAAATGGCCTGTTGGGTCCATTTCGGCCCGAATACATCCCTCAGCGGCTGAAGCCAGCATCGATTGCAAGACGTTTGTGGCACGACTCAAGTCGTGCCCTTTCAAAGATCGCGGCCGAAATGAGTTTTTCCGCAGCATTTGAATACGACAGTTGCATTTGGCGGAATCCCTGGAAAATGTGCAAGAGCCCGGGCCTGAAGGCCTTGTTTCTTTGCTCGGTTTTCAGGGGGTTAAAACCCCCTGCTCCCTCCGTGCTTCATGCCTGCTGCAAATGATCGATCTCCGCCAGCAGCAGCGCGGCTTCGTTTTCAAGCTGCGTGCGCTGTGCCTGGAAATCTTCTTCCGGGTACTTGCCGGCCCGGTACTCGAAGTTCAAATCGCGCAGGTTCTCATAGAGCTGTTCCTTGCGCTCCTGCAGGTAATCCAGGCGCGTTTTCTCGCGCTGGCTGGCAAAGACGTTCTCCGGCCAGAAGGTGTAAACCAGCAGCGCAATCATCAGCAGGATGCCTGCCAGTGCTCCCTGTGCAGTGGTCATGACTCAAAAACCTCCGTCGCCGGTTTCACGGCGAATCCTATTGCGACGCTCCCGCTCTTCCGGATCCAGGTTGGCGGCATCCACAGTCGCAACTGCTGTTCTGCCGACCGACCAGCGCCGCACCAGCAGAATGGTTCCCAGCAGCGCCGCGGCAAACACCGCGAAGGGCGCAATCCACGCCACTAAATCGAAGCCATGCGTGGTGGGCGCGGCCAGAACCACTGCGCCGTACTTGGCGACAAACGAGTCCAGAATATCCTGGTTGCTCTTTCCGGCTGCGATCGCGGTGCGCAGTTCCTGCAACTCGGTTGCGGAACTGGTGCAGCCGACGTGGTTGCACTCGCCCAATATCTGCGAGCAGCCGCAGGTGCACATGAGCCGGTGGTTGAGGTCGTTGTAACGCGCACTGGAGTCCGTCGCGCCCAGGCTGAAGCAGACAGCCACCACCAGCGCCGCAACCTGCATGCCTTTGAACCAGAAAGAAAGCCGCTCCCGATCCTTCATCTCAATGGCCGCCTTTCAGCGCCGGCTCCGTAGGAATGGTTCGAACTGCCGGCACGCGCAACGAGGCGGTGGCCGGGCTCAAGCTCGGAACCAGCGCCAGCAGCGTGCCGAAGACCAGCACGGCCAGCCCTGCCCATATCCAGCCCACGAGCGGATTCAGAAACGCCTTGATGATCGGCTGGCCGGTGTCGGGATTGGTGCCTTCATACACCACGTACAAATCCCATTCGATGGTGGAGTGAATGGCGACCATGGTCTGCGGCTGTTCGCTGGCCAGGTAGACCCGCTTCTCGGGGCTCATCTGGAATTGCTTTGTGCCGTTCCTGTAAACGTCCAGCAGGGCGTAGTCCGAGTTGTAGTTCAGATTCGAATCCTGCGTGAAGCCGATCTCCTCCAGCGTGTAGGGGCCGATGCTCATCTTGTCGTGCAGGGCCAGTTCTTTCTCCACATTGCGATTGAAGGCCGAGCCCGCGAGGCCGATGACTACAATCACCACGCCGATGTGCACAATGTAGCCGCCGTACCGGCGTGTGTTTCTGCGCGTCAAGAGCCACGTGGACACGAGCAGATTCTTGCCGGTCTGCTTTGAAATCACCCCGGCCCCGCGGAAAAACTCGCTCAGAATCGCGGTCAGCACTCCGGCCGACACGGCAAAGGCCACCAATGCGTAGAAGTCGCCCTGATCGAATTCGCCGTCCTGCCAGGGCCGCACGCCCACCGCAAGGCAGACAATCACCATCGCCCACAGCGCAATGACCGGCAGCACAAAGTTGCGGCGAATGCTTTTGAACGATGTCGCGCGCCAGGGAAGCAGGGGACCTACGCCGGTGAGGAACAGAAGAAAGATGCCGATGGGCACAGCCACGCGGTTATACCAGGGAGCGCCGACGGTGACCTTGTTGCCGACTACATATTCCGAAAGGATGGGGAAGAGCGTTCCCCACAGAATGACGAAGCAGGCCGTGAGCAGGACGAGGTTGTTGAAAAGGAAGCTCGACTCGCGGCTGACCAGCGACTCCAGGTGATGGTCGGCCTTGAGGTGGCTGCGCTGCAGGATGTAAGTGAATGTGCAAACCGCCAGCACGATGCCCATGAACACCACAAACCATGTTCCGATGGACGACTGCGCGAAGGCGTGTACGGAGCTCACCAGGCCGGCGCGGGTCAGCAGCGTGCCGAGCAGCGTAAGCAGGAAGGTGGAGAAGATGAGCCAGACGTTCCAGCTCTTCATCATGCCTTTCTTCTCCTGCATCATGACGGAGTGCAGAAAGGCGGTTCCGGTAAGCCAGGGCATGAAGCTCGCGTTTTCCACCGGGTCCCAGCCCCAGTAGCCGCCCCATCCCAGCACTGCGTAGGCCCAATGCATGCCCAGAAAGATGCCGGCGGTGAGGAACAGCCAGGTCACCATGGTCCAGACGCGGGTAATCTTGATCCACTTCTCACCGGGGTAGCGCATCATCAGCGCGCCCAGGGCAAAGCAGAAGGGAATTGAGAAGCCAACGTAGCCCAGATAAAGCATGGGGGGATGGATCACCATCTCGGGATACTGCAAGAGGGGATTCAGTCCGTTGCCATCTTGCGGAATGGCGCCCTGCAGGACCGAGAACGGCGGCGCGGCGAAGCACAGAATGGCCAGGAAGAATACCTGAATGGCTGCCAGAATGGTGCCCGCATAGGCGTAGAGCTTGACGTCGGTCTTGTGCGTCAGGCGCAGAATAAAGCCGTAGATCCCCAAGAGCCACGCCCACAAGAGCAGCGAGCCTTCCTGGCCGGACCAGAGAGCGGAGAACTTGTACGCCCCCGGCAGTGCGCGGTTGGAGTGTTCGGCGATGTAGGTGATGGAGAAGTCGTTGGTGAAGACTGACCAGACCAGCGCGAAGGCCGCCATGGTCACGGCTAGAAAGCCGGCGATTCCGGCCCGCCGCGCCGTATCTGCCAGCCGCTCCGGTGAAACTGCTGCCGGCTGCCCGGTTGCAATCAGCCGCAGGGCGATTGCCCCGGCAAGCAGATTGTAGGCGGCCAGCGCCAATGCGATGAGAAGTGCAAAACTACCGAACGCTGCCATTCAGACTCCAGGACGATTTTCGCACGCAGGGCGGGAGCAGGGGGCCTCCCGACAACGGTATTCTCAATCCATCATAGGCGTTCGGCTTGTGATCTGCCTCACACCATCGATGGAGAATGAGACGGCAGCAATTTGGGAGGGAAACAGCAGGGTTTCACGCAGCGCAATCGAGTGCGGAGCAACAAAGCCAGTGCGAGCGAAAAGCGAGCGTTCGCCGTGCGGCAGGCGCCCGCCGCACAGCAGGTGCTTCAGGCTGCGGAAATGCTGTCTTGCGAAAGCAGGTTGGCGGCCGCCGCAACCATATCGTCCAGCGCAAACGGCTTGGTCAGGAAGCGCACAAATCCGGTGTCGTAGTCGCCAGGCGCCTCACTGGAACTGCCCAGCACCAGCACCGGAACTTTGGGCAGGCGCGCATGCAACTCGGCCACAAACTCCGGGCCGCCGATCCCCGGCATGCTCAGGCCGGAGATCACGAGGCCCAGTTTGCCGGCAAAGTACGGCTGTTCCACCAGGCACAGGGCCTCGGCGGCATCTCCCACTCGTTCGACCTCCTGGAACCGTCGCTCAAGAATGGATTTGCGTTGGAACGCCTGAAGTGGGTCGTTATCGACCAATAAGATGATTGCCATGCGTACCCGCATCTCCCGCAACCGTTGCCAAGGCCGGCAATTGAATCACTGGCTATGCAACTCAGATGATGCAAGACGCAATTTTGGTTGCCCGTCGCAGCGCAATCGACAGACCTCTTGGGAACCGGAATGTGCCGGCCCTTTTCCGAACTGGAATTCCTGTCCTTTGGGCGCCATGAATCCTGGGCGTAACTTTCACTGAATCCTGGCAGGTGTCCTGCGAAGAATTCGACTTGGTTGAGACAAAGGAAAGTGCGAGAATCGCATCGACTGGAGAGAATATGAAAGCGTTGCTTGGGAGACTCTTTGCCGATTCTCGCGTTGCCGCATTGGCCGCGCTTATGTTTGTGGCTACACCGGCTCCTGCGGCAACGGCTTCCCCCGTCGCACCGGCTCCGGCGGCAGGTGGCCAGCCGGATACGACTGAAATGGAGCAGACGCTCTATGTGCAGGCGCCCGATTTTCCGGGCGGCGCCAACAGCATCGTCCTGGTCTGGCTTCCCGAACCGTTGGAGAGCACCTGCCTGGGCAGGACGATGAAGGAATGCTTCAACATCGATTACTGCATCCGCACCACCAACCCGAACGGCCCCCAGTGCAAGAATCTCGCCGTACCCCGCGCCCGCCTGCCCAAATACCCTCCCGGCATGCAGCCGCACCGTGCGATCAGCATCGTTCTTCGTGCGCCGGGGAACAACAACGGCTTCGACCGGTTGAAGGAGTTCTACAGAAGAGCGCCGAAAGAGTCCCTCGAACGGCTCTCTTCGGATGCGACCATTCGCGCCAGAATCCGCTATAACAACAGCCCGTCCTTTGAGGGGTTCACTCTGTTGGAAGTGCTGTCTGCGCCCTAGCCGAATAGAAATTCCTTTTCCTTCAATTCCTTGATGATGTCGCGCAACCGCGCGGCCTTCTCGAACTCGAATTTCTTGGCGGCGTCGCGCATCTCCGTCTCCAACTTCGCGAGATGCGTATCGAGCTCTGCTTGCGAAGTAAACTCCGGCAGGCCGGCGGCTTCTTCCGCTTCCACATCGCCGTACTCGGCTTTGAGAATCTGCGCCAGGCCCATGTCCATGGTGTTGATGATCGACTGCGGCGTGATGCCGTGCTCCTCGTTGTATGCGCGCTGGATGGTGCGGCGGCGGTCGGTTTCGTCCATGGCCCGGCGCATTGAATCCGTAATGCGATCGGCGTAGAGAATCGCGCGACCCTCGAGATGACGTGCCGCGCGGCCCATGGTCTGGATCAGCGATCCCGTTGAGCGCAGGAAACCCTCTTTGTCGGCGTCGAGGATTGCGACCAGGGAAACTTCAGGAAGGTCGAGGCCTTCACGCAGAAGGTTAATGCCAATGAGGACGTCGTACTCGCCTTTGCGCAGCGCTGCCAGCAGCTTTACGCGTTCGAGGGTCTCGATCTCCGAGTGCAGGTAGCGGCACTTGACGCCGACCTCGGTGTAGTAGCCGGCCAGGTCCTCGGACATGCGCTTGGTGAGGGTGGTTACCAGCACGCGCTCGTTTCGTTTGGCTCTGTCGCGAATCTCGGCCAGCAGGTCGTCGATCTGGCCCTTGACCGGCCGAATCTCCACCTCGGGATCGACCAGCCCGGTGGGCCGGATGACCTGCTCCACCACCACGCCGGCCGACTTGGTCAGCTCATAGGGCCCCGGAGTCGCCGATACGTAGATGGTCTGGTGGATGCGGTTCTCAAACTCGTCAAACTTGAGCGGGCGGTTGTCCATGGCCGAGGGCAGACGGAAGCCGTAGTCCACGAGATTCTGCTTGCGGCTGCGGTCGCCGAACCACATGCCATGCACCTGCGGAATGGTGGCGTGGCTTTCGTCAATAAACAGCAGAAAGTCGCGAGGAAAGTAGTCGAGCAGCGTGGGCGGCGGCTCGCCCGGCAAACGCCCGGAAAAGTGTCTGGAATAGTTCTCAATCCCGTGGCAGTAGCCCATGGACTTGATCATCTCCAGATCAAACCGCGTCCTCTGGTGTACGCGCTGCGCTTCCACCATGCGGCCCTGGGCTTCCAGTTCGGGGACCCATTCGTTCAGCTCTTTGACAATGGAATCGATGGCGCCGGCTTTGCGTTCGGGCTGCACCACATAGTGGCTCTTGGGATAGATGGGCAGACGCGAATACTTTTGCTTCACCGTGCCGAAGAGGGGATCGATTTGCGAGAGCGACTCGATCTCGTCGCCGAAGAGCTCAATGCGGTAGGCAGTTTCGTCGTAGGTGGGGAAGACTTCAATCACGTCGCCGCGCACGCGAAAGGTCCCGCGCCGGAAGTCGCCGTCATTGCGCTCGTAGAGGATCTCCACCAGGCGGCGCGTAATGTCCTGGCGGCTGATGTGCTGGCCCTTCTCAAGCAGCAGCAACATGCCGTAGTAGGCCTCGGGCGAGCCGAGCCCGTAGATGCAACTGACGGAGCTCACAATGATGGAGTCGCGGCGCTCAAACAGCGAGCGCGTGGCCGAGAGGCGCAGCTTGTCCAGCTCCTCGTTGATGGTGGCTTCCTTCTCGATGTAGAGGTCGCCGGCGGGGATGTAGGCCTCGGGCTGGTAATAGTCGTAGTAGCTGACGAAGTACTCGACCGCATTGCCTGGGAAGAACTGCTTGAACTCGTGATAGAGCTGCGCGGCGAGCGTCTTGTTATGCGCCAGGATCAGCGCAGGCCGGTTGGACTGCTCAATGATCTTGGCCATGGTAAAGGTCTTGCCGGAGCCGGTAACGCCGAGCAGCACCTGGTGGCGTTCTCCGGCCGCCAGCCCCTCCATCAGCTCTTCGATGGCGCGCGGCTGGTCACCTCGCGGCTTGTAGCTGGTCACCAGTTGAAAGTCCATGCGGAGATTATACGCGAAGAGCGAAGGGACGGCGAAAGTGCAGGGGTCAGGGGTCAGACGTCAGGGGTCAGGGAACGGCTGTTAGAGCGGTTTCAGGATAGGTATACCCTATCTGCACTACTGCGAGGTCGCCGCTCCTTGGGGTCGCGTCGACTTGAGTGTATTCCCTTTGGGTACGGCAATCCTGAAACCGCTATAGCTTTCAGCTATCGGTTGCCGACGATCGCGGAGGAGCGGTGTTAGCGGCGTTGGCGGGGTTGGCGGAGTTAGGACGAGCCTTTAGCTCCGCTCACACGCGCGAAGCGCGGCTACCCGCGCTCGTTCCGCTTTTTGCAGAAACATCTACTTTTTTGGGCGGACGAAACTGGCGATTTCGTCGGCCTGAAGGCCTATGGATTGGCGTGCGCAGGTTTTGGGGCGAAAAGAGTTCGGTTGCGGGCCGACAGAAAGCCGCGGGATGTAGCCGTGCGCCGTGCCAAAAAAGTATAAAAATCGATGCGTTATCGATGCGTTTTGAAGCCGTTTTGTGCGTACACCAACCTTGGTTTGCGACTCTCGGATGTGTAGGCGAGGCCCCAATTCATTCATCCGATACTGCCCAGGGACAATAAGAATCAGAGATCCAATGGAAGGCAATCGGCAGCTCCCATCGCTCTGCCCTTTTGTGAGCGGTGTAGCACAGACGCGTCCAATCGCAATCGGATAGATTTGCGTTGCGCGGCCCTCAACGTCAATCCCCGAGGAAGTCACATTTCCGCTCCGGAAGGCGCCATGAACTTCACACGCAAGACCCTGTCGTGTCTGGTGGCAAGCGCGACGATTCTTTTCAGCGCGTACCCCTCGATTGCAGCCACCCGAAAGATGCCGCCGGCGCGGCCGGTTGCGTCCACAGAACTCGAAATGCAGGTCCTTCTCGATCGGGCAAACTTCTCGCCGGGTCAGATCGACGGGAACGCGGGAAGGAACAGCCGCGAGGCCCTGGCGGCGTTCCAGAAGGCGCGCGGGCTTGCTCCGGGCGTGCGGAATCGCAAGGCGTTGCTCGTGGCGCTCGGGGCCGGTGCGGTTCAACCGATCGTCTCCTATACGATCAGCGCGGAGGAGGCCGCGGGGCCGTTTACCGGGACGATTCCGGATGACGCCACGGAACAGGCGAAGCTTCCTGGCCTTTACTACACATCCGTGCTACAGGAACTCGGCGCGAAGTTCCACTCGGCGCCGGCGTTGCTCCAGCGTCTGAACCCCAGCGCCCATTTCACCGCGGGAGAGAACATCCGTGTCCCCAACGTATTGGGCGCCGAACAGGGAGAATCCGACGCGGCGCAGACTAAGGTCGCGGACGGCAAACGCGAGCCGGTCGCGGGCCAGAACGACAAGCCTGCGTCGGCCGGTTCGGGCGTAGTGAGGGTCGTTGTTTCGAAAAAGGCATCGGTGCTGAATGTGTATGACAAGGAAGGGCAGCTCGTCTTCTACGCCCCGGTCACCAGCGGCAGCGAGCACGACCCGCTCCCCCTTGGCAATTGGGTGATTACTTCGGTGGTGCGTGATCCGGTCTACAGCTACAACCCCGACCTGTTCTGGGATGCCGATCAAGCGAATGCCAAGGTGAAGATTGCGGCGGGTCCCAACAATCCCGTGGGTGTCGTCTGGATGGGGCTCAACGAGCCGCACTACGGGATCCACGGCACTGCCGAGCCGGGAGAGATTGGCCATTCCGCATCGCACGGATGCGTGCGGATGACAAACTGGGACGCCACCAGGGTCGCCGACCTGGTGAAAGTTGGGACGCAAGTCGTGTTCGAGGAATGAGAAAACCAAGCTCACGATACGGGTTTCAACACGGCACGCCAGCCTTCGTGGAGGCAGAGTCTTGAGGATCTACGCCTGCATCGCCGTTCTTTTCCCCGTGCTTCTTGCCGCGAACGCCACCTCCAGCCTCTTAGACATGGCTCCGCCGATCAGCGGACTCGCCCTCGCGGATCTTAGGGATAGCTTCGACGAGATTCACAACGGACACCGGCATGAGGCAATCGACATCATGGAACCGAGAGGGACACCCGTGCATGCGGTTGTGTCCGGAACAATCCGCAAATTGTTCCTCAGCAAACCGGGCGGGAACACAATCTACGAGTTTGATGAAACGAGCGTGTATTGCTACTACTACGCGCACCTGGACCGGTACGCGGATGGGTTGCGGGAGGGGCAGCGGGTGGAGCGTGGGGACGTGATCGGTTTTGTGGGATCGACCGGGGATGCGGATGCGCGTTCGCCGCACCTGCATCTGGCAATTGTCGACCTGGGGCCGGAGAAGCAGTGGTGGAAAGGGACGGCGATTGACCCATATCCTGACCTGGTCGCCGCGGTGAAGCGGACGAAATAGCGGATCATCCTCTCCTGTTGCGGCCTGTGAAGCCGGCATCCATTCAGACGGAAACAGCGAGACAGGACGCGTGGCGCCTCCTGTCTCGCTGTCTGGGTTGGGTTGACGAGTGGGTCTAGCGAGGACGGTGACCCCCGCCTCCTCCGCCGCCGCGATAACCGGGCAGGGCGTGTTCGCCGCCGCCTTCGTGCGGTGCTCTGCCTACGTTGCCTTTGCCGTCACGGGCTTCGTTGGCCTGGAAGTGGTTGAAGCGCTGCGAGCCGCGTCCGGGGACCGGTCCGTTGTAGCCGTGACGGGGGTCATAGCGGTTGTCGACGTGGCCGTAGAAGCCCTCGCGGCCATGGAACCAGGGACCGGCTCCAATAAACAAGCCGCCGGCAAACCAGTCGGGCCCATAGTAGCCGTATGGGGAACAGTCGTAGGGGGCGTAGTCGAAGTAGCCGTAGGGGCAGTCGGGGGCTACGCCGATGTCGACAGCGACCTGGGCATGGCCAAGCGATGGGCCCCCCAGGGATGCGCCGCCCAGCAGTGCCATCGCCAGAATTGAGAGTGCAAGGATCTTTCCGTGGGACATAAATCCCTCCTGGCAGCTTTAGAGAGGCAAAAAGGGCGGCGGGTTGTCTTGGAAGCGGGGAAGGGTTTAAATCCTATGGGATTTTTGACTGGGGCCTCGTGTTCGAGAGAACCAAAGGCATACGAGGGACGGCGCAAGCGAATTCTTTCGTAATGTTGATTAATATCCCTTCGTAATGAAGGCAAAAGTCGCTGTTGCAGCGGGGGTTACAGTGGATGGTAAGCTTGGGTCAAATATGCCTGAACCTTGGAAACCTCTAACCGGACTCGGAGAGCTTGACGATGCCGCGACGGCGCAGCAGCGCGGTCCGCGTGCCGCCGACGGTGTGCACGCCATCCAGTCCGATGCGCCGCGGTGTGCGCTGTGCGGGGACGCCATCTTCGGCGAGTTTTACCGCGTGAACATGAAGCTTGCCTGCGCCAAATGCGGCGTAGAGGCGCGCGGCGGGAGTGCGCTTGCAAGCACATCTTCCTTTAGGGACGGGCTGTTGTACGGGATGTTTGCAGCCGGGGTTTCCATGGCGGTGTACGCCGGGTTCACCATCGTGACCCACTTCTACCTGGGCTACGTGGCGGTGGCGGTGGGATGGCTGATCGGCAAGGCGATGATGAGGGGGTCGCAGGGCGTGGGCGGGCCGCGTTTCCAGATAGCCGCAGTGGTGCTTACCTATCTCTCCATCTCGCTGGCGGCGGTACCGATTCGCGTGGAGAATGTTTCCGGGGCCGGGGACGTAAACTGGGGGAGCGAACTGTTCCCGCTGGCGCTGTGGGGACTGGCGTCGCCGATTCTCTACCTGCAATACCCGATCTTCGGGTTTATCGGGCTGGTGCTGCTGCTGGTGGGCATGCGCACCGCGTGGCGGCTGACGGCGGCAAGGCGATTGATTGTGGAAGGGCCCCACCCGGTGGTGATCGCCTGACGAACCGGTCTGATTCGCCAGGCGGTTTGCAAATTTCCCAAATTACCAGGGCAGGGGCTTACCGAGGTGGAAGTATCCGCCGGTGGGGCCGTCGTCTGGGAGCGTGGCGAGGGCGGCGCTGGTCTTGCCGCCTTCACTGAGTTCCATGGTCGCCTGTTCGCCGCCCATATCGGTCTTGACCCAGCCGGGATGCGCTGAGTTGACTTTGATGTTGGTGTCGCGCAGCTCATAGGCCAGGTGGATGGTGAAGGCATTGAGCGCGGTCTTTGAGGCGTCGTAGGCAAACGACTTGGCGTGATAGAGGGGCGAGTTGGGGTCGGCTTGCAGGGTGAGCGAGCCGAGGATGCTGGACAGGTTCACGATGCGGCCCGCGGGGCTTTTCTTGAGCAACGGCAGGAGGGCGCCGGTGAGAGCGACCGGGGCAAAGAAGTTGGTCTCGAAGACCTTGTGCAGCAGGCCGGATTCAACAAAGGCCGCAGTGTGTTCCGGGCCGGTTCCGGGGAATTTGCCGGCGGCGATGCCTGCGTTGTTGATGAGAATGTCGAGGCGTCCGTATTTGGAGTTGAAGTAGTCGTAAGCGGCCTGGTAGTCGGCTGGTTTGGTGATGTCGAATTGAAGCACGTCGGCATCGACGCCGGCGGCGCGCAGCTTTTCAACGGCTTTTTCTCCCTGGGCCAGGTCGCGTGAGCCGATGACGACCTTCACGCCGTCCGCTTTGAGGTCGAGAGCGGTCTGAAAGCCGAGTCCGCGATTTCCGCCGGTAATGAACGCAATTTTCTGAGGCATGTAGTGTACTTCTCCTGTGCTGGTTTTGATTCGCGAGTCTGGAAAAAGGTGCAGGGACATTGCTTCCGCGGGTGTTCAAGCGGGAATCTCATCCCGCATGGGGCAAGCAGCGGCGGGAAGGCGAAGGATATGGTTGCTTTGTGAAGGTCTGAGCGGTTAATGTCCACTCAAGGTTAGAGTCACGTATGCGCCCGTCCGATTCCCCTGAAAAGGACGCAGCGCCTGGGGCCGAGTACGACCGGGCCGAGGTCGCTCAAGTCGCGCTGGAGAATCTGTTCGATGTTTCTCCCGACGCGATCTTTGTCACGGATACCCACGGGGTGATCCGCGGCGCGAATCCGCGTGCAGCCGCATTATTTGGTCACACACAGGCGGAACTGCTGGGGCTGCCGATTGAGAGCCTGGTTCCGGAGCGATTCAGAGGCAAGCACCCCAGTCACAGAGAGAATTACAACGCCCATCCGCGGGCGCGGCAGATGGGTGCGGCCATGAATCTTTTTGGGCTGCGCAAGGATGGAAGCGAGTTCCCGGTCGACATCATGCTCAAGCCGATCGAGACCGCGTCCGGCCCTGTGGTGTTGAGCTTTGTGCGCGATGTGACGGAACAGCGCGCGGCGCTTGACGCGCTGCGGCGCAACGATCAGTACTTGAGGTCGATTGTCGAAAGCGTGCGCGACTATGCGATCTACATGCTTGACCTGGACGGATTCGTGATGACCTGGAATCCCGGCGCGGAGCGGATCAAGCAGTACAGCGCGGACGAGATTGTGGGCATGCACTTCTCGCGTTTCTTTACGCATGAGGATGTGGAGCGGGGCAGGCCGGCGGAACTGTTGAAGCTGGCCGCGATGCGCGGGCGCGTGGAAGAAGAGGCCTGGCGGGTGCGGCGGGATGGCTCGCGTTTTTGGGCGGATGTTGTTCTCACCGCGATTCGCGATGATACGGGCGCGATCACCGGCTACTCCAAAGTGACGCGGGATTTTACCGACCGCAAACGTGCGGAGGAAGCGCTGATCTCCCAACTGAGCACCGCGCTCTTGGCCAATATGGATGCGGGAAAGTTGCTGGGAGCAATTTCAGCGACGATTCGCGACGTGATTCCCCACGACAACGCGGGCCTGGTGCTTTACGATGCAGCGGCCGGGGACATGGTGGTGCAGTTTCTGGGACATGAGGGAACGGATGTGTTTCCCAGGGAGTTGCGGGTTCCGATCGGAAGCTCGCTTTCGGGGATGGCGTTCAAGACGCGCGAGCCGGTGATACTGGAGCGCATGGACGATTCCCGCTTTGCCGCGGACACGACCAGTTACATGCGCCGGATGGGCATGCAGTCAGGCTGCTGGGTTCCGCTGATTCATCACGGCGAGGTGATTGGCGCGTTGTCGGTGGTGAGCCGGGTGGAGGCCAGATTTGGCCAGCGCGAGGCGGAAATGCTGGTGCAGATTGCGGGCCAGGTGGCCATGGCGGTGGATCACTCGATGGCAGTGCGGCGCATTGCGGAACTGCGCGACCAGTTGCGGCAAGAGAAGCAATATCTGGAAGAGGAGATCAACCTGGAACGGCGTTTCGACGACATCGTCGGCGAGAGCACAGGGCTGCGGAGGGTGCTGAAGGAGATTGCGACGGTTGCGCCGACTGACGCGACTGTCCTTATTCAAGGAGAGACGGGAACCGGCAAAGAGCTGCTGGCGCGCGCGATTCACCGGCTGAGCCCGCGCAACGATCGGACATTCATCAAGCTGAACTGCGCGGCGATTCCCGCGGGGCTGATTGAGAGCGAGTTGTTCGGTCACGAGAAGGGCGCGTTCACCGGCGCCATTGCGCGCAAGATCGGACGGCTGGAACTGGCGCACGAAGGGACGCTGTTTCTGGATGAGATTGGCGAGCTGCCGCTGGACTTGCAGCCCAAGCTGCTGCGCGCGTTGCAGGAGCGGGAGATTGAGCGGCTGGGCGGAACGCGGCCGATCCAGGTGAACGTGCGGCTGATCGCGGCCACCAATCGCGACCTGGCGAAAATGGTGATGGAGAAAACCTTCCGCAGCGATCTGTTTTACCGGCTCAAGGTCTTTCCGGTGTTCTCGCCGCCTCTGCGTGAGCGGCTCAGCGACATTCCGATCCTGGTGCGGCATTTTGTCTCAGCACACAGCCGGCGCATGGGCAAGCTGATTGAGAGCATTCCCAACGAGACGATGCAGGCGCTGATCCGCTGGCCGTGGCCGGGGAACATTCGCGAGCTGGAAAACTTTCTGGAGCGCGCCGTGATTCTCACGCGCGGGCCGGTGCTGTATGTACCGCTGGCGGAGCTTGAGACTGCCGGGCAGGAGAACGAGAGCGATGCGGAATCGGAGAGCCCTACGCTTCAGTCCGCCGAGCGCGAGCACATTCTGCGCGCGTTGCGCGAGGCCAAGGGACAAATTGGCGGCGACGATGGCGCGGCCGCAAAACTAGGACTGAAACGCACTACATTAAATTCGAAGATCAAGAAGCTCGGCATTGAGCGAAGCGAGTATATCTAGAGCGGTTTCAGGATAGGTATACCCTATCTGCACTACTGCGAGGTCGCCGCTCCTTGGGGTCGCGTCGACTTGAGTGTATTCCCTTTGGGTACGGCAATCCTGAAACCGCTATAGTGTCCTGTCCCTGAAATTCGTAGCATAAATTCCGAAGTGCAAACGCAGATCCTTCGACTCACCACCCCCAAACTCCACCCCACAGACGAAGACCTGTCTGCGGGGACCCCGGAAACTGAAAAGCGGTTGGGGCCCCTTTCGCTCAGGATGACAGCGGCAACTTATTCAGAACTATTCGACTCAGGACACTAGCTCTGAAGTGACTATATGTAGTCTCGGTGACGGAATTTCGTCACTTCGTCTTCGTCACATGCTGTTCGTCGCTCCAGTCGTCTCTCTGAGCAAGTTCGCATAACTCCTTTCAATTCAATTTCTCGCATCGCTGCGTCCGCGGGTGGAAGAGTTTGGCACGCGTCTTGCATTGATACAGGGCAAGGTGCAGGAATGAGCCCGAACATGTTACGCATCACGATCGAAGAAAACCCGCAGGATGCGGTCATCAAGCTTGAAGGACGCATCGCCGGTCCCTGGGTGGCGGAGCTCAATCGAGTGTGGGTGGAAACGGCGCCGCAACTGGCGTTCAAGACGCTGGCGCTGGATCTGCGCAGTGTGACCTATGCGGATAACGCCGGCACACAGGTGCTCCGCGGAATCTATGCGCAATCCCGTGCTCAGCTTTTGTCGGGCACGCCCTGGACGCAGTTTCTGGCCGAACAAATCACGCGCAGCAGCGCACAACTTGCTGAAGAGGAGCTTTGACATGCAGACCATGCAAAATGCAGTGAGCGGAACAGGGCATCACACCCCATTGGCCGGCGATTTCTTCAACAAGCTTTCACCTGCGGCGCGCCGGGACATCGAGTCCATGGTTTATCCGACGGCTTATCCGTCCAACATCATGCTCTTCTCTGAGAAGCAGGTTCCGGAGGGAATCTACATCGTGGTGTCGGGCGAGGTGAAGCTCTCAATGAATTCGAGCGACGGCAAGCGGCTGATTCTGCGTATCGCCAAGGCCGGCGAGGTGCTTGAAATGGCTTCAGCCGTGAGTGGCGCGCAGGCGGAGATGACGGCGGAGACGCTTTATCCATCGAAGATTGCGATCATTGAGCGCAGCGAATTTCTCGGCTTCCTGGTGCGTCATCCCGAGGTGTATCAGACACTCACCGTGGAGCTGAGCCGGCACCTGAATCGGATCTACGACCAACTGCGCACGGTGGGCCTGTCTTCATCAGCGCCGGAAAAACTGGCGCGGCTGCTGCTGGATTGGAGTGAGAACGGCCAGAAGACCGAGGCCGGCACACGGTTCCATTTTCCGCTGACGCATGAAGAGATTGGCGAGTTTATCGGCACCTCGCGGGAGACGGTGACGCGCACGCTGACGACGTTCAAACAACGCCGGCTGGTGGCGTGCAACGGCGCAACGCTTACCATTCCCAGCCGCATGGCGCTGCAGACGTTTGCACACTGCTAGGGCACCTGCGGTGCGGCAGACGCTCGCGGGAGGCTCGCTCGGGCGTACTGCTTCGCACCCTCGCGATGGAGAAACTCGCGAGGATGGGGCACGGAGCTTTTGTGGTTGGTTTGGCGTAGGTTCACGGGGTACGTGCTTTGGCCCGCATTGCGAGGGCGGGAGCTGATTGGGCCTCAACCCCTGGGGGAATTTTCATCGGTTTCCCTCAGCGGCTGGGGCAACGGCTCGGAACCGGGCCTTATCGCACGGGCCCAAGCACGTACCCTTGACGGAACCCGGTGTTTATGCGGGTGTTCATGGTTCCACGACTTGTCCCTCCCCCAGAGGAACGACTGCGCAGAAAGCCTCCACGGTACAATTGCAATCAACATTCCATGGAGGCTTTATGCGCAGAATGCTTCTTGCTTTGCTCGCACTCGTCTTTGCTGTTCCCGCTGCCGCGCCGCTGATGGCGCAGGGCGCGCCGCCGCAGGGAGGCGCCGATCAGCCCTACACCGTGGAGTACTACTACAAGCTGCAATGGGGCCATCAGCAGGAGTTCCTGCAACTCTTCCTCAAGAATCACTATCCGTTGCTGAAGAAGATTCAGGCAACGGGGCGCATTCTCTCGGTGAAGATTGAGACGCCGGCGTACCATACCACCGAAGATGGCCGCTGGGATTATCGCATCACGATCAAGTACAAGAACTCGACGGTTGCCACTACCGCAAACCCCGACGAAGAGGCGTTCATCAAGGAGCTGTGGCCGGATCAGGAGACCTACAAGAAAGAAGAGCAGCGGCGGTTTGAAATTCTTCTTGCCCACCAGGACCTGCCGGTGACGGATATTACGCCGAAGTGAAAAAGCAGGGATTAGGGAATAGGGAATAGGGATTTAGGGAACAGGGAACAGGGAATACAATGCCGGCTGCTGCGATGAGCGAGATGGTTGCGATCGGGAAGGTGGTTCTGGGTGAGGACCGCCTGCGGCGTGGCCGAACCAGGCATTGTCGCAACGGCAAGGAGTTCTCGCGGTTCACTTGGCTGCGCTTCCAAGGCGCTCTATTTGATTTCACCGGGTCTGGTGGTCGAGGAGTGAGCAGTTGAGTACAGCTTTGGCTATGCGATGGTGTGAGGCTCTCCATTGACGCCTGGTGCGTCGCCTGCGCGTCCGCGAAGCCCGGCAGGCACTGTTTCGGGCAATCGAAGGACGATCCGGCAAGGAGATTGGTATGCGTTCGATCCGGTTCTTGCTCGCGTTTCTGATATTGGCCATTCCGGCCGTCACGTTTGGTCAGATCGGCATAAGGGTTGCGATTGGGCCGCCTGCGTTGCCCATCTACGACCAGCCGGATTGCCCCGGCGATGGTTATCTGTGGACGCCGGGATATTGGGCGTACGACGACAGCATCTCCGATTACTACTGGGTTCCAGGGACGTGGGTTGAACCGCCAGAGGCCGAATTTCTGTGGACTCCCGGCTATTGGGGCTGGGGCGACGGCGGATTCATGTTCTACGACGGCTATTGGGGTCCAACGGTAGGCTTCTATGGCGGCATTAATTACGGCTTTGGCTATTGGGGCGGCGGATACGGTGGCGGCCGCTGGGACCACGGGCACTTCTTCTATAACAGCTCAGTGAACAACCTGCACGGCGGGGATTTTCACAACACGTACAACGAGAGAATTTCGGCCGGTATTGACAGCCACGTGAGCTTCAACGGCGGAAACGGCGGGGTTGAGGCGCGTCCATCGAAGGAACAGGAGAAGGCGACAGGTCAGAGGCATGTTCCCGCGGTCGCGGCACAGACGCAGCATGCAGCAGCCGCTCGCGCCAATCCGGAGCAGCGCGCAGGAGTGAACCACGGCAAGCCCGCGTTGACGGCGACGGCAAGACCAGGGGATGTGTCCGATCACGGTGCGGCAGGCGCCAGGAGTGCAGCGGAGCCGGCTCACGCTGGAGCCGGTGGAGAGGCGCACGATACACGCACGGCTGTGCATCCCAATGACCTTGCGCCCATTTCGCGGCCGGCAGCGGTCAACTCAGGGAATGCGAAGGCGGACAGGAACTACGAGCAGCAGCAGGACAAGCTGATCTCAAAGCAGAACCAGGAGCGGCAGCAACTGCAGCAGAAGCAGGACGCAGAGCATCAGCAGAAGTCGCAAGCCAACAACCAGAAACTGGAACAGAAGCACCAGCAGCAGACGCAAAAGATGGTGCAGAAGCACACCACGCAGCAACAGTCGCTTCAGTCACGGGCGCCCGCGCCCCAGGCTCATTCATCGGGGGCAGGACCCAGGAAATAGGGGGAAGATGCGGGGCAGGGGTTGCGAACCGCAATTCCTGCCCCGCGTCAGCTCTGCCTCATGCGCTGGCGGATGGGCTCGTTGTCAGCGTAGACGCGCCACTCAGCCACTTTGCCGTCTTCGACGAGCGCGCGAAAAACCGCGGGAGTCTTCCAGTGATTTTCAGGGTTGAGCTTGCCGTTGGGAGCATAAGTGCCCCCGGCTTCGCCCACCATGACAACCGCAGGACCGCCGGTGTAGGTTTCTTCGACAGCGATCTGGTAGTCGGGGACCATCATGAAATAGGCTGCCCAGCCGGCCAGCATTTTTTCGCGGCAGCGGACGGTGTTGCCGAGCGAGTCAATAAAGCAGTGCTCGGGCGACATCAGTTGGGCCAGGGCGTCGGTGTCGTGCCGGTTGATGGCGCGGACGAAGGCTTGCGCGATGGAAGCGGGTGAGTGGGGCATGCGGAGATTGTATGCGCGATTTGGACTACCGGGCCACCGGCTTTTCGTTAGCGAGCCGCACCGCCTACAATAGCTAAAGAATTTCAATCACCGAGGAATCCGATGCCGCTGTCTGGAGAAGCAATCCGCCTGATGAACTATATTGACGACGTCGCTGTGACCCTGCGGCGCGTGTTGGCCACCATTCCGACGTTGACCAACGAAGAGCGCGCACGGGTTGCCGAACACCTGCACCAGGCCAGCCCGAACGCCGAGGATGTCGCCAAGGCCCTTGCCGCTACGCCCACCTCCGTTGCCTGAAACTGTTGCCATTATCGGAGCGGGACCGCTGGGGCGCTGGCTTGCGCTTGCGGCAGCTCGCGCGGGGTTTCGCGTGCTGCTGGAAGACGTGATGCCGGCCAACCTGCACCACGCGCAGGAGGCGCTTCGCGCGGTACTCGGCCAAGAGGCGTTGCCGAACGTAGTCTTTGTCTCAACCATTGAGGAGGCGGTGCGGGAGGCCGATTTGGCGATCGACTGCGTTCCGGATGAGCTGGAGTCGAAGCTGGAGATCTTCTGGCTGCTGGACCGCATGGCGCCGCCGCGGACGGTGCTGGCTACGCCCACTACGCGGCTTTCCATTGCCGACCTGGCCGCTTGCACCTACCGGGCAGGCCAGTGCGTGGGCATGGCCGTGGAGGCGTCAAGCCTGGCAGCCGGCGCTGACACCGAGATTCTGCTGCGGACCACTTCGAAGACAACGCCTGCAACGGTTGAGCTGGTAAGCCGGTTCTGGAGGCTGCTGGGGTTTACGCCGACGTTTGCGGCCGATCCGGCTGAGGTTGCAGGCGTCTCACCGCTAATCCCTAGTCCCTAATCCTTGTTTCCCAGAACTTCTTCGTAATAGCACACGTAGTGGGGCACCACCAGCGTGGAGCAGAAGCGGGACTGCGCGGTTTTGCGGCCGGCATCGCGCATGGCTTCAAGGCGGGGGCGATCTTTGAGCAGGCTCAGGACTCCGTCGGCCATGGCGTCCACGTCGCCGACGGGGTAAAGCAGGCCGGTGACGCCATCGTCGATCAGCTCCGGGACGCCGCCGACGCGGGTTGCGACGGAGGGGACCTTGCAGGCCATGGCCTCCAGCGCGGCCAGGCCGAAGGACTCGAGCTCGCTGGGCATGAGCAGAAGGTCGGCCAGCGGGAGGAGTTCGTTGACGCGCTCCTGCTTGCCGAGAAATTGAACTCTGCTCTGAATCCCCAGATCGTGGGCCAGCCACTCGGCGGCGGAACGGTCGGGGCCGTCGCCGATGAGGACCAGGCGCGCAGGCACCTCGCGGGCCACGCGGGCAAAGATTTTTACGGTGTCGACTACGCGCTTGACCGGCCTGAAGTTGGAGAGGTGCATCAGGATGGCTTCGTCCGGCTTGGCCAGACGGCGGCGCGCTTCGGCACGCTGGGCCGCGTTGTTGAGGGGTGTGTAGACGTCGCAATTGACGAAGTTTTCGACCACTTCGATGCCGCGCGTGACACCGAAATCCTGGAGGGTCTTCTCTTTCAGGTATTTTGAGATGCTGGTGACGCCGTCGCTTTCCTGGATGGCATAGCGAGTGATGGGCAGGTAGCTGCGATCAAGGCCGACCAGGGTGATATCAGTGCCATGCAGGGTGGTCACGAAGGGCAGGCGGCGGCCCTTGGCGGCGAGCATCTGGCGCGCGAGCAGAGCGCTGACCGAGTGGGGGATGGCGTAGTGGACATGGAGCAGGTCGAGGTCGCAGAATTCCGCAACTTCGGCCATGCGCGAGGCCAGGGCCAGGTCGTATGGCGGGAATTCAAAGAGCGGATAGCTTGAGACCGGGACCTCGTGATAGAAGATGCCTTCGTCGCGGCCGCTGAGACGGAAGGGCTGCGAATAAGAGATGAAGTGGACCTGGTGGCCGAGGGCGGCCAACTCGATTCCCAGTTCCGTGGCCACCACGCCGGAGCCGCCGTAGGTGGGATAGCAGGTGATGCCGATGCGCATAAGAATTATTTCCGATCTGCCTTGGTTTAAGACGCTCGCGGACGCGGAGAAGATGCAGCCGCGAAGGAGATGAGTTCGATTTCAGGGAATTGACGGAGCGCATGCAAGGCGGCCTGTTCCACCTGGCGCGAGACGAGGAGCCGGGTGCGCACCCTGGCCAGGGCGGCGTCGTTGTAGCCGGGATGGGTGACCAGTTCAAAGGTGCCTTGCGGCAGGTTCTGGAGCAGAGAGGTGACGGTTGCGGAGTCGAGGGTTCCAGTGGCGAGCACGCCGATGGCGCCATCGGTGGTGGCAAAACCCTCTTCGGCAACGATGCGAAGGAAGGTGGGTTCAAGGTGGCGCAAGAGGCTGACCTGGAGCCGGCGCAGCAATGGGGCGCCGGGCGTGGCGCGCACAGCCCAGGCCGGCTCAAAGGGATTGCGGACGGTGCGGATGCCTGCCGCCTTTGCCGCGCGGAGGACTGGACGCAGGACCGCGGAGAACATGTGCAGATGTTTGTGCGTGTCGATATGCGTGAGGCGCAGGCCGCGGGCTTGCAGCAGGGCGATCTGAGCGGCAGCTTCAGCTTCAATTTCAGCGGAGCCGATGTGCGAAGCCGCAAGCCGCCGCAGGAACGCTCCCAGGGAAGGTAGAAACTGACCGGTGCGGCGTTTGAGCAGCGAAGGGAGTTTACCGGCGGACAGAACCGGGTCCCCATCGACAAGAAGCACATGGCAGCCGACGCCGAGCGAGGGCGTGGCAAGTGCGATCTCGATTGCGTCGTCCGTGGCCGCGGCGCGCGCCATCAGCGTAGCGCTGGTCAACAGGCCGGCCTGATGCAACTCCGCAATGGCACGGTTGACACCGCGCGTCAGTCCAAAGTCGTCGGCATTTGCAATGAGCCGGCCCACCGGGTGAGTTTATCAACCCGGTGCGTGAAGCTCCCAATCAGGAACTGCGCGGGCTGACCGTTGGGATGAGTGTTGGTAGGATTCTGGAATTGCAGTGTCGCCAGGCGTGGGCTGCTTGCCAGAGTCCTGTCCCTGAGATTTGGTGCATAAATTCCGAAGTGCAAACGCAGGTCCTTCGACTCACCACCCCCGAACTCCACCCCGCAGACGAAGACCTGTCTGCGGGGACCCCGGAAACTGAAAAGCGTTTGGGGCCCCTTTCGCTCAGGATGACAGGTCATTTTATGTTATGGACATTAGGGGCAGGACACCAGGGAAAATTTTTATGGTTGGCCGCTGCCTTGCGCGAGCTCAAGATCGAGCTTTGCACGCTCTCCGTTGATGAGCACGATTCCGTCATTGATGAGCTGCTGGCCGGTGCAGTCGTAGGACTCATAGCAGCGCAGCGATTCCAGGGGAAAGAAGAATTCGACTGACAGAGCCTTGGGCGCGGGAACACCCGGTTTGACGCGTCCATGCACCGTGGTGCTGAAGCTGATTCCGTCAAAGTTCTGTTCGCCAGGAAAATAGGTGAGGACGCGACGAATGAGCGGTGAAATGTGCTCGTCAAATGCCAGCGCAGCGAGCTTGTAGCGGGAGGCGCCGGGCGACTCAGACAAGGTTGTGGACATCGAAAGTTCAAGATAGACCTGATGATGGAAGGGGATGAATGCGGGCGGCGCATAGGTGACGAAGTGCGCTTCAGGATCGAGTTCCTTGAGCATGTGGTTGCTGGCGCCCTGGATCGACGACTGGAGCGCAGCCAGCGTCTGCGGTGAGGCATCATGCGCGGGCGGCGGCGGCGCGGGGGCGGCCTGCGGTGGCGCCGGCGCCGGTTTTGGATCAGGCTTGCCCGGAGCGCCGTTTGCCGCGAGAGTTTGCGCGGGGACGCTTGCTGTTGCAATGGTTGCCGCCGGTGGCGTGGATGCCGTTTGCGCTTCGATGGGAGCCGGCTCTTTCGCGGCGGCCTGCTCTTCGTCCGTCAGCCATATCTCCAACTGCTTGCCGTTCAGAAGGACATTGGCATCCAGAAGCGCGCCTTGTTGCGCGAGGTTACTTTGCGCGGCCACGAGCTTGATTGCGGCGGCCTGGGGCAGAAACACCATCAGATTCTCAGCCCGCTCAATGGGCATGCCCATGGTTCTGCCGATCACGTGATGCGAAACTTCAACGGCATATCCCTGCACCGAGGCATTGGCTTGAAATACCGGAACGGCGGCCTTCAAAATGGGCACGACCACGTCAAGAAACGTCTGGCGCGCGCGCTGCTCGTCGTTGAATTTGTCAGAGGAGTAGGCTCCGTAATAGTTGCCGGAGATGGCGATGACCGTTACGCCATTGAAGTGCTCAAAGCGTATGGAGTGCTGATCCGATCGCTTCTGCACCTTCTCTTCAAGATCGAGCTTGCGGCTGAAGTAGAAGGGGAATGTGAACGAATGGCCGGCGATGGTTTGCCCAACTGTCTTGAGGTCACTGAACGACTGCTCCTGAAGCGCGCGCAGAGCGGGGTCGCTGATTTCAATCGGTGCCACTGCCTGGGCTGCAACCAGTCGAGCGACGATCAACAGCATCGCCGCACATGCAATTCTACTTGCGCGCATAAACCGTCCCTGCTGGCTGATAGGGTGGATCAGCCACTGCGCGAGTATACGCGATCAGGGCCCGGACGTCGGTTGCGCTCAGCGTGTTTCCGTAGGGCGGCATCAGCGCGGAGCGATTGAGGGCGGGGCCGCCATGCAGGATGATTGACGTCAAGTCGGCATCGCTCATTTTGTTCAGCGTATCGCCTTCGGTGAAGGGATGCGGCTTGACCGACAGGTTGTCGTAATTCGAAACGCGTTCGGCGGAGGACTCGGGATCGTGGCAGCGGTTGCAATATTTGTCCGCGAGAATTGACCCGACGCGTTGCTGGTAGCCAAGCGCTGTTTCAACCACGTCGAGAGTCGCCGCCTTGGTCTTGCCGGGGGTGACGGCGGTGAGCGAATATCGTCCTGAAATCGAACCTAGAGTGACCGCGGTAGTTGCCTGTCCGCTGGAATCGGTGAGCACGGATGCAGGATCGAAGCTCACACCGGCGGGTCCACGAAATGTAACCAGCGCGCCAACGACCGCAGTGCCCTGATCGTCATTCACCTGCACCACCAGTGGATCCTTCATTGAGGTACCGGTGACGCCAACCTGGTGGCCGCCGCTGGTTTCGACAATTGCAGATCCTTGCGCCGCGGCCTTCAATTCAGCTGCGGGCGAAGGTGCGTGCTTGCAGCCGGCCACAACGGTGAGTGCAATGAGCGCCAAAGCCGCGGATGGATTGTTTGCATTGAATCGACTCATCATTTCGCTCCCCGGCCGGCTTGGCCCTTCAACGTCATCAGGAAGGCCGTCAGTGCACGTGCATCGTCATCGCTCAGGTTCTGGTTCGGTTCTGTTGTGCCCGGCCGCAGTGCCTGCGGGTTCTTCAGCCACGCGTAGATCCATGCAGAATTCAACCGCGAGCCAACCTGCGAGAGCGTCGGTCCTATGTATCCCTTGTCGGTCTTGGTGTCGATGATGTGGCATGACTGGCAGGCGTACTTTGAGTAGTACAACTGGCGGCCGTGTTCCACTGTGTCCGGCGCGCTCTTGTCAGCAGGCGCTAGATCGGCATCGATGGCAGGCGACTGATAGACGGCGAGAATATAGTCTGTCAGTTCCTTGTTATCGCCGTCGCTCAGATTGAAGCGCGGCATGCGTCGAATGAGCGAGGGGCGCAGCGTGTTGGGATTCTTGAGGAAGTCAGTGAGCCATTTGCGCTGTACGGCGCTTCCTTCCCAAGTAAGGTCGGGCGCCATGTCGCCGCCTCTGCCGTTGAAACGGTGGCAACTGAAGCAGGCTAGTTCAGTGATCAGCTTGCCTGCATGTCCGGCAGGTTGGTAATTCGTTTCAGGAACCGCCGCGACGCGCAGAGTATCGGGCATGGAGCGGCTGCGATTGGTGAGGGCAAGCAGCGCAGTGGCCACTGCATCGGTTTGTGCAGGCGTGAGCGCGAACTGCGGCATCTTCACGCTGGAGCCGAAGGCGTGCGGCTGGCGAATCTTGGCGACGATGTAACTGGGCAGGGAGTGCTCCATGCCGGGCAGGAACACGATCTGCGCGAGCGGTTTGCTTCCGATGGCGCTGAGTTCGGGCGCAAAATTTTCGGGCTTCTGCACGCCGTTGATCTCGTGGCAGGCCGCGCATCCCAACTCAACGATGAGTTTGCGTCCATGGGCAATCTGTTGTGGATTCGCTGCGTCAAGGTGAACGCCCGCGCCGTAGTCGGAATCCGACTTGCCTTGCAGATAGGCGGTCAGCGTTGTAATCTGCTGCGGCGTGAAGCGGTAGTGGGGCATGGGCGTGGTTGCATCGTAGATGCGCGGATTCCGAAGCCAGGCAGCAAGCCATTCCGGCTTGGCCTTGTTGCCGATGCGCGTCAGTTCTGGACCCACATCGCCCCCGACGATATTGCCAGCGGCATTCTGCACCGCGTGGCACGAGGCGCAGAAAGATTCTCCATAGAGGCTCGGCCCAGCTGACGGATCGGCTGTCGCCGAGGGCTTTGTCGAAGCAGTGGCTGTGTCGCCCGCCTGCGGGATGCTGGTGCTTGTCAGATATGCCGATATGTCGGTCGCGTCCGTATCGCTGAGCTTGTAGTTGGGCATCGTTGTCGATGCCGCGTAGGCCTGCGGGTCCTTGAGCCAGCTGTAGATCCACTGGCGCGTTGTCTTGTCGGCAATGTGTGTGAGCGACGGAGGATGGTCCGTTGCAAGCACTTTTGTTCCGTCCGGCCTGGCGATGGAGTGGCAGTGAACGCAGCCATAGCGCGTGAGCAGATTTCTGCCGAGGTTGAGCTGGGGCGTTCCGGCCATCGAGTTCTGGTGGCACTGGCCGCATCCGGATTCAATGTAGCGCGTGGGCAGAATGGGTTCTTCACCGGCACGTTCGCTGTGGTGCGCCTCGACCACAGTGGTTGCCTGGCCCTGGCCTCCATGGCAAACGACGCAACCGAAGTTCTCAAGTGAGTGAGGAACGACGGGGTGCTTGCGGAAGGGCTGTTGATTCACATCGGCAAGACTCGCTTCTTTCAATCCAAGATGGCATGTCGTGCAGCGATCGACCACGCCCAGTTCCGGCAGCCAGATCTGGTGGATGCCGGGCTCGAAGCGGCGGCGCAGGCTGATGGCGTCTCCGCGATCGCGGATCAGCGAAAGGTAGTGGCGCTGATACGAATGCCACTGGCTGAAGTGCTCCTTTGCCGGCGCGATGGCCAGCGCCAGCAGCAAGCCGAGACTGACGATGCCGAATGCCCGCACCGGATCGCCGAACAGGGCCCGCCACGCAGAGGAAAGAAACTTTCTTATCGGTTGCACCTAACTCCTCCAAGGCAGAACCCAGGACCAGCCTGGGCCGCGGAACCATGTGCCCACCGCGGTGAGCACAATTAGTTCAAAGAGAAACCACGTCATGATCCAGTAAGCGAGGGGCTTCAAAGCGAGATACCGGCGCCAGCGGGAAGGTGAATCGGGCGTGCTGTTGGCTGCGACCAACATTGCCAAGGCAACTATCACAGTGGGCGCGGCAGCCACATACACATGAAACAGCAACAGGAAGACCAGCATTCCGAGCGCGACGACATAGAACCATCGCAGCCGGAGAGTCCGGTCTTTCAGGAACAGTCCGTTGGCTTCAATGTTGATGTTGAAGTAGGGAATCACGATCAAGGCGATGATGAGCAGCGACGGCACCAGCACGCCGGCTACGACAGGCGGGAAGTAGTGCAGCAACTCCTGCAATCCAAGGAAGTACCACGGCGCCTTGGCGGGGTTGGGCGTGTGCGTCGGGTCGGCGATGCCCTCGAGCGGCGCGTTGAAGAAGAGGGAGAAGAGCACCAGCGAGATGGCCAACAACTCAATGGCCAGCGCGGCGCGGAAGAGCACTTCAGGGAAGGTCTGCACCTGGTCTTCCTGCGTGACCTTCACCTGCGCGGAGGTGCGGCGCGTGACAAAGACGACGCGCGTAGGCGAACGGCGCTGGTCTGAGTCGATGCCGGCTACGAAATCTTTCGGATCGCTCATTTTGCCTCCTTCGCGGCGACTGGATTGGCGGCGGCTGCAGGCGCCTTCGGTTCGGACTGCTGCACGTAGAGGCCGCCGTCTTTGCGGATGCGCCAGAAATGTACGGCGATAAACAGAATTGCCGCCAGGGGCAATACCACGCAGTGGAGCACATAGAAGCGCAGCAGTGCGTTGGCGTTGACCTGGTTGCCACCCAGCAGCAGAAAGTGAATCTTGCCGCCGATGAGCGGGACCGCGGAAGAAAGGTTGGACCCGACGGTGATGGCCCAGAAGGCTAACTGGTCCCACGGAAGCAGATAGCCTGTGTAACTCAGGAGCAGCGTGATGACGAGGAGAACGACGCCGATGACCCAGTTGAATTCGCGCGGAGTGCGATATGCGCCGCGATAGAAGACCTTGAACATGTGCGCGAAGACGAGGAAGACCATCAACTGCGCGGACCACCTGTGCAGGTTCCTGAGGAAGAGTCCCGAAGACACAACAAACTGCAGGTCCTTCATGTCGGCATAGGCCTGCGGCACGGAGGGATGGTAGTAGAGCATGAGCAGAATGCCGGTGACGACCAGGATCAGAAAGGTCCCAAGCGTGAGCGTGCCCAGGTACCAGGTGGAGCTGAAGCGCACCATGCGCCTGCGTACTTTGGTCGCGAACAAATGGAGGAAGATGTTCTGCTGGATTGCGAGCGCGCGGTGCAGGGTGCTGGAGCCCGTGCCGCTGCGAAAGACCGATCGCCACACCCGGCTCCCGCGCACTCGTTCAACAATCTGGTCGGCCTTTATGGGCATATTCATATCCTCAAATACTGCAACGGTGGGATGTCTATGGAGCGATCGACCATGAGGTCGCCTTCGTCGCTCACCCATGTCTTCAGCCAGGGCAGAGGCTTCGGCGCGGGGCCTTCAATCTTTTCTCCGGTGCGGGTGAACTTGCTACCGTGGCAGGGGCAGGCGATGATGCCGAGGTCCTGATTCCATGCGGTCAGGCAGCCCAGGTGAGTACACACGGCGTTCAGCGCGAAGTAGCCTTCATCGGCGCGGACGAGGTAGATTCCGGAGTTGACGTCCATGGTGACGGAATTGAGCGCGAAGTTTTCCGGCTTGCCTGCGTTCACGATGGCCGATGGTTCATAGAGAACGTTGGGCGAGAGATACTCGTAGGAGAAGACAATTGTGCCCACGGCGGCAATGCCGAGCGACCCGAGTCCGATCTTGGTAAAGAAGGCTCTGCGATCGAATTCTGTGGGAGGTTTCTTGGCGGTGCTGGGTGCTTCTTCGGGCATGGTCTACCTCTTCAGCGCGCCTGCCAGCGGCGGAGTTGAACGCAAGGGGCGGTTGATGGATTCAATCGAAATCAGTCCGGTCGGTTCGGAGGAAACAAGGTTGTAGGATTCCATGGTGATGGTGCCCGCCGGGCAACGTGCCGCGCACAGGCCGCAGCGAATGCAGCGCGATTCATTTTTCAACATGACCGAACCGGTGATGATGCCAAGTTCGTCGGCTTGAATGTCGTCCAACTCCACGCCGAGCAGTTCGCGATCCTCCGCGAGTTGTCCGATGGTTGCCTCGTCAAATTGAATGCGGTCGAGCGAGACCAGCTCCAGGCAGTTTTCCGGGCAAACGTCGACGCATCCGCCGCACAAGATGCAGGAAGTGGCATCCGCGGCGTTGCCTTCAAATACGGTGTTGATCCAGCAGTGGAGGCAGCGCTGTGCTTCGGCGATCGCGGCTTCCTCATCGAAGCCGATCTCGACCTCGGTCACGCCGGTACGGCGGTTGAGCGGGAGCATGGGAATCGGCGGACGCACCAGGTCAAGCAAGTCCAGCGGCATGCGATGGCGCTCCAGCACCTCGACCTCAACGATCGGAGCGGAGTGTTCCTTGCCTCGCAAAAACTCGTCAATACCGACAGCCGCGCGTTTTCCATCGGCCACGCTGTCGATGATGAGGCGCGGCCCAAACACGCAATCGCCGCCGGCAAAGACGCCGGCCGCGGTGGTCATGAGAGTTTGCGGGTTGACGGCAATGAGGCCACGCGGCGAAATCTCCACGCCATCGTCGGCGCCGAGGAAGGCGAGATTGGGCGCCTGGCCGATGGCCATGATGATGGTGTCGCAGTCAAGACGCGTTTCGCTGTTCTCATAGAACGTGGGGCTGAAGCGCCGATTTGCATCGAAGACAGACTTTGTTTTCAGAACTTCAAGAGCCACGGCACGGCCGTTCTCGCCGATGATCTGCTTGGGGCCGAAGCCGGGATGAATAATGATGCCTTCTTCTTCGGCTTCTTCGATTTCTTCAAGAGCCGCGGGCATCTCGGCGCGAGTTTCCAGGCACACGAGGTGCACTTCCTGGGCGCCCAGGCGCAATGCAGAGAGCGAGACGTCCATCATTTCCCGTGCTGCCACCGCATCCATGCTTCCCTGCGATGGTTCGAAGTTTTCTACTCCGCCTGCATGCTGGCGCAGGACTTCACGGGCCGCTGAACGGGCCACGTCCATTGCCACGTTGCCGCCGCCGATGACCAGCACTTTCTTGCCGATGGTGAATCGATAGCCGAGATTCACGTTGAGCAGGAAGTCGATGCCCTTGTAGACGCCATCGAGGTTGACGCCGGGAATGGTGAGGTCGCGGCTGCGATGCGCGCCCACCGCAATCAGCACTGCGTCATAGTCGCGCCGCAGATCGGCGATGCTGAAATCACGGCCGGCTGCCTGGTTGAGTTTCAGCGTGATGTCGCCGGTGGAGAGGATTTCGCGCACCTGGGCTTCCACCACGTCGCGCGACAATCGATATTCGGGCAGGCCGAGATAGAGCATTCCGCCTGCGACCTGCGAGGCTTCAAAGATGGTGACGGCGTAACCCATCAGGGCGAGATCATGCGCGGACGAAAGGCCTACAGGCCCCGCGCCCACAACGGCGACGCGGAAGGGAAGCTTGGGCTGCAAACGGCCGGCGTTCACATCGATGGGATGCCGCGACTCGGGTCCGTGGCGCTCGGTGAGAAAGCGCTTGAGCGCGCGGATGGCGATTGGCTTGTCGATTTCTCCGCGGCGGCAGGCTGTCTCGCACGGATGCGCGCAGACGCGTCCGCAGATGCTGGCCATTGGATTGGGCTCGCGTGCGGCGCGATAGGCCTCTTCAAACTCGCCTTCTGCAATGAGGGAAACATAGCGTCCCGCGTTGGTGTGCGCGGGACAGGCCATCATGCAGGGGAAGTTGGTGTTCAGCCAATCCCTGTCAACTTTTTTGTCGACAAATCGTTGCAGCATCCGGGGACCTTTCCCGTTGGGAGAAGAGCTGCGGGCGGCAGGAGAAGTCTCTTCCGCCCGTGGATTTACTTGCTGAGGGTGAAGTCCGCCGAGGTATCGCCGGCAACTTTCACAGGATTCGATTTGTTCTTTGCGCCTTCGTGCCACGCGGTCACGGTGTAGGCGCCGTCGGGGACGTTGTCGATCTTGAAAGAGCCCGAGGCGTCTGTCACTGCGAAGTAGGGCGTGGGCGAAACGATGACGTAGCCCGCCATCTCCGGATGAACGTTGCACAGCAGCGGAACGATGCCGGGGTTATCGAATTTGAAGGATTGCCGCTGACCCTTTGGCCATGTTCCCAGATTGTGCCCGAGCTTCTTGTTGCCGCTGATCGAAATCCAGAACACGTTATGGGCAACGCTATCGCTGTTGAGGAATTCAACCGTAGTGCCTTGCGCGACGGCCGTGATGTGGGGCACGAACATGAGGCCCTTCTGGTCAATGGTGATGTGCTGTGTGGGGGCAGGGAAGGTTTTGCCGGCGACTGCTTCAACATAGACAACGGACTCGCCGCTGACTCCGGAGACCTTACCGTGGATGGTGCCGGCAAAGGCTGCTGCGCTGAATGCCGAAAGAACGATGGTGGATACAACAGCGATTTTTTTCATATGTTCTCCTGGTTCACAAAGTCAAAGTCGTTGGTGCTGTGCTAGTAGACAAACTCCAAGCCGAGAATCAACGCGTTGGTCCGGAATGGGCCGGTAATCACTGCGCCGGTGGCCGGGTTGTAGACAACCTGCTGCGGCATGATCTGATATTCGAGAGAGGCCTTGATGTTGGCGTGAATGAGGAACTGCTCGCCCGGAGTGAATCGGTTGCGGGTGGCCGAATAGGGCGAGAAGAATGAGGAGCCCGGAGGCGCGGTCGGATCATATTGAATGAAGTTGATCCGGTCGGCGCTGGACTTAACCTGGTCCCAGCGCATGATGGTCATTGCCCAGGGCAGTGCGAGGTAGTCCGCTTCAGCAAAGCCGCCGCTGTAGGTCACCGCGGACCCTGGCGTGAATCCTGTGATTCCTTCCGCCCCGGATGCAGTCACCGGGAGCAGGTTGTGGTCGTGCGCGGCCACGTAGACACCAAACAGATTGAAGTTGTGGTAGTTGAAGTTGACGTCTCCGCCTACGCGGTAGTAGGGCTCCCGCGCGGTGAGGACGGTGGGCGTGACCCCATCGGCAAGGACGCCGCTGAAGGGTTGCGCGGTTCTTCCATAGAAGTAGAAGGCGCCCAGCGCGAGATAGGTATGATCGCGCGGTCCCATGGCGCCGGCAGCCTGCACCTCGTTGCGGCTGGCCGGATCCTTTTCAAGATTGAAGCGGTAGGCGAGTCGCCCATACATGTCTTTGAAATTTGCGTCGGAGTTGAAGGCGACGGCGTTTTGCGGCGCAACGTTGGGCGGGCTGATGGCAACGCCGGTTGTGTTCTGGTCGAACACAGCGAAAGAGTAGTGGTAGCCCTGGTAGGAGTGGCCGCCGCTGAACTCGACGCCATTGGCCGCGTCTTCAAGCGCAGAGCCGTTGTTGACGTTCTGCGCAGGGCCCAGGCCGTTCTGAATGCCGACGTTGGCCTGCGAGAAGATGTCCCATCCGCTGAGGTTCCAGGTACGCGCCTGGCTGAAGGGCAGATCGAGTTCAAACTGGCCGGCGCGCATGTTGAGCGAATCGGTGGGCATCTTGAGGAACCGGCTGAGGTCGTTGAACTTCAGATAGCCATCGCCGAGCGCGCCGTTGGCGTTGGCGCCGGCGACGCTGATGTCGTCGTCCACCCACCAGGAGATGCCGGTGCCGAAGCTGCCGGCGGTGAAGATGCTGAAGTATCCGGGCTGAAAATCGGACTTGGGAATGAAGTTGCCCACCGTGCCCGCGGGAAGCGCCTGGTTGAAGTTGTTGCGGTTGGCGCCAATCTGCTGGTAATAGGTGTTGTAGCGCAAACCGATGGGGAGCAGCCCCGGAATTGAACCCGGATAGACGGTGTGCGGCCAGAGTTCAGCCTGCGCAGGAGCGCCGAGCAGGACGGGCGGCGTCTTGAGGAACGACTCGTCATCCTTTGGAAACTTGAAACCCGCATCCTTGAATGCCTTGCCGAAATCGTTGAGCTTGGGAAAATCGGAGTGGCAGGTGGTGCAGGATGTGCCATAACGGCGGGAAAACGCGGGAATGGCGCTGGCGGAGGGTGAAACCGACAGTGCGACGAAGGTTGCGATCAGGAGGAGAGAGAGCTGTTTGCCGTTCATGAATTGGCCTCTGGGTTTCAAGTCACAGCCTGAAATCTCTGTAGTTAGGCATTGTGATGGGGGTCACCAACCTTGAGATGTGACGGCAATCACCGCACATCAATCGATATCCTTCTAGGGAGTCTGGTGGACGTGATCTGAATCACACCGAACCGCACTGAAACTCCTTCTGAATGAATGGCTTTCAGGGATCCGATCCGATCCCGCCGGCAGCCAGGACAGCGGTGGAGACGAGATGGGGCTGCCGGGATGGGCGAAAATGGGTTGAGGAGAGCTTCCCGATGAGCCTGTATTGCGCCGTGGGCGGTGTGGAGACTGATTTGAGCGCGCAGCAGCTCAAGGAACTGCTTGCCGAGAGCCTTGCGCAACTGGGCGAACGGAATCGCGTTCTGGCTGTGCCGCCGGACCAGAGCCGGGCGCACTCGCGGGCAGGCGATCTGACCCGGTATGCGTGGGAGTACTACGGCGAGCGGCTGAAGGCGATTTTGCCCGCGCTGGGCACGCATACGCCGATGAAGCCGGCGCAGCTTGAGCACATGTTTGGCGAAGTTCCGCAGGATCTGTTTCGGGTGCATAACTGGCGCACGGATGTGGAGACGGTGGGCGAGGTTCCGGCGGAGCTGATTCACGAACTTTCAGAAGGCAAGCTGAATTATGCGTGGCCGGCGCAGGTGAACCGGCTGATTGCGCAGGGCGGCTTCGATCTGATTCTTTCCATCGGACAGGTGGTGCCGCATGAAGTGATCGGCATGGCCAATTACAACAAGAACATCCTGGTGGGCACGGGCGGCCGCGAGGGCATCAACCGCAGCCACTACCTGGGCGCGGTGTACGGGATGGAGCGGATCATGGGGCGGGCGCGGAATCCGGTGCGGGCTGTGCTGAATTACGCTTCGGAGCACTTCCTCAAACATTTGCCGATTGTGTATGTACTCACCGTGGTGGGGCGCGCGGCGGACGGCGGACTGGCAGTGCGCGGGCTGTTCATTGGCGATGACGTGGAGTGCTTTGAGTTAGCGGCCGCACTTAGCTTGAAGGTTAACTTTGAGATAGTCGATGAGCCGATCAAGAAAGCGGTTGTGTATCTCGATCCGCATGAGTTTCATTCAACGTGGCTGGGGAACAAGGCTGTGTATCGCACGCGGATGGCGCTGGCGGATGACGCGGAGTTAGTGATTCTTGCACCGGGAGTGCGGGAGTTTGGCGAGGACGCCACGATTGATGCGTTGATTCGCAAGTATGGGTATTACGGCACGCCGGCGACGCTGGATGCGGTGAACAGGAATGCTGATTTGGCCGCGGAGTTGAGCGCGGCGGCGCATTTGATTCATGGATCGTCGGAGGGGCGGTTCAGGATTACGTGGTGTCCGGGGAAGCTCAGCAGGGAAGAGGTGGAGGGCGTTGGGTTTGGGTATGGGGATTTGAACGATATGTTGAAGCGCTACGACCCGGAGAAGTTAGCGCATGGATCTAACACTGTGGATGGGGAAGAGGTTTTCTTTATCGCGAATCCGGGGTTGGGGCTTTGGGCGCATCGCGTGCGGCTATGACGCCGGAAGCGGAGATTGGTCATCGACACACACGTCCGCCCCCGAATAGATTGGTAATCTTCGATGTCTCAGTCGCGACGCGGTTGGGCGCCGTCACCGGTGCGGGCGGCCCTTGAACCGAGAGGGCTGGGTTGAGGCTGCTCCCCGGGCGTCTTCGGTTCTCGGCCAAGAGGGTAAAGATGTCGGTGGCGACAACAATACATTAAGGGCCTATATTGGCTGAGTTGAACGAAGATTTTGATTGAGGGGGCGCGAAGTTGAGATTAAGCAAACTGATTGAGGAAACGCTGAGTGAAATTGCATTGGGAGTCAAGGTGGCGAAGGAGAACTCGCGCAGTCTTCTTGTCATTGCTCCTGGGACGGTCGGAGGAAGAATTGTCGCAGAAATATCCTATATAGAATTTGATGTTTCCATTGTAGTGGCAGAAGGTTCCGGGGCCAATCGGTCGGATGAGAAGGGCGTCGGTGGAGAAATTAGGGTTCTATCGATTGGTGGAATCGGTGGAAAAACCGGGACAAAGAGAGATGAGACTAGTTCGTCATCGCTCCAGCTTAGTCATCGGATTTCCTTTAAGGTCCCAGTCTGTATGGGCGCCGAATATTAGAAGTTGCCTCATAAACCTTGTGGTTCCGTCGGAGTACATCCCGCAGGGGCTAAAGCCCGGTCCTCTTATGAGCTTTGTTGGCACGACTGAAGTCGTGCCCTTTCAAAGCCAAGACCGCGATGGCTGCCCTTAGCTGTTCTTGCAATCGGAGGATCACGCCATCCCGAATTCCCGCAGCAGAAACGCGTAGTCGAAGGCGATCTCTCTGAGATAGTCGTAGCGGCCGCTGGAGCCGCCGTGGCCGGCTTGCATGTTGGTAACTAACAGCAGTGGATTGCTATCCGTCTTCAGCGTGCGGAGCTTGGCGACGTACTTGGCTGGCTCCCAGTACATGACCTGGCTGTCGTGAAGCGATGTCTTGACTAACATGGATGGGTAACTCGCGGGTTTCAACTGGTCGTAGGGCGAGTAACTCAGCATGTAATGGAAGTAGGTCTCCTGATTGGGGTCGCCCCATTCTTCGTACTCGGGAACGGTGAGTGGCAAGGACGCGTCGAGCATGGTGTTCATCACGTCGACGAAGGGGACGTGGGAGAGGACGGCGCGAAAGAGGTCGGGGCGCAGGTTGACGACGGCGCCCATGAGCAAACCGCCTGCCGATCCGCCTTCAATGGCGACGCGCGCGGGGTCGCCGTAACCTGCGGCGGTAAGGTGCTCGACGGCGGCGATGAAGTCGGTGAAGGTGTTGCGCTTGACGAGCATTTTGCCGGCGTCGTGCCAGGGCTTGCCGAGGTCGCCGCCGCCGCGGATGTGGGCATAGGCCATGACGACGCCGCGATCGAGCAGGCTGAGGCGGTTGCCGCTGAAGCCGATGGGGAGGGAGTAGCCGTAGCTGCCGTAGGCGTAGACGTAAAGGGGACTCGATGCGGACCTGGAGGTCCGCAGTACAGCCGATCTGGAGATCGGCGCTACTCTCTTATCTTTGCGATAGACAAGAGAGATGGGAACCTGGACGCCGTCGGGTGCGGTGGCGAGGACGCGTTCGCTGGCGTAGAGGGTTCGGTCGAAGCCGCCGGGGATTTCGACTTGCTTGAGGAGCGTGGAGACGCCGGCGACGGGGTCGTATTCGAAGACGGAACTGGGCGTGACCAGGGACTGGTAGCCGTAGCGGAAGGTGGGCGTGTCAAAGACGCGATTGATGTGTGGGTGGGCGTCGTAGGCCGGCTCGGGGAAGGCGATTTCGCGGGTGAGCGCGGCTTCAGGGCCGTCGCCGGCGAATTGCCAGACGCGCAGGCGGGGCAGACCGCCTTCGCGCTCGGATGCAACAAAGAAACCGGCGAATAGATCGACGTCTTCAAGCATCACGTTTTCGCGATGAGGAATGCGCTCGGTCCAGTGGCTGCGGCCGGGCGTGGCGACGGGCGCGGTGACCAGGCGCAGGTTGCGGCCTTGATCGTTGGTGCGGATGAACCAGAGGCCGTTGCGGTGATCGACGGAGTACTCGTGCTCGTCCTCGCGTGGCGAGATGACCCGGAATTCGCCGTTGGGCTGGGCAGCTTCGAGGAACTGTGACTCGGTGGTGGTGTGGCTGGCGGATTCAAGGACGATGAATTTGCCGTCGCGGGTGCGGCCTGTGCCGAGGTTGAAGCGCTCGTCGTTATCTTGATAGACGAGCACGTCTTCAGAGTGGGGTGTGCTGCGGGTGTGACGCCAGAACTGGAACTGGCGCTTTTGCTCCTCGTCCTCGACGGTGTAGAAGAGGGTTTGGTTGTCGGCGGCCCACGTGATGGAGCCGACGCGCTCGACCTGTTCAAGCAGGGTTTCGCCGGTGGCCAGATCTTTGATGTGCAGGGTGTATTGGCGGAAGCCGGTGGTGTCCGTGGTGTAGGCGAGCCAGCGGCCGTCGTCGGTGATGTCGGATGCGCCGAGAGAAAAGAAGGCATGGCCTTCGGCTAGCTGGTTGCCGTCGAGGACGGTTTGTTCCAGAGCATCCTCGTCAGGCGCCGAGGCTGTGCCCGCTTTGCGGCAGTGGATGGCGTACTGGCGGCCTTCCTCGGTGCGGGTGTAATACCACCAGGGGCCGTCGCGATAGGGGACGGAGACGTCGGTCTGCTTCACGTGCGAGAGCATCTCCTGGTAGAGATCATCGCGGAGGCCGGCGAGCGGAGCCATTACGGACTCGGCGTAGGCGTTCTCGGCTTCGAGATACGCGGTGACTTCCGGGTCCTGCTTGTCGCGGAGCCAGGCGTAGTCGTCGATGAGGACTGTTTCGTGAAGAGTGGTCTCGGTGTGCTGCTTTCGGGCGATGGGGGGGACTGAGGTCATGGCTTCTTTAGTTTAGAGGGGAGGGGTGAGCTTTCAGCTCTCAGATTTCAGCTTGGGTTCCGAGGAACTGGCTCCATTTCGACGCATAGGACGGAAATATCCCTGGATGGAGCGGAATTGCTGGCAGCAGCTTATCAAGCTGAGAGCTGAAAGCTGAAAGCTGCTTTCCGGGAACTTTTTGAGCAGCTTCCGCGTACAATGGAGAGCAATGCAAGGCACTTATCGCTCTTCCATGACCGCTCTACGGCTGCTGGTTGCCGTTCTCCTGGGATGTTCCGGCTCGGCTGCGCTTGCCGAGAAGGTTCAGGACCTGCCCAAACCCACCGATTATGTCAGCGATTACGCGCATGTGCTTTCTCCCCAGGAGATAGTGCGACTGGACAGCCTGTGCGCTCAGCTCGATCATTCGGCGGCCAACGCGCAGATTGCGGTGGTGACGATTCATACGCTGGATGGGGACGACTCCGCTGACTTTGCGACAAACCTGTTTGAGCAGATGAAGATTGGGGCGAAGGGATCGGATCGTGGCGTCCTGCTGCTGTTCGCGATCAACGATCATCGGCGCTCAATCAAGGTTGGTTATGGCCTGGAGGGCATCCTGACCGACGCCAAGACAGGCGATATCGGACGGGACATGGTTCCTTATCTGAAGGCCAACGACTTTGATGGTGCGGTGACATTAGGTGTGGGCGAGATTGCGCAGGTGATCGCCGCCGATGCCAAGGTTACCTTGCAGGACCAGCCGACGGCGCCCATTGTTCGACCTGTGAGCCAGAGACACTCAGGGGGCTCGGTCGTCTTCATCATCATTTGGCTGGTGATCGTCTTCGGCGGAGCAATTATGCGGATGATCTTCGGCAGGCGCAGAGGCTTCGGTGGTGGCGGCGTCTGGTTCATCGGTGGCGGCGGCGGTGGAGGATTTGGTGGTGGCGGCGGTGGGGACGGCGGTGGCGGCGGCTTTGGCGGTTTTGGGGGAGGCAGCACCGGCGGTGGCGGTTCCGACGGAAGCTGGTAGCTTTTCAAGTTTCTAGGTGGCTTCCTTGAGTGGGAGCCGGAGGAGAAGAGGACGGTATGAGCAAGGGATTTTGGGTTCTGATAGGGATTGTGGGCGTGCTGGTGCTGGCGATGCTGATGGTGTTTGGCAGCTTTAAGAGCGCCCAGAACCAGATGGTGGCCAAGGATCAGGCTGTGAAGGCGGCGTGGTCCGAGGTGGACGTGCAATTGGAGCGGCGCGCCGATTTGATTCCCAACCTGGTGGAGACGGTCAAGGGATTCACGAAGGAAGAAAACAGCGTGTATGCCGAAATCGCCAACGCGCGGACGGGCCTGATGAATGCGCAGACTCCGCAGGACAAGATTGCTGCGAACGGGCAAGTGGACAGCGCGCTCACCAAGTTCCTTGTGCTCACCGAGAACTATCCGCAACTGCGTTCGAGCGAGCAGTTCATGCGCTTGCAGGACGAGTTGTCAGGGACGGAGAACCGCATTGGCGTGGCGCGCAAGCGCTACAACGACCGGATCGAGGAGTACAACACCTTCGTGCTGCAGTTCCCCAACAGCATCTGGGCGGGGATTCTGGGATTCAAGCAGAACGACGCGTACTTCAAGGCCAGCCCCGCTGCGCAGACGGTGCCCTCAGTTAAGTTCTAGCGCCACTGCGTGGGGCGGATGGCACCTGCGGTGCGGCAGACGCTCGCGGGAGGCTCGGCACCTGCGGTGCGGCAGACGCTTGTGGGAGGCTCGGCACGGGGGTACTGCGGTTTGCGGCAGCAAAAAGCCGCAAACATGGAAGCCGTGCCTTCATCGCGTCCCTCCAGGACGCGAACGATCCGCTGGGCGGGTTTCCACGGGTTGCGCTTCGCTTCATCCGTGGCTATTTTCATACCGTCCCTCCGGGACGGCCCATCATCCTTGTTGCGCGATGGAATGCATGTTTTCCCATGTCCCAAAGGCGGGACATGGGACACCCAGTTTGTCCTTTATAAAGAAACAGGCGAGAAGATCGGCGGAAACGCAAGAAAGGGCATCCCGCGTTGCGGGGTGCCCTTTTTCAATGGGTTTGGCTGGTGTGCCGGGTACTCGATCTACTTGAAGGAGGCGATGGCGCTGGCTTCGTCGTCCTTGACGTCGAATACGGTATAGAGCTTGGTGAGTTGGAGCAGGTCGTGGACCTTCTTGGTCAGGTTCAGGAGCTTGACTTCCGCGCCCTGGTTGCGCGCCGAGGTGTAGGCGCTGACCAGCTCGCCGAGGCCGGAGCTGTCAATGTAGTTCACGTCGCCCAGGTTCAGCAGGATATTCTTGGTCCCTTTGCTGATCAGGTCGCGAATGGCATCGCGCAACTGCACACTGCCTTCGCCCAGAGTAATCCGCCCGCTGAGGTCAAGAACGGTGACGCCGTCCACTTCACGGGAAGCAATAGTAAGTGCCACGGGAATTCCTCCTTGTTGGTAATACCGTTATAGCACTTTAGCAGGGATAGGCTGGGAAGTTCCACCAAGTCTGAATCGTCAGCCGGGATTGACTCCCGGGGTCGGCTCCGACGCGCCCTGCGCAAGTGCCCTAGGTTGTATTGCCAGCCGGCGCCAGATGCTTGATGAGCGTCAGCTCGGTTCCTGGATGCAGTTGACGAAAGTGTACCTCATCCATGAACGATCGAATGAGGAAGATTCCGCGGCCCGTGCCGCGGAGCAGATTTTCCGGGGCCAGGGGATCGGGAATGGTGTCCGGATCGAGACCTTTGCCCTGGTCGGCGATGGTGAACACCAGCGACGCACCGGTGTTTTCAAAGCTGGCTGTCACCATTTTGGAGGGATCGTAATCATTGCCGTGCAGTACTGCGTTGACGGCAGCCTCGCGGACTGCCATGGTGAGGTGGAAGCGTTCGTCTTCGTCCAGGCCGGCTTCCGCGGCCATCTTCTCCGCGACAGCCTCGATCTCGCTCACGCTTTCCATGGTGGAACTCAGCGAAAAACTCATTCGTCCTGCCTTGGGTCCAGTCACCGGGTTGCTTATACCTCATTTCCGGCATGGGAGGGGACACACATCTGCCTCCGCGCCTGAGGAACCTTGCTCGCAGTTTCATGGCTGAAGGCGATTGTGTCAAGCATTGCGTGATGTTCAGGCCGCTTGACCGCATCAAAACTACACCTCGCAGCACAAACGCATTGCGCTTTGTTGTCTCATGGCGGGCACGGATTGGTGTCGCAATGAACTAAGCCGATGCGGCATGTGATGAACCTCAGGCGCAAAATGCTGCCAAGGGAATACACTCAGCTCATGACGCTTCGCACTCGAGCGCGGGTGAGTTTGACGGCGCTGCTCGGCACGCCGGTGACCGATGCGCAGGGGCACTTGCGCGGGCGGTTGAAGGATGTTGCCGTGGCTACCGGTCCGGATGCGGGCAAGGTGGCGGGGCTGGTGCTGAAGACGCGCGCGGGGCTGTGCATTGTTCCCTCAGAGGACGTGATGGAGACGCCCGCCGGCACACTCGAGCTGCGCTCGGCAGGCGCGATGGTTCCTCTGGAGGAAGAAGGGAACTACCTCTACCTGCAGCAGGACCTGATGGACCGGCAGATCATCGACATTCATGGGCGCAAAGTGGTGCGCGTGAACGATGTGGAACTGGAGTGGATGGGGCGTGGAGCGGCGCACCTGCTGCGCGTGGCCGAGGTCGAAGTCGGACTGCGGGGAGCGTTTCGCAGGGTCTTCAAGGGGCTTTTGCCGCGGGCCACGCTGGAGTCGATCAGCCGCAAGCTGGGAGCGCATGGGATTCCCTGGGAGTTTGTGGACGTGATTGAAGTGGACCCGGCGCGGCGCGTGAAGCTGCGCATTGAGTACGAGCGGCTGGCCGAGATGCATCCGTCCGACCTGGCCGAGATTCTGGAAGACCTGGCGCCGGCCGAGCGCGCGGCCGTCTTTACCTCGCTGGACGAGGAAGTGGCGGCCGAGACGCTGGAGGAGGTTGAGCCGAAGCTGCAGAAGGCTCTCCTGGAAAAGCTGGGCGAGGAGCGAATCGCCGACATTGTGGAGGAGATGGACCCCGGCGCGGCGGCCGACCTGCTGGCCGAGCTGCCGGAGGAGCAGTCGGACGCGATTCTGGAGGAGATGGAGCCGGAGGAGCGGCAGGAGGTGGAAGATCTGCTGGAGTTTGACGAGGACTCTGCTGCCGGCTGCATGACCACCGATTTCATCTATCTGGGCATGCAGTCTACGGTGGCCGAGGCGGTGCATGCGCTGCGGAGCTTTGACGGCGATCCGGAGAGCGTGACCGAGGTTTACCTGCTGGATGAGAAGCGCGTGCTGCGCGGGTCGGTCTCGCTGGCGCGGCTGGTGATGGCGCAGCCGGAGACGCGGATTTCGGTTCTGGCCGAGCCGCGGGTGCTCTCCTGCCCCGCGGATTTGAACCAGAACGATCTGGCCGAGCTGTTCGACAAATACAACCTGCACGCCCTGCCGGTGGTGGATGGCCAGAACCGGATGGTGGGGGTGGTGCAGGCCGACCACGTGATCAGTTTTCTGCGCGAGAAGCTGTAAGTTGAACCAATTGCAGGGGAAAACGCTCCGATTTCGGCAAAAGTTGACCAAAACAGTACATAATTATTTTTCCTGAAGCTCGGATCAAAGATAAAATATGCGGATTTATCCAGATATGTGAAAGAATTCAAGTATGATCCAGTTTCCCAAAATCATTCAGGGCGGCATGGGTGTGGGCGTCTCGAATTGGAGTCTGGCCAATGCTGTCTCCAAAATGGGACAGCTTGGCGTGGTTTCCGGAACGGCGCTCGACCAGTTGTTTGTCCGCCGTCTTGCCGACGGCGACACCGAAGGCCACATGCGCCGGGGACTGGACGCGTTTCCCTTTCCAGAGATGGCGAGGCGAATCTGGCAGGAGTACTTTGTGCCCGGCGGCAAGCCCGAGGGCGCGCCGTATCCAACGGTTCCCATGCACCAGCGCAAGGATTCGCGCAAGCTGATTGAGCTGTGCATGGTGAGCAACTTTGTTGAGGTGTTTCTGGCGCGAGAAGGGCACAAGAATCCCGTAGGCATCAATTTTCTTGAGAAGGTGCAGTTGCCGCATCTGCCGTCGATTTATGGAGCGATGCTGGCGGGCGTGGGCTATGTGCTGATGGGCGCTGGAATTCCGCTGCACATTCCCGGGGTGCTGGACGCGTTTGCGCTGCACCATGTGGGCGAGTACAAGCTGACGGTGACCGGCGCGGTGCCGGGGCAGGACACGCAGATGATACTTGATCCGGCTGAGTTCGCGGAGGGCCCGCTGCCCATCCTGCACCGGCCGCGTTTCCTGGCTATTGTTTCTTCCAACACGCTGGCGACCACCATGCTGCGCCGGGCCAGTGGACGCGTGGACGGGCTGGTGATTGAGAGCCCCACGGCCGGCGGACACAATGCGCCGCCGCGCGGCAAGCTGCAGTTGAACGAGGACGGCGAGCCCATCTACGGCGAACGCGACCGGGTGGACATTGAAGGTTTGAGAGCGCTGGGCGTTCCTTTCTGGCTGGCCGGCGGGTATGGCAACGCGGAAAAGCTGCGCGAGGCGCTGGAGCAGGGCGCTGCGGGAATTCAGGTGGGAACCGCGTTTGCGTTCTCTGAAGAGTCCGGGATGCGGGCCGACCTGAAGAGCAAGCTGATTGCCCAGGCACTGACCGGCACAGGCGAGGTGTTTACGGATCCGCTGGCGTCGCCCACCGGGTTCCCATTCAAGGTTGCGCTGCTGGAAGGGACATCGTCCAAGTTCGAGATCTACCAGGAGCGGAAAAGGGTTTGCGATCTGGGCTACCTCCGTGACCCGTATGCCGCGGAGAATGGCACCATCGGGTACCGCTGTTCGGCGGAGCCGGTGGCGAACTACCTGGCCAAGGGCGGCAAAATTGAGGATACGGTGGGCAGAAAGTGCCTTTGCAACGCGCTGATGGCCAATATCGGCCACCAGCAGGTGCGCAAGGGCGAAATGGAGGAGCCGCCGCTGGTGACCGTGGGCGACGACCTGAACACCATTGCGACCTTCCTGGCGCCGGGGCGCTCAAGCTATAGCGCTGCCGATGTGGTCCATTCGCTGCTGAGCCTAGTGGGCGAAGAGCAGCCGGTCGAGACAGTCGCCGAACTGGAGCCAGTGCTGATGATGGAGCCGGTTCAGGTTCAGGAACGGGTTCTGGCCACGGCGTAAGACCGTCGAAAAGGTAAACCTTTCGTGCTCATCGGGAGAAGAGCACCCCTCAGCGGCTAAAGCCGAGGGAATTCCAAACCGTTTTTGGCACGATTAAAATCGTGCCCTTTCAAAACAACAGCGTCAATGCCGAACGGGAACCTTCCGGCCGCCTGTCAAGCCGGTGGCGCCGCGCCTGGCCCTCCTGCACGAAAGACTCTTGGGACGCGATCGGCCGGAGCGGGCAGAGCAGGGAACGCTGCGTGCGGCTCGGTCTGATACCAGTAGGCCGTGGTGTAGAAATCGTCTGAACGATGGTTGGCGTGGCCATGCTCCATGGTCACCCGGATGGACTTTTCAAAGGTGATGGGGCTCTCGGTGTGCCAGCGGTAGAGGCAGTAGCGGCCACCGAGCCGCTCGGCGTCCACGATGTAGGGTGCGCCGTTGTGCTGATAGCCGAAGGGCTGTCCGCCGAAGTCCCAGGCGCCGTTGTAGTAGTCTTCGGTCCCGGTTCCGTTGATGGTGGGCAGCGGGTCGCCGTCGATGAAGATCATATCGTCGCCTTCGCCAAACCAGCCGTCCTGGTTCTGCTCCACCGAATGCGTGACCCCCACAAAATGGCCTTTGCCGACGGCATCGAGAAAGACGTAGTTGCCTGCGCCGTCGAGGTTCTTCTTGTCGCCAACGGGCGGGTCCCAGTTTTTCCTCCAATCGTCGCTCCAGCCTTTGCAGGGCGCGGCCTGACGGTACTGCGCATGGAAGCGGCCGACGTCGGAGGGAAGGGCAGGGAAGGTTACGTAGTCGATTGCGAAGTAGAGGCTGTCGGTCGGGACTGTGCCTTCATTGGTCACGGTGATGCGGGCCGCATGCGCAAACGGCATCTGAAAGTAGGCGTTGAGCGCCTTGATGGACGCGACGGCGGTGAGTTCCGACTGATATGTGAAATATTCACCCAGTCCGAGGCCGAAGAAGTCGCCGATGGGCACCTCGACCGAGGGAGTCGCCTCGCCATCCCACCAGGCGCGCAGGACCAGGTTCTTCAGGTGCATGGGGTCCGACGAGCTGATGGTGAACCAGAGATGCGTAACCACGCCCGCGCCCTGGACTTCAAGCACAGTTGCGGATTGACCCGGCTCCACGGGAACTGCGTCGGCGTTGCCTCCGGTGCGGTCCCAGCTTGAGGAACGGCGGGTTTTGTAACTGCGCAGCCGGGCTTGCGCCAGGAACTCTTCGGGAGCGGCGGTTTCTGGCGCGGGGCTGGCCGCGGCGGAGGGAGCGTTGAATCCAATCAGCGCGGCCGCGGAGGCTCCGGAGACCATGGTGGCGAGCAGTTTGCGGCGGGCGCGAAGCGTTTCTTTAGGGTCGGACGGATTCATGCGGTGGGCTCTCCTTGCAGTCGAGGGTAGAAAGCGAATTGTAGTCTCGCGCGCCGGAGGTCTTCAATAGACCGCGGGCGGTGAGGAATGCCGGTGATCGAGAGCGCGGCTTGTGGCCTCCCCGGCTCTACCCGTGCACAGCCGGGAAAATGGTGATGCGCAGGTGGGTCGAGCCATAAGGAACAAGAGTGATCCGTTCCAGAGTTTCGCTGACTTTGGCGACGCTCAAATCGGGCAGCGGCGGAGTGAATTTCTGACTTGGATTAGCGGGGTTGGACTGCAACTCCCAGCCTTCGATCTTTCTTGCCGGCAGGGTGAGTGTGGAGGGCGGATTCGACCATGGGTCGAGCGCCTGATTCGGGTTTGGCGCGTTTCTCCTGAACTCAATTTCGGCCCCCAGTCTTGCGGGATCGAGTTCGACCGCATAGTTCCAGGCGCTGGCCGGCGTGGCTTCCCAACTGGGAAACTCGGCCGTTGTGTACTTCGGCTCGACACGCGAAATCCAGTTCTCCTCAATGGCGAGGGCATAGACCAGCGGCCCATGCTCGACGGCGATGCCGTTCTGCGGCCAATGGGTGACAGCCGTCTTCATGGGCAGAGTCAAGGTGATTTGGTCGCCGGGGTTGAAACTGCGATGCAGGACCACGAAGCCCTTGCTGGTTCGGCTAGCTGCGACAGCAGCGCCATTGATCTCGATGCGCGGCTTCTCACACCAGGCGGGAATGCGCAGAGAGAGCGGGAAAGTGACAGCACGGGCGGCGTCGATCTTGAAATGAATCTGTTCTTCGAAGGGATAGCCGGTGGTCTGGGTGATTTCAACCGGCAGGTTGTCGGGCCCTACGGTAGCCTTGAGCTTCGATGGGCCGTAGAGAACGGCGGCCAGGCCATCGTCGCCGGTCTTCATCCACATGCGGATGGCGTAGTTGGGAAAGATGCGATGCACATTGGCGCCGCAGCAGGCGGTGGCCTGTCCGGGGTTGGGCTGGAAGGCCATCATGCGGCCGCCGTGTTCCATCACGTTATGGTCGGAGTTGAGCGTAGCCAGGAACTGGTTGGGGCAGGAGAAATACTGCAGCGCCTTCCAGTCTTTCTTGATGGCTCCGGGCGCGGCATTGAAGCAGGCGCGCTCCACGCGATCGGCCCAGGCTGCATCGCCGGTGGCGATGAGCATGTAACCCCACGACCAGGTGTGGTCGGAAATGTCGCAGGTCTCGTGGGAGTCGAGCGAAGTGACGGTGCGGTACCACTCGGAAGTGGAGGGAATGCCGTCGATGAGCATGTGGTGATCGAAGATGCGGCGCTCGGCGGCCTGCGCGAATCGCAGGTACTCGTCTTCACCCGTGGCGAGATAGAGAAGGGCGGGCAGCTTCATGGTTTCAGCGTAGGTGCAGCCGTGGGCATTGATGGGCGTGGCGGCATAGACGCGCAGCGGCGACAGGTCTCCATGCTCTGGGTCGTTGGCCACGGTCAGGTATTCCTTCCAGGCGTTCCTGGCCAGGGCAAGCAGGCGTGGGTCGCCGGTGCGGGCGTAGGTCCACAGGATGGCTTCGATGTTGGTGACGTTTCTGGTGGGCGTTCCGTAGGAGGCCGTGTCGCCAAGGTAGTGTTTCCGGAGCGCCTCGGGAATGTCGACGCTCTCCGGGCTGCCGGGAATATGTTGTGCATCGCCCAGGGCTGCCAGGCCGCGAAAGAGCACATTCTGCGGCCAGCGATGGAAATCGCCTTTGGGATCTTCAAAGTTCCTTGGCCCCAGGTAGCCGTTACTTGCGGCGTGGGTCAGCGTGTAGTCGATGGACGCGCGCACCTGCGCCATGAGCCGCTCATCGTTGAGCACCAGGGCCAGCCGCGTGGCGCCATCGAGCCAATAGGCCTTCTGCTCCCACGGCCACCAGGTGTCTTCATTCACGCCGTCTACTTTTTCTTCGCCCGCCCAATAGGCGCCGGTAAAGGGCCAGGAGATCTGCGGCAGTTGCGAACCGAGTTGGGCCGCCTGCTTCTCAAGCATTGCGCGCAGCCAGCCCTGGGGCTCAACCGCTCCGGGAGCCAGCGCGTGCAGTACCGCGTAAGAATGTGCGGATGGCCGCGGCTCCGCGCCGACAAGCAATGGGCCTGAACCCATCAGCATGGCGGAACTCATCATGGCAAGACGGATGAACTCGCGGCGGCTGAGTTCGTTCCCAGAACAATCGGCGCAAACGTTCATTGCAACCCCGTAGAAATCGAGTTTGAAGACGCAAAGATCACCGCGCGAATTCTAACAGAGGCGTCGCCTGCCAATGCCCGATCTCGATGGGGTGGGATCGTGTACGACTCCGATCAAGGCGTAATTGCGGGTTTGCTTTTGGCGAGGTACGCGTCGATCGCCTCTTGCCACTCCGGCCCTGCCGTCTTGTCGCCTTCGCTCATGGAGGCCACGTGCTCGTTGCCTTCCGGCGTAACCGCGGTACGCGTGTAGGTGATGTGCGCTTGGGTCACATCCGCACTTGTCTGCGTGAACCGAACATCGATGACCGTCACAAGCAGATCGGGCAGGAAGTACACGTACTGAAAGTGGCGCGCGGCCGTGTCAAACAGCGTGTTGACCCAGACCGCCTTCATCGGCCCGTGCTGAATCGTGAATACCGCGCCTTCCACGTCGGCCGCCTGCCGCGGATGAAGGAACACGGGGTCCCAATGCTTGCCGGCCCAGGCCCGCTCACCCTCCGGCCCAAACAGCGCCGCGGCGCGTGCATACGGCAAATGCACCAACAGATCAAAGCTTGTGCTGGTACGCAGCAAGGGAGCGGGGTGCGGCGGAGGCGTTTGCGCGAGAACGGGTGCTGCCAGGCAAGCCGCACTTGTTAAAAGGGTAAGCAACTTCATTTTCTCTTCTCCTTCAGGTTGTGGCTGTCGGCTGCTTTCAGGGTCATGCCGTAGAGAGTCTTGAACTGCTCGATCTCCTTGAGCGTCTGCGGGGTGAATGGCGCCTTGCCCTCGAAGGCATGAAGGACGATCCCTTCCAGCAGATCGCCGAGGGTCATATCCTTCTGCTCGGCGATGGCCTTGAGGACCTTCAACATGCGTTTTTCCAGCCGGACGCCGGTCTGGACGCGCTCTGCAACTACTGGCTCGCGGTTTTGCTGTTCCTGGGACATTGGCTATTTCTCCTATCAAGGTACAAATATACCAAGATAACAAAAACATGTCAATCCATCTTTCCCTGCGCCGCCGGATTGTTCAGGGCCGCGGGAGTTCGCGCATCGCGCCCTGTCCTGTTATGGTCAGTGTGGGAATAAAGATGACTCCTCCTTAGGAAGCCGCGGGTATGTGGAAGCGTTGGCGAATCCGGATATTGCTGTTTCTGGCCGTTCTCGGCCCCGGTTTTATTACCGCCAACGTCGATAACGACTCAGGCGGCATCCTCACCTATTCGCAGGCCGGCGCACAGTACGGCTACTCGTTGCTGTGGACCATGATTCCGATCACGCTCTCGCTGATCGTGGTGCAGGAGATGTGCGCCCGCATGGGCGTGGTCACGGGCAAGGGCTTGAGCGATCTGATCCGCGAGGAATTTGGACTACGGCTGACCTTTGTGCTGATGGTGGCCCTGGTGCTGGTGAACTACACCAACGTGGTGACGGAGTTCATCGGCATTGCGGGGTCGCTGCACCTGTTCCACGTGTCGAAGTTCATCTCTGTGCCACTGTGCGCGGCGCTGGTCTGGTACATGGTGGTGAGGGGCAGCTACAAGAGCACGGAGAAGATTTTTCTCATTGCTTCGGTGGTGTACATCGCCTACATTTTTGCGGGCGTGCTGTCGCAACCGGACTGGCACGACGCCTTGAAGGCCACGGTCGTGTTGCCGGCGCGCACCGTGTGGCGCGACAAGGCGTATATCTACATGGCCATCGGGATTGTCGGCACAACCATTGCGCCCTGGATGCAGTTTTACCTGCAATCGTCGATTGTGGAGAAGGGCATTCGCGTGAAGGACTACGCGGCCTCGCGTCTGGACGTGATCGTGGGCAGCCTGTTCACCGACATCGTGGCCTGGTTCATTATTGTGGCCTGCGCGGCCACGCTTTGGGTGCATGGAATGGGCGCCATCCAGTGGGCTTCGGACGCGGCGGAGGCGATGCGGCCGCTGGCCGGCGACTACGCGTTTATCCTTTTCGCATTTGGGCTGTTCAACGCATCGCTGTTTGCGGCTTCGATTTTGCCGCTGTCAACGGCGTACACGGTGTGCGAGGGGCTGGGGTTTGAATCGGGCGTGGACAAGAGCTTCAAGGAAGCGCCGTTTTTCTACTGGCTCTACACGCTGCTGATTGGGGGCGGCGCGGTGACGGTGCTGATTCTGCCGGACTCTCAACTGATCAATTACGCAGTGCTGTCGCAGGTGTTGAACGGCGTGCTGCTGCCGGTGGTGATCATTCTCATGCTGCTGCTCATCAACCGCACCGATCTGATGGGCAAGTATAAGAACTCGCGGCTATGGAACTTGATTGCGTGGGGAACCAGCGTGATTGTGATTGGGATGACGGGGGCGATGCTGTGGGGGCTGATGCCGGGGCATTGAGCACCTGCGGTGCGGCCAACTGCCTTCGGCTCTGACTGCGAACATCAGGCAGCGCCGGTCGGGAGGCCGGCGCTACTTTCGCGACTGGCGCTACCTGAGGCTTACAGCAGCTTCCCCGCGGCGAGGTCGCGGATGAGGCCGCGGTCGGCGGCGAGGAAATCGTAGCCGGGCAGGTCTTCCAGGCGGACCCATTTGAACTGATGGTAGATGTGGTTCTGGATCTCGCCGAAAAACTCAATCACCGAGAAGAACTGCAGATCGACGGCGCCGCCATGGCGGTAATTGTGGCGGACGCGGGTGACGCGCGGGCCAATCACAGCGCGGATGCCGAGTTCCTCGTCCAGTTCGCGCGCCAGCGCCTGCTCGGGGCTTTCGCCGGCTTCGATCTTGCCTCCGGGAAATTCCCATTGCAGCGCCATGGGCTGGTCCGGGCGGCGCTGGCCGATCAGGACTTCGCCGCCGCGCACGATGAGGGCGGCCGCCACAAAACGCAAGGAGGGTCCGGCGGGCCGGGACTCGGGAGTTGGCTGGGAGTCTTCCACCCCTCTAGTGTAAACGCATCAAAACAAATGTAAAATCCGGGGGGTGTTGCGTTGTTTGGTGCGATGAAAACAAAGCGGCAAATTGCAGGGAAGTACTCGTGGAACGGCTTTATTCGCCGCCGACTCCGGTGTCGACGCCTTCGGCTGCGCTGGGACGGAAGTAGCCCCAGCCTCGCTTGGCGGCGGCTTGAAGCAACGCGGGCGAGGGGTTCACGGGGAAGGCGTTGCGCGCAACGTCGAGCATGGCCAGGTCGTGAATGGAGTTGCCGAAGACCGCATCGGGTGCGGCCAGGCCCACGCGCTTGAGGGAAGCGGCCTTGCCCTGGTCGGTGGGCACGTCGAGGATTTCGCTGGAGATGATGCCGTCGGCGACGCGGACTTCCGCGGCCAGTATGCGGTTCTCTGGAATGCCGAATGCGCGAACGCCCTCGGCGATGATCCACTTGTTGGTGGAGCTGACGGCCCAGAGATCGACGCCGGCCTCACGCAGAGTGGAGAGGAGCGCGGCCAGCTCGGGGAAGATGCGGGCGCGTACAAACTCGTTGAAATAGTTCGCGGCGGCGGCGCGCAGTTCCTGTTCGCGCAGGCCGGCGTAGATCTGCACCATCTCACCGCAGATCACGAGTTCGCTGACGTGGCCCTGGCGGTAGGCGCGATGGCGTGTGTCGATCCAGTCGCTGGTGGAGCGCGAAACCAAACCCTGCTCGAGCGACCAGAGCATGAAGCCCAGGCCAGAATCTCCACCCCACAGGGTTCCATCGCAATCGAACACGGCAACCTTGGGATTGCTTTCGAGGACCAGCCGTTCAAACTGCGGGGCGGTCCATTGGGGGATTTCTATATGCGTCGGTGTCAATCGTTCCTCAATCATGCACGAAAGTTCGTTCCATTCTCATTGTCGTTCAAATCGGGGTGTTTTTGCACATGAAGGTTTGAAGTGAGATCAAGGAAACATTGCAAACAATGGGCTTTTATGGGGTGATGAAGTTGATTCCTTGATGAACGAGGTTCGGTGAACGACGCGAAGACGGTGGGAAGAGCTTGCGTGCGCCGATAATCAACGGTGTGGAGAACGCCGGCAATCTTCCGCTCTTGAAGGACTATAAGGCGTACCTGCGCGTGGAGAAGGGGCTGCGTCCTCTGACCTGCGAGGCCTACGACGGCGATCTGAAGTCTTTTGCCGAATTCATCGAAGGGCGGCACGGCGTGTTGCTGACGGCGGTGCAACAGGATGTGGCCGCATTTCTTGAGCATTTGCGCGATCACGGCATTGAGTCGCGGTCAGTGGCGCGCAAGTTGAGCTGTCTGCGCGGGTTTTATAAATGGCTGCTGCTCGATCGCCGCATTCATCACGATCCGACCCTCAATATCGAGTCGCCGAAGTCGTGGAAGGTGCTGCCCAAGTCTCTGGCCGAATCGGAAGTGAATGAGATGCTGGACCGGAGCGGGACGGCGGCGCAGCATCCGCAGGCGCGCGGAACGGCGCTGCGGGATCACGCGATTCTGGAGTTGCTCTACGCGGGCGGATTGCGCGTCTCCGAGGTGACTTCTCTCTCGACCGGCGACCTGGCGCTGGACACGGGGCGCGTGCAGGTGCGCGGCAAGGGCGACAAGGAACGCATTGTGCCGCTGGGTCGTTCGGCGGTGGACGCGCTGCAGCTTTATTTGCGCGAGGGCAGGCCGCACCTGGCCCGTATCAGCTCGGCGCGCATCAACTCGGCGAGCAGGGCGCATAAGCAGCAGCAGGACGGCACAAGCTTGTTTCTCTCCCTGCGCGGCATGCCACTGACGCGGCAATGGGTGTGGCATCTGGTGAAGACGGCGAGCGGGAACGCCAGCCCACACCAGTTGCGGCATAGTTGTGCGACGCACATGGTGGAGCATGGCGCGGATCTGCGCAGCGTGCAGCTGATTCTTGGCCATGCGGATATTTCAACTACGCAGGTTTATACGCATCTTGCACTGGGCAGGCTGAAGGCCGTGCATCGCGAACATCATCCCCGGGCCACGCGCAGGCCGGAGGCAGAGCCCGACGACCGGACGGAAGCTCGGGCAGGGCTGCACCTTGTGCCGCGCGCGCATCCTCGGGAGGAAATCGCATGAGTGGGCTGGCTGCCGCGGTGGATGCTCCTGTGGACTCGCTGGTGGCCGAGTATCTCACGATGCTGGCCAATGAGCGGGGGGCTTCGGCGCATACGCTCCGCGCTTACCAGCGCGAACTGCACGGGTTTGCCGCATTCATCATGGAGCACTACGGGACAAGCCAGGGCGTGGACAAAATTGAGCATACGCACATTCGCGCGTACCTGGGAACGCTGTATGAGCGCGGGCTTTCAAAGGCCTCGGCGGCGCGGGCGCTGGCGGCGATTCGCAGCTGGTTCAAGTGGCTGGCGCGCGGGGGCCAGATAGAACAGAATGCGGCGTCTCTCGTGGCCACGCCGAAGCTGCCCAGGCATTTGCCACGCGTGCCGTCGATTGAGCAGATGAACCGCGTGGTCGATTCAGTGAGCAAGGACGCGGCGAGCTGGCCGGCGCGGGACAGGGCGATTCTAGAAATGCTGTACGGGTGCGGGATTCGGAATGCCGAATTGGTGGGGCTGAATCTGGAAGACATTCATTGGGCCAATGAGGCTGTATTAGTGCGCGGCAAGGGGCAGAAGCAACGCTATGTGCCGCTGGGCGATGCGGCGGCGCAGGCCTTGCGCGCGTATCTTGCGGAGCGCTCGGCGCTGCTGGCCGCGGTGGGCGAAGAGAAGCGCGCAGCGACGCCGGCGCTGTTTGTGAATCTGCAGTTGCGCGGGCTGGGGAAGGCGCGCAGCCAGGCGCGGCTGACCACACGGAGCGTGGGACGCATTGTGAAGCGCATTGCAATTCTGCGCGGACTGTCAGGCGATGTGCATCCGCATACGCTGCGTCATGCGTTCGGCACGCATTTGCTGGAGGAGGGCGCCGATCTGCGCGCCATTCAGGAATTGCTGGGGCACGAACGGTTGTCGACGACGCAGCGCTACACGCAGCTCACCACGTCGCAGTTGACGCAGGTGTACGATCGCACGCATCCGCGGGCGCGGTAGCGGCGCTCTGAAAGCGAATCGAGTCGGTCTGCCTGAGACAACAGTTTTATTTGGCTCAATTGCAGGAAAACCCTGAGATGCCCGGGCCTAAAGGCCGCGTTAGCTTGCTCTCTTTCAGGGGGTTAAAACCCCCTGCTCCCTCCGGGATCTCCGAACTACAACCGTGGTACTAAGAGTCCTCTTCTCAGAAGATTGCATCCCGTGATAACATTGT
>Ga0302266_10000175_pt1 | contig 65243 bp, 94 predicted proteins | sample III_Bog_E1_2_FD_194559 | JGI IMG/M metagenome (GOLD analysis project Ga0302266, IMG submission 194559) | Peat permafrost microbial communities from Stordalen Mire near Abisko, Sweden - III_Bog_E1_2 | ecosystem: Environmental > Terrestrial > Soil > Wetlands > Peat | place: Sweden: Abisko...
TCATCACTTCTCCAAGTCGGGTTAGTTTTTTCTTTAACCTTCTTGCGAGTAATACGAACGGAGATATACTCTCTTTCTACATTGACGGGTCAATTGTTGCCCCTCTCCAGCCGCGAGGTGATACGATTCCGCTGAGCGGGAAATGGACGTCAGACATTCTTCGTGAAGGACACCATACATTCGACTGGAGATTTACGCAAGAGGGCACGGCTGTTTCCGGAGCGCAGGCAAAGATAGACCACGTTATGATCACTCCGGAAAGTCTCTGGATTGCGGATGCTCAGAATCGCGGACTCTTTTTTGACGATTTTCCTGGAACTGGATTAGTGACGAGTGGGCCGTGGGTTACATCGCATGGAACGAATGCGGGATCTGTAACTGTCCAGGACAGTTCTGCATTAGTCACTTGTGCAGCTTCTGCTGCGAGCGACTGGGAAGCCTTATCGCTTGCTTTCACCACAACTGGGCAAGGATGGGCAGGGTTTGAGCCTTATATCGAATGCCAGTTCCAGTTCCCAAGCTCACTGACGAATCTAGTTGTTGAATTTGGACTTTGGGATAATGGATCCTTATCCAGTGGCGGTACTCCAAACAACTACGTTGCAGCCGTTTTTGATTCGACGGTGAATGCAACCAAGTTCTCCCTTGGACACGATAAAGCAGGATCCGGAGCTGCCTACAGCACATGGTTCAACGGGCCTACAATCACGAATAGTTGTCATGTCCGTATCGGAATGCAAGCCGTTGGCCGTTCCAACCTTGTCGATGGGTACGCGTTCACAATCGCGTTGGTGAACGCAAGCGGGGATACTGGAGGAACCCTTTTTAGTCCGGACAGTACAATGACAATCGGGTATCCGGTATCAACTATTCCAGGTTTCCTGGATGTTGGATACACCCCATATTTTCGAGTGGGATCCAGAACTGGTGCCGGAACGAAATTCATCGCGATTGACTACTTCAAGATGCTCTCATACCGAACCACAACTCCTTCCAGTTAACCGCAGAAGGTCCTCCAAAGAAATTCGGAATTTTGGATTCCTTGTGGCGTAACCGGAAGTGGGTTATCTAGTTCAACTGGCGGGAGCGAATCACTGCAGTAGCAAATACACTCCGCTGGTTGGAACTGAGCATTGAGTTCCATCAACCCAGAAGGGCAGTAGAATTCGGAACATACCGAATCCGGAGGATTGGCCGAACTTTGGAGTTGCGTAGAGACCCCGCAGGAAACTAGCGTCACAAGAACTAGAAAGCGCATGTGTCACCTCTTGGTAAAAGTATAACCAAGGGCTAACCCGTTTGCAACCTGGTGAATCGTGAATACGTTCACAGACCGTGCAAAGAATCTTTTGAAGCGCCTGGAAGACTGCAAGTTCAAGGCTTATGAAGACGAGAAACTCGTCTGGACAATCGGGTACGGGCACACTGGACCCGACGTTGTTATGGGGCTTGTTTGGACCCAGGATCAAGCAGACCGTGCGTACGACCGAGACGTTCAGATTTTCTGCATCGGGATCAATTCGCTTATGCGCGGCGCGATACTGAATGACAACCAGTACAGCGCTCTTGTGATCCTGGCGTACAACATTGGACTTCGCAGGTTCGCGACGAGCTCCGCGCGAGCTCTCGCCCTTGCCGGGAGTCTTTCGGAAGTCCCGGACCACATTCGTCTCTGGAACAAAGAGACGGATCCCGCGCCGCCTCACGAGCTTAAGGTCAGCCAAGGTTTGATCAACCGCCGGGAAGCCGAATGCGCGTTGTGGTCAACTCCTGTTCAGGATCCAGAATAGGATTGCAAATCTTCCCAAAGTAGTAGACGATCACTTACCTTCAAAGGAGATTCTATGTCCGGCTTTCTCGCATTCTTGGTTGCTCATCAGACGATGCTGATTTTGATCGCGTCTGCCTTCGCGCCGACCATCTTCACGATGGTGACTGAGCACCCCACGACCTTCACTCCGGCGATCCTTGCCTTGCTGAAGTTGGTGTGCGCGAGGTTCTCTATTGCTGAGCACTACGACACCCAATCCGAGAATCCACTGAAGTTCCCCTTACTTGCCGCCGTTCCGAGTGGCCACCCGATGGCTATCGAACTTGGGTCCGGAAGGACTACATTGACTCCTCCAAATGGATTCGCCTTGATCCCAGTTCTGGTTGGGATCTTCCTTGCCACACTACTTCTATCGTTTTCGACTCATGCGGATCCTGTCAAGGTTGAACCGGTTCTGCCCAAGGTCGCATCGTCCGATACTCCACCGGTGACGACGACTTCGTTCGGCGGGACCGTCGGCGTCTTCAGTTTCCAACCAGCCGCGGTGGTCATTGTTACGTCGATCAATCTTCATACAAAGAAGGTTGAAGGAGCCTTCCAACCGGGGCTCTGCTACAATGCGACTGCGTGGAAGGGCCAGTGGTACTCGGTTGGTTTGAACGCGTGCGGAAGGGTGGACTTCGTCGCGCAACAGGTATCCATCGGGGTTGTCGCAAGCGTCCTGAATGGCTATGCGTCTTTCGGGTGGTGGAAGGGCTTTATCGGGGACGTTGCAGCTCGTCTCGTTTTCGGCCCGTCGCTTAGCTTCTAACTGAGGCCAAATGTCGACACCATTCTCAACCGCTGCGAAACTAACGGCTTGGGGTCCTTTAACCGCGAACACGCCGGTTAAGGTCCCAGCGATTGGGTTGTCCGGACGGTTAATTGCCCGGATAAGCGTCGACATTGGATCTGGCCCCGGATCTCCCATCTACTACGGATACGACAACGGCGTAAATGCGTCGACCGGGAAAGTTATCGCATCTGGGGAAGAATCCCGGATCCTCCCGACTTCCCAAGATATCTGGATCTTTTCTGCTGACGGTGGTCAAACCGGCTTTGTCGAGGAATTCTAAATGACGAATGGAAAAGCCGTTTTGGCCGGAGTTGTTGGCGCACTCCTTGTGGCCACAGGAGTCGCAGTTGCAACCAACGCTCCAGGTATTCAGCAGATTCAGGGATTCTTGGGCGGTACTCCGGTGGCTACAACGGACACCACTCTTACCAACGGGTCGGCGAAGGTTCAACTCTACGATGGATCGAATACGCTGGGATCTTTGACGAATCCGGTTCGTATCGACCCAACAGGGACTACTCCGCAACCTGTGTCGGGATCTGTATCGCTCACCGGGTCACTCCCCGCATTCGCTTTTACACCTACGTTCAATCTCGGCGGAGGAAATATCGGGAACACCGCCTTTGGGATCAGCGGCACACTGCCACCGTTCGCATCGACGCCTTCCTTCAATATCGCTGGAGGCAGCATCAGCAACACGAGCTTTGGTATCTCGGGAACGTTGCCTGCGTTCGCGGTCAACCCGACCGTGATCCTTGGCGGAGGAGCGTCTGCAATCGGCTCGATCAGCAACACTGCGTTCACCGCCAACGCGGGCACGAATCTCAATACTTCTTTGCTCGCTCTCGAGTCCGGAGGCAACCTCGCCGCGATCAAGACGGACACGGACAAGATCCCAGCTCAGGGACAAGCCCTAGCTGCGGGGTCGTGGCCTGTTGTTCTCACGGCGCTCCAGCTCGCGGCCCTCACGCCGCCGACGACGATAAACGCGAATCAAGGATCTGCGAACGCGACTCCGTGGGTTGGGACCAGTGACGGTACGAACACGGCGAAAGTTCAGCCCGGCTCGACCACTCCTGTAGCCGGGGACAAGGCGACTACAGTTTCTTTGTCACCAAACGGAGCTGCACAGCCGTTGCCTACGGGGGCTGCGTCGCAGACGACTCTCGCGGCGATTCTGGCTTCTCTTGGCTCAGCGGTTATGCAGGCGACTGGTGGGACGATCGGGCTGGTTGCGGGGTCTGCCCTAATTGGATCCTTCAAGTTGTCTGACGGAACCTCGACGGCGATCGTCTGTGATACTCCATTTTCCTTCTCAACGGCGAGCACCGCAATCATCATTCCGCTTTGCTCAGGGAAACAGATCTATATCTGCTCTTTAACGCTTGTCAATTCTTCGTCGGGATCTGCTCAGCTCGTATCGATTATCGAGGGTACAGGATCCTCCTGCGCTGGCGGAACACCTCGCGGCATGTGGGGAAATACGACGGCTTCGATGGGTTTCGCGGCTGGAGGTGGTATGGCCCCTTCTGCTGGCCACCCGATTAACGCGACAGCGACCGTTTCGCAGAATGTCTGTGTAGCCGTCGGAGGATCTACGAACGTGAGCGGAGGTGGAATGTATGCGTGCCGTTAAGATCCTCCTGGCACTGCTCCTGTGCTCCGGCTCCGCGCGCGCAGCTCTCACGTTCGACACGTCAGCTTGCCCAACCGGGGCGGGATCGTGTCCTGTGGCCAGCAATATCCTCGGATCGGGCACCACCACCACCGCTTCCACGTCTTCATTTTCGACCGCGCCACCCGCCGCGATGAACGGGATTGAGTTGATTGAGATCCACGTGATGGCTATTGCGACGGCTGGAACAATCTCGTTCGCAACGCCAACCTTCACGGGAGGCTCAGGAACTTTCCTCGTCTCGGTTAGCAACGTAGGAACTGAGTGTTCAACCACTACACCAACGTGCTCTGCTTCGTTCTTCGCCTATACGTCGTCTGCGCTAACGGGAGTCACTTGTAACTTCTCGGCCACCACTACTAGCGGAGTGGTGCAAGATATAGTTGGCGTCCCGCTGGTATTTGGATCTCCCGCGACAATCGGGAAAGCGCAGGGCGGAACCGACACGGGAACTACAGCGACGGCGAACCCTAGCGGACTCACGACTGCAAATAATTATTCATTTGCTGGGTTCGCCGACTCGCATAGCGCAACGTCACGAACGGCAATTAGCGGGACCGTGACTTATCAGGTGCTCGATGCCGCAAATTCTCATGCGCTGTGGCTAATGACTTCGCCTCTTGGCACCGGAGGCAGCCTGGTTGCCTCTGCTAGTCCTGCCGTCGTAACCCAAACTTGGTCCGGTTATCCCGTAGAGATCTTCGACGCGTCTGTAAACGTGGGTGTAGATCCCGTCTGGTGCCCAACTGCAACTAATAATAGCTCGGGCATTATTCCGAGTTGTCCGGGCCACAGCACTACGACAGCAACCACCAATACGACTTCCCCCAGCCGATCAACGTCGGCACCGTCTGAACTTCTATGCGCAATGGTGGAAGTTCAAGGCGTCGGACTTACCAGCTCTAGCGTCGCCATTTCCGATAGCGGAATCTCCAAAACGAGTGCGGGTTGGCAGCATGTTTTCGGCGCCCCATGCATGAATGGAACGACTGCATTGGTAGACGAGTGGTGCGCAGTAACAACGAGTCAGGCTTCAAGCAAGACGGTCACTGCCACATTCACTGCGACCTCGCTGATCTCAAGTACAATATTCGTAGTTGCACCTCTTTATTCAGAAAAAACGTTGCCTGCGAATTTCCAGTGTGGGGCCACCAGCTCGGGTCCGGCGGCGATTACGATCACTCCGGCGGCAAAGGGAAGTCTGCTCTTAGGTGGGGGCGTAGATAGCGCGAATCAAACTAGCCGCACTCCAACCACGACACCGCAAGCAACCATTGCAAATAACAATACATCCGGGGCAACTGGTATCCTATGGAATGAGAACGCGTGGAGCACGGGGACATCTGCCGTGACGATCGGCGCGTCGAACACAGCCACTCCAACGAGTTGGACTGTCGGATTCGCGGAGATCTTGCTGACCAGCCCAAGCTCCACATGCACAATGTCCCTGATGGGGGTCGGGTGCGACGCCTCGCCTCCAATCGATCTAGTTCATTTCCGTGAACCCTTAACCTTCCTTTCTAGATAAGGAGACTCCAATGCCCATTCTTCCTCAGCAAGCAATCGACGATAAGTCAGGAGCTACGTTCACTGTCGACCCTCGACCCGGGATGAATACTCTCACCTTGTCGTGGCTTGACGATAACGGGAACCCTGTGACGAGAACCTTTACCCTTGCCAGAACCACCCTTGCGCAAGCCGATACGGACATCGCGGCGTACTTCACTCATGCGTCGGATGGCATTGGTGGAGGCACTGGCCAATGAGTAAGATCCTTATCGGGTTTTCAACAAGTTCGGATCTCGACTCCCAGGTAATCGAAAAGATTACGAGCGCGAAGGTTTCCCACGCGTTCTTTCTGATCGAATCAGAATGGGGGCAGCTCGTCTACCAAGCTGATAGCCGAGGTCCGGTTCTGGAGCTCGCCGAGTTCGGCCTTGCACTTGAGAATCGAAAGGTAGTGGCGACCTTTGATCCCAAAGTGGATCTTACCGCCGCACTGAAAGAATCGATCAAGCGATACACCGGATACTCGTACGATTGGGAAGCAGACATCTGCGCAGGGCTCAACGACCTCGCGAAAAAGGCTGGCCTGAAGTGGCGGACCGCATTCTCAGGTGCTCACGCATCTATGTGCTCTGCCCTGGTGGTTCGGACTCTTCGCCTTGAGCCGACCTACCCGGAAGTCTACACGCTTTCGCCTGAGCTCACGGAACCCGGAGAGCTCTTCGACTATTGCCTTCGGCTCTACCAGTCCAACTGAGGTAAAGGATGAACTTCCTTTGGAATAAGCAGGACGAAGACGATCTCTTCCTGCTTCTTCTTTTAAGGGAGGAAGAGCCTCCTGTAACCACAACGCTCCCGCCGTTCCAGGAGCCGCTCAACGATATTCTTGGTCTACAAGATATCGTATCGGTTGAGTCCTTTCTTCCCCACTACGAGATTCTCGGTCTACGAGATATCGCGATGATCTATGGAGTCTACCGGATGCCTGGACAAGCCGCAACGCCGATTGTAAGACCGTGCGGTTCTGGGATGCCGATCGGCTGGACGTACCTTGATTCGGCAGATCGCACCACGCCAATCAATCTAGATAATGTCGAAGACATTATCTTGACGGTTCGAATGGGACCGCTCCCATCCAGCATTCTGATTTTCCAGAAGAGTTTACTGAATGGCGATATTAGTATCATTTCGGCCACGCTCGGGGAAGCTCAGATTGCTATGAACGAAAGCGACACCGCTTCAACTGTGCCTGGACGGTACTACTACAGTATCAAGGTGATCTTTACATCCGGCGCATCTCCGGATTACCCGACCTCCGGGCCGTTCACCCTGACGCCGCACTGTTAGACTTCTTGTGGACATAACCAAATAGGGCCGGTTCCTTCGGGAGTCGGCCCTATTTGCGTTGCCTACGCTCCAGGAGGCTTGACGCCATTTGGAATCGCTCCGACAACCTGGATTCCAGAAGAGTTCCTGCGAATGAGCTCCTGGATGAACTTTTGGAACCCGGTTGCCTGAACGATAAAGAACGCTTGGATCTGCTCCTGACCAATAGATCCCATGTGTTGGGCAGAAGCGATACAGTGCTTCATGCAGGAATCCGCCTCGAAGTAAGCAACGAGGTCCGTAGTGGTCTTGAAGTTTACTTCTGGCGTCTTTGAATCTTCCATTGGTTCTCCTTGGTAACAAGGTAGTATAGTTGCAGGGGTACGGTTACATGGTTGTTTAATTGGCTAGGGCCATGCGCCGCCCTATAACCAGCGATTAGCACGCGCCCCAATGGGCCGCAATTTTCTTTTCGCAAAGGATTGGGACGGTGAGTTTAACCGCGGTCTCCATGGCGCGTTTAGTCTCCTCAAGTTCGCGTTCAAATCCGCCAGCATGGGAGAAGTCGAGTTCATCGTGAACCTGTAGAACTGGGACGCCGAGTTGATCCCATACTCCGCCGGTGTAGAGCTGCCACATGGCTTTCTTCATGCAATCGGCTTCGAGCATCTGGAGATACCGATTTAGTGCCTTATGAAGATACGCTCTACGGATGTCGGTGTACTTACGGAGTGCAAGGTCTAGCGGAAGAGCAGGAGTTTCTTCCCCATCGTCCTCACCCCGTTTGCGATTAGGCTCCCACAGATCAAAACGAGCACGGCGACCAAGAGGACTAACGATGAACCCGTTTTGTTCGGCATAAGCCGAAATCTCTTTGATAGTCGGTTTAACAAAGGGGACTCCGGCATGGTACGCCTCCATGAATGCTTTAGCTTCTTTGAGTGCTCCACCGAGACGCGCGAGTAACTTTGCTTTGCCCATCCCAAAGAGCGTTCCGAAATTCAGCTCTTTAACGGCGTCGCGCTCAACCTTCTTCGCGAAGACAGCCTGCACGACTTCAACGGCCCACTTATGGAAGTCGGTCAGAGGATCGTTGCGATACCGGTTGCGAGCGGCTTCTGCACCCGGTCCAGTCGCGCAATGAACCATTCCGCGATATTGGATCTGGGAAAGGTCGAACTTGACCCATTCCTTGTGGCCATCGTGCGGCTTAAAGATTGATCGGATTTCTTTACCGAGCTTCTCGACAGACCCGTCCGGAAGGATCTCTTTATCCCGGATAGGAAGATTCTGTAGATTTGGATGCGAGCTCGAAAACCGGCCAATGATTGTACCATTCCGGTCTGTCCGAAGAGGGTGAAAGGATCCGTGAAGGATCCCATTCGTATTCCCGTTAATGATATACCCTTCAACGAAGGTCCCTCGGAGTTTGGAAAGTCTCCGTACCCCCATGACCATTTGAGCCATCGGGTGCGGATGACTCTTGAGCCACTCTTTTCGGAAGCTGGGATTTCCGGTTGGCTTATTCTTAGTTGGTTCTGTCCGCGGATACTTTAGATTAAACTTGTCGAAAAGCTTCGCGATAGAATCAGAAGCGTTGACGTTAACTTTGAACCCGGCAAGCTCATTGAGCTTTAACTGGTTCTCTGTAATTCGCTGCGTAAGCGAATCCCTTAGCCGGACCGCATGTTCTACGTCAACTGCCACGCCCTTAAAGCGCATGTCCACAACAAGCCGAATTAGATCGCACTCCATTAGAAATAGGTCAGTGAGACCTTCGGATGCCAGCTTCTCCCACATGATTGGAAGAAGCTCGAAAGGCATGAGTGCATCTTCTTCTGCGTACGGGCCGACTAGTCGAGGAGGGCTCCTCCAGATGTTTTCGGCCTGCTTCTCGTGAGTCGGTGCACCACCGTAGGAGTCAGACGACCATCTGAAAAGCGTAGTTTGAAGCTTCCCCCTTCCAAGGTACTTCTCGCCAAGCTTATCGAGACGGACGAGCGACCGCTCGTCGAGAAGAGCTTCTGCCATTTGGACGTCGAGAAGTCGACCACGGACATGGATCCCTTCTTCCCGAAGACCACCGATATCATAGATAAGGTTCGCGCCGACTTTTGTCTGGTCGTCGTGGCGGAGGGTGTCCTTTGCCCAAGCGATGACCTGCTCTGGATTGAGGTTATACTCCTTCTCGACTGTATGTCGAATCGGGAAATACCACTTGTATCCGTCTTGGGTAGAAATGGACATCCCGGACATATGGAACTTGTCTGGCCTACCACGACCCCATCCTGGTCCACGATCCTCAATTTCGGGATCGTATGATTCAATGTCGATACCTAGGATCTTTGCAGACCTAAGATTAGGGAAGGATCTGGGAGGGGTCCAGCCAGTGTCCGGAATAGGTGCAAGAGGTCGCAGGCGATTCAGCACGCCCTTTTTGCGCTGAACGTCGGTCCAGAACATCCCAATCGAATCGGAGCGCACCCTACCTCATTCCAGTAATCACACCGCGTAGGTTGTCGCCAAAGAATGGCATCGGGCGAGGGTACGTCGTAAAGTCAGCTTGCTTCGCAACGCGATGGATCTTACGAAGTTGAAGTAGGTTGTAGCACCCGCAATCCGATCCAATGTCCCATTGAACCGATGCGCCCAGCTCCGTATCCTCATGGGTTAGGATTGCAGCCGCCTTCAGGAAGACTCTTTCTTCTTCCCCAATAAACGGCGTCAGGTCCTCAAGTGCTTGAAAGAACATTTCAGGAATCTGGATTGGGGCAGATTCCGCACCGAGTAATCCTTCTACGTTCGGCCACTCGTTCGTAAGCATCTGGGAGCGCAGCCATCGCCCGGATGCGTAATGGAACGTAATTGAGGTCCTTCCAATTTGGATCTTTTCCGGAGTCTCCCCAATCCGTGAGAGCTCTTTAATTGCCTCTCTTGGAATATTAAGATCCGGAAAAGAGATCCCAATCCACTTTTGTATCAGGATCACATTGTTAGTCACGTACGCACTACGGTCGCGCAAAAGGATCCCCTGCGACCAGGGCCGGGAAGCGTCTTCGCTGATGAAGGGCTCGAGCTCGCTTAGGACATCGACGAATGCAGACCCCTCGATCGGAACGGTTTCGCCCTCGGGGTAGATATCCGGGAAGGAGCCGTCTGGACCTTCTGGTAGGCAAGCGACGTGTGCAGTGAAACTACCAGACTTAACCACAAGTCTGTTCCCAGGAGTCAGGTGCATCTGAACGACGTCACGGCTTGTCTGGATCGCCTTGATAAAAGGTACGGCCTGTGGTGAACAGGTTAGGTCCAGGTCAATAGGGCTACTGATCGCAATTCGCCCATTGTAGCCGAGAATCCTTCCATTCTGAATACGGAAGTGCGTCAGACTCGGGACGTAGTCCTTCTTAGCGACGCTTGATCCGACAAACTTGAGAGTCTCAAGCATTTAGAAAAGTCCGATCTGATCAAATTTGAAGACGTCGTTTTGCTTCTTCTGGTCGCGTCCAATCATTTCAAACGCCCAAATGTTATACGCCCAGCGTGCAAGGTAAGTTGTTCGCATACGTACGAGGTCTGTCCCCGCTTCCACAAGCTGTTTCTCCAGTGCTGCGCGGTGCTCCTTGGACATTGTATCGATGTGGCGGTCGAACTGTTTGCGAGAAGGAGCTTCTTCCGAAACGCTAACCATGCCTCCGTCCAGGAGTTGCATACCACCGACGCGCGCCACTTGCACCCATGACGAAGAATCCACGGAGAACCACGGGTAACGCCGCATCATATCGATTCGCGTTAGTCCGAATCCATGAACACGAACCTTTGGCCTGCCAGCTCCATCGCAAAGGTGCTTCTCCCAGATTCGATCCAGCCATGTGAAGAGTTGAGGCTTCTGGATTGGCACCATACCACCGATGGTGATATACTCGTAGTTCGCGGCGTAGTAATCAAGATACCGTGGGTCTTCCCCAAAGTGAAAACAAGGCAGGGGCTTGACTCCGAGACGCTCCATTCTTTGCTGGTTCTCCCAGGTCTTTTGGGGATCACCGATGCCGTCAAGAACAGAAGCAAGCAGACAGCCATCAACATTTTCGATGATGTCGAGATTGGCTTTGATGAACTCGCAGTAGGCCGGGAGGTCAATGTCAACCCCTTTGGTGTATGCAGAGAATGCCCCGGAGTCCAGAAACATCTTGCGACCTTCCCGCCGCATGGGATCTATCTTGGTAGGGCTCTTGAAGTAGTGGTACGATTCGAGAAGGTGGGATGCACTATTCCGCTGCGCGCGTTCCTGATCCGTACACCGTGACCATGCACTTCCGAACGGGTGAAACCCGGCAGTGAAGATTCCAGCTAGATACAATCGCATTCGGCGGACTCCTATGCTAGATCGGTGTAGCGTCTACTCCTTGATTCCAATCTTGGAGAGGAATTTCGCCCGTTCGGACTTCTTCTCATCTCCGTAGTAAGGATGGCCTTGGACCCGGAGAGGATCAGTAAAGCTGATCCCGCCATCCGTACTCTTGAGAAGTTTCACGAGCACGTTGTACTGCGTACGTGAGAACGTGACCGACCCGAGTTTATGCTCCTCGAAAGCTTCGTAAGTTCGAGGGAATAACTCTTTCACGATTGAAGCGATCGCTTGTCCGAAGTCGCGCGCCTCTTTCTGCGCGTGCTGGTCTAGCCGAAGACTCAGGAAGTGGAAGAGGTTGTGCAGATCCATCTTCCAGAAGACTTCGGTGTAGTTCGAGAGCGGAAGATCCTTGCGAGCCTGCTCCTTTGCGACACCGAGCTCTAGCCGGTGCTTATAGACATCTCGAGCCCTTGCGTGAAACTCGGCTTCTACCACTGAAAGTCCCCTTCCATCCTCCTCTGGAAGGAGTCCCGAACTTCCCTGACGGTTGGAAGTTCCTTGCGTGCGCCACTCGTCTGGAGCCGTCGTAGCCATCTCGTCAATGGCTTCCGAATACCGAGTCGAATATTCGGAGACATTCGCAGTACGATGCCGAACCACCTGCCTCCAGATGTCCATCGGAATCCGAAGGTCGAAGATGATCTCTCCGAATTCGATTGGAGACGTATGCCGGTTCTCCATCATATACATCAAGATACCGAGATCCCCTCGAGGAAAAGATTCCCCTCTCTCATGAATGTGCGTAAGTCCGGTGGACCATGAAGCCGTCGAATAGTCGCGCCACCCAGGTTCAACGAAAAACTTCCAGGCGGAGCACAGTTTGTGCTTGCACCGGAAGTAGGGTTCCCACGACACAAAGCCTCTTGTCGTCGACTTGCGTGCGGTTCGTACAAGAGATTCGTCCGACCCTATATGGTCGACGTACTTAACGAATCCACCAGAACCGACCTTGAATTCCATGTCCATGGTCTACTTTCCGTTGATATCAGCGAGTTGGAAGAATTCCATGCGAGCAGCCGGGTCCTTCTTGATCACGCCTCGGAGCGCCGACGTAACCGTTTCCTCACCCTGCTTGTGGACACCGCGCGACTCCATGCAAAAGTGTCGAGCCTTGATCACCACGGCAACGCCTTTCGGAGCAAGATGCTCTTCGATGGCGTTTGCGATCTGCTTGGTAAGCCGCTCCTGAACTTGGAGCCGCTTTGCGTAGATGTCCACAAGGCGTGCAAGCTTGGAGAGCCCAACGATCTTCTCGTTTGGAATGTACGAGACAGTCGCGGTCCCGAAGAACGGAGCCATGTGGTGTTCGCAGTGGGAGTAGAATGGGATGTTGCGGACCATGACGAATTCGTCATACTCTTCCGCTCCGTCCTCAAAGACCTTGAGGACATCCTCGGGCTTCTGGTTGTATCCCGAGAGCCATTCTCCCCACGCCTTCGCAACCCGGAGTGGCGTCTCCTTTAGACCTTCCCGGGTCGGATTCGGGACAAGAAGTTCGATTATCGCCTCTACGGAATCCGAGACCATAAGAAGCCTTGCAGCGATCTTTTTACTCACCTGAGTTCACCGTTTGGAGAGAGTAGGTTGCTGCGCACTTCGCGGTCTCTTCAACCTTGACAGCGACCAGGACGCACCCGGTCCCAAGGAGTTGCTCAGGTCCGACGATCTGGACCAGGAACTTCGCCATGTTTTCAGCCGTCGGGTTGAACGAGCTCCAGATGACGGTCGAATCCGCTTTCTTTAGAATGGTAGCGAGAGGATCTCTTTCCCAGATCAAGAACTTATGATCCCAGTGGTTTTCAAGCCACATGCACAACTTCGACTTGATCACGGAGAAGTCCAGAACCCGCCCGACAGCGTCTACCGATTCGGGATTCTCTTGCTGGACTACAAAATGGATTCTGTAGTTGTGCCCGTGCAAATTCGCACACTTCGATTCGTGTCTGCAAACACGATGGCCGACCGAGATATCGTGGTAGCGAACCGCCTCGATAACTCCGGCCATTACGACACCTTCCCAAGAAGAGCCGCATACTTCTTGACGATGTCCTGCCCGTAGTTCACGGTACTCGGGAGATCCATTGCGTCGGTCATCCATGCACGAAGCACAAGGGGATCAGGAATTCCGGCTTCTTCGAAACCCTTCGCACGGAGCAGACTTGCATGATCCCTCCCGGTCGGAGGGTAGATACCATCGTAAGCGGTATGGGAGTACGCAAGAGCTTCGTAGCACCCTGGAAGCTCCATCGCCAACTCTACCGACTGTGCCTTAGTCAGATTCATCAACGGTGTTTCAATCTGGAGCGGTTGCGGAGCACCCGGCTCGCCAGTAAAGGTTCCGAGATTGCAGGCAACCTGCAAAGCCAGAATGAAGTTTCTCCTGCAATCCGGATATCCTCCGTAATCTTCTTCGCACACGCCGGTGACAAGGCGCGTTGCCCCGATAACAGCTGCGCGGTTGGCAGCTACAGTCAAGAAAAGCTGGTTCCGCATGGGGACGAAGGTCTTTTCCAGCCCTCCCGGAAGGCTCGAATGATCCTTGTACTGCTCAAGAAGGTTCCCAGAAATGAGTGGTGAGGACCCGACCAGAATCGCTCCCAGCCGAACGACTTCCATAGACTTTACGGACGCGAGCTCTGCGATCCGCAAAGCAGACTGGATCTCGAGTCGATGCCGCTGGCCATAGTCGAAGGTAACCGCGTGGACCTCCCACCCCTGTTGTTTCGCCCAGAAGAGGCAGGTGGTGGAATCTTGACCGCCAGAAAGAACAACGAGAGCTTTTTCCATTATGGAACTCCGTAGATTTTGTGCATCTGGACGCCGAGAGTGTAGCCGAATGCAACAGCCGAATCAAAAGCGGCTTTCATGTGCCGCTTGTTTTCTTCCTGGTCGCCAGAATCGACCGGGTGGATGTAGATCTTTCCGTAGAATTCCCATCCCTTCGGCGGTCGGAAGACCCTCGGAAAAGCCGAATGGTTCAGAGCTGTTAAGGGTAGGCCGTCTTCCGAATCAACGTAGTCCGCATGGAGCACGTACTTCAGTGCGTCGACATGCGGGAGGAGCTCGCGATTGACTTGCCCCGTCTTGGGACTGCAAACAACCGTGAGGTCGAAAAGGAGGTGGTTTTCAAGACCGCTCCAAAGGTCGACAAAGAGTGTCCCATTGGTTTCGATCTGGACCCGGTGCCCAGCCCGGAGAAGGCTGTGGACAAGGGGGCGGATGTTCTGGCGAAAGGGCTCTCCACCAGTCAGAACAACTAACTCTGAATCGGCTTCATCCTTGATGGATTCCAGAATGTACTCAACTTCGATCAGATTCTCTGCGATGCCAGTTACAGTGTAGTCCGTATCGCAAAGCGGACACTGGAGGTTGCACCCGCCGAGCCGGACAAAAACGGATCGCTCCCCTGCAAACGGCCCTTCCCCTTGGATTGTTCCAAATACGGAGTGGACTACGAGTTTCCCGTCCGGGTTAAGTTCTTGCTTCGAAATGGGCTGCGCATTCGGAAGTTTCATGAGACCTATTATGGGGCAAAAGGCTTTTGGAGTAAAGGGCTTTGTAGACCCTTAAAAGAAGATGGGCCGGAACCTTTCGATTCCAGCCCATCCAAACTAGCTTCCGGTTTAGCCTCTCAGGCTAGCCAAGCTAGACTTCATCTTTAGCGCGGGATCTACGCCGGAGCGGGCGTGACGTCCGGCGCGGCTGCGGGAGGAGTTGCGAGCTGCCCCTTCAGGCCGTGGTACTTCCGCCAACGACCGTACTGAGTCGCGCAGGTCGCCTCGTTGATGCTCTCCTTGGCGGCGGCCTCCATCACGAGCTTGCGCTCGACCGGACGCTTCAGCGCCGCCGACAGCTCATCGCTGATCTCCCAGACGCGGCCCGTCTTCGTCCCCGACTTGGGGCGGACGACGCCGTTGGCCTCGATCTTCTGCGCCTTCGAGGCTTCCTTCGCGGCCTCCTTCGCCGCCTTCGCGGCCTCCTTCTCGGCCTTCTTCGCCGCCTTCTTCGCCTCGGCCTCCGACGGGCCGGTCTGGACGGGAGCAGCAGCGACGGGAGTTCCTTCATGGGTCTTCGACATGGTAGATCCTTTCGTGTTTCGTTGGGCTCGCGGCCCGGTTGGTAATTCAGTAGGTTGCAATATAACCGTTGTTGGCTTTTCTGCAACCCCAAATTGCGACATTTGGATCCTAAATTTCGTTCAGATCTTGAATGCAATCCTTGGGATCTTTATCCGTTCTGAAATCCCCGAACTGCGGATGCCGAAACCGCCCGGTCGGTTCTTTACCGTAGTGCTTGATCCGGAGCACCTTCCCGACGTAGAATTTAGGAAGTCTAGACATAGCTTCACGTAGATCCTTGGGAAATCCGGACACGCTGGCGCATTCGGTTAGAACCCCGTTAACGTATTGTCCACAGCGAATGGCCCCGATCCAGCCGTTTAAGAAGAACTCAGTTCGCGAGATAGTTCCGTCGGACTTGGTACTCCACTCTTCTGGAGGATCAAATCCCATGACAACGGTGTCGGCTGTCCATTCGAACTTGATCTTGCACCAGTGCTTCTTCTCGCCGTAGGGAGCGTCAAGCCACTTAACGATCACTCCCTCCTTCTTACTCAACCGCATTTCTTCAATGAGTTGACTAATGGACGAGTAGTAAGGAACTACCTGCGCGCTAGGTTTGTTCCAGATCGAAAGGATAAGAGGGATGTACGCCTTTCGGACTTCCAAAGGGTGTTCCCGAAGGTCCACCGATCCGTATTGGAGGCAATCAAAAACTCGATAAGTGAGCCACCCATGGGCCTTCTGCTTTGCTTCCGCTCGGCCTGGAATCGTACACCCCATAACGGATGTCACAATCTTAGATTGAGGCTGACCCTCTTTTATCGGGTAGCTGTGGCCAACGGGAAGGCACATCTCCCCATCAAGAATAGTCCCATCAAGACCACTACTGGCGATGAACGTATTCAGGTGAGGTACGTTTTCAGTCTTCTCAACAAAGTTCCCGTCCACTCCAGGACGCTTGCCAGTGAAGCGAACGCGGCCCTCCACAAACTGCGCAATTCTTCGCTCCCCGTCGTACTTCTCTTCTCCAATGTAGCGAGGATCGTGTAGCATCGATTCGCGAAAGACTCCGCGAGCATCTTGAGCTTTGATCTGCTGGAAGGCCATTGGATCCTCAAAGGGGATGGGTATAACTCAACGTGATTCGGAACCTGCATGTCGTGTCGGCGGCGCTTATCGTAGATCCCGCGTGCAACCCAGACAACGACCGCTTCGCTGACCACCCAGAAGATCCAAATGGCGTACTGCTGGTTCTCCTGGTTAACCTTCACTTCTTGTACCAATCGTCGGCTTGATCATGTATTCCTGCTCCATTGCAGCCTCCGTAACAGCGTAATACAGTTAACGGCCTACGTACCTAAGCCTGTTTTAACGGCCTTGCGCGCCCTTGGCAGGCCCACGGGCTGGTTAGGGTACGCTTTGCAATGCCGGTGCAGGCAGGGCTTTAATAATGCGACGATTGGTGGATGCGCAGAAGGCTTGACCGCAGATACAGACAGTCTCGAAATCGCACCGACCGTCATGTCCGGAATTCTTGGAGCACCCCATGCCAGACCGCTTACTATGCGATCTGCATCGGAAATGCAGGAAGATCCTGCCCATCGGGAGATTCAATGAAAGTAGGTTCATACAGCCTTCTCGCGCTTCCACCTTGCGTACTGGACAGCGCAGGTTCCAGGGTGAACTCCGATTGCTTCTCCAGCCGCAATGTAGAGCGGTCTCGGAGCGAGCTTGCCAGCTACGTCGACTTTGGCGAACTCGAGACGAAGCCGGTCAATGATCCCAGGTTCCTTCTTTGGCATCACCGGATTATCACTTCCAGCCGCCTTCCGGAGTTCGCGCGCTCTTTGGAGCTGCTGGTACGCTCCGTCCTGGTTCCCTTCTCGCGCAAGATATCGCGAAAGAGATTCTGCCTTGGAAGCCTGGTTCATCAACCTGCGACTTGATGCAGGCCCGGTCGCCTTATCCATCGCCCACAGGTAGAGGGCGATGAGTTGAATAAGCCTCTTGGCTTTCTCGGTCAAAGCAAGTCGCTCTTCTGGCGTAGTGGCGGCGCGCACAGCTGCGATCTTCTTGTCGAGACTTTCCTGGATCGTTACTCCGATCCCCTTCCATGCGAGGACGCCGATTTCCTTCCTCTTGCCCTTGTGGTTAACCCATTCGGACTTCCAGTACCAAGTCTGGAGTTCTTCTTTGAAACAGGCAACCGGGACACCGTAGTGATCCCAGGTTTGCTGCATATGGAGCTCAAGTTCGTCCATGACGGGATCTCCGGTAAAGAACTAGGAGAAGAATTGCTAGAATTGCGGACACTAGTATTTCCGAACGCGGAGAACTTCCACTTCTCCGATATGGATGACGATGAAATGCGGCTTCTTGTCGTCATGTGCTGGTTGCGTGAGAGTGACCTTTTTCTTCTTCGCGAGAGCCTGCTCGATTTCGTTGATCTTCGCAGGCGTGACTTCCGGGAATCGCTGGATGTCTCCGATATCCCCGGAACCAAGATTCTTGACATGCGGCATTGGTTATCCTTTCAATGAACTCTAACGGGCATTATAAGCCCAACCGGGCCAAGCCGTAAAATGGTTATTGGAGGGCGGTTCCATTCGCGTCTACGCATTTAGATCCCGAACCAGGACACCGCTCATCCGGTCGTCGTTCATGGTATTCGAGATAATGCTGTGAAGGTCCCGCTCCATCTTCTACAACACACTGAACAACCAGTATGTCGTACATGACGAAGCAGAACCTGCACATAGCGCGAGAAGGATTATTTCTTGGCATTCGCCAGCGCTGCGTTCGCGGTGGATTCCCGATTTGCCTTCAGCCACTGCTGGTATTGGGTACGAGCGGTGAAATGCGCGATCCCTTTGGATTCAAGGTGCTTGATGATGTCCTTGCGCTGCCAAGTCGGATTGGAAATCTTCAGCTGATCTGCAATCTCCCAGACGAGCTTGGAAGGACTCGGAACTAGCGACTTCTTCAGGTGGTTGGTCAGCGGGCGGACTTGCTCGCCTCGCTCGTTGGAAGCGGCAACCCGAGCGGCTTCCGCACCATTCTCGACAGCCGCGTTCTGGATTTGCGCGAGCTCATGGGGCTTGAAGCCGTTGGTCGGAATGGGCTTGACAGGCGGAATGCTTTCTTCCGACTGCTCGCAGTCGGAGCCGATCCCATCCTCCGTCTTGGATTCGTGCTCGATAAAGAAGCGAGCACCTTCGATCCCGAAGGTTTCGATCATCTGCTTGCACTGCGGGCATTCCACCCTGTGGGGAATCGCAGGGTGTTCTTCGATCACGGTGGCTTCGATTGCAACCTTTTCAGAGACGATTGCGATCGGATCGGTTTTGGAGATATTGGAGTAATGCGGAAGGGAAGAGTCCAACCTTCCTGTCACCGTTCCGGTATGAGACGGCGCGTGCGCCTTCATGATGGCATCTGCCTTTTCGTCCGTCATCGTACCGGGATCGGCGGACAGGATCTCGTTCAGCGCTTCAACTTGCGCACGTACTCCGGCAGAACTATCGCTCCGAATATCGTCGGATTCCTCTTTGGGAGGAATGGAAGCCACGGGTAGAAGTTCCTCCGGGGCTTTGTCCGTCTCCGGTTGCTCTTCCTTTTCTTCCGGCTCGTCATGCGGCCCATGCAACTTCGCATCCGGGACCGCGACGTACTGCTTGACTTCTCGGATCGAATGGCCCTTCGGCCCGTAGACGATCTCGAATTCGCCTTCCTTGTACTTCTTGAGCGCCGCAGCTTTTGCGTCGCGCTCACGAGCGTAGAATCCTTTTGAAGCTGATTTCTTGACGGCTTTCTTCTCGGGCATTGGGAAGATCCTATCCTAGATCCTTCTGCGACCCCATGTCGCAGATCCTACGGGCTGGACTTTATAGGGAACCCTTAAAAGGTGCAACTACGCAAAACAGATTTCTGGAAGTATCTAGATCCCGTCAGAATGGGATTCCGTCTTCCCAGCTCTCGCACCCGACAACAATCACATTCAGAGGAGGCTTCGCCTTGTACTTCATGCACTGAAGTTCTTCTAAGAGACCCAGATTGGCCAGCTTACGCTTGGCGTCTGAATCTCCGAAGTGGCCACAGTTCAGGCAAGAGTGCCATGTCGCACTCTTTAGTGCCTCTTCTTGAAGGTTTACCTGCAACCGCAACATGTTAATACTCATAGCCGACGACCTCCGAATGTTCACCCGGACCATGACGAATAAAGACTTTGATACGCTTTGGGGCTCTCAGCTCTTTAATTCGGTCGATCGCCTCTTCCACCGTATCTGGAACCGGCTTCTCAGGTTCCATGGTCCGTTCACGCCAGACTTTTCGAGCCTTTACAGAAGCGAATCCAAGGTGTTCGAAACAGAGCCATTCGTTGAAGGTATTATAGACACTAGCGTAGTAACTCACCTTTAGCGACGGCGGTGTCCCCTTCCGGGACTGATGGATCTTGTACGAGATCCTACTTACGTCGAACTCTTCAAACCTCGGAGGAGCCTTATCCTCCGTTTTCCGGATAAGCTCAGCCGTCGAAGCCTTCTCCTGGATCGCAACATGCCGGATAAACTCAGACCCGCAATTGATGCAGAATCTAGCTGCTGCATGATTATACGTCATACAGATTTCGCAGATCCTGACCGGAGCTGGACGTGACCCCCCGGACCCCTTCTTTTTCGGGATCACAGGGTCGTTAATTGGGCCGAGTCGCTTAGTGTTCCCGGCAAAGTCGAGAACGAGGCAATTCTGCTTCTGGCTCGCTTGGATGGCAGCGAGACGAGCCCACTTCTGTGTTAGATCAAACCCGGAAGCGTAATTCGGCCTTGTTCCGCGACCTAGCATCTGGACCCAGAGTGAGGTCGACATTGTCGACCGCATCATAGAAATAAGGTCCAGCGCCCGGAAATCGAACCCTGTGGTCAAAATGCCGTTGTTGACCATTACTTGGTATTCCCCGTTGAGGAATCCAAGAATATTCGCGTCACGCTCTTTGTCTCCCATCTTGGAGTGAACGCACGTTGCATTGACTCCAAGATTCACAAACATATCCCGTGTATGGAGAGTATGATTCACTCCAGCCGCGAACACAAGCCAGTGCTTCCGGTGCTCCCCAAGCCGGATCGTTTCTGCGCAGACCTTATAGGTCAGCTCTTGCTTATCGACCGCTTCTTGGAGCTGCTTCTGGTTGTAGTCGCCAGTTCCAAGAACCTGGATCTCGGAGGTGTCGTACTCCTGCTCAGTCTTATGTGGGATGAGCGGAAGAAGATACCCTTCGTCTATGAACCAGTTGAAGGATTCTAGTGTCGTCGCGTTAAAGCAGACGTCGGTAAAGATCCCGTTATCGTCCGTGAGAAGACCCTGCCCCTTCCGGAAGATTGTGGCAGTTAGACCAACTACCTTGATGTACGGGTTAACCTTTCGAAGAGCTAGAACGAACTTCTGGTAGCGCGTATCATCTTTAGGCGAAACTAGGTGGGCTTCGTCCACAATGAGGATATCGATATGCCCGAAAAGGTGGGCCTGATCGGCTATGGAATCGATTCCTGCGAATGTGATTGGGTAGAAGGTTTCGTGCTTCTTAAGCCCGGAAGAGTAGACGCCTACAGGAGCGCTCGGCCAGACTCGTTGGAGCGCTTTTAGATCCTGGACAATCAACTCTTTCGTATGTGTCGCGACAATGATACGGGTGCGCGGGTACTCGCTCAGCATGTACTTTATTAACAGGCCGATTACAGGGCTCTTTCCCGTGCCTGTAGGGAGGGCAATGAGAGGGTTACCCCTGTTGCCCTCCTGGAAATACTCAACTACGGAGCGCCAAGCAGCTTCTTGGTAGTCGCGATGATCAAAGCGCATGGCCTATCACATACCGCCGATTCGAGTGTACTTCCCACAACCAGCGATTTGCTGGTCTTTGTTCAGGGTTGTGTCCGTCTGGCCGCAAAGCCAGAGTGAATCCGCAACCGGCTTGGAAAAGATGCACGTTCTGCAGTTACGAACCGGCTCAGGAACCTTGCCCGTTGCATCGAGAGTCTTGTGGCAAAGGTGTTTCGCTTCGCAGAATGCGCATTTGTGCCAAGATGGATTGTTACTGATCTTGGAAGGAGGCATGTTCAAGTAGACGATTGTTTTTGCCTTCGCTTGGATCGCGGCGTACACTTCCTGATCAAAGTAAACGAGCTCTGCCCAGATTTCGTCGTCGTTCTTATTGACGGCGATGTAGATGGCGACCGTAAGATTAAGTCCGCCCATGTACGTCTGCATCTGGTAGAAATGCTCTGGTTTGACAACTTTGACACCGCTTTTTGCAAGCTTATCGAAGTTTTTGTCGTTCGACGTCTTGATTTCGACGAGAGAAGGAGTCCCGACCGGAAGATCGGGAATCCCGACCTGGACTCCATCGCAGGATCCACCGAAATGGCCATCGAAAATGGAGACTTTGAACTGCTTCCCCTTTTCGTCAAACTGGTAGATCGTGCAACCGATCATCAAAAGAAGGGCCACGACCCTTGGCTCTTCGAGATGTCCTCGGTTGAGCAATCGGACCATGTCCGCCGCTCGTTTCTGACATGCAAAGCAGATAGGAACCTGGTGTGGCCCATCATGCCATTCCCGACGAGACTTTGGGTCTACTGCCCACCGGAAGCCGTACCAGAGTTCTCGACTGCACTCTTTACCGATCTGACTCGCGCCAAGATGAGTACGGAGTACAGAATCGTCCTGTCGATAAGCGTCCGCCGCAGTTGGCAGTTGGAGCTGAAGAAACTTTCGGTAGAGATTACCACCATCCTTCAGAAGGCCAGCGGTGATTGCTTCCAGCGTTTTGGTCGCTGGAATAATCTGGTCTTTCGACGGCTTAAAAACGGCCGGAAGTAAGCTCACTTGCCATCCCGCTCAAAAATTGCTTTCCGCAGGTAAACTGCAAGGTCCAGTGCCTCCTGGTAAGCATCCGTCAATGGATCCCGTCCATCGTGCGCTTTCAGCGGTTGCCCGTACTTCTTCCGGCCAAATTGATCCCGGTCAGTCATGTCCTTCATGACAAGAGACCAGACGGGAACCTCGAGACCTTCTTTGGGCGGCGGAAGCGGAATGCTCATGTTACGCTGTTTCATCGCCGCACTGTAGATCAGCGCCGCCGTGTCGACGGTTCGCTTCTGCGTCGGATTGTCGTTTACTCCGTAAAAGTATCCTGCTTGACCACAAGAAGGGCAGACCTTCTCTTTCGAGAAAGAACCAGTAAGACCACAATCGGTGCATGGCTTTCGGTCGACAATATCGTCGGGCATTGAATCTCCTTTTAGGAGACAACGGTAGCGATTCGCCTTCCAGTACCGTTGCCTCTTAGAAAGAGGATTCCTAGGTTGCCCCTAACGATTCCCGAGGGAAGTTAGACCTAGGAATCCAAAAGTTCTTTACTTCGCCCAGGGCGGCTTGTTCTCAGCCGGAGCCGAGGTGGGAGGCGACCATGCCGGAGGCGCTGCCGATTCGGGCTTCTTCGGACGGCTTGCGATGATCTTCTTGGCCTCCTCGTTGGAAGCGTTTGCGTCGGCCCACTTGTGAGCATCCGGAGGGTAGGAAGATCCCTCGTAGGACCCATCAGCCTTCAGGCCAAAGGGAGCCTCGGGCTGCTTTGCAGCGGGCGGCGTCCATCCGGTAGATGCACCGGCAGCGGGAGCGGCTGCTCCTCCCCACGGCGGAGAACCCGTCGCCGGAGCCGCCGAGGCGGGAGGCGGCTTGACTTGCTCACCCGGCGGAATGAACCCGCCAGCGGCGGGAGCTCCAGCGCCACCTTCGATCGGCATGTAGCGCTTGATCTTGTTCTTGTCCTCGTACGTCTTTCCGTCCTTGCCGGTGCCCCCCTTCTCCAAGCCGACCTTGGCCTGCATCGGGATGTTGTGGAGTGCCGCCGAATCGTCCAGGCGGATCACGCCGGTGGCGTGGCAGATTGCCGAGAGGGCACCCTGCGCGATCTGCACGGCGGTCGCGTTGTCGTTGACAAGGTTGAGGTTGTCAAAGAGCTTTCGCTCCGCGAATTCGCCGTCCAGGATCTCCAGGGTGAGGGAGAGATACTGCCCCTTCGCGTCAGAAGTCGGCTTCATCTCCGACTCGACGATCTTCACGTTGTAGACGCCAGACGGAACGGGATCAAGCATCCCTCCCGGCTTGATGGTGCTGGCGTCAAATGCTCCAGGTAGTTTGCTCATGTTCGCTCTCTTGGTTGAAGGAAATTACTTCTTCTTCGGGTTGGACTTCGGAGCCGAGCTGCCCTTGGAGGTCTGCCGGACGTTGGCAGCTTGCACGCCCTTGTCGCCGTTCACGGTTTCGTACGTGACCTTCGAGCCTTCTTCAAGGCTTCGAAATCCCTCCGACTGGATGGACGTATGGTGGACGAATACGTCCTTTCCGCCCTCGTCAGGAGTGATGAAACCAAAGCCCTTCGCATCGTTGAACCACTTCACCGTTCCGGTTGCCATTGCAGTTCTACCTCGGGTTGCGATGCGTGCTAGGCGCGCATCTTGTTAAATAGGTGAGTCAAATCAGCCGGCTCTTGGAACGCAAGAGATCCGCTGCGATCCTTTGCAAGGTATTGGAGATCCTCTTGCGTCTGGACGTATCGGTAAGGGATGCCGGTAACCGGATCCTTTGCAGAGGAAGTCCGGAGTGCCCAAACTTCGTCGAACAAGAATGGAAGAAGTTGCGCCAGCTTGTTTCCTGGCATCATCGGCCCCCACTTCATCGCACCGGAAAGCTCATCCTTCTCATATCCGGACTTTGCGGTGATGTAGACATTCTTGTCTGGGATATCCCGGAAGTACCGTGTCATCTCCAGAATTCGAAGTTGGGTTTCGAAGTATGCTTGCCTCGGGTCCTTTACGATCTTCCGAAGCTCCTCAAGAAAGACTTCGGCGATATCGGACCAAGAATCGATACAGACGGTTTGGATGAACCGGGATTCGCTAGATTCCATCAACCAGAGGTAGACATTTCCGAGATCCGCCATCGACCGAATTTCAGTCGCAGGAATTCGAAATTTCTTAAGAGAGAGAAGTCCGTGCTCTGCAGAAATGATAAAGGGATCTGGTGCGGTCGCGCACATGCGCGTTTTCCCGACTCCAGTTCCAGCATGAACTAGAACTTTGACGCCGCGAGACTGCGTAATCTCGTCGGTCGTCCGGATAATGATGTTCGGTGTGTTCGGAGCCATTGCGCGACCTTACCCCTCTTTAGGGGGCAAAAGCTCCAACTCAGGGGATGCTGGTTTCTCCACGAAAATCTCTTGGAGAATCTTCTGCTTCTCCGCAGGGAGCGCGCGGTAGGCTTTCAGATCCAGCGAATGCTCCGTCTTGAAGAACGTTTGCGGATTCCCTAATTCCTTCCAGATACGCTCATGGTTGTTCTGGTAGGCCGCTTCATCGACCTTTCGGTCGATCTTCACGTTGCCTTTCAGGCGCTGGCCGGTTGCAAGCTCCTCGTATCGAGTGCCTTCATTGGCGTTCGCAGGCCAGAGGCTGTGGACAATTAAACGTCGTAACGCCTGTTCCTCCGCCGCAAGTGGCACGATCTTGGCTTTCAGCGGAGCCATCTCCTTGACTTTCGCATTCCACTGATCAATCAGAATCTGGATGGCTGGCGTAACCGGCATTTCGTATCTCCTGGGTTGCCTTAAATTGTAGGCGACCTAGCCTAGCTACTGCAATGGATTTCTGGATTGCTTTCCTTAAGAACCAATTTCTTGGATCCTAAAGAAAACAAAAGATTGGTCCGTCTCCCGACAGTCCAATCTTTGGTTTCCGATTCAGGCTGGGTGTTGCCTGGACTTTCGGGACGCCTGTTCGGCAGTCTTAGTCAATCAGCTGGTTGTGTTGGAGCTGTCCATTGGCCTCGACAATGCGCTCCATATACGACACGGTAAAGACCGTGAAGCGAAGACCAGCTACAGTGAGGTCAACGAGGGATCAGGAATCGGATACGTAAGCCGATTCTGGTCGCACTCCTGGCCGGTGTAGTTGCTCGAGCCGGCGGCGATGCCGACCTCGGGCTGGTGAGTGTCGCCGACGTCGCCGAGCAGAATGCTGGACGAATTGGCGAACGGGGTTCGGGTATCTTCCGTGCTGGTGCTGCGCAGGATCGTGTCCTGTACCCGCTTTGCAGTGTCGTTGCGAGCAGATTCCTTGCTTGCGACACAGCTCAGCGTCACCCTGCCCGGTTCACTTCTGCAACACGCGGTTCCCAGAAGCCCGATGAACAGGGCAATGAGAACCGGAAGAAACTCCTTCATGGTAGACCTCCTCTTTGCAACGTGGAACAGCTTGGACTTCGACTTCACGAACTTTCAAGCCCTAATAATGGCCCACCGGCCCTTTTAAGGCAACCGGTTATTTAGATCGTACTGTAACGACTCCATATCTACTTTGCCTGTTGAAAATAAGGTACGAGTTACGGTAGGATGGCGGGCATGGGATCTTTACTCGCGGCCACCTTGGATATTTTGTGCAACCACAGACCAAAGACTCTTCCAGAAATTGCGATCGATACCGGGCTCCCGTATTACTGGATCCGGAAGATGGCCAGCAATGAGATCAAGGATCCCGGAGTTAATCGGGTTCAGAAACTCTACGAGTATCTGACTCGAACTTCCCTCCCTATCGAAAAGCCTTAAGGAGTATTCGTGCAATGGCACAATATTCCGGCAGAGCTCCGTGCTTTGCCGCAGTGGGTTGTTTGTGCGAGCTACGAGGACAAAGCTCCTCGCAATCCAAGAACCGGCAACCTTGCTTCTTCTACAGATCCGACCACTTGGGGGACTTTTGAAGAAGCTTGCCATGCCGGATACAAGTTCATCGGATTTGCATTTTCGGAGTCGGATCCGTTCGCCGTAATCGATCTCGACGATAAGCTCACCAATCCAGCCACGCAAGAGGATCTGGAACGGCATAAAAAGATCCTAGACGCATTCGCCAGCTACACAGAGCGATCCGTCTCTGGACGTGGTTACCACATTGTCGTCAAGGGATCAATCCCGTCTGGCGTAAACAAGGACCACGTCGAAGTCTACAGCTCCGGTCGCTATATGATCTGCACGGGCGACGTGGTTCGTCAGGCTCCGGTCGCAGACTACAGCGAACTCCTTCTGACATTAGTCACGGAGATGCGCCCTCCCACTCCGCCATTGCAGGAGGAGGACGAGCTTCTTGAGGATCGGGAAGTGTTCGAGATGGCAGACAGTGCCGTCAACGCGGAAAAGTTCCGCGACCTATGCAACGGCCTATGGCAAGAGATGGGGTACGGCTCCCAATCAGAAGCGGATTTCGCTCTTCTCTCCATGTACTGCTTTTACTCAAGGAGTAACGAGCAGGTTCGGCGTCTGTTCAGATACTCCAAGCTCGGGCAACGCGAAAAGGCTATTCGAAACGACAAGTACCTCGATTACGCGCTCGAGAAGATCCGGGCAAAGCAGCCTACTCACATTGATTTCAATGCCCTATTGGCCCCGCAACCGTCAACGCCCGTGCCGGTGGCCCCGCAAACGGCCGTAATAGCCTTGCAAAGCCCCGCGCCCTTAGCGGTTACTACCCTGCTACCGCCTGCCAAAGCGCCTCCAGCCTTGCCGGGAATTGAACTTCCGCCCGGTCTGGTCGGCGAAATCGCTCTTTACTTCTATCAGTCAGCAGTTCGCCCGGTGCCGGATATTGCTCTTGCTGGAGCGCTGGCCTTGTGCGCTGGAGTCGTTGGTAGATCCTACAACATCTCCGGTGTTGGTCTGAATCAGTACCTTATCCTTATCGCTCGAACTGGAGCGGGCAAAGAAGGCGTCGCTACTGGCATTGACGCGATGATAGCGGCAGTTCGGCCACAGATACCGATGGTGGACCAGTTCGTCGGTCCATCAGCGTTTGCGTCAGGGCAAGCTCTCATCAAGATTCTGGATAAGAAGCCCTGCTTTGTGTCGGTACTCGGCGAGTTCGGTCTTACACTCCAGCAACTATGTGACCCAAATGCGATTTCGGCACAAGTCATGCTCCGAAAAGTATTACTCGACCTCTGGAGCAAATCGGGTTGGAACAAAATGCTCCAAAGTTCCGTCTACTCCGACGTCGAGAAAAACACACAGGTCATCCAAAGCCCCAATGTTACCATCTTGGGTGAGTCGACCCCCGAGACTTTCTTCGAAGGTCTCGACGCCTCGCACATCGCCGACGGACTTATTCCTCGATTCAGTATTATTCAATATGATGGACATCGTCCACCACGGAACAAAGACGCGGGGCACCCCCCAGGAGAGGAACTTACCCGCCGGTTTGGGGACATGGTCGCCGTTGCACTCACGACTTCCAATAATCGAAGTTGCATGGGAGTCGCTACTGATTCCGCGGCTCAGTCTATACTCGACAAATTCGACGAATCTTGTGATAGCGAAATCAACGGAACTCACGGAAACGATGTCGAACGACAGGTCTGGAATCGCGCGCACCTTAAAGCGCTCAAACTCGCTGCGCTTCTTGCGGTAGGCGTTAATCCGCACCAGCCTGTGGTTACAGCCGAGCTTGCGAATTGGGCCATCAAATTCGTCTGCAAAGACGTAATGACGATGGTCGACAGGTTTAAGTCTGGCGACGTTGGAGCAGGCGACTCCAAGCTCGGGTCGGACCTCAAGCATGTAATCGAATTCTACTTCAAGAATCCGTTTGAGAAAATCGAGAAGTACGGTGTCGAATTTCCAATGTTCAAAGACAAGGCGATTCCGTACTGCTACCTTCTACGGAAAACCGCAGGGCTCGCCGCCTTCCGGAAGGACAAGCGAGGGAGCACTGCGGCTTTGAAGAGCGCTATCCAAGACCTTATGGATGCGAACATGCTAGCGGAGATCCCCTCGGTACAGATTATGACACGGTTCAACGCCAAGGGGAGAGCATTCGTGCTCGGGAACGCCTGGAAGATTAAGTAGGCTAGGCGTTGTAGATCCTTCCTAATCCCCTGTGCTGCATTTCGATGGCAGTAAACAAGACCGCCATGTCTTGGAGGAGTGGCCGGTTGCAGGAATTCGCGGACATAGCCAAGCCGACAAGAGCCTCGTGATCCTCCACGAGTTGCCGATGCGTGTATCTTTCCGCGAACTCAAGAGCTAAGAGCTCTTTATTCTCCGACGCCTTCTGGTTGAATAGAATCATTTGTACTCCAGGTTAGACTACCTCCGCTAGGATCTAGGCTTCTGATCCGCATCTTGGCCTCAAACTACCAGCCAAGCATCTAGGGGACATTTAAGCGTCCATCCGCACCTAGATCCTAGGGAAAGCGTCTAACCGTTGGAAGCGGTGGCCTGCTTCGGAGCGACCGCGACCGCGTCGGCCTTGTGCGCCGTGAACCACCGCTGGTACTGCGTCATCGCGGTGTAGGTGGCGATTCCCTGCTTGATGCACTCGGCGATGACGTCCTTGCGGCGGACGTTCGGGTTCGCCTTCTTCATGATGTCCGCGATTTCCCAGACCATCTTCGTCGGGAGGGAGATTGCCGACGAGCGGAGGCGATTCGCCAGCTTACCGCCCGTCGTCACCGAAGGTGCAGGAGCCGCAGAAGCCGTCGGCTGCGATGCCGTGAGGGCAGGGGCCGACTTCTCCGCCTCCTTGTTCATGTCGGCGAGGATCTTGTCGCCGTCGGCTTCCTGCTTCGCCTTGGCTTCCGCGCGAGCGGCGATCTCCTTGTCCATGTCCTTGTCGACCTCGTCCATGATGATCGCCGAAGTCTTCTCCAGGGGAGTTTCCGGAGCCTTGCCGACGTACTTCTCGACGGTCTTGGTGCGCTTCTCGGCCGCCGCTGCGATTGCTGCCTTCCGATTCTTGGAACCCATTTGTAACTCCGTTTCTCGACCCAGACGGAATGTCCAGGTTGTAAGGGCATTGTACCCTCTAGTTATGGCCCCGTCAAGCTTTACTTGGAGAGGCCATAGACTAGAATGTGCAAGGCTAGAGACGAATTCGGAAGACAACGTCAATGTGGTTCAAGAACACCGATTCGTGAACTTGGACGTTGGTGTAAGGCCAGCTCTTCCGCATGTCCACAAGCTTCTCGACGGCGAACTTCTTGCTTTCGGGCGTCACCGGAAGTCGCCAGCTCACGAGCCGATGGTCGGGAAGAATACGCTCGCCATTGGAGGTGTGGTTTTCCGTGAGCGGAGTACCGAGGAAAGCCTTCACCATGTCCATTGTCGGAAGGTACATCACTTCACCTTCTCGATCACGCCGTCCTTCATGATAACCTCGGCGTACCACCGATGAGGAGCGGGGAAATGTGGCCCGCAGACGGTCTCCTTCCCGTTGACGACAGGCGTCCCGAGTCCAGGGGCATAGATCGTCACCTTCTTGCCAGAAGCAACGTCTCGCTTCAACTCAGCCTTCGATTGGTAGTTCTTGTCGGTATACATTTGAATCCCTCTTTGGTTGGGTTACTGGATACAGTCTAGCGAAGGCGGTATGCCATGTCTAGAGATTTTTAGAACTGAATTCAGGAGTGAGTGTATCCGTCCTTCTCGATTCCGACGTACATCCCACACCACGGATTCAGATAGTAGTGCCCGCCGAGCGAATCGTACCCGAGAAGACGAAGAGCTGACTGAAATTTCTGGCAACTCGCCTTCAATTCTTCCGGGTTATGGACAAGCTTCCAGACGGCCTCGATCACCGCATCCGGAACGCGTTCGTCGTCCCAATAGACGCGCTCGTTGTGAACCTGCCCGATACGGGCTCCAGCCCTCCGATAATAATCGAGGTAGACGTCGACCGCGACGTACGTCATGCTCCCGATCTTGCACTCCGACGCGTGTTTGTAGATTGGCGGATAGTGGTGCTCATATTCCGCCATGCCGAGCGGCACAAGGGGATACGGAATCGGTCCACAAATCGCAATCTTGGCGGCATCTTCGTAGGAGAGATTCTTCCCGTCGTAAACGAAAGCTCCCTCCGCAGTTCTGCCACCACGAGAATTCTCGTCGCCAGCAGGGCGATCCTTCACGTATCCTTCGAGCGAACCACCGCTTGAAGACCCGGTTTGACCACCGCCTCCCCAGGTGTATGCCGCGTGCCAACCGGCCTGCGAACGGCCGATCAAAACAATCTTCTCAGGAGCTGAATAATCGATTTCGCCCATTGTAACACCCTCTTCTGGAGCACCCCCCTATGTAGTGAACTCCCCTCAAGATCCTAGCTGGTAGGATCTATCGGGCAGGCCATTACTGATCGGCGAAGGTCTGCGTGACGACGGCGATATCGAACTCCTTTCCACAATCAAGGCAATGCACTTTGACCTTGCCATCGATGGCGAGGTCAATGGCGAACTGCTCTCCTTCACAGTTTTCCTCGTCGCCGCCCATCACGTCATCGCACACAAGTCCGCCGTCAGAATTAAGCTTCATCGTCGACCGCCTTTCCATTCAACAGGTTAGTGATTAACTGCACGAGATCGTCCGCCTTGGACGGGGTAATCGCGTACCCGTTCGGTCCTTCCGCACGGGACACATAAAGGATTTCGCGATCGCCATTGCACAGTAGCCAGCTTCTCGAGATGTCAGTCAAGATCGTGCGCCCGGTCCGCCGCCATTCAACGGAAGTCGGCTTTGGGATCTGGACAAAGACCCAATGAGCTCCCTTATCGATTGAACCTCCCAGAAGTTGGTCGGACCACTCCAGCATCCGAGCTAACTTCTGAGCGGCAAAGTGTGCATGTTCGTCCTGACTACGACCTTCGCAGTCAGCCGTTGGCACTGAGATCCTCCTCGCATTGCACTTGGCGATGTAGCGAGGATTCCCATTCGGCGAATAGCCGAATGTCACTTTGATCGCTTGCAAGACGGGAGTCATTCTTCAATTCCCATCAGCTGGCGTGCAATCTTGTAGAATCCAGCCGACTGAATTTGAAACGCTTCGGCAGCCTCCAGATCGCGGGTGATGAGGGATCGAATGTCCCTCCACCAAATTGCCTCCATGTGGGCACCCATCGCCTCATGCTGAGCATAAATCGCCATCCGCTGTTTCGGACCAGGGAGTAAGTCACGCATTGGTTTCACACAGCTGCCAGAACTCGCAGTGCATCGGTCCAGGGCACCGAACGTCCACTTCATGCGGCATCGGCTTAAGATCCCAACCCTGCTCCGTATGCGCCATCCAAATCTCCGTAGAGATTTCAGCGGTAAGCACATCAGGCTCACTGGCTTCCATGATAAGATCCCATGCTTCTGGAATCTGGCCAAACATTTCGATGTCCATTTTTACTCCCTTCAACAGTACGCTCCATTGCGCACTATAAGGCTTCTACTCCGAATAGAAGCCCTAACTACGCTATGTCAACCCCGACCTCGAACCCAACCACGACCACGACCTCGATCCCGACCACGACCACGACAACGACCTCGACTTCGACCCCGACTTGGACCTCGACCCCGACTCCGACCCCGACGTCGACCACGACCTCGACCCCGACCACGACCCCGACCACGACCCCGACCCCGACCACGACCACGACCTCGAACCCGACCACGACCCCGACCCCGACTCCGATCTCGACCAGGCATTGTCGAGGCCCACCTTGAGCACCGCCGCCGTCACGGCGCGCTCCCCGTATCCGACCACGACCCCGACCTCGACCCCGACTCCGACCCCGACGTCGACCACGACCTCGACCCCGACTCCGACGTCGACGTCGACATCGACCCCTCAAGGCCAGTTCTGCCAATGGACGCGGTCATGGCTTCTTCTCAACCGGAAGAGGATGCGGCCATTGGCAAACTTCGACGGTCGCTCCCGTGAAGACTTCAACGAGTCCCACGTAGGGCTCAACTTCGGCGAACTTTCCCGTTTTGAGGGCTTCGCTAAACCTTCCCGTGTCTGGGATCCATGCAGCGTCCTTCAACTGTAGGGCATCTCCAAGCACCGCCGTGATCTCGCCGGTGTAGTAATGCGTCACCGTACGAATCAAAACCTTGTTTCCGACCTTTCTGATCGCCTTCCAAGGTTCGTTCCCATTTTCCTTCGCGGGTTCATTCGGAGGGATCTTGAATCCCTCGGAATCGTTTTCCAGTAGAGCGGCCAAGAGTAACTTCTCGAGTGCAGTACGCATAGAACCTCCAGATAGGAGCCAAATTGCTCCGCTATGGGATCTCTGACATCCCACCGCGCAGGAATTAAGTCCTACTCTTCATCAGGAACGAGGTACTCGCCGACCACCTGCGAACTGCAGACCTTGTTCGTAAGGCTATTCAGCTCGTCGATTCCTTGTTCATGGATGGCGACGGCGAGATCCTCCCCGAACTGCTCATCCGTATACTCGGCGTCGACCATGAAAACAACAACGACATGCCGCGACTTCTTCTTTGCATCCGCCATGGAATACCTCCGGTAAAAGCCCAAAACAAGTCTACTCCCGTACCCCGCACAATGCAAGGGAAAAGTAGATACATAATCCAAGATTCTTCTTGCCAACCGCCCAGGATCTATCGTACCCTGCAAGACTATAACCACAGGGAGATCGTATGCCCCGCCATCGCCAACCTAGTCAAGCCCGTCCGAAAGTAGGGGATAAGGTAGAGCGCTATAGAACGTCTTTTGACGATTGGGAACAAGGCACTGTCGTCGACATATCGAATCGTGTTATGGACTCTGAATTCCAAAGCGGCAACCGGATAACAGTCCTAACTGCGACCGGCCGAATCCCTGCAAACGCCAAAGTTCGAATGAAAGTATCGACCATTGAAGGGCACGTAAACATTGGCGATACACTAGAGGCTCTGATAGATGGGAAGGTGCAGTATACCGGAGTAATTACGCAAATCGGCCCGGGATATGTGATTGGCGACTTTGCGACCGGAAAGATTAAAATCTTGCTGACCAGGAAAGGCGGCATTGATTTGAGGATTAAGATTGGATTGCTGAGTTTCCGCAAAAGAGTGCAATCATAATGCAGCTGTTAATGCTGGTTAATGTCGGGATAATGGGAAAAAGCCTGTAAATCCGCTAAAGTATGCAAATTTAATGCGTGCATATAAAAAGCGTACAAAATTTACTCCGCTACGGCTGAAATTCTACGTGAATCTTACGCGCGTAGATTAGGTGAATAATAATTACCATACTTTATTATCATTATTAACAATTAACAGTAGTAAGGAAGATAGGTAGAAATTCAAGCGTATAAGGGTGATTTGGCTGTTAATGAGCGGTTCCTACCCTCCAACAGCCGTTATTCAAGTAGAAGTTAGATGCAATTAGGATTTGATTGGGACTTGGTTGAATGCGCATAGCGCAAGGAGAATGAATGACACCGAAGTCGAAGGGAATGGGCGGCGAGTACGAGATGATTGCAATCCTGCAAGCGCGAATTGACGCGGTATGCCTGAAGTATGGATACAGGCAGGTGCGATTGGAGAGGAATTTGGAGCAGTCGCGGGCTCGCGTAGGGAATGGCAATGGAAGTGATATTGTGGGCCTGGATTGGATGGCCGCAGAGGTGAAGCGCAGAGAGCAAGAGGGTGCTTCGATTGTAGATGTATGGTGGGCGCAGACTAAAGCAGCCGCGATGGGAATCGTGAGAGGGGAGAAGGGAGGAAATACGATGGCACTCGTACGGGAGCCCATTCTGTTCTACAGAAAGAATAGGCTCCCGTGGGAGGTGAGGATGTACGGGGCGCTGACGCCTTATAGTGGATGTGTGCTGAAGGCGCCGGTGGACGTTAGCTTACCCAACTTCTTAGTGTACTTTGACGAAAAGGTCAGGCACGAGTTTGAAATGGAGAGTAAAGATCGTGGCGAAAGGAATGCCGCTAGAGTAAGAATGATTCGGCGTGAGGCAAATGGGAGGGTGGAGATGCTAGAGGGGTTAGAGGACGAATTGGATGCGGAGTTTACAGAAGTGAGGGAATCGGGAAATGAGGGAGGAAATAGGGCGCTTGGATCCCACCCCGCGAATTCTACTGATCCCATCCGTCCTTTTCCGCACGCAATCATAACCTATCAGATCCCTGAACCCCTCCCGATCCCACCTCCGATCCCGGGAACGCCTAAGAAGCCTTGGGAATAAGACTCGCCCGCAGCTTCTCTTCAAGGGTATCATCGCACGTCGGCACATGCCTGTGGACAATAGGATCCTTTATTTGATCCTGTAGGCGGGATCCAATAGTGAATCGAGGCTTGCCGAGCATAGGGCGAGCCTTGAGCCACTCCACCGCTAGATACTCGTCGCGTGGGATCGTCCATCTATTCCGGAATGTGATCGAGAGATAGATGGGCGGAGGAAGACGGTGCTGCGCCAGCTCTTGGGCGAGCTGGCGATTTGATCCTGATCTGGAGTAGAGTTTGGATCCCTTGTAGTAAGCCTTCTCCCGAGGGCGAGTCGGATGGTGCTTATTCTTCCGGAGCATGATCTACCTCGGTTTGTTCATCAGGTTGTAGATGACGTGGTGTGCCATTGCGAGGGTGTTCTTCTCCGACTTCGGGAACATGGTTCCCTCCGCAGACTTGTACCTCTCGAGGCTGTTAATCCCGATCTGAAGCAGGCGCCGGAGATCCTCGTCTGGGATCTCAAAGGGCGGCCATCCGTTGGTGAAGGTGATCGTTGCCATGATCTTCTCCTTGCTAAGCGGCATCAGTGCCGACTGAGATCATGTTCGTACAGAACATGATCTCAAGCTGCCTTGAAGCTACTCTACACCGTAGAACTCCTTGATGCCATTGCGGAAAGCTTCGAGCTGCGCGTTGTCCAGAGCATCGTCCATTTCCAGATCGTTCCAATATTCAACGATCGATTGGATGGTCTTGGGTTCGACTCCATCTTGGATCATAAACGCGATGGTACCGCCATCCCGATCTTCGATCATCATCTCGGCATCGGAATACGAGTACCACCAGCGAATGAGCTGTTCCGTCGTCCGATTGTCGCCCTTTGCGAGTAACTTCCGGTGGACGTTGATCTCGACCCACTGAACATACTCGTCGAAGGCAGCGTTCGTCACGATGGACGCGATGAACGAGACGATCGCAGCCTTGTAGACCGTTCCGTCGTCGCCGAGGCTGAGGGCGAGATTGCGATAGACAACTTCGATCTGGTTGAGGCTGATCTGGTTAGGCTCGCCCTCCATGCCCAAGACCAGGTTCAGCGTCGCCTGGTTCTTGCACATCGCGTACGACTCGAACATACCAACCATCACATCCAATGCCGGATGTTGATCGGGGCGAGCGTCTTCCTTGACTTCTGCGATGAACTCTTTGAACGTATTCGGGAATGACATGTGGTGACTCCTTCTTCGGGGTAGGTACTGCATGAGGCTTCCGGACGTTGATCTGTACGGAAGCCCGAGCAGGATCTCCTTTTATTCTTTCTGCCAGATTTTGCAAAGCGAAAAGTGGAAAACATTGTAGTAATAGTCGCGGGAATCGCGCGATCGCTTGCTGTTCTGGTCTTGACCGCTCGTCTTGAAGTCGAGAGTGAAGAGAAACTGAAGGTGAGGACGGATCGTGACGGTATTGTCACTCCAACCGCAATAATACCCGGACCGATCCATGTGATGAAAGCCGAAGTTGAGAACTAGCTTGTTTCCGCTGCTCTTTACTAGGTCCACCTTGGTTCCGCAGTCGATACCGCTACCGTGCGGCAAATAACGCCGCTCAATATCTGCTATGGTATCGGCGTGCCTCTCCGCCATTTCCTGACAGTGCGAGAAGTCGCGGGCGGTTTCTGCGGTGCTAGGATTGCTGGGAGATACGGCAGCGGCGTTCATCTTGTCGAGACAAAAGAGGCGAGCAGTAACGATCGCGGCAAGTTGCTGAATCACGGTTGACATGATCTACTCCATGTGCTGGTTAGAGGTGAGCTGCATCGCGGGGCCGACGTCAGGCAGATTCTGATCGACCTCCGTGATCTCGTACGGGATGCCGACTGCACTGGCGCTCTGAGCGAACATGATCGCGGCGAGCGGATTGTCGAACCGGTAGACCTTCGTCTTCCCGCTGTGCTTGAAGTGGCAGGTGATGTAGATCATTGTCTTACCCTCTTCTCGGCTTGATTGCCGTCAATGCCGACCAACCGAAGCTGATCGGCATTAGCTGCCATGAAGCCTACCAGTGAAGGATGATGAAAACGATGAGGAAGCTGGCCGCGACGTCAGCGATGAAGACAGCCGCGAGCCAGATGAAGAAGGTCCTTGTGGTCATGCCTTGGTCCCTTCCGGAAGTTTGGAGCGCTCGTAGTCTTCGTAACGAGCTTCCCATTCTGCGCAATCGATTGGGAAGTTGATCCGACAGGTGTGGCACCCGGTGGGTTCTTCGCACAGAATGTGCCCGTCTTCAGTGCGAGGCCACTCGCAGCCGTCCATCGTCCTTACCCTCCCCGGCTGAGGAGTTCGATCCAGAGTGAGTCGAAGTACATCCACTGCTGACCATCGTTGTACGTGTTGTCCCTCGTGTACATCATTCCTTGGGCGAGGAGATCCACCAGCTCCTCGAAGTGCATTTGGTACGCTTGCCGGTTGTTCGTTTCCATGATACCTCCATTCGGCCTCAGTGCCGACACTGCAGACCATTGAACATGATCTGCAGTAGCTGCCTTGAGGATCTACTTACTACGCCGACTTGGCGAGTCCAGCCGCGAAGGCGTTGAGGTCGAGCGTCGGCTTGACGTTGATCGGCGCCGAGTCCGCTCCGCCCTTCTTCCAGACTTGATACTGCGTGCGTGCGGTGTAGAAGGCGATTCCCTTGCTGATCGCGACGTCCAGCATCGCCTTGCGGGTCATGGTCGGGTCGGCCGCGTGGAGCGCGGTGAACATGGCCTTGACCGTGGCGACCGGGCTGGCGAGCTCCGACGCCTTGAGGCGGTCGGGGTGGCGCTCCTTCTTCTGCTCCTCGGCCTTGCCGTCGCCGATGGCCTGCGGGAGCGACTGCATGACCGCGACCTGCTCGGGGCTCATGCCGCCCTCGCCGCTGTACTCTTCCACCTTGAGGCTGAGCGCGGGGCCTTCCGCCTGGACGTTGATCTTGGGGGCCTTGTTGCCGTTGTTCTTGGAGGACATGGTAATACCTTCCGCTTGAGCGAGCATTATTGCTCGCTAGGTACAAGGGGCGAAGCCCTAGTAACCGCGCAAGGCTAAGCTACCTTAGCCCTGCGCGCTTGCTAGCGCTTGTTGCCTTGCCACGGCCCTGCTAGCGCCCATAGCGGGCAAGCCGCGCGGCAAGGGCTTGTACGCGGTACGGCACCGGGCGCGCTGGGGCAGCTTGCACGGGCTTGGGCGCAATGGCCTGCCACGGCGTAGCACTTGGGCGCTGGGGGCGCGCTTGCTGGCACGCGGGGCAGGTAGCGCAGGCCACGCCGCGCAGGCCGGGCGCGGGGTCCGCATACATGTCGCCTGCCCGCATAATTGCGCCGCATGCTGCCCCTGCCTGCACCTTTGCCGCGCCCTTGGCATTAGGCTTGGTGGGCCCTGCCATATAATGCTTATACATTTTTGCCGCCTTTTGTAATATGCGCCCTATTGCGCAATGCTTAATAAGTAATTATACTTACTAAGCATTAAGCATTAGGCCATTGCCGTATGTAATACCGCCTAGGCATTGCCAGCATACTTAGCCCTTATTACTTACACATTGCATTTACATTGCGCTTTTACAATACTTTGGGCTTAGCTATTTGCTAAGCAAATACAAAGCATTAAGTAATGCGCTATACATAGCTAAAGCCGCATACTGGGGGCTTACTTAGCTTTATGTAATGTATTAGCATTATGGTAATAAGGCTTGCTGGCATATGCCTATTACTTACCGCGCCTTACCTTGCTAGGGTAAGGGCTTTTACTGGCGTAATGGGCTTGCCTATTTAGCTTTATTAAGTATTAGCCCCGCGTAAGGCTTGCATTAAGTATGGCTTACTAGCGCCATACCGCTGGCCTTACCTGCCAAGCGGGCTAATGGGCTTAATATACTTGCCTAGCCTATAATTTGGCTAGCCCATTACTTATGCCATTACTTATATGTAAATATACTGCCATTGCGCCCAATTGCGGGGCGCGGGGGTATAGCCCTACCCGCCTATTATGCTAGCCACGCCCTAGGGGCTACCTGGGGCTTGCCCTACCCTATACGCCCTTCCTACTGCCAGACCTACCATGGGGCGGCAAATATAAGCCTTTAGGCTTACCCGTTTGCAAGCCTATGTAATTACATGCGAAATTGCAAAGGGGCGGGGTAGGGGCGCGAGGGATCCCAATGTACGAACGAATCCAATCTAGTACCTCATAGAGAAGATTTTACATGCCCAAATAATCCAAAATGTAATGTAGAAGATTTTACATACCATACCTAATAGATAAAAATTTCTCCATTATCAAAAGATCCTTTATTGAACGAATCCAAAATTTGGGCCAAAACAACTAAGAATCCTGAAAGGATCTACAAATCCTTTGAAATCCCTACAATTATGTCCCATTTTGGCCCAACTGCGAAAGGTTAGACACAATGCGCATAGTTAGTTGCAAATTCAAAGATTCAGTGATCTCTCAAGATCCAAGCGAGCCTGAAGAACGCGTTGGAGAGTTACGTGTCAGCCACGTGAGCGAAACAGCCACTTGGGTAGTCAACGGAAAAGAACGATTTACACTCACAATCCCAGAGCTCTACGCTTTGGTAGAGGCGGCTACCGATGAATAACCAACTCGACCCAAGCCTTTCTCCTGGCCACATGCTCCGCGAGGTTCCCGAGAAAGCGTCCTTCCGCCAACTGCTTGTGGATAAAGGCTATAACGTGGACCAAGGCGCGATCTTCGACCTGCCCATCCTGGATGCACGGGTAGAGAAGAAGGTTCGCGAAGTCTCATCCATGTTCCGCGCCTACTACCAGATCCTCGGGAATGTACTCCATCGGCATGAGTTGTACGCTCCGAACTTCACCGTCACTATGACGGAGATCGACGGTTGGCGGGCCGATATGGAAAAGATTCGAGAATACCGGGACGGGCATAGGCAGGATGACGTCACGAGTGCCTGCAACGTCCTTCGGGACCGGTTGGGGCTCCATATCACGCGGTCCTTGTTCGTCTGGAGGGTTGAACATGGCTTGGAATAGCTTCAACCCGCCTTTCGAGTGGTACGTAAAGGAGCTTCGACAAGATCTACAGATGCACGAGCTTACTGCTCGCGATCATCAGGAAGAGTACAAGTTCCTTGAGAGCAACCGAGAAGAGGAAAAGAATCGTGTCGATGCCATCAAGACGGGGTGTATGCGATGCCATGCGCTAAAGTGGGCAATCTCCGAAGCCGCAGAAAGAGCGGGCGAATAATGCTTCCGAAACCGGCTTGGCTACTCCTCCAGAACGACCTCTGGTTCTGGACCAAGGTGATGCCCCCGCATAACCCTGAAGAATGGTCAACTGTCGCCCTTTGCCTGTTCCTTCGATGGGGAGCCCTCTAATGGGCGTCTATGACGATCCGTGGGAGGACCTCGTTCTGACTCATGCGAGGCAGCGAGCTCGGCAACTTACCTTCACAACCGGGGATATTATCTCTGATCTACAACCGTACATCTCCGCTACTCTATCTACACATGAATCCATTTCTCGACGAATCTACGCCATATTGTCGGCAGACGGATTTATTCGTCGAGATTTTGTGGACAGTGGCGTTATTACCCGACGTTGGACCAGAGGAGTGTCCTAATGGCGTTCGACATTATCAAAGCTGGGAAGCGGATGCGGGAGTGGGTCTGCGCGACCTTTGGGACCGAAATCTTCTACGATCAGCACGAGCGCGGTTCTCGTCAGCTTGAAGAATCTGTCGAGCTTTCTCAGGCGATGGGAATGTCCGAGGAGCAGGTTCGCGAGATCGTATTCCGCGTCTACAGTCGCCCTCCCGGTGAAGTCAATCAGGAGATTGCAGGAGTGGCTCTTACCCTTATCGCCTTGACTGAATCGCGTCGCCTTTCACTTGGCGGGTTGATCCTTCAAGAGCTTAAGAGGATCGAAGAGCTCGACAAGCGGATTCCTCGCGAAAAGCATATGGCGAAGGTTCGAGACGGTGTTGGACTTCGCCCTTCCCTTCCGTTTCCTGGTACGTCGGAGGACCCGGTATGACCGAGCCCAAGAAGCCCCGAATGTTCAAGGGCCGACTGATCATTTCTCCCGGCAAGCCCTGGACGCCTCCGAAGGATACGTTCTGCACCTGTGGACAAAAGTCTGGTAAGAACCATACAAACAAGGACGATTGCCGAGCTTGGACAGGCGACCACGACGAAATCGTGAAGTGTATGCAGCGCCAGATTCGGAAGGAGCAGTTCCTCCGACTTGGAGCTGAAGGGAGATACTCCGTTCTGAAGGTTGCAGCTCTTCGCGTTCTCTCCAAACTTCAGGAAGACCAGAAAACTGGTCTTTTCCGACTTGCGGATATGGTGCGTATCCTTATTGAGGCGACGAAATGACAACTCCCGAAGAGAAGACGAGGAAGCCATGAGCACGGAAGAGAACAATCAGGCGACCAAGAGAACGCCGAACAGCGGGGCCTGCAGCGGGAGCATGAGCATAAAGATCGCTCGAGCCCGGCTCGATGACCTGCCGGAATACAGTGACATCACGGTCAACGAGGCGACCGATTATGAACTGTTCGACGCGTTGGCGCGGCGCGGATACGACGTGAAGCTGTCAACGCCGAACGCTAAGACGCTAGATCGCCGCGTGGCTGAATGGGAAGCAGAGAAGAAGAGGACGAGGAAGCCATGAGCATGGAAGAGACGAAAGAGGCCGAGGGGATGGAGAGCGCGGACGCATGGGCAGAGCGAGTTTCTGTTGAACTGATTGCTCGCGTCGATCGTGGAGATTTCCTGCCCCGTTCTTTTGTGTCCGCGCTGAGGCCCGAATTCGAGGCCCGCGACGCCCAGCACATCCTCCGCGCCAAGCGGCTCGAGGCGCAGCTCGCAGCGCTGGACGCCGAGGTGGCGCGGGAGAATGGAAGCCTCGGCCCGGAGAAGGTTGTTGAACTCATGCGTCAAGTCTGGGCCGCAGACGGCGGCTCAGACGGGGACATGATTTGCGCTGGCTTTCAGCACGGGAGCCGCGTTGCCGCTCGGCGCCTGATGCTCGCGCATCTCGACGCGCGGAGGCTGCGGGAGGCGCTAAAGATTGCGCGAGCACACTTCAACGAGGTTGAAGAGCGCCACGGCTGTGCGCCGACTGAATGTACGAACGCAGCGCAATTCGTGATTGATGATGCCCTCGCCGCCCATCCCGCACCGGACGCGCTCGACAAGGGTCTTGACATGGCAATCAAGGCACTGAAGGACTGCACTTGCCAAGTTCATTCGGAAGATGCCCTTATCCAACTTGGGATCAAGTAATGGGCCTCTCGCCTCTTCCTCTCCGATACTATCCTCGCGAACAAGAGGATCTTATGTGGTGGGCAACCGAATCTGACGGAGCCCTTGGCCGGAAGTCTATTCAAGGATCTATCCAGGCAAGGCTTGAAGGATCCCAAGGCGGCTATGAGGAACCGGACCTTATTACGGATCCGGAGGCCGCTTTTAAGATGGCCACAGGGAAGGCTGGGTTTCATGCGGCCCGTCGAGTACGTCTGATTAAGAAGGCGTACGATTCGCTCCAGATGGACTTCCAAGGCGTGCTCGCGGCCGTTTGGCTTTCGAAACCTCATGTCGGTCTTGAAGCTTTCGGGCATTTCGCGAATCTGACGATTGCTTCTGAAATCGCAAAGAAGATCCATAAACGCGTTCGGAGCAAACTTCCGTTGTCTGAGTGGCTTATCCATCTTTCTTTGAAGAAGATGGGCGTGCCAGACAAGAAATCTCAGAAGCGACTTGCCCCGACTTCTACTATCGAGGACAATTTTTCGATCGTTCAGATATCGAATGATTGCGAAAGAGTTGCTGCGATGGCTCTTCAGAAGTTTGTCGAGAATTACCGATTTACGGATAAATAGATGCTAAATCCGTCCTACGATTTACGACTATGTGATGCGGAATTAGTTAAAGAACTGTGTTACAAGTACCACGGATATAAATCCGCCGGTAAAATAGCAGTTTACGCATTCGGGGTATTCGAACGCGGGAAAATCGTAGCTGGGTTTATGTGGCAACCACCGGCACCTGGAGCAGCAAAATCGGTGTGTTGGCAAGAACCGCAGGCCGTACTAGCGTTATCTAGAATGGTTGCTATTCCCAAGAAAGAGAGAGAACTAAAGCATATTAGTCGGCCACTATGGCGACAAATGAAATTCTTAATCGATCGATCTAGATGGCCGGTATTGGTGACCTATTCGGACAAGGGACAAAACCATAATGGCTTTACGTACTTATGCTCTGGATGGACCGCTACAAGTATATCCACAAACAAGTTCTACGTTAATCCGCAGGGAGAACGTCAATCTATTTTCAATTGCGGAGGTTCTGCCAAGGGGCTTACTCTACAAGGTAAAACCGAATTGCAACGATGGGAGCATTGGGCCGTTCCAGCGCCGTTGGTTCCATTTAGTATGAGAATTCAGGGTTGGCGGCGAGTTGCTATTCCTGGGAAAACTTGGAAATCGGGTAACCCCGCTTTTAAGTTCGTGAAGGATAAATAGATGCTGAATCTTAAACTCGCATATACTATGCGGGATCTTGCTCGTGAAGTGAATACCGAGTGGGATCACCGTAAGCTTCGCCGCACCTTGAAGGCAGGTGGAGTTGTTCCTCGATCCGACGGGAAGATCTGGATCTCCGACATCAAGGATCACATGCCTCAGTTCTTTTCAAGCTGGGTTGAGCTACTCCATCAGCGCGAATTGGCAAAGATCCGCCTAAGATCCCTCGAAGAAGATTAGGGCAATACGTACTTCCAGGGTTCAGAGGCAAAGAAGACATTTTGGGCCATTTTGGGCTCCACCCCGCATAACCCCATAAAGGTCCACGCGGAGCCCACTTGCCCCCTTCAACTGTCCTCCCTGACAACTTGCTTCCTGAGATCCTGGCAAAGTCCGGGGACGGCTTGTGCGCAGCTGAAATCGCGGCCTACCTTTTGGAGCGGTATCAGATTACGGTTTCTCCGGGTGCAATCCGCAATCGCATCCGTCGCGTCCAAGCTGAACGTGCTCCTATTACCGCCGCGATCCTTGCGGACAAGCTCAGCAGGACGGTCGGAATTGATCTCGACCGTATTGAAGCCGCGATTTTACGCGCTCTTGAGGACGAATTGGACGCTCGCGAAGATGCGCGAGAGTTTTTGAACGGCAAGGCAACGCATCTTCCTGGATCTGATTCCTGGTCCAAGATCATGCACGTCGTGAAGGCGTCTCGTGGGGATCTTACGCGACTAGTCGAACTCCGACTCAAGCTCGCTGGCGCAGATGACGGCTCTGGAAAGCGTCCTGACGCGGCAGATGTCCAGAATCGCTTGATTTCCAAGTTTGATGCACTGGTCGAGAAACGCGCGAAGGCCGTCGAATCTGCTCCGAAGACCGATGCACCTGGAGTTCACTGATGCCTTCCGCTACCGCCAAGGAGCATGATTCCGTCATGGACAGAGTCGAGGTTGCCCGCGTTGGAATCAAGGCGGTCAAAGAAGCCTCCAAGCCGGGAGTCTTTCCAGCGGTGATCGCTTTGATCTGCCTCGCCGGTCTCGGACTCCTCGTTTATACGGATCTCAAGCGTTCAGATGCTCAGGTATCCGCAATGGCCGCGATTGTCACTGAGTTGCAAGCGCAGGGAATCAAGCTGAACGAAGTTCACGACTGGTGCTGCACAGTCGCACCGATTACTCGTCGGCCAATTCACGAGTAGATTTGGGGATGAACTGGTTTCGACCAGGATAGAACGAGAAGTGTAGCGCGCCCCGGAAATGAGCGATCACCGGGTTAGAAAATTGCTCACTCAACAAAAGCCAACGACAACGTCGTTTCGCTCGATGCAGTTCGCAACACCCGCCGGGGCGCAAGCACCGGTGGTGACAGCATCCGCCTCGCGGCGGCGTAGTTCCGCGAGTGGTGGAGGCGCAGCCGGACCTGAAATCCGGTTCGCCCTGTAGTGCTCAGCGCCGAGGGACATCGGCGACACGCGCGTAGAAACACTATCAATCCTTTCTGGCACCCGGGTTCGAATCCCGGCATCTCCACCAACTATGACGAATCCAGCGCCCGGTGTTCTAAGACGAAAGAGGTCCGCCGGTGAAGTTATCGAACGCCTGGATCATCCAATTACTTTTCTTCGCCCTTCTGTTGGCCATCATGGCCAGTTTGTCGTGGATGCAGTGGTTGATGCAAACGACGAAGTGAATGGAATGAAGAACCGCGTCAATTCTTCGAGGTCACGCTAAATGCGTCTTTCCGTACCCATCCAACTCTCGAGTCAGGGCGCTGCCAATGGCGCGCAGACGACGGTCGGCCAAGTCCAGAATGGGCTTGACGACCATTCGTCCTGGGAGTTAACGGCTCGCTTGAATGGCGCGACTGGCGGAACGACCGACGTCTATCTCCAAACGCAAGACACCGCGAATGGTCCTTGGTCGGATATCGCACACTTCCCGCAACTCGCTGCCGGAGCTGCCGCGGTTGCGTATCGCGTTTGTTTCAAGCGAGGCTCAAATGCCTCCGTCGCCGCGGTTGCACCTACTGTGGTGAATCCTACGGACGGAACGCCGACTCTTGCGGTGAATACCTACCTGACGTGGGCCAACGGCGCGAATGTCCGTATGGTCATTGTCGAAGGTGCGGGCGTGACTGTTTCGCCTGTCCAGTCGATCACAGGAATGGCTTCGGTGCGGTAATGGGCGCGTCTGCAATTCCTGGCGTTGTTGGCCGCGAAATTCTAACCGGGGACATTGCAGCATACGCGAACAAGGATTGCAAGCATTGCCGGGGAGCGGGTTACCTTGTTATTTTGTCCCAAGGCGGCGTTCCTCGTCCCTGCCGAGCTCGGAAATGCGCTCTTGACGCCTTCCAGATAGCCCATTCGGACGAAGTAGAGGTCTACGAAGGGAAGCTTCGCTGGAAAGCGGGATCCTTAAATGTCCCGGATTAAGGGAAACGACTCCCTTGCACTGAAGTTTGCCGCTCTCCCGGATACGGATAAGAGAGCAATCCTTCAAGAGTTTACTCCTGAAGAGCAGGAAATGCTTCTTCGGACTTGGGCTGTCTGGGCACGTCCTAATCAGCTCATTCCTCGTAACTGTACTTGCCACAATGGTTCTTGGCGGACTTGGCTGATCCTCGCAGGTCGCGGTTGGGGAAAGACTCGTACGGGCGCTGAAGCTGTTCGGGAGTGGGCAGAAAAAGGCGAAACTGAATATATCACGTTGGCCGCTTCTAAGGCACTCGATATCCGAGACGTGATGGTTGAAGGGGAATCTGGGATCCTTGCAATCTCCCCGAACAGCTTTCGCCCGCTCTACGAACCGTCCAAGCGCCGTCTAACTTGGCCGAACGGCGTCAAAGCTCTCCTCCTTTCTGCTGATGAACCGGACACCTTCCGTGGTCCTCAGTGCGGTAAGGCTTGGGCGGACGAGTTAGCGAAGTGGCCGTATCCAGAAGCCTGGACACAGATGATGTTCGGTCTTCGCTTGGGATCTACACCCCAAGTCATTGTTACTACGACTCCTCGTCCTACCGCTTTGATTCGCGATCTAATGCGTCGGGAATCCACGCACGTTACCCGTGGAACCACCTACGATAACCAGGCGAATCTGGCGAAGGCATTCCTGGAAGAGATTATCCAGGAGTACGAAGGGACCCGAATGGGTCGTCAGGAAATCTGGGCAGAAATGCTCGATGACAATCCTGGCGCTCTTTGGAAGAGAACGCTTATCGATTCTCTCCGGGTTCGGGTTGCTCCAAAACTTCGCCGAATCGCAGTTGGGGTAGATCCTGCGATTACTGCCAACGAGAAGAGCGATGAAACTGGAATCGTCACATTTGGATATGGCGACTGCAAGTGTTCGGGTGGAATTAAACCGGAACTGCATGGATTCGTCATGCGGGACGATTCGGATATCTACACTCCGGACGGATGGGCAACTCGCGTCGGAGATGTTTACCGTCAGACTGAAGCTAACATGGTGGTCGCTGAGATTAACAAGGGCGGCGATCTGGTTGTTAGCAATCTTCGCACGAACAATAAAGCTCTTCCTGTGGTTACAGTTCGTGCGACGCGCGGTAAGCAGATTCGAGCTGAGCCTATCGCTGCACTTTACGAGCAGCGGAAGATCCACCACGTCGGATCCTTTCCTGAATTGGAGGATCAGCTTTGCGACTGGAATCCGTTAACGGATCCTGATTCTCCGGATAGACTCGATGCGATGGTTTGGGCCGCATCGTATCTGATGCTTGGAATGGCCCGTCCGATCTACGAAAAGATGGGTAGTAATCCGATCCAACCCCGAAGAGGCGGATTTCACTAGATGCCGCTCCTGAAACTCGACAGTCCAGAAAAGCAGCCTGTAAAGCTCTGGATGCCCGAGGATATTCGGGTCCGTCCCAGGGAATCTCTACGTCCTGAGCCGTACGCGGACAAAGAGCCGCTTCTCGGCGAGTTCGCCGACATCCCTGCAAGAATCTCGAACTTCACCGAATGGGATTCGGTGCAGGTCGTTCAGCAGGCGATTCTTCAGCACGAGTATGGGATGTTCCAGACTTCGTCCCTGCTCTGCGATGCCATCATGCGCGATGACCGCGTTATGGCAGTCATGAATACGTATATCAATGGACTCGTCGGGTTGCCGATGATCCATACGCCTGAAGGCGGGAACGACGCAACTGCTCGCGCAGAAAAAGTTGCGAACGACGTAGGTCACGAGTGGCCTACAATGATCCCTCAGGATCAGCTTAAGCGCTGGCTCGTGAATGGCGAGATGCTTGGGCTTGGGATTGGCGAACTGATTTGGAAGAAGACGGAGGCGAAGTGGACTCCGAAGCTCAAGGTTCACCATAACCAGTTCTGCTATTTCAACTGGGGTACGCGGACTTATCAGTTCATCACCCAAGACGGACTGGTTGACCTCATTCCTGGCGACGCTCATTGGGCGCTCTACATGCCGGGTGGATATCAGTACGGATGGATGTTTGGACTCATCCGGTCCATCTGGATGCAGTGGATGATCCGTCAATACGGGTATCGAGATTGGGCGAGATACTCGGAAGTCCACGGCCTGCCGATTCGCGGGGCGGTTATGCCCGCAGAAGCGACTCCGGAGGAGAAGCGCGAATTCCTTATGGATGTCGCGTCCTGCGGAGCCGAAACTGCGATTGCACTTCGGCAGTCGAAGGACGGAGATAAGTTCGACCTTAAGCTTATTGAGGCTGTGGCAAACAGCCACGAAAGCTTTGATAAACTTATCCAGCGGTGCGAGGAATCGATCGCAATTCGCGTTCTTGGTCAGAACCTTTCGACGCAGGTCCGCGGAGGATCTTTTGCCGCTGCGCAGGTCCATGAGAACGTTCGCCAAGACATCAAGCAGGCGTTCGCTCATGCAGCGAGCAAGGATTTGAAGGATCAGGTCACTGTCCCGTACGTCCGGTTCAACTACGGCGACGAGGAACTTACCCCGGGTTCCACATGGGATACAGTTCCTCCTGCGGATCAGGTTGCAGAAGCCAACAAGATTGACGTGGTCGCAACGGCTCTTGTTAACTTCAAGGCCGCTGGAGTTGCAGTCAAGGTGAAAGAGCTTTGCAGTCGGTTCAACATTCCATTGGATCTGGAAAAGTATCCAGACGGGATGCTTCCGGATCCTCCAATGGGTCCGGATGGTCAGCCTGCAACCCCTCGCAGAGTTCTTCCGCCTCCGAATCCTGGCAAGAATCCAACCTAACACCAACCCGCTTCTCGAACTCGAGAGCAGAAACCCCAGACAGGAAAAGATGGCCATCCATTCATTTACCGCAAAAAAGAAGGCTGACAACACCGGGGAGCTTCAGCTCTACGGCGATATCGGACCTTCTTTTTGGGGTAGCGGAATCGATGACAAGACGATTGCTTCTTCTCTGAAGAAGCTGAAGGCCGATGGGGCTACGGACCTTCACGTCTATATCAATTCCGTCGGAGGAAGTGTTTTTCATGGCATCGCAATCTACAACCAGATCAAGCGCTGGGACGGGAAGAAGCATATCTACGTGGACGGGATTGCCGCATCCATCGCAAGCGTGATTGCAATGGCCGGGGACGAGATCCACATGGGCATGGGATCTTCCATGATGATCCACGAGCCCTCCGGCGTCGCTCACGGTAACGCGAAAGATATGGAAAAGGGCGCCGAAGTTACTCGTAAGCTCCTCAGTCAGATGGTAGACATCTACGTTTCCAGAACCGGCATCGCCGAGTCAGAAATCCGTTCTATGCTTGCCGCTGAAACCTGGATGAAGTCCAGCGAGGCGGTCGAAAAGAAGTTTGCCACAGACGTTGTGGACGATTCTACTTGGGCGAATGCGACGACGGCGCAGATGCGAATCGTTGCGACTGCCTCACCTCTTTACGCCTCGTATCGGAACGTCCCGGACGAGCTCAAGCAGTTCCTGGCAAGTGTGCCAGAAAACCCCGCTCAACCGCGGACCCCTGAGGAGAAGTCAAACATGGAATTCATGAAGATGGTGGCTCGCGCCCTCGGGCTTTCCGAGAACGCGACTGAGGCAGAAATCCTTGTCGCGTTGAGCGGGTTCAAGGCCCGTGCATCGCAGGTCGACAGTCTGACCGCGCAGGCTTCGTCGATCGGGGAGTTCATCGCGATCACCGGCCAGAGCACTCCGAGCGCCGCTCTCGGAACTGTTGCGGCCTGGAAGGCGAGTCACGCGCAGGTCGAAGTCCTGATGGCCGAGAAGAAGGTCCGCGCCGCGGATCAGCTTCGACTGGACGTCGATGGGATCGTCGCAAAGGCGGTCGCGGATGGCCAGATCACTCCGGCGATGAAGGAGTATTGGACCGGTGTCGGCAACAAGGATCTTTCGCAGCTTCAGGCGTACGTTGCCGTCGCTTCGAAGACCGCTTCCACTGGTGCTCCGATCAACCCGAAGCCGACGGATGCGGGTGGCCCTCCGGTCGCGCAGCTGTTGACCGAGGCGGAGCAAGAGGCCATCTTCGCGCAGGCCGGGATCACTGACCCCAAGATGCAGGCCAAGGTCCGGGAGGAAGTTGGGATCCAGGCGAAGCAGCTCGCCGAGGTCGGCCTTCCGATCCACAACCGCTCGCCCGGCAAGATCAAGGGCATGGGCTAATTAGCTCTCAAGCGGATCCTATCCTTCTCACAAATTTCTAGGAGTTCAAAATCATGGCACCTCTCACTCAAAACCGCAACAACGCTCAGATCAGCGACGATCCGATCTCGAGCAAGCTTAATCTCTCCGTCGCAGCTTCCACGCATCTCTACCAGGGTTCGATGGTCGGCGTGAACAGCGCTGGCAATCTCACCAAGGCAGTCGCACCGGTTCCCGCAGGAGGTCTCGTCCTTATCGGCCGTATCGATAAGGAAAAAGACAACTCGTTGGGTGCCGCTGGTGCTCTGACGGGCGACGTGACGCAGGGATCCTTCAAGTGGGACAACAGCGGCACGGATCCGATCACCGTCGCCGACCTCGGCTTCCCGTGCTACTTCTCGGATGACCACACGGTCTGCCGTACCGACAGCGCTGGAACCCGCCCCTACGGCGGAATCGTCCAGGGCGTGGACTCGGATGGCGTCATCGTCGAGACTCGCCTCACGTCGAAGGGTTCTGGCAAGGGGATGCTCACCTTCGCCATCGACCTCGCTTCGATTCCGGCTGGCAACGCGATCTCGTTCAAGCCGGGGTACGCTGGCCGCATCACCCGCGTCGAGTTCTCGGTGGCGAAGCCTGCCACCACCACCGCGAAGCTCGCGACGCTGACGCCGAACATTGCCGGTACTCCGGTGACTGGCGGAGTCGTGGCCCTGACGTCGGCCAACTGCACCCCGTCCGGCTCCAACGTCGCCGGAAGCACCGTGACGGCTGCGAACCAGTTCGGCGCGCAGGACACCATCACGGTTGTTGGATCGGCCATCACGGCATTCGTTGAAGGCAGCGGAACCCTCATCATCTACACGGAATAACCTTCCGTCACCCAAGGGCTCCCTGAGCCTCCCGGAGAATACCTATGCTCATCACTCCCGCATCACTTCAGTTTCTCTTCAATACGTTCGACTTGCGACTTCAGCAAGGTTACACGATGGCGGAGTCGTTCTATAACGACATCGCCATGACTGTTCCGTCGAACTCGGAACAGAACGTGTACGGCTGGATCGGCAAGCTCCCCAAGATGCGCGAATGGCTCGGCGAGCGCTATTTGAACAACCCCGCCGCGCGTTCGTACACCTTGGCGAACAAGACGTACGAAGACACCATCAAGATCCCCCGTGAGAAGATCGAAGACGACCAGTACGGTCTCTACATGGGCTCGGTCGAGATGCTTGGGCAGGAGGCGAAGATCCTGCCTGACCGCCTCATCGCAGCGCTCCTCGACAACGGCGACTCGGCCTCGGGTACGTGCTTCGATGGTCAGCCAATGTACTCGACGGCTCACCCGACGGATCCGGACAACCCGTCGGGAACCACGCAGTCGAACCTCAAGACTGCGTTCCCGCTCACCTTCGCCAACGTGGCGATCGCGCGTTCGCAGATGCGCCAGTTCACCGGCGAGGACGGGCTGCCCCTCGGCATCAAGCCGACGCACCTCATCGTTCCGACGCAGCTCGAGGAGGCGGCGAACCAGATCTGCAACGCGGAGTTCGTTGGCCCGACCACCAACTTCGGCGCGAATGGTCAGCTCACGCAGACCAACACGCTGAAGGGCAAGCTGAAGCCGATCGTGTGCGAGTGGCTTTCGCAGGCAAGCTCGACCACGCAGGGAACCTGGTATCTGGTGGATGCCAGCAAGCCGGTGAAGCCGTTCATCTGGCAGATGCGTCGTCCGCTGATGTCGACGTACCTGAACAACCTGACGGACCAGAACGTGTTCATGCGCAAGGAGTTCATCTACGGCGTCGATGAGCGCGTTGCGGCTGGATACGGCCTCTGGTTCCAGTCGATGAAGTGCATCCCGGTCTAACCGGTTAGTGGGTGGGGTTCGGCAAGAAGGTTGCTCGCGGCGGCTAGTTGACCTTCTTGCCGGTTTTAAGGAGAAGTCAGGGTGAGTGGACCTCCCTGACTTCTTCTTAAAGCCGTCAACCCAGATTGGAGTTTTCCATGTCGGAGAAATTCAGAGTTACCGCAAAGGCGATTCCTCGCAGTATCGGAGGGAATCAATTCATCCATTTCTGGTCTGGTGGTGTCCAGTGGTCCGGAGACGCGGCTACGACGTTTGACCTGAATGCCGAAAACCTGGAACTCGTTCGTAAGGACGAGGCGAAGGGTCTTGCCGTCAAGATCATCTCCGTGACCCCGATCCAGGACGAATCCCTCGCTGCGAAGGGTGTCTTCAACAACCCTCCTCAGGAGTTGGGCAAGTCGGACGAGCCTACGTCAACGACTACGCAGGCTCCGGAACCGACCCCGACTACGACTTTGCCGGTCCAGAATCCCGCAAGCACCACGACGCTTCCTGTGGTCAAAGCGGTTGCGCCCTGGAATAAGTAAATGGCGGTGACTGTATCGCAGTACGCCACTGTTACAGATATGCAGACGTTTGGTTTAACGTCTGCGACAATGGCGACTGTTGATACGGTTACGCAGGAGACGCACCTCTCGGCGGCGAGTGATCTAGCGGATAGTTATCTTGGATCCCGATTCGATCTGCCTCTTTTGAGTTGGGGGCCTGCCCTTACTCAGAAGGTGTGTGAACTCGCCGCTGAAGCAATTCTAACTATTCGTGGATACGACCCGGAAGATCCCGGGGATATGTCCATCATGCTTCGCGGAAAGAATGCCCGAGAGTGGTTCGAAAGTGTAAAAGAAGGTGATACGACTCCGAACGTGCAAGACTCCCACGGTTCGGACGATACGCAATTCGGCGGACCAAATACGCTTTCGAGCTATACGCAGCCGAATAGCCAAGCACAGATTCCTGGAACTGAGACACGCGAAGGCGGTAATCCTTCGATCGTAATTGCACGGCCGAAGGCTCGCGGTTGGCGGTAGTATGTCCGGCGAGTGGTTTATTTTTGGAGAGTTCAGTGGAGCTCTAAAGCAGCTAGATCACCTATCCGACCAACTCGGCGATTTTTCGGATACAAGTAAGTTCCTGACTCAGTTTCTCCGCAAATCCGCCGCCGCTGCCAAAGCCGTGATCCTTAAGAATTTCGAGAAGCAACAGGATCCAAATGGCGACCAATGGGCGGACTACGTACGCCCGAAGGATCAAGCTAAAGGCCGTTCAGCTCTACTTGGCGGGAAATCAGGGAGTATCTACAAAAGCATCAAAGTTCGAATTCTAAGGGACGGATTTTTGATCCTTTCAGAAGGCGAAGGTGCCGATCACGTAATGTTCCACCAGCACGGTACTCGCTGGATGGCGCAAAGAAGGATCTTTCCTGCTTGGTCCGACGATAGTGACCCCGACCAGGATGCGGACTCCTCTGAACTTGAACTTCTTTTGAATACGGCTTTCGCTAAGGCTTGCCAAGAAATGGGAATAGAATGGGTCGAGAACGAAACAGCTTTCGAGTTTGGAGCCGGATCTGGCGTAAGTGTCGGTAAGAGTACAGGCGGAAAGAAAGATAGCATGTCTGCTCTTGACCGAGAACTTGCTTCTGAATTTCCAGAACTCTTCAAGAAAGGCCGGAAATAATGGCACTCAAAGACACCCTCTGGGCCATTAACAACGAACTTATCCGGCTTGGCGTCCTTCCGGATTCAACTCCGCTCCAACTGGGATCCAGTCCCAAGAGGTTGAAGACGGTCCCAAAGAGTGTGTTTTGGGTTCCAAACCAAAGCAAAGCGAGCGGACCAAATGTGTCTGTCAGTAAGGATCAGCAGGACGCTCTTTCGGCTAACGGCGGTTTTGTTCCTCGCGCTCTTCGTACGCGCTTACTCTCGTTAGATTGCCATCTTTGGGGCGGCGAATCCGCGTCGGTTGATGAATACAGTTCAACCGAGTTCTTGCTTGACGCTGTGGTTACAGCGATGCAGAACATCCTTCCTGGCGGATACATTTATTCTGGGGAGAAGTGGATTAACCCAGGAACAGAGGCAGCGGCACTTGGCCACAGGTGCATCGCCTACTTCGCTGTGAACTTGGCGGTAAATGAAGTGCTTCCGCCGAATATCCCTGTTTCGGTCGAAATCGAGACTATCGATCAGACCGCCGAAATCGGACCTCTTGCCGACGGATCTATCGTCGTTGTCTAAAGGAATTCCATGCCTGACACCGAAACCGCGCAACCCTCCTCGCCTACCCCAAAGCCTGCCCCTGTTGCGGCCCCAGTTGCCGCGCCCGTTGCGGAAAAGGCCGTGCAGCGGACCCCTACCGACTGGTATGCGCGCCTTTGCCCCAAAGTCGCGAAGATCGCCGCCCACTCGGAACGCTTGAAGCAGCAGAAGTTTCAGATGCTCTTTGCGGGCGCGAAGGCTTCCGGCAAGTGGGAAGATGAGTGGCCAATGATGACCGAAGAGGCGTTTACGGACTCTCTTACGGAAGTCGACAACATTTCAATCGGCGGTCATCTTCCGGATGGCACGCATCCCAGCTCTTTGACGAGCAAGGAGTAACCCGTGACCGCACCTGCAATCAACGTGACAGTTCGAGACCAAGGTCTCGGCATTTCTGGAGTCGGATCTGGAAGCTCGTTCGCCAAGCTCGGTTGCTCGCCTTTGGGCCTGCTGAACACGGTCCTCTCGGCAGCTGACAATAACTCTCTTGTCAAGCAACTTGGCAACGGCGGAGGAGTCGCCGAGTCGGCTGCCCTTGCGATCACGGCGGGCGGATCAGGACCTGTCCGCCCGGCAAACCTCCTTCTCGTCCCTGTCAATCCTTCGACGTACGGAACCGCTGGAGCTGTCAGCCACTCCGGAACCGGATCGGTTGCACCGACGGTCACTGCGAAGCCTGCCACGGCTTTCCAGATTCGATGCGTTCTCGGTGGAGCCGTCGGAACGTCGACTTGGCAGACCTCGGTCGATGGTGGAGTCACCTACGGATCTCCTTGGGTATCCGCTGCCACCGTGATCATTCCTGGCGTCTCGTACACGACGCTTGCCTTCGCCGCTGGTACTGCGGTTACCGGGGACATGTTCTTTATCGCCACCACCGGAACTGTCACGAATACCGGAAGCGACGCCCAGGACGTGACCCATTCGGCAAGCAGCATCGTCGACGCTTATTCTGTGGTTATCACCATTACCACGGGCGGCGCACGTGGCGTCGGCATGTTCACCATCTCTCTTGATGGCGGAGTGACGACTTCGCAGCCGTACCTGATCCCGAGCTCTGGCAACTTCGTTGTTACGGACGGGGTGGATCAGAACAAGACCGGAGCGTACAATTCCACCGGAATGTACCTCGCGTTCGCTGCCGGAACCTACGTGGTCGGGGACACCTTCACGTTCGTGACAACCGGTGCAAGCTGCACGACGAGTGATCTCACTGCCGGGTTCAACGCGTTGATCGCGGATCAGCGGTTTACTCCCGGCAACGGGATCCACGTTGTCGGCGCCCCTGCTTCGTCTTCGGCAGGAGCGACGCTTCTTGCTGCACTGGATCTTCTTTTGTCCGGTGCGGCGGGAATGAACAAGTGGACGCGGCTCATGATGGAGACTCCGCAGGATACGGACTCCGCGATCCTGGCTGCGTATGCGAATGCGGCTTCGACTCGAGTTTCCGTTGCGGCTGGGTACGAAACCCAGACTTCTCCGCTGAATGGACGAGTCCAGAGCCGTTCGATCGCTTGGCAGGCAATCGCCCGTGCCGGATGCGTCGTCCCGTCTGAGGCACTCGGTCGGGTCGATACGGGATCTCTTCCTGGCGTCGTGAAGCTTACTCGCGACGAATTCGCAACCCCTGGCTTGGATACGGGCCGGTTCCTGACTGGAACCTCCCTCTCCGGGAAGCAGGGCGCGTATATCACCGGACCCGGTCGCATCATGGCTCCGACGGGAAGCGACTATTCGTTCTGGCCCTATGGTCGGGTGATGGATATCGTCTGCTCCCTGGCGTACCAAGGACTCCTGAAGTTCTTGAATGCCTCCGTTCGCGTCAACCCGAACGGGACGATCAGCAGCAAGGACGCTGTTAAGATCGAGAGCTGGGTGACGAATACCATCTTGAATGGGGCTGGCAGCAACATCAGCAGTCTCGTTGTTCAGGTTGATCGCACCAACAACCTTCTCGCGACCCAGACGCTTCTTCCGACTATCCGAGTCGTCCCGGTCGGGTATGTTCTCTTCGTCAACGCCGACATCGGATTCACCAATCAAGGGCTTGCCATTCAGGCGGCAGCCTAAGGAACAACCATGGCAACCAATCCGATCAACTATCCGCTTGGCGCTGGTCCGCGATTCGATGCTTCAAGCATCGAACTTGTTCTCAACGGCGTCCGATTTATCGGATGCTCTGAGTTCGAGTGGAACCAGAGCCTGAAGCCGGTCGAAGTCCGAGGGTTCACTCCGCAGGCAATCGGCTTCACTCGCGGAGTCTACAACGTTTCTGGACGGGTCACTATGTACCGTTCGGAGTTCGACTTCCTGGCCCTGACTATCTCGGCTCTTGGACTTGGCTTCATGGAAGCCATGATTCTTGGAACCGTGACCTATCAGGAACACCAGCCTTTGCTTCTTCCGGACGCAAAGGACGAACTTTTCGGAATCCGGTTCACCGAAGACGCCCACAAGATCAGCGCGGGATCCGGTGACGCACTTGCGGTTGACCTTCCGTTCGTAGCATTGTACGCGCTCGTGAACGGTCTTCCCGCATTCGGAGCCCTCTCCCGCATCGCAACGTCTGCCGGTGCCGCTCCGTAACCTACAGAAAGGCTCTACCATGTCGGATGAGAAAAAGACCCCGCCTTTGGTCCTGGATTCTTCGATGGCACTTCCGGACGAAGTTCCATCGGAGAACCAGAAGAAGGCGGAACGCCGTGCAAAGAAGGCCGAGCTCGAAGCAAAGAACCCGAAGCGGAAGATCGGGCTCGTTGTCGCAAACGGAGAAGAGTTCTGGATCCGTTCTCCGACTCGCCAGCAATGGCATTCGTTCCGTGAAGCGATTGGAGATCCCAAGCGGAACAAGGCTGCAATGGAGAATTTGACCATTGCGAATTGCGTTGATCCGGACGGCGCGGCAATCAGTGATCGCATCATCGAAGGCGGAGAGCCTGCGCTTGCGCAGACGCTTGCCGACAAAATCGCGATCCTCGGCGGCATGGACCAAGAAGCAGAGATGGTGGATTTCAGCGATCTCTGAAAGCGGCAAAAGGAGACCCGATGCTCGCCAGTCGGGCTCTCCTTGCTTTCAGGCTCGGTAAGCCTCGGCGACTTGCGAAATTAGGAGCTGCGCTCCTAGCTGACGCACTCGTAACTATAACCCTTCGCGGCTTATGAGGAGTTCATGGCTTTTGAATTCCTAGTTAAGCTCGAAAACCAGATGAGCGGACCTGCGGCGGAAGCCCAGAGTTCGATCGACAAGCTTACGGCTGCGATCAGGAAATTGCAGGCTCAGCAACTCCGTATGAAAGTGAATACGGAGACGTTTGGCGGAGTATTTCCGCCAACCGCCAGCCAGAAGGCGGATCTACTTCGCGCAGATAGAATGCTGAAGCAGAATGAGCGCGATGCAGCAAAATCTCTAAATAAGAAAGCTTCGCTTGAGCGTCAGATCGAAAACGAGCAGTTGAAGTTCCGAATCGACGATGCTACCGCTAAGGAAGATGCGGTTGCGCGTAGGCGCGAGATTCGTCAGCAGCGTTTTTGGAAGTGGCAAGCGGCTGAGGAAAAGCGTCAGAATTCCTTCAAAATTGGCGATACTACCGCCGCGGACGAAAAAGCTCTCCGCGCAATGGGCGTTGCACACTCAAGAGCTTTTGATCTTGATAGGCAGTTGACCCGTAAACGCGGTCTTGATCAGATTGCAGCGCATAAGACCGAAACGGACGCTGCCACGAAGGAAGAAGCCGCCCTTCGGAAAATGACATTAGAGCATATTAAAGCTCTAGAGCTTAAGAAGAAGCTTGAGCAGGGACCGGTTATTCAGGGGAAGAAGGTCAAGGATGAAGGATCCGGCTACGACATTCTTGACTTTGCGGCAGGATCTTACGTCGCTGGCAAATCCCTCTCAATCGCAGAAAGTGTAGTCGGCACCTTCTTTAATGCTCTACGAGCAACGTGGGATCGTATGGTCCCGGCTATCAGTGTTCGGGAGCAGGGCCGACTTGGGTTCCGCCATGCCTTTGGAGCCGAAGGGGCGGATTGGGCTACGAATCGCTTCGACGAAATGTCCCGTCAAATGGGTCGCCCTGCGGATGAACTATTCCAGCAAGGGAAAGAATTCGGGAACATTGGAGCTTCGAAAGAAGAATCCAACGCATTGACGCTTTCGATCAGCGACATGAAAGTTATGGGAGGGGAAGCGGGTAAGCTCGAGACAGCTTACGAGCAAATGTTCTCCCAGCCAATCCTGAATATTCGCGCATTCAAAGGCACCCTCACCGGCGTCGTTGACGAAAGCAAGTTGTGGTTAAAACTTGCAAAAGACATTGAGTTAACCACAGGGAAGAAGACTTCCGTTGCGCAGGCGAACTGGCTCGTCTCCCATAAGTACATCAGCGGCCAGATGGGCGCACAAGCGCTGAAAGAGACCATTCAGGATCAAGAGGGCGGAGCTCTCGGTAATTCCTCCCTTGAAAGAGCCAAGACAACATTTGACGGAATCGCGGGGCGCTTCAATGCGTCCATCGATTCAATGTTGGGCAAACTCGGCCAATCTGAAGGCTGGAAGGAATTCCTGGGAGCTTTTGATAATCTCGTTATAGCTCTTCAGGATTCTAAAGTCCAGGGAAAACTTGAGCATATCGCCAATCTATTCGGAGATATGTTTAAGAGTTTCGATGGGGGTAGTGGACTTGCGCGGGTTGAATCCTTCTTTGACAGACTGGATGCGATTCTTACCCGATCCATTACGGGAATCGAACGCTTTCTAGCGGTGTACGATCTACTTCCGTGGGTTCCGCACCCGTTTAACGTCGCAGCGGGCGTCGTGGACATGGTTACGACCCCAGACCCGGAAAAGCCAACTCCTCAGGGGGGTTTACTGCGGGACTACCCCGCTCTCCCGCCGTTGCCAGGATCGAAAGACTCCCCAAAAGTTGTAAAGCACGAGATTAAGGTCGAATCTCATTTACATATTCATGGGAACGGGCACGACCACAAGGCTTTGCAAGAACAGGCTGATAAGGCGCATAAAGAAACGATCGACGTTATCGTCCAGAAGTTCTTTGACCACTTGAATGATCAAACCGGAGGGGATCAAAAATGAGCCCTTCCTCGAGTGGGATCCCGTTTTGGGATCCTGGAATCGCCAACGTACCTGCTTCGGTGTGGTCCGCTCTCCCGGACAACGAGAGCGCCCCCTGGCCTTCGTATCTCTCGCCTTGGAATACGATCAAGATGGCGAAGATGCGTGCGCCTGGTTACGTGATCGTAAAAGGCGGGAGGGCTAAGCGGTTCTCAGCCGACCAGACTCCCGGCGATTCTGGCGCTCTGTTCAATTTCTACGGGTACGATTACGCGCAGTTCTCGGTGAAGATCCATATCTGGACACCGAAGCAATTCGAGTGGTTGCAGAGATTCCTGCCACTTATCTCTCCGGCTCCGACATCCGCGGTATCACCGAAAGCCGTATCAGTCGACCACCCTGCAATGAGGTTGGCGAAGATTACGGACATCTTTGTCACGAGAGTAGGCATCCCTGATATCGTCAATAATCTAATGACGATCGATATCGAGTGCGTTGAATACCTCGCTACGATGAAGAACGCAGCAGGGGCCGGTGGTCTAAAGAGTCGTGCAGCCAACGTGCAGAATCCAGATGGAACCGTCACGACTTCTACTCTTCCTAAGACTCCGACAACTCCGAAAGCTAAGCCTTAAATGGCTCAGTGTACTCTTAACGGAGTCGGTGTCTACGACGGATCCGTCACCTTCCCTCGAATCGGGGTTTGGCACGCTGATCTTTCAGTTGCGACTCTTGACGCTCCTTCTGGAACGGCTGAATTCGTTCTCGGAAGTCAGACTTGGCAGGGGGCGTTTAGTCTTCAGTCTGGCCGAGATTTAGGAGGTCGTCAACGGGTCCGGGTAGTTGGCGGTATGGGAACGCTGGGAACCTTGGTACAAGCCAAGGGATACAACCCGGTTATTGCGCGCATCCCCTTGGCCGACGCTTTAACAGACAGTGGCGAAAGCCTTTCTGCAAGTAGTGACCCCGCAATTTTGAACTACACCTTGAATGGTGGATGGGTGAGATTCGCTTCTCCGGGGAGTTCCGCACTCCTTGCCATCCTGGATTCCATCCCGAATACCCCATCTTGGAGAGTAGTCCCCGACGGATCGATTTGGGTAGGGTACGAGACTTGGCCTGTGGTTAATCTTGATAACACAGCCTACCTCAAGTCGGACCCATCTCACTCCTCTATCATGATCGGGTCTTACGATCCGGATATCGCGCCTGGAGAAATCCTCCAGTTCAGCACCGGAATTCAAGATCAACAGAACCTAAAGGTCTCCGTAGTTACGCACAATATTTCGAGCGGAAGAATCCAGACCTCTATTCTTTACGAGAACTTCTAATGCCTAATGATCTCGACAGAAAACTGTCCGGGCTTACGAAGTTCATCCGTAAGGTGATGGGATCTTTTCTTATCACTCAAGTGGACTATCTTGCGGCTTACAAGTGCAAGGTGGTGTTTCAGAACGGCGATGGAACACTTGAGCTTCAACCAGATGATCCTCGGATCCCACCTCTTTCCAACGTTCCGATTTTTTACGGGATTCCAGGAGTAACTGCAACGATTAAAGCAGGATCCCGCGTTCTGTTGGAGTTCGCAAATGGTGATCCTTCTAATCGCATTGCGACTGTCTGGGAGAAGTCAAGCGTTTCGGAGTTAGTTTTAACCGCAGATACTGTAACGGTTAATGCGACAACTGTTACGGTTGGGAGTGGATCAAGCTCCGTAAGCCTTGGAGCGGCTGGTGCGCTAGTTGCGCGCGAAGGCGATCAAGTTATCGGCACTGCAGGCCCGTATCCAATCATTGCTCAAATCGGCCCCCCAACTGGCAACACGCAGGTGAAAGCATGAATCGGATTCTCGCGGCTCTCGTGTTCGGCGCGCTGCTCGTAGGCCTGCTCGTCGTCGGCGGCAGCACCGCGCAGGCCGAGCCGGTCGGGAACGCGACGTGCGACGGCGGAGTTGGCACGCTCTCGGCTGACATCTATACGGCGTGGACATCAGATCCAGATGCAGGGTTTTCCGGTCCGCCGCTGTCGACCAAGCAGCAGAAGACGATCTGCTCGCAGGTCTGGGCGTTCGTGCAGAACGCGCCCGGCTATGCGGACGGAGGCATTCCGTCAGGGGTCGTGAATCCCATCGCCGACGGCGGAACGAACACGGCGTCGCTGCCTTATACCGCAGGGGCGGCGCTCGCCAGCGACGGAGGTGTCGTCTATCCTGCGACAATCCCCGCGCTGTTTGCGCAGAAGCAGTGGGAGATGTGCCGCATCTCCCAGAGCGATCTGGGCAGTTCAAGCGGATTTACGTGCGCCGGAAGCTCTAATAACTGGGGGCTGCTCGGGACAATCGGGTCTAGCGGAAACAACGAAACCTTCTCGGTCTATGTCAACACGATGTTTGTCCAGTCTGGTTCTTCGGCTGGCCAATATACAGGCATCGCTCCTCAAAACAGAGACAACACCTCTTTCTCTTTTGACCCTCGTTATACGCAATACGCTGGTCTAGGAAACGGAACTACCGCGTTCACGCGCATGTGGGTAGCGATTGGCGCTACAACGGGCTCGGCTTGCACATTTCTGAATGCTACTCCCGGTGTCACTACATCCACATCGTCGGCGTGCAAATTCGCTGGTATCAGCTATGACTCCGCCGTCAGTGCGAACTATCAATGCTGCGCCGGAAACGGCACCAACTATAACTGCGTCAATACCGGTGTGGCGGCCGATACGAACTACCATACATTTTCAGTCTACATCCCCGCAGGACATGCGAGCCCGTCGATCTCGTGCAGCATCGACGGAACCCAGTATGCAGGGCCATCCACTGTGCCGCCGAGCAACGTGTGGCTTGCCGCATTCCCCTTCACAACGATTACGCCACTGTCCAACACGTCTGTGTATCTGAACTACGGCTGGAATACACTAGAGACGTACTGACCGGCGACACTACCATGTCTTCTTACTAAGAGTGAGATTCCCCTTAATGCTTGATCTTGGCGTAGACATCGGCGGGTTCCCAGATTTTGATCCACTCGGCACATTAGTGGCCGGGAATGTTGGACTTTGTCAACGCGTATGTCGTCGAATTTCGAACGACAGAGGCGCCTGGTCTTGGGCTCCTGAAGAATGCACGAATGTACTGAACTACTTGAACGAGACATTAACAGACGAAGTCAAATCGTCCATGCAGTCGGATATTCAGAGGGAAGTTGATCGCGAAGACACTGTCCAGACCTCGGATGTTAGTGTCGTTGTCTCGGATCCTTTCCCTGATCTTCAAGGGCAGACGGTTACCATTGAGATCAATGGTACTACTGGCACCGGGCCGTTCCAGTTCGTTCTTGCTGCAACGAGTGTAACACTCCAAATCCTGAAGGTGACTTAATGCCGCTTACTCTTGCGCAACTACTTGCGGCTCCTTCAGTCGATGACTGGCGGAAGATGATTCTGAGCTCCTTGCAAGGGCTTGGAATTGTCGTAGAGAGTGGTTCCGCCGCTGGCGGAGTCGCTTTGGGATCTGGAAGCATTGCCCTATCCGGAACACCGGCGGGTAGCTATCCTCTGGTTATCGTCAATATAACCACCAGCGGAGAACTTGGAACTGCTTTATTCCAGTATTCGCTAGATGGTGGTGCGACGTTTACGACGGGCCAGACTGTTCCGGCAACCACCGGAACCTTCGTACTTGGTGCCACTGGCGCGACGGTTACGTTTATCTCGGGGCCGGTGGGAGCCGCTGGAAGCTTCGTAATTGGCGATACGTTTACATTCGCCCTGGCGATTCCCAGCCTGCCGATTACATCATGGGGGCCTGCCTCCTCTTATCGTCAACTGGTTGAGACGGAAGCGCAGGCACTCGCCGCTTCGTCGACGCAGCAATCGGCTCTTGCCGCTGGCGGATACACGAACTACGCTTCAGGATCCTGGGCGGATCTGATCGGTAACGGGTTCTACGGGCTAGCTCGCTTGGGAGTCGGGAACCTTGTTGGGATCACGATGGGTCTTGAAACCCTCACGGACGCTCAGGGCGCCGGACCCTTCACGATCGCTCCAGGGTCCATGTGGTTCGCATCCACTGGCGGGCTACTCTATTCAAACCTCACTGGTGGGACGCTTCCGAAAAATGGAACTTTGCAGGTTTCGATTGCTGCACAGTCCGCTGGATCTGCCTTCAACGTCGGCAACGGGTCTATTACCTCCATCATTGCCGGAACTCTCCCTGGTGTAACCGTATCCAATCCGGATCCGGGTTCTGGATCCTGGATTACGTCCCAGGGCACCGACCCAGAACTTGATGCAGCCTACATGCTTCGATGCACGCAGCGGTGGCCCGCTCTGGGAAGCGGATCCCCAGCGGCAACGTATCAGCTGTGGGCGACCCTCGCGGAGAAATCGGCATCTCACCCAACAACGGTCACGAAGGCACTTGCCCAGCCGGATCCAGCCATTGCGGGCCAGATCGATATCTACCTTGCTGGATCAGCGGGTGCAGTAGCTCCGCAGGCGGTCACTGATGTCACGGCCTACGTTACTCCCCTAGTTGCAATGCCAGCAACTATCTCGGTCGCTTCAGCAACTAACGCCGTCATGACGGTTGCAGGCACCGTGTTCTACTACGCCTCGAAAATTACTCTAACGGCTATCCAGAACGCGGTCGCGGCGTCTCTTGCCGCGTATCTTACGCCAATTCAAATCGGACCTGACAATATTGGTTCGGTGAAGGTTTCTTACGAGGAAATCGGAGCGGCAGTTGGATCCTCGGGTGGTGGTCCAGGAGTTTCGATTAAGACCATTACAGGTCTTACGCTGAATGGCGGAACGGCCGACGTCGCTTTGACATTTGGTCAAGTTGCAACGTTGACCAATTCGTTGATCTTTACGGCGGTCTAAGATGTCTGGGATCCCTTTTCAACAGCTAACTCCTTCGGAATGGCAAACGTACTATCAGTCTATTGCCACTTCGCAAACTCAGCAACCGGTTGGAAATGCGATTTCGATGGCGTTCGCAGCCGTCAAAGACTATCTTGCGCTTCGTATTCGTCTTTCGATCAAGTCCAAACTTCCGCTTCCAGGTCTAGCTCCTCCAGACGCCTTAACTGCCATTGGGCAAGAACGCGGCATCTACGCAAATCCCGGTGAGACTGATCTTGCGTACGCTGTCCGACTTCTGAATGCGTGGGCTGTCTGGCCCTACGCTGGAACACACCAAGGGGTTCTGCGGGCTCTCTACGACGCTGGTTATACGAACGTCGGGATCATCCAGCAACTTGGTGGATGGTACACCCTTGACGCAAACCAGAATCTTGTGGTTACTCCAAGCCCACGGTCTTACTTTGGACCGATGTCTCCGCTCAAGAATCCAGTTTCTTGGTCAATCAGTGCGGTTTGGAATCCTGGAGACGTACTAGTTCCTTCTCCAAGGAACGGGTTCTTCTACGTTACCTCTCTTGGAGGGAATTCCGGAACTACACAACCAACCTGGAAGACATCGGTCGGCTCCATTACGGACGAAGGATCTGTCCGATGGCAGTGTAAGGGTCAGGATTTTTGGAGTCAGTTCGCAGTCGTAATCTTTACTCCATACCCCACCGCATGGGGTGGAACTCCTCCCGCAAATGGAACGTCTGAGGCTCTGCGGGTTGCGTCGCTTATCCGTCAATGGAAGAGTGCGCATTCCACCTGCGTAAGAATCGTTATCCCCACCAGTGGCGAAGGATCTCTTTGGGGATACCCCGGTCCGATGACCAGCAAGACTTGGGCAACTACGAAAACACTTTGGGGCGATAACACGTCGCCTGCTCCTACCTACTGGACTCCCTAGGAAAGATCATGTCCGATCCTATTGTCGACGACCCCACAGCTTTTCCGGCAATCACTTCGCCAGATGATACCGACGTTCTAAATGGCGCGTCGATCGCGACTTCACTTCAGCAGTTGGCGGATCGGACAGCTTACCTCAACTCGCTTTTGAATTCAGGAGCGATGCTTGAAAAATTCGAGTCAGCAACCTTTCCGCCTCCTAGTCCTTCAGGTGCATGGTCTGCTCCATCTCGTCGGTACGGATCAGACCTCGGGTACATTCGTTCTACTTCGACACCGCTTGAAGGGTCTGCAAGCGCTGATCGACCTTCAGGGCAAGCGGCGTCGCAAGTTGCATCCCTCGGGCTAGATTTTTACATCACTTCTCCAAGTCGGGTTAGTTTTTTCTTTAACCTTCTTGCGAGTAATACGAACGGAGATATACTCTCTTTCTACATTGACGGGTCAATTGTTGCCCCTCTCCAGCCGCGAGGTGATACGAT